>Ga0207868_1000158_pt1 | contig 89795 bp, 82 predicted proteins | sample Passage237B_FD_187370 | JGI IMG/M metagenome (GOLD analysis project Ga0207868, IMG submission 187370) | Cellulose adapted compost microbial communities from Newby Island Compost Facility, Milpitas, CA, USA - Passage2 37B (SPAdes) (version 3) ...
GCGGTGCAGTGCTTCGTATGACAGTGAAGTGGTTTATCAAAATTTAGTGCTTCGAATGAAGTTTAGTGGTGAAAATCGCCACCTTCGCAAAGCCGCAAAACGATGGATGAAATACGACAGACGATGTACTATCCGGGAAAAGGAAATAGCCTGCACATTTTCTCCTGCAGACAATAATTAATGGGTATATAATTTATTTTTCTTCCTTTGCATTTTACCCTTATACCTTTTTGTTGACTTAAGAGCTTTGATTGAAAAAACTGCCGTGAATAAAGGCCGCCTTTTTGTTATTTTCACTTGATGCTTCATTTCTGATTCCTTAATGTTAATATCCGGCGTCTGCCAGCTTATACTCCTCTTCCTGCAACACATGGATCGACAACCGGAAAATTTTGCTTTCGTATTCCAGGGCAAGCATTACTACCACATTCTTTAGTTTACCGGATGAAGGCAAAAGGCTGAAGCGGGAGTAAACGGTTTTCATATCCGGGCGGGGTTTGCCGAATTCCCCGTGTAATATATAGGGCTTTTCGCCGGCGGGGCGTATAATGGTTTTACTGATTTCATCAAATACTGTTCTGTAACGGTATTCCGCTTCTTCAAAAACCGATGTTTCAAGTATTATGGCATTCCAAATTCCTTTATGTTCCTTTTCGGAAAGGCTTACCATGCATTCCACGGCATCTTCAATTTCCACTTTAGATTGATAATGCTTTGCTCCCGAACGGGAATATTTCAGGTCGCCTTTAATATTCGCAAAACCATTCGGAGTTTCGCTGATGATTGCCGATAATGATTCATTAAGGCTGGTATTGAAAACTCCCTGAGCCTGCATGGAGGCTTGAGACAAAAACAGCAGGCCGAAGAAGATGACTGGTGTTTTCATGGCGTGGATTTTTTACAAAATATCACCTTCCTTCCTGCAAAAAAAGGGGAATTATTCTACGTAAAAATCCAAACCATTCATTATCAATGAAGAATTTTTACCCAAAGCTGTAAAAGCATATTAAAAAGCAGCATTGCTCTCAAGTTTTATCTTCATTCCCGTTTCCAGGTCGGTTAGGAAGTTGCTGAGCTTTTTGTGAATGTTTTTCAGTTTTTTCAAAAGGGCAAACTGTAATTCTTCTTTCTCCATAACCAACCGGATATCTTTGGAGAGATGTTCTATTTTTTTGAAATAATAAAAAGCCGATTCTTCCGAAGGCATATTTAAAGACAATACGCTTTTTACCGGCCTATTGGAGAATAACTTTTTATAAACTTCCTGAAATGAAGATAAGGCCATCATCAACTCCTGCAGGTACTGTGCCGCTTCTGCAGATTCTTTGCCTTTTTTCTTCATCACCGCCACGTGCAGTTCATTTATATCACGCATCAGCGGCAGAGGATCGAGTTTTTTACTGTGGTAATTGGCCAGAAAATTTCCCTGCTCTTCTTTCAATATCGCTTCTAGGTGCTGATACCTTCCCGCTTTATTACAATAGGCTGCTGCTTTTTCATCGGTGAGAATAGCAGATTCATGAATGGGTGTTTTTAAAATCAACCCATCCAGTGAAGTTAATCGGCTGAGGGCTACATATACTTGTCCGGGAGCAAAAGAAGAACCTGCATCAATAATGGCTTTTTCAAAAGTCAGCCCCTGGCTTTTGTGAATGGTAATACTCCAGGCAAGCCTTAGGGGATATTGAGAAAAACTTCCGGTTTCTTCTTCTATAATTTTTCCGTTTTCGGGATTCAGGGCATAGCGGATATTTTTCCAAACTTCTCTTTCCACCTGTATCTCTTCTTTTTCTCCTGCCGGTTTTACATAAATTTTTTTATCGGCAATTCTGGTTACCGTTCCGATTTTTCCATTGAAATATCTTCTCAATTCACCCACGTCATTTTTAATAAACATAACCTGCGCTCCGGGCTTAAGTCGTAATGTGTACTCGGCAGGAAGGTTTTTATTATTGAAATCGCCTTTTATTTCTCCCGTAAATTCATGATACTCCCCCGGCAATGCCGCCAGTGCCCGGCTGTTCATGGCATCAGCGCGATAATTGTGCGTGGTAAGGGTAATATAATTGTCTTCCGGACCGGGATGAAAATCCGTTACCAGCCTGTCGTTGAGCATTCGCAAATCATGATAATCCACAGCATTATTACGAATGTTATTCAGAATGCGGATGAATTCATCATCATTTTGCCGGTATATATGATTAAGCTCTATGTATAAAGGGGGTTCGTCTCTTAAAATATTGGAATCAAAAAAGAATGGGCTTGGATAAAATTCATGATAAAGATCGAGCGATTCATTTTCCAATACCGGGGGGAGTTGAAAAAGGTCTCCGATAAATACCATTTGCACTCCCCCGAAAGGCCGGTCATATTCTCTTTTTATATGGCGAAGCAAATGGTCAATTGCATCAATCATATCGGCACGTACCATACTCACTTCATCAATGATAATGGTATCCAAAGCTTCGATCAGTTTTCTTTTTACCGGATTGAACTTGATTCTTGCCAGCAGGTTTTGTACCGATAAAAATTTTCCGGAATAACCGTACTCATAAAAATCTTCTGAAGGTAGAAAATAGGCAAAAGGTAACTGGAAAAAAGAATGAATGGTAACACCGCCGGCATTTACCGCAGCAACACCGGTGGGTGCCAGCACTACCATGTTTTTGGTAGTATGGGCACGAATGTATTTTAAAAAAGTAGTCTTTCCGGTACCCGCTTTGCCGGTTAGGAAAATATTGCGGTTGGTTTGATTGACAAATTTGACCGCGCAACTAAAAGCCCGATTGGAAGCATCATAAATCACGCCTGCAAAATACCCAGAAAAGGGCAGAAAAAATAATTGAGAGAAAAACCCTGCAAGGGTAAAGGATTTTCACATTTTTTACCATAAAAACCTTCCTCCCGCGCATTTACTTCAGGTATAAACAGCAGCAAGTTCGTAACTTGCACTTTATGCAGAATTATTTATCAGGATTAAATGAGCGGCAACTTGAAGCCGTACTCCATAAAGACGGCCCGTTGATGATTGTGGCAGGGGCAGGAAGCGGAAAAACCAAAGTATTAACCACAAGAATTGCACACCTTATGGCGCACCACCATGTGGATGCCTTTAATATTCTGGCGCTGACTTTTACCAACAAGGCAGCCAAAGAGATGAAGGAAAGGGTGGAACATATACTGGGTAATTCTAATGCAAGAAATTTATATATCGGTACTTTTCACAGTGTATTTGCCCGGGTGCTGAGATCGGAAGCCGAAAAACTCGGTTATCCTTCAAGTTTTACCATATATGATACAGATGATGCCAAATCTGTAATCAAAACAGTGGTAAACGAATTAAACCTCGACGATAAGCATTATAAGCCCAATACCATATACAACAGGATTTCTTCAGCGAAAAACAGTTTGATTACGGCGGAAGAATATGCCAATGATTTTTCCTTGCAACAGGAAGATATCCGTGCCAACAGACCCGCATTTTCCAAAATTTACCTTGCCTATACCCAGCGCTGTTTCAGAAACGGGGCAATGGATTTTGATGACCTGTTGCTGAACATGTATAAGCTGCTCAAAAATTTTCCTGAAGCTTTGTATAAATACCAGCATAAGTTTAAATATATCCTGATAGACGAGTACCAGGATACCAACACAGCCCAATATGAAATTATCAAGCTGCTGGGTGCAGCCCATGAAAACATTTGTGTGGTAGGTGACGATGCTCAAAGTATTTACAGTTTCAGGGGCGCTACTATTCAAAACATCCTTCGCTTCCAGCACGATTACGAAGAAGTGAAAGTGGTGAAGCTGGAGCAAAACTACAGAAGTACGCAAAACATTATTGAAGCTGCCAACCATGTTATAAAAAATAACAAGGAACAAATTCCAAAAAGCCTGTGGACTTCGAATATTGCAGGAGAAAAGATTAAGATTGTCCGCACAATGACGGATAACGATGAGGGTAAGTTTGTGGCTGATACCATTCAGGAACAAAAGCTAAGGAACCATTATCGCCACAATGATTTCGCCATCCTATACCGTACCAATGCCCAGAGCCGCGCTTTCGAGGAAAGCCTTAGAAAAATGAACATACCGTACATTATTTACGGTGGCATCAGCTTCTATCAAAGAAAGGAAATCAAAGATTTTGTGGCTTATCTGAGGCTGGTGGTTAACCATAACGATGAAGAAGCTTTAAAAAGGATTATCAACTATCCCGTAAGAGGAATCGGTAAAACTTCCATCGACAGGCTTGTGCTGGCTGCCAATACCCATAACATTACCATGTGGGAGGTTTTAAAAAATGCAGCACAGTTTGGATTTAAAGGAGCTACTCTTGAGGCCATCAACAATTTTGTGCTAATGATTGATGGTGCCACAAGCATGTTGCAAACCCATAATGCATATGACATTGCCATGCACATGGGTAAGCAAACCAATATTATAAAAGAACTTTTCTCCGATAAAACCGTTGAAGGAATTGCGCGATACGAAAACGTACAGGAATTGCTGAACTCTATTAAAGAGTTCATTGAAACACCTTCCAACGAATTCGGTGAAGTTGGGGATAAAAGCCTGGCTGCATATCTGCAGCAGATTAGCCTGCATACCGATGCCGATGAAAAAGATCCCAATTCCGATACGGTTAAATTGATGACGATACATGCCGCAAAGGGACTGGAGTTTAAATGTGTATTTGCATGTGGATTGGAAGAAAATCTTTTCCCAAGCGCATTATCCATTAATACGAGGGAAGAACTGGAAGAAGAAAGAAGGTTGTTTTATGTAGTGATTACAAGAGCCAAGGAAAGACTTTGGATATCCTATTCCACTTCAAGATATAAATTCGGGCATCTGGAATATAATGAGCCCAGCCGCTTTATAAATGAGCTTCCTGAAGAATTCCTCGACCGTTCGCAAGAAGGTAGTATGATGGGACAAAGCAGGAATTTCTTTGGTTATGGGAATTATGACAATCAGGTTTTCGGAAGAAGCAGTTACGGAAGGAGATCTGATTCCAACAGTGCCGCCAGAGCAGAAAAACGTTATGGACCTCCGCCCAGGCCTCAGGCACCTCAATATATTACCCCTTCTGCCCCGCCTAAACCAGTGGACCATACGCCATCCCCAAATTTTGTTGCCCACGAAGCTTCCGAATTCAGGGAAGGACACAAAGTGGAACATCAAAAATTCGGTTTCGGGGAAATAGTGAAAATTGAAGGATCAGCCCACAACCCGATAGCCACTATACGGTTTGAAAAAAACGGGGAAAAGAAAATTATGTTAAAATACGCTAAATTGATGATCCTTAATTTATAGAAGGTTTTAGTCCACATCCTGTTTAAAGTAGCCGAAAGCCAAATCCGTTCCTATGCAGTTCCGCTAAAAGAGAAATTGCATGATGAAAATTTTATGCTCCTTTACGGCTTTTCTGCTGCTGATTACAGTAATTCCGGCTGAGGCTCAAAGAAAGAAAAAAGCGCCTAGGCAGCCGGTAAATTTTATCATTGAAGAACTCGCTCAGGGAGTATGGGCTGCCATTCAAAACGATGCTTACGGTAAGGCCATCTGCAATGCAGGGATTATTGATATTGGCGACCAGACAGTAGTATTCGACCCATTTATGAATATCAGCGCAGCAGAGGAATTAAAAGACTTTGCTGAGTATCTTACAGGTAAACCCGTTACGCTTGTCGTAAACAGTCATTTCCATAGCGATCATATCAGAGGCAACCAGGTATTCAGAGGTGCCCAGATTATCGGCACAAAGGAAACCAGGGAAGCAATTCTTTACATAGAACCCGACGAACAGGAATGGGAATCGCGCAATGCTCCTACCCTGTTGCAGGCGATGAAAAAAAGAATCAATAATGCTCCCCCCTCCGAAAGAACCGAACTGGCTATGTGGATTGGCTATTATGAAGGTATGATGGAATCTGCGGGAAGATTACACATCACTCCTCCCACCCTTATTTTTCAGGATTCTCTTTGGATACACGGAAGTAGGAGAAGCATCAAACTGTTAGAATATAAAGACTGCCATACGGCAAGTGATGCAGTGTTGTTACTTCCTGAGGATAGAATTGCCTTCATGGGTGATCTGTTGGTAAACGACAGACATCCGTGGCTTTCAGACGGAGACATTGTAACCTTTCGTGAAGTAGTGAAACAATTCAGCCAGGAAAAAGATTATGATGTATATGTTCCCGGCCACGGGCCGGTAGGAAAGAAGGAAGATTTTACCAAGTTGTATCATTATCTTTCTAAAGTGCACGATATCTGTGTGGAAGCTTCTACTGATTCCCTGAGGCAGGTATTGTTGGCACAACCTATTCCTGCTCCTTTCGATAACTGGATGCACAGCAGGTTTTACCAACCTAATTTGCAATATGTGTTAAGCAAGATGTACGGAATAAAAAGAGAGGAAGAATAAAATCACTAATAAATTTTTTGAAGTAATTCAATGTCGCTTCATAAGAAAAATGCGGAGGGGTACGCTCGCATTTTTCTTAATCGTGACAACTTTCCACAGCAGTAATGCTCCCTGATTTCCTTTCCTTTGGAATTCAATTCTGCATGTTATTGTTTCACTATCCTCAGCCCCTGTTTATTGGCCAGCCTGATAAAGTACAAACTTTTCAGGTATTTGCTCAGGTCAATTAGTGCATATTCAGCATCTATCACAAACTTTTCGAGGATTTTTCCGTTTACATCTGTCAACATTGCCTCAGTTCCCACAAGGGAACGGCTACCTGCTTTGATGACAATGTTTCCGGTTGTCGGGTTTGAATAAACCAACGAGGAATCAAAATCAGGTTGTCCATGCCGGATAGGAACGGTGCGGGAGAACGCATATTTACCATCCATATCTATTTGACGCAGCCTGTAGTATATCACTACAGAATTCAGTTGGTGAATATCCTTGTCGATGTATTCGTAATAGCGTTTATCTGAACTGTTACCTGCAGCCGGAACCAATGCAATGGGCACAAATTCCAGGCCATCGAGAGATCTCCTCTGCGGTACTGGTGGGAACAGCTACTTTCAGAGGGGGGGCTCGGCCCATTAATAAACTTTCTCCTTTCTGCAGTTTGGGAATGACGTTAGACAAAACCATCTCCTGCAGAATGCTCCCCAAGAGAGTATATCGCATTCCCATATCGGATAACCGGAAAAAAGTCATCACAAAAAAACCCTCAAAAGAGGGTTTAGAAAAAAATGATCAGGATTTGGTATCCTCTGAAAAATGTATTTCTATCGGGCAATGGCAATTTTGGGATAGAGTTTCTTAATTTTCTTTCCCTTGATATTCTTCAGCAATGTATCCGCCACACCGGATTTAACAGCTACAAAGCTGTGGTGGTCTTTAACTTCGATTAGTCCTATTGCATCTTTTTGCAGTTTTCCCTCTTTGATAAAAAATCCAACAATATCTACCCTGTTGAGCTTTTCTTTTTTACCTGCACCTATAAAAATACTTATCCATGGGCTTTCCGGAAACCTTAGCAAGGTTTTGGATTTGAAGTATTGTATTTCTTCTTCCACATATTCAGGAATTTCTTCTTCGGGTCCCATTAATAAAATTACCGAACCATCGGCATGCATTCTGGCAGTACGCCCATTGCGATGAATAAACTCCTCTTTTCCAGTTGGAAGATGGTAATGGATAATATATTTTACCTCGCTGATGTCGAGTCCGCGTGAAGCCAGGTCGGTAGTATTCAATATATACCTGCAACCACTTTTAAACAGGAACAGGGCATGTTCCCGCTGCGACTGGTCCAGTGCACCATGATACAGGGCAGCTTTTACCTTATTTTTCTGAAGATATTCCTGTATTCTTTCTGCCGATTCGCGGTGATTGCTGAAAACTATAGTTTTCATTCCACCGGTCTTATGCAAAAGCTCAAGCAATGAAGCCAGCTTGTCTTTTACCGGTGAGTCATACCGGTAATATTTTAATACAGGATTTAAAAGAAAAAGGAAATCAAGTTTTTGCAGGTTTTCAAACAGCAGGCTTTCCGGAATTGTGTTTACTTCAGTAGCTGAAACCAGACAGGTTTTTCTGATATCTTCCAATTGCCCCAGGATATTGTTCATCTCTTTCATAAAGCCCATTTCCAGGGCTTTATCATATTCATCTATCACCAGAAACCTGAAGTCCTTAACAGGAAGATTTCCATTCCGGATATGGTCGGTAAGTCTGCCGGGAGTTCCGATGATCAGGCGCGGGCCGGCCTTTAAGTTATTTTCTTCGGTTTCAATTCTTCTTCCACCATAACAAGCTGTCACTTTTATTCCTGTGTTTAATTTGGAAGCTACTGATTCAATTTGCAAAGCCAGTTCTCGAGCAGGAACGATAATCAGTGCTTTGGCATCTTTATTTTCCAGAAGAAACTCCAGTAAAGGAATCAGATATGCAATTGTTTTTCCAGAGCCGGTGGGTGCCAGCAATAAAACGGCAGCATGTTCGCGGAAAGCAGCATGTGCCGAAATTTGCATTTCATTAAAAGAAGAAATACCCATTTTGCGTAATCCGCTTTCCAGTTCCGGTTTCATGGTACAAATTTAGCTAGCTTTGGCCGGATTGTTTTTCCCTTCAAACAAATACCATTTCCTTTTGGTAGGGTAAATTTCATAATTGGTCATCAGATAATGATGGATATGCTCCATAGCTTCATCCACACTATCGGTGAGCAATACCAGGGAAAGGTCTTCCCTTGAAATAGTGCCTTCTTCTGCCATTTGTTCAATGTATTCCCACAATCCTGCATAATATTTTTTACCAAACAAAATCACCGGGAAATTGGTAACAGTTTTAGTTTGAATAAGGGTAAGTGTTTCAAAAAATTCATCCATTGTGCCAAAACCACCCGGCATGATGATAAATGCATAGGAGTATTTCAGCAGCAATACCTTTCTTACAAAAAAGTGTTCGAAGGTGATGCTGATATTTAAATAAGGGTTGGCTTTTTGTTCGAATGGGAGGACGATATTACAGCCTACAGATTTTCCACCATTTTCATAAGCGCCCCTGTTGGCAGCTTCCATAATCCCCGGTCCTCCGCCGGTCATGGTTGTAAAGCCCATTTGGGCAATTCTCTTTCCAAACTCACGGGCAGCTTTATAGTATTCATTGTGCTCGTCAAACCTGGCTGATCCGAAAACAGTGATACATGGACCTACGAAATGCAAGGTCCTGAATCCTTTCATGAATTGTTTAAACACTCTCCATGTAAAATTCAGCTCTTCTCTCCTGTTATTGGGCCCTTCCAGATAGATATGTTTCTTTGAGGGTACTATCAGTTTTTCACTTGTTGATTCCATACTGTTCTACGATTTATACGAAATTCAAACCTACAAAAAACATTTAGGAATATGGGAATAATAAGCCGGTTAATAAACATTGACTTCCCGATTTACAAGAGTAATTCCTGCTGTACCGGCCAATATTCCGTAATTTTAACTTTCAATTAAAGTTCCTCACTCAAAGCAACAAATCATGCGAATGCGCATCATCAGTTATAATGTTAATGGTATAAGGGCTGCCATTAAGAAAGGATTTATCGACTGGCTTAAAACAGATCCGGCAGACGTAATCTGCCTTCAGGAAACCAAGGCTGAGAAAGAAAGCATAGACTGTACGGTTTTTTCCGAACTGGGTTATTCCGATTGCTGGTTCTCTGCCCAGAAGAAAGGATACAGCGGTGTAACGATATTAAGTAAGATTACTGCTGATAATATTATCTATGGCAACGGCAATAAAGTAAGTGACGACGAAGGAAGGATCATTCAGATGCAGTTTGGGGACGTAAGGCTGATCAATGCTTACTTTCCAAGTGGTACAACCGGAGATGTCAGGCAGGAATTCAAATACAGGTGGCTGGATGATTTCCTGGAATATCTTAATGAACTGAAAAAAACCAATCCTAAGATTATAGTATGTGGCGATTATAATATCGCCCATAAAGAAATAGATATTCATAATCCAAAAGGCAATATGAAAACCTCCGGCTTCCTTCCTGAAGAAAGGGCCTGGATGGATAAATTTTTTGCATCAGGATTTGTTGACAGCTTCAGGCATTTTAATCAGGATCCGCATCAATATACCTGGTGGACCCAACGTTTTCCCAGCGTAAGGCTGAAGAATAAAGGCTGGAGGCTTGATTACATCAATGTTACAGAACCATTGAAAAATAATTTGATTTCTGCGAAGATTCTGCCCGATGTAAAGCACAGTGATCATTGCCCCGTATTTCTCGAGCTGGACATTTAACCGGGCTTCCGAAAAATTAATTAAAACACTATGCAGTACGCTTATAATATTACCACTTTGGTTCCCGAAGATATCAGGGATGAATGGGTAAAGTGGCTTATAGAGACCCATATCCGTCAAATGCTGGATACAGGCCTAGTGGCGCAGCATTATTTATACCGATTAAAGGATACCGATGAATCGGAAGGAATTACTTATACTCTCCAGCTGGGATTTCTTAAAGAAGACGATTTTCTTCAATTCAGGCAAATTCATGAAGAAGAATTCCGTAAGAAAAGGCTGGAAAAATGGGGAAATGCCTGTCTGAGCTTCATCAGCAGCATGGAAGTTATTCACTAAATGTGGATAAGATTTTCGGCACTGAACATCCTATAATCCTCCAGCAGCAGCGGCACAAAACCCCCAAGTGGCGCGGAATTGCCTTAAAACCCTTATCTGTAGCGGGTTTTAAAGGATCCAACGATTTCCCGAACCTCCCCAACCCAGTGGCAATATCTTGTAAAATCCTCTACAGTACTGTATTTACGGCGGTTTATCAATTTTAAAAAAAATCAAGAAATATTTTGTTGCATCAGAAAACCTTATAAATTTGTTCCAGCATAATAAAATAACGCACTATGAACAAAGCTGAATTAATTGCAAAAATTGCCGAAGATGCCGGTATAACTAAAACCCAGGCAAATGCTGCTCTGGATTCTTTCATCGAAGCAGTAACTAAAACTTTAAAAGGTGGTGGTAAAGTAACACTGGTTGGATTTGGTACTTTCTCAGTAACCAAGAGAGCTGCCCGCAACGGTCGCAACCCTCAAACTGGTGCTGTGATTAAAATCAAAGCCAAAAAAGTGGCTAAATTCAAAGCCGGTAAAGAATTACAATCTAAGTTGTAATCTGCATCACACTTTACTTAAAAACCGCCTCCTTACGAAGCGGTTTTTTTATGCTTATACTGTACTGATTATTTTTTAGTGCCCTCTTCTTATTGTCATGAATTTGGCAATGGCATTAAGGAGCAAGCCTTTCTTTCTTCCAGCCACCTTCTTCTTTCAGAGAATAGCGAATTCTGTCATGCAGCCTGTTAGGCCTTCCCTGCCAGAATTCTATTGTAAGGGGTTTTACCAGAAATCCACCCCAGTGTTCAGGTCTTTTGATTTGAGATTCGTCCAGCGCTGAAAGTTCAGTGTATTTCTGCTCCAGTATTTCCCTTGACGGAATAACATGGCTTTGCGGAGAAATGATGGCACCGATACGGCTTCCAAGGGGACGGGAATAAAAATACTCATCACTTTCCGCGGGAGATATTTTTTCAACAGTACCGGTTATGCGCACCTGACGTTCCAGTTCTTTCCAGAAAAATACCAGTGCTGCACGCGGATTGCTTTCCAGTTGCTGCCCCTTTCCGCTGTTATAATTGGTGAAGAACACAAATCCTTTTTTGGAATAATTTTTCAGCAGCACAATTCTGGCTGTTGGAATACCGTCGGATGAAGCCGTGGCAAGCGTCATGGCATTTACTTCCATTACTTCGGAATTCAAGGCTTCTTTAAACCAGCAGTCAAACTGGTCAATAGGATGATCTGCAACCGAGTCTTCACTCAATGCATTCTTTTTGTATTCGGTTCTGATATCGGCTACCGATAATGCCATGGCTTATTTGGTTACAAGAGTTCCGACTTTTTCTCCGGAAACCAGTTTCTGAAGGTTGCCGGGTTTATTCATATCGAAAACAATAATATCCAGATTGTTTTCCATACAAAGTGTAAAAGCTGTCATATCCATCACTTTCAGGTTTTTGGTGATGCATTCCTGATAAGAAATGGTATCATACTTCTGAGCATCGGGGAATTTTTCAGGGTCGGCAGTGTAGATGCCATCTACTCTGGTACCCTTCAGGATAACATCAGCTTTTATTTCAATAGCTCTTAAAGAACCTGCGGTATCGGTCGTAAAATAAGGGTTTCCCGTTCCTGCACCGAAAATTACCACACGCCCTTTTTCGAGGTGCCTGATGGCCCTGCGACGGATATAGGGTTCGGCAATTTGTTCCATTTTGATAGCACTCTGCAGCCTGGTATACACTCCTACTTTCTCCAACATTGCCTGTAAAGCCATTCCATTGATTACTGTGGCCAGCATACCCATATAATCTCCGTGGGCGCGTTCAATTCCGGTTTCATTTTCATTCATTCCTCTGTAAATATTTCCTCCTCCAATCACAATGGCCACTTCCACTCCCATTTTCACTACATCTGCAATCTCCATGGCATATTTTTCTATCACTTTGGAATCCAATCCATAAGCATTCGTGCCCATCAGAGACTCTCCGGAAAGCTTTAATAATATCCTTTTATACTTTGGCGTCATGAAAGTTAATTTGAAATTATGCCGCAAAGAAACGCATTTTACTATAGAATTCAATAAAGAATCTCATACCAAAACTGAAGCATTTATACGTTATTAACAATGCTAAAACAGGCGAAATTCTGCAATTTTTTTTAGTTTTACGGCAACCTCTTAAACCTTATAAAAATGAAAAACACAGTTTCCGGATACTTTATCCTATTATTGCTATTGCCCCTCCTATCACTAGCACAAAAAGAAATCCCGCAACCAAAGTTTGGAAAAATTTCTCCTGATGAATTTAAAACCACCAGCTATCCCATTGATCCTGATGCTGCTGCAGTAGTGTTATATGATAAAGGAGAGGCCGAACTGGAAGGAAATACGAAAGGCGGATTCTCCATTAAGTTCAAACGCTACTAAAAAAGTACACGTTCTAAAAAAGAACGAATATGATGCAGGAGATATCAGTATAACCTTAACGCGGTTTCTTATAACCTGGAAAACGGAAAAATTGTTGAAGCAAAACTTGATAAAAAAAGTGTTTTTACCGAAACCATCAATAACAAATGGTCGAGGGTAAAATTCTCGCTGCCCAACCTGAAAGAAGGAACCATCTTTGAAATTGAATATACTCAGTACTCCGATTTCATATTTAATTTTCAACCATGGGAATATCAGGGCCCCTATCCACGTTTATGGTCTGAATTCAAAGCCCATATTCCTCAGTTTACAGTTTATCTTTTTCTGGAACAAGGTTATCACCCTTATTATATTAATTCCACTAAAAACTACACCAACAATTTTTCGGTTTCAACAATAGGAAGTTCATCTTATAATTCGGGAAGAGCTACTTTTCTTGCGGGTGTAACCGAGTACCGCTGGGTAAGGAAGGATGTTTCCCGCATTAAAAGAAGAAAGTTTTACTTCCACTATTGATAACCACATTTCAAAAATTGAATTCCAGCTGAATGAAATGCGGGAGCCTCTAAATTATCAGAAGGTTCTGCAAACCTGGAATGCGCTTGGAACAGATTTGATGAAGAATGATAATTTTGGAGTTCCTCTAACCCAGTTCAACGGTTTTCTTAATGACATTATAAACCCTGTAGTTGCAGGAAAAAATACAGATCTGGAAAAAGCAAAAGCTTTATATGATTACGTGGTGAACAATTTTACCAGTACCTCATCTGTCGGGATGTATTTCTCCAAATCGCTGAGAAATATTATTAAAGACAGAAACGGAACAACGCCGGATATCAACCTGCTTATGACCGCGCTTTTGATAAAAGCAGGGTTTGAAGCTCATCCCGTAATATTGAGTACCAGATCTCACGGATATACGTACGAACTCTATCCGATTATTGATAAATGCAATTATATCATTACCAGAGTGAAGGTAGAAGGGAAATATTATTTCCTTGATGCCAGCAGCAAACTGGGCTTCGGAATTCTTCCACCTCAGCTATATAACGGGCATGCCAGAGTGATTAATAACGAAATGACTCCTGTATTCCTTTATCCTCAGGATGTGACAGAAAATTCTGTAACTACCCTGTTTATCGCGCAAACTCCCGGGGGATTAAAAGCCAGTTATAAATCAGTTCCCGGTATTTATCATTCCATGAATATCAGGAGGGAAATTGCCACCGAAGGGGAAAAGCATATATAGAAAAATTTCAAAAAGCATTAGGCGATCCCTTCACCATTACCTCAAGTGCTATTGATTCACTGCATGCAAATGATGTTCCCATTGCTGTAAAGCTGGAAGTAGACTTTGATTTCAAAAACCAGGATTTGATTTATTTCAATCCGATATGGGTGGATGATTTCAAGGATAATCCCTTCAAATCTGAGGTAAGGAATTATCCCATTGAGATTCCTTATGGAATGAACAATATGTATATTGTGAGTTTTGCAATTCCTGAAGGATATACTGTAGATGAATTACCTAAAAACCTTACCATTAAACTGAATGAAAAAAACGACGTAGTATACAATTATAAAATCTCATATTCCGATAACGTTATTTCCCTTCAATCAAGGTTGCAAATCAACAGAACCTTTTTCACTCCTGATGAATATGATGGTTTAAGGGCATTCTTCAATCTTGTGGTAAATAAATTAAACGAAAACATAGTTTTAAAATGAACCTATCCATGAAAAAGTTCCCGATAGCAATGCTTCTGCTGTTTATCGTGGCAGAAGTATTTGTCAATAATATTTATTCTTCCGCCTCTATACCGGAAAACCTTAAGAAAAATGCCGATGCCGTTATTAGAAAAGACCATCAGAGGTTTGAGCTGAACAGTCTCAAAGACGGAGTGTTAAAAGTGCATCAGGTAATTACCATTTTAAACCCTTCAAAAAATTTCCTGGCGGCATTTGACGAGCACTATGGTACATTCAGAGAGGTAGCAGATTTTGAAGGTGTATTATATGATGCTTTTGGGCGGCCTGTTAAAAAAGTAAAAAAGAAGGACCTTTCTGATATTAATCCCACCGGCGAGAACCTGATTGCCGATAACAGGAAAAAGCAATATGATTTTTATCATCGTTCCTATCCATATACTGTTGAATATATATATATACCATTAAATACAGGCAAAGTTTTTATTTTCCCACATGGGTGCCGATGGTATCAGAAAAAGTAGCCGTAGAAGATTCAAGGTTTGAATTTGCAATACCTGAGCACTATCACTACAGGTACAAAGCCTTCAATTTCTACGGACAGCCGGAATAGTTAAAGAGAAAAATAAATCGGTAACCATCTGGCAGGCAAAAAACCTCGAAGCTGTTGTTTCAAAGCCTTTTAGTCCCGATTACCATGAGCTGATTCCAATGGTGATGTTTGGACCTACAGATTTCCAGATTGAAAATTATTCAGGGAATATGGCATCGTGGAATGATTTCGGAAAATTCATTGCTTCCTTAAATAAAGGGCGCGATCAGCTTCCTGAAAACATTAAAGTAAAAGTAGATGAACTTACCAGGGGAGTTTCAGATCCATTGGAAAAGATTATCAGGTTGTATGGGTTTATGCAACAAAACACCCGTTACATCAGTATTCAACTTGGAATAGGAGGCTGGCAGCCGTTTTCTGCAGAATTTGTCGGACAAAAAGGATATGGCGATTGTAAAGCCCTTACCAATTACATGCAAAGTTTAATAAAACATGCAGGAATAAAATCCTATTATGCCTTAATTAAATCGGGCGATGGAAGATACCATCTGAATACTGATTTTCCTGCCAATCAGTTTAATCACGCGATTCTTGCGGTACCTCTGGAAAACGATACTATGTGGCTGGAATGTACCAGCCAGACCATCCCGGCGGGCTTTCTGGGTTCTCAAACAGATAATCGTCCTGCGCTGCTTATTCTGGAAGACGGAGCAAAATTTGCCCAAACAAAATCATATGGAAAGGAAGAAAACACTCATATGAGAATAGTTAGCGGAGAAATAGACCAAAGCGGAATGCTGAAGTTGAAAGCAAATAATTATTACACCGGCCTCGAGCAGGAACTTCAACACGATGTGATTAATATTCTGACAAAAGACAGAATAAAAGAATTTCTCAACAGGGTTTTTGATTTGACTACGTATGATGTAAATCATTTCCGTTACAACGAAATCAAAACTGCCATTCCAAAAATTGAAGAAGATCTGGAGCTTACAGTGTATAAATATGCCACCATCACAGGAAAAAGGATGATGATTACTCCCAACGTTCTTACAAGAGGTGGGTATAATCTGACTGCAGACCCAGAAAGGAAAACAGATATTCTTATTAAATATGCCTACAAAAATACCGATTCTGTAAGCCTCCGGATACCTGATGGATATGAAGTAGAATATCAACCAACAGACGTAAACCTCGAGACAGCATTTGGAAAGTATACTACTTCTGTTAAAATTGAGGGAAATTCAATTAATTATTTCAGGCACATTGAAATAAACGGAGGGAGATATCCCGGAAGCCGGTACCAGCTATTTTCAGATTTTATGGATAAGATTTATAAAACTGACCGAGAGAGAATAGTACTTGTTAAGAAAGACCAATAATGAAACTTATTTTGCTAAATAACAGCTCTCCAACATGAGAGCCATTTTTTTAAATAAGTTATACAAACATTTACCGGAAAAATCTGTCAGATAGTACGTTATTTTACCCTCACATTAGGAAAATTAAAAAAGAAATTTGTGCTGCTGCCATTACGGGTTGGGAATGGTAAACCGGTTTACTTATTTCAGATAGGTTTGGTGTGAAAATCCGAGGAGGGTTTTCGGAGGGAATCGTATTACCAATATAAAAAATTCAAGGAGCGAATGGTGGCGGGGGAGGGCCCTCTCAGGGAAAAAGGACCGGAATGGGGGGAAAAATCTCGTGTTATCCGGTGCAAAATCTCTTCTCAGCACAAGAATTTTCTCAAATCAGGTTACAACTTCTTTCTTTAAAGCTCCATTATTTTTTATCCTGGATAAAAAATATTCATTACTTCCCATTTAGCCTCCCTTTGTGATGAATACCCAGGGTTCTTTAAATGGAATTTATCAATCATAGCCTGATTACGTTGCTAATCCTTTTTACCCATGCATACCGGATGATATAAAATAAAAAAACAGGCTGCCCATATCTGCAGCCTGTTTAAATCTTATACAAATCTTCAGGATTAACCTAAAGCTACTCTTTTAAATGCTGTTACATTCAGGTCTTTATCAACTGATTTGATGTAATCGCCTACAGACTTTCCTGAATCTTTTACGAAAGGCTGAGCCAGCAAAGTCTGCTCTTTGAAGAAAGCATTCAGTTTACCTTCTGCAATTTTGCTGATCATGTCGGCAGGTTTGCCGGCCATTTTTGGATCGGCCTGAATTTGCTCGGTAACTACAGCTCTTTCTCTTTCCACTACATCAGCAGGAACACTGGAAGCATCCAAGGCAATGGGGTTCATAGCAGCGATTTGCATGGCCACATCTTTACCCACTTCTGCATTTTCTTTGTTCAATCCTACCAGCACACCAATTCTGTATGCTCCGTGGATGTAAGAAGAAACATAGTCGGCTTCTACTCTTTCAAATTTAGTGATACCGATTTTTTCACCAATACTTGCCAGTTTGTCGTTGATCATATCGGAAACTTTAGCTCCGTTGATTTCAACTTCGTTCAGTTCGTCGATAGATTTCACGTTGTTGGCAATAGCTGCATTGGCAATGCTTTGTGCGAAGGCAACGAATTCGGCGTTTTTACTTACGAAGTCAGTTTCGCAGCTGATGCAAAGTGCTATACCCACTTTATTATCGGGAGTGGTTTGTGCAATTACAACACCCTCTTTTGCATCTCTATCACCTCTTAAGGCGGCAACTTTAGCACCTTTTTTCCTCAGCCAATCGATAGCCGCTTCGAAATCGCCATTAGTTTCTGTTAAAGCTTTACGGCAGTCCATCATACCGGCGCCGGTAGCTTTACGCAATTTATTTATTTCTGCTGCTGTGATATTTACAGTAGACATTCCTAAAAGTTTTTAATGAAGTAATGAAATCGGCAAATTATTTACCCTTACGCTGTCCGCCACCACCGGTAGTTCTGCGTCTTGAACCGGCTGCACCACGAGACCTTCCTCCTTTACCCGGACCTTCAGACTCTGCTTCGGCCTGAAGACGGGCAGCTCTTTGTTCGTTTTCATCAGGAGTGTTGTCAGCTTCCGCTTCTTCATCTTTAGCTGCTTGTCTTTCAGCCAGTCCTTCCGCAATAGCTGCAGTGATGTACTGAGTGATTATGGCGATAGATTTGGTAGCATCGTCATTACCGGGGATTGCGAAATCTACTTTATTAGGATCGCAGTTGGTATCAACGATCCCGAAAGTAGTAATTCCCAGTTTTTTTGCTTCAGATAAAGCAATATGCTCGTGACCAATGTCTACGATAAACAGGGCAGCAGGAACACGTCCGAGTTGTGCAATACCACCGAGTACTTTTTCCATTTTATCACGGTCGCGCTGAAGTTGCAGCCTTTCCTTTTTGGTAAGGCTTTCTGCGCTACCGTCTGCAAGCATTTTATCGATGCTTTGCATTTTCTTTACGCTCTTACGAACGGTATTGAAGTTGGTAAGCATACCACCCAGCCAACGTTCGGTAGCATAAGGCATGTTTACCCTTTTAGCACATTCGGTAACAATTTCCTTAGCCTGTTTTTTAGTGCCCACAAACATAATCTTCTTACCGCTGCGGGCAATCTGCTTCATGGCAGCAGCTACTTCCTGCAGGGCAGCTGTGGTTTTATTAAGGTCAATGATATGTATACCTTTCTTCTCAGCAAAGATGTATGGTAACATCTTAGGGTTCCACTTTTTCTTTAAGTGTCCGAAGTGAACGCCTGCTTCTAATAATTGCTGTTGTAATGAAGGGCTGTTTTCCATCTTGGTATAAATAAGAATTTGAAAAATTTTATGGATAAGCCATTCCTTCCCGAAAAAAGGAATGGCCAAAATCTTAAAAGATTAACGTTTAGAGAACTGGAAGCTCTTACGGGCTTTCTTCTTACCAAATTTCTTCCTCTCCACAGAGCGGGGATCGCGTTTCAGCAATCCTGCAGCTTTTAATGCGGGGCGAAGTTCCGGATTCAGTTCAATCAAAGCACGGGCAATACCCAGTTTAATGGCTTCAGCCTGACCTTTAATACCACCACCGGTAGCATTCACCTTCACGTTGAGCTTATCAAGCATTTCAACGGTCTTCAGCGGCAGTTCAACCTGATTCTGAAGGTATTGAAGTGTGAAGTATTCTTTATAATTCTTGCCGTTAACAGAAATCTCACCCTGGCCTTTTGAAAGGAATACGCGGGTAACTGCTTCTTTACGACGGCCTACTGCATTTTTTTGCTTTTCCATGTATTATTACAATTAGAAAGTTAAAGGTTGAGGTTTCTGTGCAGAATGATTGTGCTCACTTCCTGCATACACAAATAATTTCTTGAACATTTTGCGACCCAGGCGGTTTTTAGGGAGCATGCCTTTTACGGCTCTCTCAATAACTGCCTCTGGGCGGCGGCTCAATAAATTACGCGCAGTCTCAGCCTTCTGCCCGCCGGGATATCCGGAGAAAGTCAAATATTCTTTGTCATCTAACTTGTTGCCGGTGAATTTCACTTTGTCGGCATTGATAACGATTACATAATCTCCGCAATCAACATGTGGAGTGTAATAAGGCTTGTTCTTGCCACGAAGAACAGCAGCGATTTTTGCGCACATACGTCCTACGGTTTGATTGGTACCGTCTACAACATACCAGTTGCGCTGAACGGTAGCCGCATTCGCATGTTTAGTAGTAAAATGAAGTTTGCTCATAATTTTGTTTTTATATTCCCCGCCATCCCGGGGGAAATTTTTTAAATGGAGTGCAAAGGTAGAGTTATATCCTTCTCAAAACAAATTTTCCACATTCAAATTTTTTTCATGCTTTTGCAAGTAATTGATTTTCAATAAAAATTTTGACAAAATTTTTAAGAGCTGCTCTTCCGGCCGGGGTTTTCCCTATCATGCACACGCTTCCCAACACATTTGATATTTCTCCATAAAAAAATTTAATTTGTTGATATCCAAAGTGTTATTCTCATTAACTTTATCCTTAACAATTTTAAATTCCCAATTCCTAACCGGTATAACATATTATGAGCAGATTTCTTAACAGAACATCCTTCGGAAACCCTGAAAATAAAGGCAACTTACTTTCCCGCGAAGAAGCAGAAAAACTGCTCAGGGAATGGGTAAGCAATGAAAAACTCATCCTTCATATGCGCCAGGTGGCCCACCTGATGAAAACATGGGCACTTACAAGGGAAAATCTTAGTGAAGAAGCCTCTGAGGCATGGTACCAGGCCGGATTACTGCATGATGCCGACTGGGAAAAATACCCCGATGAACATTGCAGTAGGATTATTGAAAAACTGGAATCGCTGAATGTAGATCCTGCTGTAATCCAATGTATCGCTTCCCACGGACCGGCACACTTCGGATTCGATCCGGTTACCAAAATGGATAAAATGATTTATGCTTTTGATGAACTTTCCGGATTTATCCATGCCGTTTCCCTCCTCCGCCCTACCGGTTATGAAGGAATGGAAATTAAAACAGTAAAAAAAAGACTTAAAACACCCTCATTCGCAGCACAGGTGAGCAGAGAAGATATTCAGGATGCTGCCCAAAGAGCCGGAATAGAACTGGATGAGTTAATTCAGTTTGTGATAGATCATCAACTAAGAAAATAAATTGCATTTTACGAGTTACGATTTTTTACAAGTCCGGGATGGAAATATATACGATCAATTACGAGTTTTTGAGGAATTAGCGATTGAAGTTTTCAAGTGAATAGCCAGGACCTTATGACATGAAGATGTTAATGCTAAAACAACCAAATCCTAAATCCAAATGTAAACTACTTCCACTGCTCCATCGGGGCAACTATTGAGGACGATGCATGAAAAAAAATCAAACCAAATTCATAAATCTTGATGACAACCTGTAAAGCTTACCCGGACGATGCGGTACATCCTGTTCATATTCTTCCACATCTTCCAACCATTTCATCAGGGAAATCTTTTTGCGGAAATTTCTCCGGTCGAGGCGGGTATTGAGAATGGCTTCATAAACATTCTGTAACTCTCTTAAAGAAAATTTTTCGGGAAGCAACCGCATTACAATCGGGCTCTCCCAAATCCTTTCCCGGAGTTTTTGAACACATACATCCAAAATATGTTTATGGTCGAAAGCCAGGGTTTTGATATCATATACCGAATGCCAGTGTACTTCATTATCCTTTAACCTCAGTTGGTGATCCTGAATATTCACCAATGAATAATACACTACGGTTATAACCCTTCCGGCCGGGTGTCTGTTAACGTCGCCAAGGGTGATAACCTGTTCAAGGTATACATCATCAAGGCCGGTTCTCCATTTTAATACCCTGTAAGAAGCATCATCCAGATTTTCATCCACCTTCACCAGGTCGCCTAATAACGACCATTGCTGTTCATATTCTTCCAAATCTGATTTAATAAGCAATACTTTAAGATCATTGTCTTCATATCCGAAAATCACACAATCCACCGATACCGCAATACTAAACCTGTCGCGCTTTTCGTAAGCATGCTGGGCTATCGTAATATGTTTTCCGCTATTCATTTTTCCCTGTTCTATCTGTTTATAAATACTTGCCTGGACTTTCTAACGCCTTCGAATTCCAGTAATACAATGTAACTGCCTGATGCAATGGAGGCAGCTCCGGGTAAATCTTTCAGGGATACCCTGTGTTTTCCTTTCATCCTGTGAGATGAAAGGGTTAAAGGATGCGATTGTCCTCTAAGCGATATCAGCCTGAGATTTACCATCCCACTTTCCGGAATTTCAAAATCAATAAAGGAATGGAATCCTGCAGGATTGGGATATACATTTAGGTTAGTATTGGCTTCCAGATATTCAATATTGGAAACCGGAGTGAGTAAATGGCTGATATTTCTGTTTACATACACTTTATATTCTCCGGGTTCCAGGGGAATCACCTGACTTCCTCCTGTGGCAGTAATGGTTTGGCCTGAAAAGTAATCATACCATGTTCCTGCCTGAGGAAAAGTAACGGAAACATTTCCTGATACCACATCAAAATTTCCCACTACTACCAGATTGGATGTATCGGTATTGATTACAATCCATTTCAGCGCTCCTGAGGTATTGTACTGAACCCTGTCGCTTTTGAAAGCGGCATCATAATATGGGTGCGTTCTAAGCTTTATCAGTCCGGAATACACATCAAAAAGCCTTTTTCTTGCAGTAACAGACTGATATTCCCATCTTGGAGGTTTAGGAGCAGTGCGGCAGTTTTCACTCACACTTCCGTTTTCACAACGGTTGATGGATAAATCGTAACCCAACTCTCCAAACTGCCAGATCATTTTAGGTCCGGGAATGGTAAGCAGGAATGCAGCGGCAAGTTCCGCCCGTCTCAGGGCAGTATTTTGTTCTTTTACGTTATAACTTCCTGATGCATTTCCAAACTGCACATTTTTATACACTATCCTTTCTTCATCGTGGCTTTCGGCATAGGTAATCAGATGCGGATCAGACCATCCTCTTGCAGTATGGAATCCCCAGGAGATATTACTGTTTCCTACCCAACCCATGGAAGCTTCTGTATAATTATAATTCAGGTTACCCCATAGCATCATTCCATAATCGGATAAAATTTTTTCTTCATCATTATGCCCTAAATGCTCCAGGATTACATATGCGCCGTCGCTGGTTGATTGCACCACATCATAATAATGTTTCCAGATATTGATCCGGCTTTCATCCAGCTGGCTCCAGGCATCTACATTACAGTTGTTACCATTGGCATCGCAGGTATTCTTTTGGGTAAATCCTTTGGATAAATCAAATCTAAAGCCATCTATCCTGTATTCCTTCAACCAGTATTCTATTACTCTTTCTGTAAAATATTTCGTCGCAGGCGATTCATGGTTCATATCATACCCCACATTAAATGCATGGCGGGGAACGGGGTTAAACCAGGGACTATTGGCAGCCGGACGATTATTTGCAGCATCCCAATACATTCTCACCATAGGTGATTGGCCAAACTGGTGGTTAAGCGCTATATCCATAATAACGGCTATACCCAGCCGATGACATTCATCTATAAATTCTTTTAATTTCTCAGGGGGACCATAATATTTATCTGGTGCAAAATAAAATGCCGGATTATACCCCCAGCTGATATTGCCTTCAAATTCATTGAAAGGTAGAAGCTCTATCGCATTTACTCCTAGTCTTTGCAAATAGCCCAGAGTATCCTTCAATGTTTGCCAGTTTGATTTTTCCAGGAAATCTCTCAGCAACAATTCATAAATAATCAAGTTACGCTTATCGGGCCTTGTAAAATTGTGCTTCCACTGATATTCCGGCTTTCCTGTTTCCAGTACGCTTACGTACCCCGTAGCCTTTCCCGTTGGATATGCTTTAAGGTTGGGATAAGTTTCTGAAGAAATGTATCCGTCGTTTTGAGGATCCAGTACAAGTTCTGCATATGGGTCTGCAATAAAAATGTCATCCACCTTATATTGATAGGCGTACTGAATTCCCGGTTGCAGCCCGTCAATTTGAAGCCAGTATCTTTCTCCGTCGGGGTCTCTTTTCATTTGGTAAGCTTCCTCTTCTTTCCAATCGTTAAAATCTCCAACTACCATTACCCGATCTTTTTCCGGAGCAAACAATACCAGTACCACCGTATTATCATTCACATAATTTATCCCCTGTCTCATTCCTGCAGGAACCGGGGCGGTTTCAGTAGTTGGAGGAATGTAAAAATCGAGGGTATCTGAAAATTCTTCTGTTCCTGCTTCAGCATCCACAATTACCCGGTGATTTCCCGAAGTGGTAATCAGCGTTTCATAAGTAATAATATTGGACGATAATTCCGTGGCCACCGGACTACCATCAATAGATAGGTTAATTTTGGCTTGCTTATTTACCACATAACGAAATTCTACCGGTTCGCCCATTTGAATGATGCCAGGCTCAGGAAGAGGAATAAATTTGGGTTGAAAAGGGGGATAAAGAAATTTACCGGAAAGAGACTCCCCGAAAATCTGCACATACATATCGGATCCGTCATCATTGCGCTGCACCTTATCTCCTGCCCCATTCCTGAATAATATAGCCACTTTATATATTGGAGTACCGTCTGGAATATTGAAAAACTGCCTGACATTATTTATCGTATAAGAATAACGGTTATCTCCAAGGTAAGTGGCTTTAGCAGCGGGTTCTGCCGAACCCCAGGTAAAGGGCACCCCTCTCCAGTCGCTGCCGTTATCATTTACAATAGCTCCAACATGAACATATACATCGTTGGTATTTGCATAACCCAGCAATCCCCGGTTTCCTTTTGAAACATCCACCGTGATGGTGAGGTTACCGGTTTCTCGGGGGATGGTAGGATTTATTGTCAGCAATTGTGCATGGGAAAAAATACCTGCGGTAAGCAGCAGTAACAGCAATGTTAGTTTGGGTACTTGCATTATTGGAAAATTGTTAATGTGTTCAAAATACACATATTTTAAGAGAATTAATAATTTCAGCGGCATAAATCACTAAGGGCCGGGGTGTTTTCCCCGGGTCAACGGGTGTTTAATTTAGTTATTTTTGATTTTAAATCATATCACCTATGTATTCGGCAGAAGCGATCAGGGAATTTCAGGATAAAACTAGTCAGTTGTTAAAAGCAGTTGATTCGGGTATTCCAAAAGAAAATATTGAAGATTTAAGGGATTGTATCAGGTTTCATGAATACCGGTATTATGTGGAGGATGACCCGCTGATTGCCGATTACGAATTTGACCAGTTGTACAAAGCCCTGGAAAGCCTTGAAAAACAACATTCTGAATTAATCACTCCGGATTCTCCCACGCAAAGGGTGGCTTCGGGTTTAACCCGGAGTTTTGAAACTACCCCCCATCTGGTACCCATGCTTTCACTGGAGAATTCTTATAATGCGGAAGACCTGCTTGACTGGGACAGAAAGGCAAGGGAAATCTCCGGGACCGACAATATCGAATATTGTGTAGAACCTAAATTCGACGGAGCCAGTATTTCTCTGGTATATGAAAATGACAGGCTCGTGCGGGGAGTAACCCGTGGAAACGGGGTGGAAGGTGATAATATCACGGTGAACGTTAAACAAATTCGTTCGGTACCCCTGTCGGCTGCCTTCAGCAGGTACGGCATTCAACTTGCAGAGGTAAGGGGCGAGGTTATGATGAACAAAGCCAATTTTAAGGCTTATAATGAAATGCTGGCAGAAATGCAGTTGCCCCCACTGGCTAACCCGAGAAATGCCGCTTCAGGAACCCTCCGAATTAAAGATCCTTCAGAAGTAAGGAAAAGAAACCTTGAGGTTTTCCTATACAGCATAAGTTTTTATACCCAGGAAAAAGGAAAAGAAATACCTGAATTACTGAACACCCATAAAGGTGAACTCGACCTTTTATATCAGCTCGGTTTCAGGATTCCCAAAAAGGAAAGCAGAGTATTCCCATCTATTAAAGAGGTAATTGAATATTGCAAAGAATTCGAAGAGCGCCGTGACGAACTTCCTTATGAAATAGACGGTATGGTGGTAAAGGTAAATGATGTACAGCTTCAGGAAAAGCTGGGCATGACCACCCACCATCCACGCTGGGCAATCGCTTATAAGTTTAAGGCAAGGCAGGCCACGAGCCGAATCAATACTGTAGAATTTTTTGTTGGCCGTACAGGAGCGGTTACTCCCGTGGCCAAAATTGAACCGGTGCCCATAGGCGGAGTGATTGTTTCCAATGTTTCGCTATTTAATGAAGATGTGATCAGGGAAAAAGGCCTGATGATTGGAGACCAGGTACTTGTGGAAAGGGCAGGAGATGTAATCCCCTATATCGTTAAACCACTTGCGGATGTTCGTAACGGTAGCGAAAAGCCGATTGTATTTCCTACCCACTGCCCTGTTTGCCATGACCCTCTTATTAAGCCTGAAGATGAAGCGGTTTGGAGATGCATCAATATTAACTGTGAGGCACAGGTTGTAGAAAGAATGATACATTTTGCCGGTAAAGATGCCATGGATATCAGAGGATTAGGTGAAGCTATGGTGAAAAAATTCTATGAGCGGGGATTTCTGAAAGATATTCCGGGCATATATGCATTGCCGTTTGATGAAATTGCAAAACTCGAAGGCTTTGGAGCAAAAAGCATTAAAAACCTGAAAGCTTCCATTGAAAAGTCGAAGTTGCAACCATTGCACAGGCTAATATTCGGGCTGGGCATAAGATTTGTTGGTGAAACTACAGCGAAGACGCTGGCTTCTGCGGTTGATCATCTACTGAAGCTTAAAGATTATACCATTGATCAATTGCAACAGCTGGAAGATATTGGTCCGAAAGTGGCCAAAAGCGTGTATGAGTTTTTCAACATTGAAGATAACATTGCCATGTTGGAAAAACTTGAAGCTGCAGGGGTCAACCTGTCAAATCAGAAACAGGAAATTACGGGAGACACCAAACTTGCAGGCTTAACCTTTTTATTTACCGGTACCCTCCCTACCCTTAAGCGCAGCGAAGCAGAAGCAATGGTGGAAGAAGCCGGAGGAACTGTCCTGAGTGGAGTGAGCAGTAAACTGAATTATCTGGTTGCAGGGGAAGAGGCAGGAAGTAAACTGGAGAAAGCCAAAAAGATAGCTACTGTAAGAATCATTAATGAAGAGGAGTTTTTAAAAATGCTGGGTAAATAAATTAATAACGGTATTAATTATTTGAAAATAAGTTTTCATAACTTTAAATAAACCGTTTTCTAATGATTAAAAAAACAGCAGGAGAAATCTGGAAACCTCTTCAATTTCCGGGTTGGAAAAACCTCCGCAAAAAGTACGCCTTATCCTCTCTTGGTAGGATTGCCAGCTATACAGAAAACATCTACAAAGATGGCAAACTTTTACAGGGATCTCTTACTACCGGTTATCGTACTTTAAACTTACACAGGCCGGGAAATAACGGAACCCTTTACATTCACAGGGAAGTTGCCAGGCTCTTCCTTAAAAAGCCGTCTCCAAAGCATAAATACGTCATACATAAAAATCACAACAAGCTGGATAATGCGGTGAAAAACCTGAAATGGGCCACCCTCCCGGAAATGATAGAACACCAGCAAAAGAGTCCGGCCAAAATTGCCTACAAAAAAGTACAGGCATCCCGTACAACTGGCCTTAAACTGAACGCTGCCAAGGTGAAAGCCATAAAGAAAATCCTGAACGACGAAAACAGGAAGATCACCATTAAGGCACTGGCCGATAAATACGGTGTAAGCGAAATGACTATGTACCGCATAAAAAGCGGGGAGAACTGGGCAAGAATTTAACCGGGGCCGGTTGTTATTACCTTTGTTAATGATCTTTTGAAAACCTTAATGCTTTGAGGGCTGCATTTTCTTTTCTTAAAAAACTCAAGAAGAATAACAACAGAGACTGGTTCCAGGCACACAAAGAAGAATACAACTTAGCAAAGGAAGAGTTTGAAAGTTTTATCCGTACTGTAATTCAAAAAGCCGGAAAATACGATCCGGATATTAAAGCGTTAGATGCAGGAAAAACCATTTTCCGTATCTATCGAGATATCAGGTTTTCAAAAGATAAAACCCCTTATAAAACCCATTTTGCTGCAAGCTTTCAGAAAGACGGTAAAAAAACTGGCTATCCGGGGTATTACATTCATTTAGAACCGGGCAACAGCTTCGTTGGAGGGGGCATCTGGCAACCCGATCCGGAATTTACAGCCAAAATCAGGCAGGAAATAGACTATTGCAGAGAAGAGTTTCTTGATATCATCAACAACAAAAATTTCCAATCGCATTTTGGCGGACTGGATATGAAGGATTTTAGCCTGAAGAGAATGCCTAAGGGTTATGAAGCCGATCATCCTTTAGGAGAATTTATTAAACTAAACAGCTGGCTGGCCGACAGAGCTTATTCAGATGAAGAAGTATATTCAGAAGATTTTCTGAATAAGGTGGTAAGCGATATCAAAACCTTAAAGCCCTTTATGAACTTCCTCAACAGGGCATTATTGCCTTAGCTTTTTGAAGTGAACACCTTTTCACAATTCCTGCAGGAAAAATCTCCTATGTAAACAGTCATTTTCTACTGTTTAGCAAAAAGATCTGTGTGAAATTTGTATTGCTGCCATTTAATAATGGAAAGCAAAACCGGTTTTGATTTTCGGGAAAGAAATTGATTATATATTACTTGGAGCTTCAGAAAGATGCTCAGACAGAAGGGTTGCGCCCGGTAATCCCCAAAACCGGGTGGAGGTGGCGGCGGGGGAGGGCCCGCTGGAAAAATACGTTTTTGCAGTGGGTTTTCTCTCCCCTTTTAGCAATGTTTTTCACCTGGTTTACCAGATCTTCCTTGTAATGCATAAAATCGCCAACCCCTTCCAATAAAAATTTTATTCACCTTGTTAAGAAGTTAAATATACCTTCCCCATTATCTAAAATAAAAGGCTGCAGATTGCAGCCTTAACCGGAAAACTAAAACAAATACTTTTAACCTCCTATCTCAACTTCCTCACCAGCTCTGCTATCTGAACAGCATTGGTAGCTGCACCTTTTCTGAGGTTATCGCTTACAATCCACATATTCAATGCATTTTCCCGGGTATAGTCTCGCCTTATTCTTCCCACAAATACCTCATCCTTTTCATGTGCGTCTTTAGGCATGGGGTATTGAGACGTTGAAGGATCATCCACCACCACCACTCCCGGTGCTGTGCTTAAAATTTCTCTTACTTCTTGCAGTTCAAAAGGCTGCTCAAATTCTACATTCACGCTTTCACTATGCCCGCCCATAACAGGAATGCGAACAGTGGTAGCAGTAACCTGAATATTTTCATCCCGCATAATTTTCTTTGTCTCATTAATCATCTTCAATTCCTCCTTCGTATATCCGTCTTCCGTAAACACATCTATCTGGGGAATGACATTCAAATCTATTTCATATGCATATGCCATCGGATATTCTTCAACGTTACCGATTAATGATTTTCTTCTTTCTCCCATCAATTGGTCTACGGCTTTTTTTCCCGTTCCGGTTACGCTTTGATAGGTTGAAACCACAACCCTTTTTATGCCATACCTTTTATGTAAAGGATTCAGGGCAACAACCATTTGAATAGTAGAACAATTGGGGTTGGCAATAATTTTATCCTCAGCAGTTAAAACATCCCCGTTCACCTCCGGCACAACCAGCTTTTTGGAAGGATCCATTCTCCATGCTGATGAATTGTCTACTACTGTAATTCCGGCTTCCGCAAATTTGGGAGCCCATTCCAAAGAGATAGAACCTCCTGCTGAAAATAAAGCAATATCAGGTTGGGCCGCTATTGCATCTTGCAATCCTATAATCGTAAACGTTTCCCCCTTAAATGTTACCTTCTTACCTACAGACTTTTCCGATGCTACAACCAGCAATTCGGTTACAGGGTAATTCCTTTCCTCCAATACCTGAAGAATTTTTGAACCAACCAATCCGGTGGCACCAACAACTGCTACTTTCATTTTTCCGTTATTTAGTTTTTATCCATAAAAAAAGCCTTTCTTTTTCAAGAAAGGCTGATATATCTTTTCAATACATTACACATCAACCTCTCCTGAATGGAGTGTGTTTCATTGTGCATGTAATATGTTTGGACATCTGTACCATACTTTCAAAAATAGAGGACAAACACCTCTCAGCCAAATTATTTTCTCATTATTAAGAAGGTTTTTCCTTTTCTCCTTCCGGGCGACCGGAAATAAATTGATTGCATGAAATGCAATTTCATCCTAATACTGTTATTCATTCCCTGTATAACTCAGGCCCAGAGATTTTCAGTATTAATAACAGAGTTCCTGGCAGACCCTTCCCCGGCAAGAGGGTTACCAGATGCTGAATTTATAGAACTCACAAATGTTAGTTCGCAGGAAATTAACCTTATAAACTGGAAGATATCCGATAAAAGTTCCACTGCCACCATACGAAACGATATCCTTCTTTCACCGGGTGATGTGATTATTCTCTGCCCCACAAGTGCGGCTTTCAAATTTGAATCTTTTGGCAGAACCATAGGCCTGGCCGGTTTTCCTTCATTAAACAATGATGCAGATGATATTGTTCTTTATGATGAAAAGGGAAACATCATTCATGCGATTTCCTATAACCTGTCGTGGTACAAAAATCCTTTGAAAGCAGAAGGGGGATGGAGTATTGAAATGATTGACACGTCACTTCCCTGCCTCGGTGAAGAAAATTATAAAGCTTCGGAAGATGAAAGTGGAGGTACACCCGGCAAACCAAATGCTGTTAGCCAAAAATTAACTGACATGCAACCGCCATCAGTTGAACATGCATACTTTAAAGATTCCCTTACATTGATAATAAGATTTACAGAAAGCATTCCTTATGAATACATTCATAAAGATCTTATCCGATTGGGGGATTATGCAGGAAGCATATTAAAGTTTGAAAATGCTAATTTATTTTTAGATGAATATATTTTTCATTTATCACATCCTGTAACAAGAAACCGGATATATCAATTAACCATTTCGGAGTTAATAGATTGTGCAGGAAACAGAAGTACCAACATTAGCGTGGTATCAGCTTTACCGGCACCTCTTACTCCCGGATCAATTGTGATAAATGAAATCCTTTTCAATCCTCCCTCAGGAGGTTCAGACTATCTGGAACTGTTTAATCCAACCGATACGGTATTTGACCTTTCACAGATATACCTGGCTAACAGATCGGTTACAGGTGAAATACAACAAGTGAGAAAGATATCAGAGAAAACGGTTTTATTTTTTCCCGGCACCTTCAAACTTCTCACTCCAGATCCGGAATTTGTTACTTCCTGGTACGGAGTGAAATATGATAAAGAAATTTTTATTACCATCCCCCTTCCCTCTTTTCCAGATGACAAAGGAGTGGCTTTGTTGTTGGATCAATTTGGTTCAATACTCGACGAACTCGATTATTCTTCCAAATGGCATCATCCCCTTTTAAAAGATGAGAATGGCGTAAGCCTGGAAAAAATTTACCCCAGAAGCCGGAATACAAAAGATAACTGGGTATCAGCAGCAGCTTCAGTAAAATACGGAACTCCCGGATATGTGAATAGCAGTTTTAGAAAAGAGAAATCAATATCTGCCACACTTGAAACAGATCCAGAAATCTTTTCTCCGGATGGTGATGGATATGACGACAGGGTAATGATCAGGTACCGAACTGAAAAAAACGAAAGTTCCGGTTCAATCCTAATTTATAACAGAGCAGGGAAAGTGGTGAAACATATTCTGAGAAACGGAATACTGGGAAGTACGGGATTCTATTATTGGAATGGGCTTAGCGATGAAAATCAAAAGCTGCCGGCAGGTATTTATATCATTGTTTTAACGATCGTTACACCTGATGGCAGCTTTGGCAAAGTATACAAACCCGTAGTGATTGCCCGAAAGGATTAACCTTTTTTAAAGCGTTCAATCTGATGAATGGATCCTCCTGGTTCTACCTGAATCTGATACCAAAACTTCGCATCAAACATCATGATAAAGTAATCGGTAGTAGTTCCTTTGCTGACTTCAGTTACTCCATGTATGGTGCGTTTGGGATAAGTTTCTTTTAACAGGTTTTGAATGCTCAGCGGAAGCTGTGTATCATCATAATACCTGATGGCCTGCATAATGTTACCATCTTTATCGTACTGAGCTTTTGACCTGATTCCGTCCTTTACGAAATTCACTACATAGTGATTTTCATATTCTATCCATTCTACCTTTGTAGCACCGGAAAATGTCTTTTGAAATGCACTGAGTACTTTTTCATTTACATCAGCAGCAAATACACTCATGAATGTAAAAACCGCAAACCCTAAAGCAATAATCTTTTTCATGGCAGAAAAATTTATTTGTGGAAAATTTGTTTCTGCAACAAAACTAATACGGGGAAATGCGCATGACAACTGAATTGGTACAATTGGTGTTGTCTAGATAAGTAACCTTTTTTCCGTTAAAATGAAACGGATACTTATTTCAACGTTTTCCCCAAACCGGTTACGGATAAGGGTTCCAGAGGATGTTAAAAGTTACATAACCCCGGTTAAGCTATTGTTAAATTGAATAAATGGATTTTGAACGGGAATAATATTCAAACGCTCAGGCTTTTCGGAAAGCTGAATGGCATACTTTCTTCTGTAACAAATCAGTTATCTTTGAAGAAACCATATAAAATTAGGTCGTAATGAAAATATCTACCAAACTCATACATGCCGGAGTGGAACCGGATCCGTCTACAGGAGCCATTATGACTCCTATTTTCCAAACCTCCACTTTCGTACAGGAAGCTCCCGGAGTAAATAAGGGTTTTGAATATGCCCGCTCGCAAAACCCCACCCGTCAGGCATTGGAAAATGCACTGGCAGCTATTGAAAATGCCAAATACGGATTGAGTTTCTCCAGTGGAGTAGCCGCAACCGATGCCATTTTAAAACTTTTTGCACCCGGAGATGAAATCCTGGCCGGTAATGATATGTACGGTGGTACCTACAGGCTATTTACTAAGATATATGAAAGGTTTGGACTGAAATTTAAGTTCATCGGTGATATGCAGAATGCTGAGGAAGTAGAAAAGCATATTACCCCCAACACTAAATTAATCTGGGTGGAAACACCCACCAACCCTCTGATGAACATTGCAGATATCGCAGCTATTTCCCATCTTGGTAAAAAACACAATGTATTGGTTTGCGTAGATAATACTTTTGCCTCTCCTTATCTCCAAAATCCGCTTGATCTTGGCGCTGATCTGGTAATGCACTCCGCTACTAAATATCTTGGCGGACATAGTGATGTCATCCACGGGTGTATCATGACCAATAATGCCGACCTCCGGGAACGTCTTTATTTTATCCAGAAAAGTTCAGGTGCCGTACCCGGACCCATGGACTGCTTCCTGATTTTAAGAGGGCTAAAAACTTTACACGTGCGTATGGACAGGCATTGCAGTAATGGCCGGAAAATTGCAAACTTCCTGAGAAATCATCCCAAAGTGGATAAAGTTTACTGGTGCGGGTTTGAAGATCATCCCGGATATGAAATTGCAAAAAAGCAAATGCGCGATTTTGGAGGAATGATGAGTTTTACTTTAAAAGATGACAGTCCGGAAGCAGCATTGAAGCTGCTCACTTCTACCAAAATAATTGCCCTGGCAGAAAGCCTCGGAGGAGTGGAATCTCTGGTTAACCACCCCGCTACCATGACCCATGCTTCCATCCCAAGAGAAGAAAGGTTGAAATATGGTTTGACCGATTCTCTGATCAGGCTGAGCGTTGGCATTGAGGATGCCGACGACCTGATTGAAGATTTAAACCAGGCGATAGGTTAATTCATGCAACAGGAAGGTGAAAGGTTGAAAGCGTATCTGGATAAGCTGGCAGACAAATACAATCGGCCGGAATTTATTGAAAAAGACCCGATCAGTATCCCTCATGGTTTCAGCATTAAACAGGATATAGAAATTTCCGGGTTGTTTGCAGCACTGTTCGCCTGGGGAAACCGCACTACCATTATTAATAAAGGGCAGGAACTAATGCAACTTATGGATAATGCTCCCTATGATTTTATCATGAATCACAGGGAGCACGATCTGAAAAATTTTCTGAAATTTAAACACCGCACCTTCAACGCTACCGATCTGTTATATTTCATCAGCTTCTTAAAAAGGCATTATTCGGCCTATAATAGTCTTGAAGATGCTTTTTTTCCCGATCATATCCATACTGTTGAAGAAGGCCTGAATTATTTCAGAAAGAATTTTATTAACCATGCTTATTTTCCGCAGCGTACCGGAAAACACGTTTCTTCCCCGGATAAAAACTCTTCCTGTAAAAGACTGAATATGTTTTTAAGGTGGATGGTAAGGAAAGATGACCGGGGAGTAGACTTCGGTATTTGGCAAAAAATAAAACCTTTTCAATTGATTATTCCTCTTGATGTGCATGTATTCAGGGTATCCGCCTCATTAGGATTGCTGAATACCAAAAACTCCGATTGGAAAGCAGCACTTCAACTTACTGAAACACTAAAAACCTATAATCCGGAAGATCCTGTATTGTATGATTTTGCACTATTCGGGCTTGGTGGCATTGAAAAGGTAAAAATCTGACTATAAATAAGGGAATAGAAAGAAATCCACCCTCCTATTCCCATATTCATTACATCCATTAAAAGAAGAAGAACCTCTCTCTTCCGCCTACCTTTTGGTTTTGCTGACCGAAAGTGCGGATGTTATAAGTAAAGGTAAGCAGGAAATATCGCTGCAATACATTAGAGCTGTATTCTGAAATATAGTTCTCCGTTACCCTTCTGGTGTAATCGTTGTTTTCGTTGAGTATATCATAAACGCTCAGCTTAAGATGCCCTTTCTGATCTTTAAGGAAAAGGAAAGTAACAGCAGCATTCCACATGGTAAGGTCCATAGGCTTTGTGCCTTCAAGCTGAGAATTTTTATAATGAGATAAATTGGTTTCGAAAACAAAAGATTTTACGGGACGAAGTATTAACTCTGCATCCAGCTTTTTAAAGTTCACCTTCAAATCAGTAAAAGATGGATCGTTATATTTTGTTGAGCTGATATGATATCCATAGCTGGGACGAAATTCAACTTTACTGTTCCAGTCGAAGGTAAATCCTAAATTAGGACCGCCATTCTGAGATTTGGCATCACTTACCACGCTATTTACAATCACTTTTCTTCTGGAAAAGGAATAATTGAAAGAAGGTGATACAGAAAATTTAAATCCTGTACTATTCTTAAAATCTTTGGTCACTCCTGAAGAAATATAACCAGACCTGTTTCCGTCAACATTCACAGGTTGGTAATACTGAACCCCGTCTGCACCAATTATCCTGGAGGTTACAACAGCGTTCGATTCCCAGTCCAGGTTTGCATATAACCTGTAATTTATGGAAGCCTGAGGATTGTATTTATAATAATTAGCAGAGAAGAATTTCGATTTGGTAGGCTCCAGATCAGGATTACCCATGAAAATGCTGAACGGATTGGAATTGTTCACCACCGGATTAAGGTTTTGCAAAGAGGGAAGGAATATGTTCTCTCCGTAATTCAGATAGATTTCTTTATAGCTCAGGGAGAATTCTTTCATTATATTAAACAAAGACCTGTTAACGGCAGGATTGGTTTTGAAATATGCATCTTTCACGTCCTGAAAATCGGCAATAAGACCGGCAGATAATATAAGATCTTTTAATTTATAATTTAATATAGCCCTCGAATTGGATAAGAATTGGTTACGTTTTAAATAATTGCTAAGTGCATCAATTCTGTCGGAATACTTTCCATTTTGCCGGCCATATGTATTGACGTCTTCCTCGTTTTGTGAATAGGAAACTCTCTGAACAAATCTTGCTGAAAATTTTTCCGACAATGGTTCGGTGTAACTGGCAAATACTCCTGCTACAAGGTCAGGCCTTGAAATATTACGAAGTTGATTGAACTCTAAAGTGTCGGTTAATGGATAATAGAAATAATTAAACTGCTCGGTGATATAATCATTTGTAAATTTCCTTTTGGTAAAATTATGGCTGATGTTTAGCAGCCTTCCTTTTTTCTTTTCAAACCTTTGAGTGTAGCTTAAGTTATGATTATAGCTGAAATTATCGGCATCATCAAAGGTTTTACCCACTCCCTCACTTACATCTCCGCTTTTATTGGAAATTGTTTCCGTTAATAAGTTGTTGCGGTTTATCGTATTGGAAAAATTACCGGAAGCCCTGAAGTTGATGTTGGTGAAATTGTTGGGCTTAATGGTAAATCCGGCCCCGATGTTATGCTGATCGGTAAGTTTTATGGCGTTGTTGAAAGTATTAATATCCAGAATACTGTCTTTAATAAATTGCCTGTTATAGGTTTCATCTTCCAGCAAATGCTTGTTTTCTCCAATAAAGTATTGCAGATAGAAAGATTTCTTTGAAGTGGGTGCATGGTTCAGGTTAAAACCACCTCCGCTGCTTCTTGAAACTCCGCCAAAACTTGTTCCTCCAAAGGTTATCCCATTTAAGGCGAAGTTTTGTTGTCCTCTGGAATCTACATAAACCGCCATTGAGGAAACACCACTACGATTAAAACCTCCAAGGCTTTGAATATCGCCCATGGAAAAACCGCTCCTGTTCACATTATTACTAAATGCCAACAGGCTAAGCTGAAGGGTATCGCGGAATATGTTGGCTATCCCCCCGACTTCATAACGTTCTTCTGTACCCGCTCCTGCATAGGCCTTACCAAACCAGCCTTTTTTAACGTCCTTCTTAAAGGTCAGATTAATTACCTTTCCAATGTCATTGTAATTATTATCGGTCATCCTGTCCATCTCCTCTTTATCATCCATCACCTGCACCTTATCAATCAGATTGGCAGGAAGGTTACGGCTGGCCATTTTAGGATCGTCTCCAAAAAATGTTTTCCCGTCTACCAGTATCCTGTTTACACGTTTACCATTAACCGAAATATTACCGTCTCCATCCACACTCACCCCCGGAAGCTTTTTCAGCAGGTCTTCCACAAGCGCTGTAGGAAGTGTTTTAAAAGAACTCGCATTAAACTCAATTGTATCGTTTTTTACCAGTACCGGCGGACGCTCCAAGGTAAATACAACTTCATCCAGCGACTCGGAAGACGGGGAAAGGAAAATGGAATCGAGTTTCAGTACCGGCTCTGCATCTGTTAAATACACCTCTCTTCTTATGGGTGAATAACCTGAAAAAGTAATCAACAACCGGCTCCTGAGATTCAAGGGAAGCCCTGTCATCCGGAATTCTCCTTTAAAGTCGCTGAGTTTATAACTGATTACCGATGTGTCTGCAGCATTAAATAGTGTGACAGTAGCGAGTGATAAAGGCTCTGAAGTGGTAGAATCCAAAATGATTCCTCTAATTTCTCCTTTGCTCTGGCCGAAACTGGTAGTGGATCCAAGCCATGATAACAGAATGATTAAAGTTAATTTTGATCTCATGTGTGGTTAGTTATTGGAATTATCCAAAGTACGACCTTTTTCGTAAATATATTACCCGGTTTTAGAAATTTTTAACATTTATCAACATCCAACCACACAGGAACCAATTCATTTGACAAAAATTATTAATGATTCAGGTAGAGCAAAGATTCCATAATAATTCCGTAAAAAAATTCAAATATTTTTTACCTGACATTACGTTTATCCTCGGCAATAAAAAAAAGGGCACCATATGGTGCCCTTTTAGGGATGAATGTTTTATAAATGCCTATTTGTTTTTTTCGAACATCAGTTCTTTTACTTTTTCCTGATCTTCTTTTTCTTTGCTCAGGTCGAACATAGTGCCAAATACCCTGTCCCAGAAAGTTGTACTTACTCCAAATCCTTTGTGCTCATCTTTATAGTGATGCAGGTGGTGATTCCTCCACAAGGGCTTCATAAACTTAAACGGAGGTTTCCAGGCATGGATGGCATAGTGGCATGTTCCGTATAACAGATATCCTAAAAGGAATCCGGGGAAGAACATGAATGTATTTTGACGCAGGAAGCTGTAAAAGAATAAGAATAACAAGGAAGCAAGAATAATACTGGGTACAGGAGGCATAAACAACCTCTGGCGATCTCTCGGATAATGGTGGTGGTTACCATGCATGATATAAGCGAACTTCTGCAGGTTAGGATTATCACTCACCATATGGAATACAAACCTGTGCAGGATATATTCTGCAAAGGTCCAGCTAAACATCCCCACGATATACCAAATGAAGATTTGTTGTCCCGAGAATCCAAGCGTTTTATACGAATAAATCGGAAGTCCGATAAATACCGGCATGTACATGGTCCATATTACCAGCGGATGCGTTTTGGTGAGCATTTCCAGGTAATCGTTCTGAAACAATCTAGCCTGTCCCTTATTATGAATTTTATCAAATTTCATATCTGCCCGATTTTATTATTCAAATTTAAAAATTTCCAATCCACTTCAGCAGCGGGTAGAGTTTCCCAATATATATAGCAAAAATACAACCTTAATTTAAAGAACGTATATTACAGCCGGGAAACACATATATTAAAAAAATCCAAAATGAAACTGCTTAGTTATTTGCACAATGGCTCCGAACACCTGGGCTTACTGATAGATGGAATGGTCTACTCCATGGACATGGTACACCCCGAACTCCCTAACAACATGAGCATGTTCCTTCAATACTGGGAATCGAATTATTCCATGGCATTAGGGGGCGAAATGATGATCAGAGAGGGAAAAGGGCCTTTTGGAAGAGGAATTCCGCTTGAATCTGTTGATCTGTTGGCACCCGTTCCTTTCCCAACTTCCTGCCGCGATGGTTATGCTTTTCGCCAGCATGTAGAAGCAGCCAGACGCAACCGAAAAGTGCCCATGATACCTGAGTTTGACCAATATCCGGTGTTTTATTTCACCAATCACCTTGCTATTCAGGGGCCCGGACCGGTGTATTGCATGCCCGACCATTTTGAAAAACTGGATTTCGAACTGGAAGCGGCTATTGTTATCTGTAGGCAGGGAAGAAACATCAAGGCTGAACAGGCCGATGAATATATTGGCGGGTTGATGATTATGAACGATTTCAGTGCGCGCAGGTTGCAGATGGAAGAAATGCTGCTCAACCTCGGGCCGGCAAAAGGAAAAGATTTTTCCACCGCCATCGGGCCTTATCTGGTAACCCTTGAAGAACTTCAAAATTTTGTTGTTCCTCCAAAACCCCATCATACCGGATTGTCGTGGAACCTAACCATGACCTGCAGGGTGAACGGAAAAGAAGTGAGCAAGGGGAATTTATCCGATATGGACTGGACATTTGCAGAAATTATTGAAAGAGCATCGTACGGAGTAACACTTTATCCCGGAGACGTTATCGGCAGCGGCACTGTTGGTACCGGATGTTTTCTGGAACTGAACGGAACGGGAAAACTTAATAACCCCGATTATCCCGAACAATGGTTGCAGGATAATGATGAAATTGAACTGGAAATTGACCAGTTAGGAATTTTAAAAAACACCATCGTTAAAGAAGAAAATGATTTCAGCCTGCTGCGCATTAAAAAACAGGGTTAAGTTTTAATGATGATTATCGATTTACAAAATATTCCTACAGCACAAAGGCAGCAATACTTACAAACTGCTATTGCACCCAGGCCTATTTGCCTGGCCAGTACGGTAGATAAAGAGGGAAATGTTAACCTGAGCCCCTTCAGCTTCTTCAATATGTTTTCCACCCAGCCTCCCGTGGTAATCTTCTCACCTTCGAGAAGGGTTAGAAATAACACCACCAAACACACGCTGGAGAACGTGAAAGAGGTTCCTGAAGTGGTTATTCATATTGTTGATGAATCTATCGTTCAACAGGTAAGCCTCTCCAGCTGTGAGTATCCGAAATCTGTAAATGAATTTGTGAAAGCCGGTTTTACCCAGGAACCTGCAACACTGGTTAAACCTCCAATGGTAAAGGAAGCCAAAGTGAAAATGGAATGCCGGGTAATGGAAATAAAATCATTGGGAGAAGAAGGAGGTGCCGGGAACCTTGTGATATGCGAGGTTTTGAGGATGCATATTGATGAAAGCATACTGAATGAACAGAACATGATTGACCAGCGAAAGCTGCATCATGTGGCCCGGCTTGGTGCCAACTGGTATTGCAGGGTGAAGGAAGATAATTTGTTTGAAGTAGAAAAACCTAATGTAAAACTGGGAATAGGATTTGATAACCTTCCCGATCACATAAAACATTCCAGGGTCCTCACCGGCAATCATTTGGGCCTGCTGGCTAACGTACACGAAATTCCGGAAATCAATCCCGGTTATACCAATGAAAGGTTAACCCAAATCTATCATTATTTCACCGCTTCTCCTGAAGATTTGGAAAATGAAATCCACCGTCTGGCAGCAGGGCTGCTGGATGAAGGCAAAGTTGAAGAAGCCTGGCAGGTATTACTCAGCACCGGTTAAAGTCTTCGGAGCATTTTTTATCTCATGGGTTTCTACCTTATATAAAGCCCAGTTGTAAATTTTTAAAGCCAGATCATAATCAATAAAAGGAAGTGTAACCGTTCCTCCTGCAGTATTCAATTTTAACGTAGCCAGACGATGCCTTTTCTGATATAACGATTGCCCGATGGCGGGAACCTGTAATTTATGCCATTTCAACACTTGCGTTTCCCTTCCCCACACACCGCTTGTTACCTGAATGGCTTCAGGATGGGTGTACAAACGAAATTTTTTCTGAAATACCAGGGCGCTGAAATATTCAAAGGGAATATACAGGAGAAATAACAAAGCTTCCGGCCCCCAGGTAAAATATCCCAATACAGCGGGTATCATGCCAATAGGAAATCCTCTTAACAGCGTTTTACGGATAACATATTTTTTACTGATATGGTAAGATGGAATATCCTCCTGATCAACAGCAGGATGATATCGGTTAAGCAACACCGGTATGTTATCCTTCCGTGTAAGCGGAATATACATCCTTGGCTTGCGGCGGTCATTTTCATTATCCGTAGCCTGGTGGAAATCCAGCATAAAAATCCCCAGCATACTGCGCACCCAGTTGGCCTTCCAGCTGATATATTGAATTTTATCATAGGGAATCAATACTTCCCGGCTATTGAGAAATCCCCATTCCATCTTGTACCCTCGTGCAGTTTCTGTAAGGTAAAAATTCATATACAACAACAAGGTTCTGATTAAGGAAACAACAATGGATATGAATAAAACAGTTACTGCAGAAATGCACATGATAGTAGTGGTATAAGCCAAACCCGATGCCGATTCTCTTAGCAGATTTATCACCTTGTCTCCAAATATTTCTTCAAGGTTTTGAATAAATGAAACCAAAAAGGCAAAAAACACAAAGAAGGCTTGTATATGATTGGCCGTTATGCCTATCCTGAATATGTCTTTCAATTCTACATTCAGAATAATTTTGCCTTTCTCTTTGTTTGCCGGAATATTATTTTCTTCCTCTCGTAATTCGTTCTTAACCGCCTTTGCCTCTGAAAGCAAATAGTCTTTAAGCGCTTCTGCTTTCTTCATTTCAATTGCATCAATCACCACTTCAGATTTGGATGAACCTGCAGTATCTATCTTGAGGGAAGTAATATTAAAAAGCTTGTGGATAAAGTGCTGATCGAGGTTTACGGTATGGATTCTTTCCAAAGGGACTGAAATGATTTTCTTGCTGAAAACCCCTTTTCTTAAAATAAGATTCTTGCCTTCAATATAAAAACGCAAATTAAAATAATCGACAATCGATCGAGTGATGATGAAAACGGGGATAATGAGAAAATACAGCATATATCCACGCTGAGCTTCATTTTCCGTTTTGATTAAAACCAATACCATTATTGGCCAGAAGGCTTTAACTATTAAAATCACTGCCTTCATCAGGGCAAGCACCATTCCTGCCACCGGTTGCCTGGATGGCTGCTCCCAACTGTTCTCATGCTCCTGATGCATCTGCTATCCTTTTATTGATCCACTCTTTTATTTCCTCTGCTTTTTGCCCTGTAAGCCCCGGAATTTTCACATCTGCACTTCCGGTTCCTGCAGTATAAATAATTAATGTGGCCAATCCGAATTTTCTGTCCAATGGCCCTGAAACCACATTACTATGCTGAACTCTGCTAAAAGGGACGGTTCGGATGGTTCCCATTATCCATCCGCTTCTGTAGGTAATATCATGCGTTCGAATAGCATAAGCCTTTCTTTTGAAAGACTCTTTCATAATGATATACCAACTTAGTGAAGTGATAAACCATGCGACCATCAGTGCGACACCTCCGGCAGAAGTTTTAAAAACCGGAAACATATACATTGCACCTGCAGCTATTACAGCCAATGCCACAATACCCAGCATCCACTGGATACGTAAAACTTTCAGATAATCTTCCTCAACCGGAATCCACTCCAGGTCTTCCACGGCGGGAAGTTGATGAACCTGCTCGTTTATAAAATCCATTCCTAAATATATTATTTCAGCGCGACAATTAAAACCTATGATGCAACATAGAAATATTTATTTATTCATTAATTTGTAACCCCTGCAAGTATAATGTATTAACCTAAACCATTCCTTCAAATGCGTGGATATTTTCTTTTTATAACGCTCCTGGCAGCGGCAATACTTTCCCTTCCCAAACCGGAACTTTTGCAGAAAGAGACTTATGTCTTCATTTGCTACAGCAGTAGTGCCAAAAGGTATCATTTAAATAAAAACTGCAGGGGGTTAAGCAATTGTAATCATGAAATCAGAAAAGTGAGCTTAAAGGAGGCCGGAAACCTGGGGAGGACATTATGCGGCTATGAAAGACTGATATCTTATTAAAATAAAAAAGGCTGTCTTTTGAGAGACAGCCCGCTATAGTTCATGTAATATTTTTTTTTAAAGACCGCCAAATACCCTTTTGAGAATTTCAGTAGTTCTGGCACCGGGGTTGGTGCGGATATTTTCTTCTTCTTTGGCAATCTGATCGAATAATGCATTGGTTGCTCTTTCTGCCACATATGCAGTAAGGTCGGGATTGATTTTATTTCTGGTAGTTGGAAGCTGGTTATAAGCATTTACCAGGTCGGAATAATATTTTGTGGCTTCTACTTTATCCAGAGAGGATTTGATAGTAGGGCTGAATGCACTAATCAGTTGGTTGTAAGTTTTGTTCCTGAAATATTCTGTAACGGAATTCTTACCTCCCTTAACAATATTCAGCGCATCCTGAATGGTCATTTCCCTGATAGCCTGGGCGAAAATGAGTTTGGCATAGCCTACTGCATCCTCGGCAGCACGGTTGATGGTTAATACGGCTTTATCCACCTGATTTCCCAGCCCGATATTTCTTAAAGTACGTTCTACTTTCTGTACGTCTTCAGGAAGGAATAATTTATAGGCTTCATTCCCGAAAAATCCGTCTTGTTTATTTAAGGCCAGAATGGCTGAGGAAATTCCCTGAGATAAAGCCTGGCGGATACCTTCTCCGGCTTCCCTTTCGGTAACCGGCCCCTGTTGGGTGGTGCCAAGCCCGCCGGGTAATGAACTCAGGGTATCGCAGCCAGATAACACAGCTGCTATTGCAACAACGAATAAACTCTTTTTAATCATAGGTATGTCATTTTGTTCGGTAAAAGTAATAAATGTATTTCCATCCTCATGAATTATTCAGACGCCCCCAATCATTCATGGTTTAAATGGGTTATTTTTGCAATTCAATTTTTTTTCATGCAGTTATCAGAACAGGAAATCATCAGAAGGGAAAAGCTTCAGCGTTTTGCTGAACTGAACATTGACCCATATCCCGCGGCAGAATATCCCGTAACCCATTATTCAGCCACTATTAAGGCCGGTTATAAGGGAGAAGAAAATAAAGACGAATTCAGTGATGTAAGCCTTGCAGGTAGAATCATGAGCATCCGCCTGATGGGTAAAGCATCTTTTGCTGTATTGCAGGATAAAGAGGGTAAAATTCAGTTGTATATCAACAGAGATGAAATTTGTCCGGGTGAAGACAAAACCCTTTACGACACTGTTTGGAAGCATTTAATTGACATTGGCGACATTATTGGGGTTAAAGGATATGTATTTACCACCAAAACCGGTGAAATTTCCGTCCATGTAAAGGAACTTACTGTTCTTGCCAAATCCCTTAAACCTCTTCCTGTGGTTAAGGAAAAAGAAGGGGAAACCTTCGATGCAGTGAGCGACCCTGAATTTAAATACCGCCAACGTTATGCCGATCTAATCATCAATCCTCAGGTGAAGGAAACCTTTATCAAAAGGACCAAAATGATCAATGCTTTCCGGAACTTCCTGAATGAACACGGCGCCCTTGAAGTAGACACTCCGGTTCTGCAGAATATACCCGGTGGAGCTGCTGCAAGGCCTTTCGTCACCCATCATAATGCCCTGGATATTCCTCTTTACCTTAGGATTGCCAACGAATTGTACTTAAAAAGGCTAATCGTGGGTGGTTTCGATTGGGTATATGAGTTCAGCCGCAACTTCAGAAACGAGGGTATGGACCGCACCCATAACCCTGAGTTTACCGTACTGGAGTTTTATACTGCCTATAAAGATTATAAATGGATGATGGATACTACCGAGAAGTTGCTGGAATATGTGGCCATCCAAACCAACGGCACCACCGAAGTGGAAGTAGAGGGTAAAACCATCAGCTTTAAAGCTCCTTTCCGCCGCATTACCATGTATGATGCCATTAAACAATATACGGGCTTTGATATTTCGGGAATGGATGAAGAACAACTGAGGGATGTATGCAAGCAGTTGAACATCCCTGTGGATGCATCCATGGGTAAAGGAAAACTGATTGATGAAATCTTCAGCGAAAAATGCGAAGAGCACTTTATTCAGCCTACCTTCATCATTGATTATCCGGTTGAAATGAGCCCGCTAACCAAAAAACACAGGGAAAAACCCGGATTGGTAGAACGTTTTGAGCTCATGATCAACGGTAAGGAAATGGCCAATGCTTATTCTGAGCTGAACGACCCTGTAGACCAGCTTCACCGTTTTGAAGAACAGCTCCGTCTTATGGAGCGTGGTGATGATGAAGCCATGTATATCGATTACGACTTCCTTAGAGCACTGGAATATGGTATGCCACCTACCGCAGGAATTGGCTTCGGAATAGACAGGCTTTGCATGCTGTTAACCGGGCAAAGTTCAATTCAGGACGTATTGCTCTTCCCTCAAATGAGACCGGAATTTACCATTCAGCAACCTGCTGATACATCAAAGGAATAAATCAGGCATAAGTTTCAGCTCGGGGTTGATAGCATATTCCGTAAAGTCTTCAATTCCCGAGCTTCTTAATACATCCTCGTCAATAAAGAAGTTACCGGTGCATTCAAATGAAGGCCTTTGAAGGATAAGTGCTGCAGCGTCCGCCACTATTTCGGGCTTGCGACTGCGCTGCATCAGAAATTCTCCACCCAGAAGATTTTGCACGGCTGCAGTAGCTATGGTGGTTTTAGGCCATAATGCATTTACGCCTATCCTGTAATTCCTCAGCTCTTCTGCAAGGCCAATAACTATCATACTCATTCCGTATTTACTCATGGTATAAGGCAGGTGTTTGCCAAACCATGAAGGATCCATATTTAATGGAGGAGAAAGATTAAGGATATGAGGGTTTACAGAATTTTTCAAATAAGGAATACATTCCTTGCTCACCAGAAATGTTCCTCTTACATTAATGGCATGCATTAAATCGAAACGCTTGGTTTCAATCTGTTCGGTTGGCAACAGGCTGATGGCACTAGCATTATTAATTAATATGTCAATTCCGCCAAAAGCTTCTACAGTGTTTTGTACAAATGAGTGTATGCTGTCTTCAAAGCGGATATCCCCCTGAAGAGGTAGGATTTTGCCGGGACCCACATTAATTTCTTCTGCAGCTGTATAAATAGTTCCGTCAAGTTTGGGATGAGGATCTACGGTTTTTCCTACAAAAGCAATATTTGCACCAAGAGAGGCGAGCTTTTTCGCAATAGCCTTTCCTATGCCACGGCTCCCTCCTGTAATAAGTACGTTTTTATTCAGGAATTCCATACAATAATGGTTTAACGGTTGTTGGTAGTGTTAAAATAATAATAGTGGAGGAATTGAAAGATTAAAATAGATTAAAAATTGCAGACAGAGGAAAAAACCTTGGTAGTTTTCCTATAACCCCAATAGAAAATCTTCCCTTAAACCGGGTATTATCCATATCCCTAAAATAGGGCAGTTTTGCTCTTTTAAATTGGGGAATGCGATTGTATGTTTGTATCGTTGACAGTTGAGAACAGGTGTTTAAAAGTTTAGATAAAAATCCAAAGTCCGTGAGAAACCAAGTCCAAACAATGAAAAACCAAAGTCCAAAAGTCCTTTAAAAACCAAAACAGTATCCGAAAAACCAATAAGCCCAAAAAATCCAAATCCAAAGAAAAACTAACCTGAGATTCAACTCAACAACCCTTAAATCCAAGTCCGAAAAAAACCAATTAAATTTGTACCTATCGAAGGCCAAGAATTGAGTTTAAGGTTTCGTACAAAATCGCTGGCAGCCCCTGAAAATCCCAGGGGCTGTTTTTATTTTGCGATTTGATATGCTTTAATTCATTACCGGCTCGGGCTTATTTTGTAGGATACCTTCAATTTTCTGCATGGTTTCATCGTTCAGCTTAGCATAAGCCCCTAATGCCTCAAGGTTTTGATGGAGCTGTTCTTCCGATGTTGCTCCTAATATGGCCGTGGTAACTCCCGGATGTTTAAGTGTCCAGGCGATGGCCATTGCTGCAAGAGATTCGCCAATTTCATCGGCCACTGTTTGTAATTGCTTCACTTTTTGAATTCTGTTTTCATTCAGCCATCTTTCTCTCAGCCACTCAAATCCTTTCAGGCTCAACCTTGAACCTTCGGGAATTCCGTTGTTGTATTTTCCGGTAAGCAGTCCGGAGGCCAGTGGGCTCCAGATGGTGGTTCCCAGTCCAACAGTTCTGTACAGCGGAAGGTAATCCAGCTCAATTCTTCCTCTTTCAAACATATTATACAATGGCTGCTCTACCACCGGGCCAATTAGGTTGTTTTGCTTTGCCACCATATGAGCTTCCATAATCTCGGCTCCCGACCACATACTGGTGCCCCAGTAAAGGATTTTACCCTGCGTAATCAGGTTGTGCATGGTCCATACGATTTCCTCCATAGGGGTGTTGGGATCGGGCCTGTGGCAATAAAATAAATCGAGGTAATCTACCTGCATACGTTGTAAGGCTTCATGGCAGGCTTCGGTAAGGTGCTTCCTGCTCAATCCTGTTTGATTGGGCTTGTTTTTCGGACCACGAGACCCAAAATAGGCTTTAGAAGAAAGTACATAACTGGTGCGGTCCCAGTTTTTCTTCTTTAACACCCTTCCCATCATCAACTCACTTTCTCCTCTTGCATACACTTCCGCATTGTCGAAGAAATTAATACCCTGATCATAAGCTATTCCCATCAGCCTGTCGGCCATGGAATCATCTACCTGCTTGTGAAAGGTTACCCAGCTTCCGAAGGACAAAACACTCAGCTGAAGCCCGGTTTTTCCCATGTAACGGTATTCCATTGTAATTAGGTTTAAAATGTTATAAACAAAGATATCTAATTGTGTTACGATTTTTTACGAACCGATAAATTGGGGTTGACAAATGGATTTAAGCTGTTTGATAAAAGTAGTCGCTATTGTCGCATCGCGTAGCTGAGGATACTATACGAGAATTAGGAATGAAGAAATGGGTGGAAAGGGATAAATGATCTTATCAGGCATTCATAATCCTGAATTGAAAATCAATTCTTAAATCGTAAATCGTATATCGTATGTCGTAATCCTTTTTATTCCAGCATTTTCTCCGCTCCTGATTCCACTCTGCCCCTTGCACCAAAGAAAGTATAACTGTCGAAGTTTTGAGAGGCAATGATTCCATTGGCACCGTAAATTTGTTTGCCGGGTTGATGTACCCATACCGGCCGGTGGGTGTAAAACTCTTCGGTATTCTGATCCCACCAAAGTTCTGAAGTCTTTAATGTATCCATAGACAAGAGGTTGATCACTACAACGCTGTCTTTTAATAGTACCAGCCCGTCTTTTTCTTTATACCTTGCGTATTTTGCATCAAGGGTGCTTTCTATAATGGCTGAATCTTTAAAGAAATCTACATGAAGGGAACGGCTGAATTCAACGTACGGACTATCAGTCAGATACCGGTACATATGAGGGGCCGTTAGTTTGGCTTTTACAAATGAATTCTGACTGTAATAGGCAATGATGTTTTCCGCTTCTTCCACTCCGGTTTTTTGTGCAAACAGTTCATCTACTGCTTTTGCATCATTCTCGCAGGATACCATAAAAAAACAGCCCATAATCAGGGCTGAAATCGAGAAATAATATCGGAAAGTCCTGTTAATCATACTTCCTCTTGATAAACCATATATCACTAAGGGTTAGTCCAACATTCAGCCTGAAGAAATTTTCCTTAAGGCCATTGTCCTGATTGCCTCTTGAACCAAACTCCAGTGAGGTATTAATGATAGAAACCTGATTGGAATAACTTGCTCTTCTCATAGGAAAACCTGCTCCCAGCGAAAAAGTAAAGGTATTCATGTTTCCTGCAGCTACAATATAATCTTCCCCATAGGAGAATCCTGCACGATACGCTACCCTGCCCCAGTAACTGGACGGGTTAACACTGTTTGGAGTAACTTGTCCGCCTACGTTTATCTTCCAACTATCCTGCACCTGATCTTTTTCACCAAACAATTCATATTCGCTCCATTTGGAAGTAACATAATCCATTCCTACCATCCATTTGTCCGATTTCCTGAACAACACACCCCCACCTACTGTTGAGGGAAAAATCATTTTACCTTTTTCATCCAGTTTTTCATACACGCTGTCTATCCGGAAATTGCCCTGAGAGGTTTCAGTGTAGGTTTCAACTATATAATCCCTCTTTGCATTCACATTAGTTTTAAAGCTTCCATACGCTCCAAATTGCAGGAAGGATTCCTTACCCAGTTTAAAATAATGCTGTGCACCCCATGAGGTGGTAAGGCCTCCGAAGTTTACAGCGTTATTATGGTTAGACTTGTAATGATAAAGGTTTATAGAGTCGGGAAGAATGGTGGTATAGGTATGGTAGTTTTTAGACCCGAAGAGATAATTGAGGTTAATACCCGCACTAAACCTTCCTATTCCAAATCCTGTTCCCCAGAATACCTGGTGGGCTCCACCGTCTCCTTTAAAATTATATAAAACACTGTCAAAGCCCAGGTCATCCACCCTTTCAAGATCGTAATTGATTCTGGTGTAAGGTTTCAACCCAAAAGCCATCCCCCAGTTGTTAGACAAAGGAATTCCTATCTGAACATAGGAAATCTGAGGGTTAAGTGAATTGAATTTCTTTACCGGTTCAAATGATTGAATTGTCCTGCTGTTCAGCCCTAATCCGAAATCAAAGGTGGTTAACCTGAGTTTGGAATAGGTAGCCGGATTTGTGGAGTTTACCGATTGGAAATCAAAATAAGCTGCAGACACACCACCCATACCACGGGAAATGATGTTTTCCCCCGGATATAAATCTCCAAGGCCGTATCTTGAATAAGGAGAGTTATCGGATTGTGCGTGAACAATTCCCAGAGTAAGCAAAAATATACTGAAGAGAAATCCTGTTTTTTTAAGCATAATTATGTTCGCTGATCTTGAACAATCCTCTGAAAATTAAATCAGGGTCTGCAAATATCTTATTTTTAAGGTGGTAGACAAAATAGGGTGCATCACCCCCGGTTAACAGTACGTTAAAATTGCTGAATTTTTCCTTATAAGCATCTATCATTCCGTCAATTTCTTTAGCCATTCCCAGTATTACTCCGCTTAAAATATTCGTCCGGGTATCATAGCCTATCAGTGGAAAATTCCAGTCTTTTTCTACCAGGGGAAGTTTGGCCGTATGCTCATGCAAAGCCTTGAACCGCATTTCCATTCCAGGCGATATTCCTCCTCCCAAAAATTCTGCCTTCACATTTACAAAATTGTAAGTGATGCATGTTCCAAGCCCTATTACCAGATTATTTCCTCCCGGGAACAATTCCACTGCAGCCGTACATAAGGCCAGCCTGTCGGCACCTATGGTTTCGGGCTTTCCCACAGGAAAGGTAACGGGTATTTTGGAAAGATGATCCAGCAGGTGGAAATGCCCGGCAGATTGCAGGATTTCTTCCACTTCCTTATCATGATTTACCACCGAAGACAGTATCGACTTCAGCGGCTTATATTCATCCACCAGTTTTTGTACATCTTCATTGCCATGTACAGGCACCACCTTTTCCAGGCGGTCCCCATCAAAAATTCCGCATTTTCTGCGGGTATTTCCAAAATCAAAACAAAGTGTTACCGGCATCTGACAGAAATAAGGGGCGAATGTATGAAAATACAGGTAATATAACTCTGCATGAAAACCTAATCTTCAGGTTTCAGGCTCCGGAAATGTCCGTTAAGTTTGATTTTTTCTTTCAGGGCTTCAGTTTCCCGAGCGGCCGGAATAAAATGTTCCAAATGCCTTCGAAGGTATTCCTGACGCTGGGTTTCATTATTTAAAGCCAATAGTTCGTATTCCTGTTCGGTACTCAATCCTACATGGTGGGCAATATCAAAACTCAGCAACTCCGATTCCGGCACTGCATACAACTTCGATATTTTCAGAATTTTGTGCAGTTCGTGCATCATGGCCAGTACCAGGTCCATCAGCTTCCGGTTCCCCCTGTCTCCCCTCCGGAAAAATTCAGGATAATTCACAATAGCTCCGCTATACAGTTTTTCGGGAATTTCTGGAATGCTTTCCAGTATTCTGAATGGTTGTACCCCCCTTGTTCGGATATCCATCTCCCCGTTTTCATACTCCTTTTCCACTGCCGTAATCTCAATCAGGGTTCCGTATTCCTTAACTGTTTTCTTCAACACTACAGGAATCCCGAAAGGCCTGCCGCTTTCCAGGCAGTCTTTTACCATTTGTTTATATCGGGGCTCGAATATGTGCAGATTCAGGGTTTCACCCGGAAAAACAACAATATCCAGCGGAAAAACCGGGATGAAATTCGTCATTTTGCTTATCAGATTGAATTTCAAAATTAAACAAAAGCTCTCGGGCCTTGCTCATGTATAATTTACATTAATTTAGTGCCATGACCGAGAGAAACCGTATTGAAGATTTGTTAATTGGGTTGGAGAAAGGCCATTTTCCCTCCATCGCCAGGGCTATCTCCCTGGTAGAAAATAAAGCCGAAGGCTTCGATAAGTTGCTGGAATCGCTTACGGTTTCCCACCAATCGGTCATCACCGGCATTACCGGTGCTCCGGGAGCGGGAAAGTCTACCATTACCGACGGGTTGATATCCAGGTTATTGGCTGCCGGAAAAAAAGTTGCTGTTTTATGTATCGACCCTTCCTCACCCTTCCACATGGGTTCCCTCCTGGGCGACAGAATCAGGATGAACAGCTGGTCAGACCGGCAGGATGTTTTTATCCGCTCCTTATCCACCCGCGGGAGCCTGGGCGGTTTGAACCCTATGGTGTATGAAATTGCCGAAGTACTCAAAGCCGCAGGTTTTGACCATATTTTAATAGAAACCGTTGGAGTGGGTCAGACTGAGGTGGAAATTTCTGCTTTGGCAGATACCACCGTGGTGGTTCTGGTTCCGGAAGGGGGGGATGATATTCAGGCTATGAAATCCGGACTAATGGAAATAGGCGACATTTATGTGGTAAATAAAGCCGATCGACCCGGTGCAGATATATTCCTTAAAAACGTAAGGCAAATGCTCGATCCCGCATTCCGCAAAGGAAAGGAGCATATTCAGGTGCTGAAAACCGTAGCCTTAAAGGGAGAGGGCTTGGATGAACTGAGCAAACTGATACTGGACCACGCTACCCATCCGGATATGGAAAAACGTTACAGAATACTGGCATCCAGAGTCTGGAACCAGGTCATGGAAATGCATATGCGGAAATACAATCTGAATGAAATTGAAGCTGAAATCAGAAAAACATACAAAGAGGGGTTCAACCTGTACAGGTTTGCCAAAACTTATTACCAAAAACCGTCCTGATTATTCTTCACGATTACGTTTCCACCATTTATAACCAATTACGCCCAATGCTGTCAGTGGAAAAGCAGCAAGATAAAGTATGGCATAATTCAGGCCGGTACCGGTTTTTTCACCCAGTTGCTGAGCGGTTTTGGTGCAAATGGAGCACTGGGCCATCAATGCTACAGAATTTAGGATAACCAACAGTGTTAGCAATATTTTCAACCCTGCATTCTTCATATCACCTTTTTTTAGCAAAAATACGCCATTTTTCCGACTCACCCGCCCCGTTATACCTTCCCTTGACTGTGGAATACTACATCAAGGGTATTTTTTCTTAAAAAACTCTTTATTACATTTAATATCTGACATTAAACCATTTATGGAAATACTGCTGTTGATATTATGGCTGATAACCCTGGCTGCCGGAATTTTCGGCTGGGTAACACTTAGGAGGAAGAATGAAGAAATAAAAAGAATCTCAGCAGAAGCACTGGATACAGAACGAACCATCAATTATTTCGCCACATCTATGTTCGGACGCAACACGGTGGAAGATGTGTTGTGGGATATTACCAAAAACTGTATTTCCAAACTGAACTTCGAAGACTGTGTTATTTACCTGTACGACAAAGAGAGAAATTCATTAATGCAGAAAGCCGCATACGGTCCTAAAAACCCTTACGGATATGAAATTCTTAATCCGATAGAAATCAAAGTAGGGGAAGGCATAGTGGGTTCGGTATTCGAGTCGGGCCGGGCAGAAATTATCCCCGATACAACCGAAGATCCGCGTTATATAGAAGATGATACCAGAAGGTATTCAGAGATTACGGTTCCCATTATATTCAGAGGAAAGAAAATAGGCGTAATTGATGCAGAGCACAGTAAGAAGAACTTCTTCAATGAAAAGCATTTGCATATTCTTACCATCATTGCTTCGCTTTGCGCCAATAAAATAGAACAGGCCAATCATGAAGAAGCTTATCTGAAAGCAGAAATGAAGCTTGCTGAGAACAACAGGAAATTTGCCAACCTAAAATTTATTTCCTTTCTTCACCAGCTTAAACCAAAATATGTAATTCAGATCCTGAGGTCTATCAGTAAACTGATAGACACCGGAAAATCAGGCCAGGCAAAGGAATACCTTGAAACTGCTTCGGATTATTTCAATATTCTGTTCAACAATACTCAATCCGACTGGATTCCCTTAATGAAGGAAATACAGTTGCTGGATAAATACTGCAAGCTGCAGCAGATGAATTTTTCCTATAAATTTCAATATCAGGTTATTACTGACCCATCTATTAGCAACGCAGAAACCATACTGGTACCTCCTTTAATGATTCAGCCGTTTGTGGAACAGGCCATTCTAAACTGCACAAAAGATGAGCACAAGGAAGGTAAACTTCTTATCAGAATATGGATTACCAACGACAGATTGTATTTCAATATTGAAGACAACGGTAAATATCCCGATGAGGAAACAATCGTAAAAGAACCTGAAAACACTTATGCCCCCGCACTGAAATATGCAGATAAAAGAATTAGCATCATGAATGAGATGTATCATACCGGCATCTCCTATACCAGAAAAGAAAATGCCTTCGGAACCGAAGGCAATAAAACTATTATATCCATGATGATGCGGAATATTCCATCTAACGACTAACCATTACTCATCATCTTCTGGTATTTCTTTCTGTCTTCTTCGTTGAGAAGAGTTTTTCTTAAGCGTATATGCTTAGGCGTTACCTCTATACATTCATCGGGTTGAATGTATTCCATACATTCTTCCAGTGTCATTTGTATTTTAGGAGCAATACGGGTAGCATCGTCTGAACCGCTGGCACGCATGTTGGTAAGCTTTTTGCCTTCCGTAACGTTTACTACCAGGTCTCCGGGCTTAACGTGCTCTCCGATTATCTGTCCGGCATACACCTCATCTCCCGGTTCAATAAAGAATGAACCGCGATCCATCAGTTTATCTATAGAATAGGCAGTGGCTCTTTCCTGATTTTTGGAAATCAGCACCCCGTTATTTCTTCCGGGAATTGGCCCTTTCCAGGGTTTATAATCTACAAAGCGGTGCGCCATTACGGCTTCTCCGGCTGTATTGGTAAGCATTTGCGATCTTAACCCGATTAATCCGCGTGAAGGGATTTCAAATTCCAGGTGTTGCATTTCCCCTTTGGTTTCCATTACCAGCAGTTCGCCTTTACGCTGTGTAACCAGGTCTATTACTTTTCCACTGTATTCTGAAGGAACATCCACCACTAGGTTTTCATAAGGCTCCATTTTCTGTCCGTCAATATATTTTACGATAACCTGTGGTTGTCCTACTGTTAGTTCATAACCTTCCCTGCGCATGGTTTCGATTAATACTCCCAGGTGCAGGATACCTCTTCCGTATACGAGGAAGCTATCGGCACTGTCGGTATCTTCCACCCTCATGGCCAGGTTCTTTTCGGTTTCCTTCATAAGCCTGTCGCGCAGGTGCCTTGAGGTTACAAATTTTCCGTCTTTACCAAAGAAAGGCGAGTTGTTGATGCTGAACATCATACTCATTGTAGGCTCATCTACACTGATAACAGGTAATGCCTCAGGGTGCTCAGGATCGGCAATGGTATCACCAATATTGAAAGTTTCCAGCCCCACTACAGCACAGATATCTCCTGCTTCAACTTTTTCTGCTCTCTTTTTTCCAAGGTTTTCAAACACATACAATTCCTTCACTTTAGATTTGAGAATAGTACCGTCGGCCTGAACCAAAGCAATCTGCTGTCCTTCCCTGATTTCACCTCTGGTTACTTTCCCTACTGCAATCCTTCCCAGAAAAGAGGAATAATCGAGTGAGGTAATCTGCAACTGGAGAGGACCCTGAGAAACTCTTGGCTCAGGTACATGTTTAATGATACCGTCAAGCAAAGGAGTAATATCCTGTGAAGGAGTGAGGGAATCATTGAACCAGCCGTTTTTACCGGAACCATAATAGGTGGGGAAGTTTAGCTGTTCTTCTGTTGCATCAAGGTTAAAGAAGAGTTCAAAAACCGCATCGTGTACTTCGTTGGGGCGGCAGTTGGGTTTGTCAACTTTGTTAATTACAACTATTGGCTTCAGGTTGAGCTGAAGGGCTTTTTGCAGTACAAAACGGGTTTGGGGCATGGGTCCTTCAAAAGCATCTACCAGAAGAATTACCCCATCGGCCATTTTCAGTACACGCTCTACCTCTCCACCGAAATCGGAGTGGCCGGGAGTATCAATAACATTGATTTTTACTCCTTTATAATATACTGCGGCATTTTTACTGAAAATAGTAATCCCCCTTTCCCTTTCCAGGTCGTTGTTATCCATGATCAACTCCCCTGATTCCTGGTTCTCGCGGAAAACGTTGGCCTGATGAAGGATTTTATCTACTAAAGTGGTTTTACCGTGGTCTACGTGGGCAATAATTGCGATGTTTCTTAACTGCATGAAATCTGTTAAAGTGTAAAAACTATCCGTAAAAACTAATTTTACGGCGCGCAAAGTTAGACAATCCCCTTTTCTTAACAGAAAAAAATGTACCCTAATTATGACTATATCAAAAATTTAACCTTTCTGCGGTAAGGGAATTGGATTAACTTTAATGAGAATCAATTACTTAATACATTTACTCTTTTTATCTTTTAAAGGCACACACATGAAAAAGACTAAAATCGCGGGCGTGGGTATGTATGTTCCCTCCAAGGTGGTAACGAATCACGATCTTACAAAATACATGGACACCAGTGATGAATGGATTACCGAAAGAACCGGAATTAAGGAAAGAAGGTATGCCCACAGGACAGAGGAAACGACTACAACCATGGCAGTTGAAGCTTCCAGGCAAGCCATTGAGCGGGCTGGGGTAACCCCAAATGATATTGATTTCATCATTTTTGCAACCCTTAGTCCCGATTATTATTTCCCGGGATGTGGCGTTTTACTGCAACGTGCCTTAAACATTACCACTGAAATTGGTGCGCTCGATGTCAGAAACCAGTGTAGCGGGTTTTTATACGGATTAAGTGTAGCCGACCAGTTTATTAAATCAGGGATGTATAAAAACATTCTGCTGGTAGGAAGCGAGAAACATTCTTTCGGACTTGACTTCAGTACCAGAGGAAGAGCCATTACCGCCATTTTTGGTGATGGAGCAGGAGCGGTGGTATTACAACCCACAGAAGAAGAAGGTAAGGGGATACTGAGTACGCATTTACACAGCGATGGTTTACAGGCGGAAGAACTGGCCATGTTTAACCCCGGCACGCACGCCAACCATTGGGTGCAGGAACCTGTGGCAGATTTTGATGATGCAGAAATCGCCAACATGTTTATGAGTCATCAGATGATTGACAAAGCTCAGAACTTCCCGGTGATGAACGGACAGGCAGTCTTCAAAAGAGCTATTGTTAAATTCCCCGAAGTAATACATGAAGCATTAAACCATAATGGGTACACACCCGGAGATCTCGATTTGCTTATCCCCCACCAGGCCAACTTGCGCATATCCCAGCACGTGCAAAAAGTACTCGGACTGAACGATGACCAAGTGTTTAATAATATTCAAAAGTTTGGAAACACTACTGCGGCTTCCGTTCCCATTGCGCTTTGCGAAGCCTGGGAGGAAGGAAGGGTAAAACCAGGAAACCTTATATGCCTTGCAGCTTTCGGTAGCGGTTTCACCTGGGGAAGTGCATTAATAAGATGGTAAGTAACAGGTGATATCCCTGGCATATTTTTTCATTCTGTAATGCAGGCAGAAAAAACCTTTCTGCATTCCTGTTTCCCAATTTTTAATTCATCAACATTGGCCCGAAAATTCATCTATCTGATCAATCCCATTTCCGGAACTTCGCCAAAGTCGAAGCTGTCGGAGTTGATTGCAGAGAAGACGGAAGAAGCAGGTTTACCATTTGAAATCCTTCATACCCGTCCGAATGGAAATTATTCCGAGCTGAAAGATAAAATACAACGGGAAGGAATAACCGATGTTATCGTCTGCGGGGGAGACGGCACTATAAGTGCTGTGGTAGCCGAACTATCCGGATTAGACATTCGCTTCGGTATAGTGCCCTCAGGATCCGGAAACGGATTGGCATTTGCTGCAGGTATCCCTGCAGCACCTGTCAAGGCATTAGAAATTATTTTTAACGGGAAGGCCGGTTATGCAGACGGAATTGAACTCAACGGAAGGTTTTCCTGTATGCTTTGCGGAATAGGGTTTGATGCACAGGTAGCGCATGATTTTGCAGAAGCCAATACCCGCGGATTGCATACTTATATTAAACTTTCCGCCATCAACTATCTGAAAGCCAAACCATATCCTTTTATTATCAGCTATGAACAGACCACCATTCATACCGAAGCCTTTTTCCTGAGCATTGCCAACGGAAACCAGTTTGGCAATCATTTCACCATTGCTCCCATGGCCAGCCTGAATGACGGTTTAATGGATGTGGTGATTGTGAAAAAGATGAACAAACTAATGCTTCCCTTTTCATTGTTAAACCAGGTAACAGGTATTAATCCGCTGCAAAACCCTGAAGAACATTTCGACAGGAAGAATATTATTTATTTCCAGACAGCAGAGCTGAAAATTACCAACCCTTCCCTGGCCCCATTGCATATCGACGGAGATCCCGCTGCAACATCTGGGGAATTTTTGGTAAAAATAAAGCCACAGGCATTTAAGCTGTTACAGCCTTAATCAGAAAAATCAAGATTGCCGTCTAAAAGGAAGATTGCTGAAATTTATCTTCCTTTTATTATTGTTTCAAACTTTTTGAACTCCTCCACATTGTGTTCTGAGTTCACGGCATCTGCAATAAACTGCCGCTCTCTTCTTGTAAGCTGGAAGTTGAGTGCTGCCACTGCATCTTCAGAAATAGGTATGTATTCAAAATTGAGGCGATGAACATGGTTGCCAAAACTTTCGGCAAGCAAGCCAAAAAATTCATTATGGTGAAACTCCTGAAGGTTTATAAGATTTTCCTGAGTTTGCAACATAGGTTTTGTGATAACATCCGAAATCTTTCCAACCTTTTCTTTGTTTTGCCAACCTCCTTTTTTCCTGTCGGCTATCTGAACTATCACCAAAGCTGAAGTGTTTTCGATTATCCATTCCCGGAAGGTCATTAAAAACCGTATTGCAGTTTCGGTACCGAAATTATCTCTCAGTCCTGCATCCATTACATCAATTACCGGGGTGGAAGGCAACCATACGTTGGGCAAAACATAGGGGAAGGTGGCATTCATTCTTAAGGCGGTAAGGAATTTCAGCTCAAGAGGGTTCTGCCTGTCGAAGAAACTGGCAAAATCTACCGCATCGGGTTCTATATCCTCGGTAAGGTTTTGCCCGTAAGTTGGTTTCATTAAAAAGCTAACAGGTTGTGTACTGATGACAAGGTACCTTCCGTCTCTTGAGATAACAGAATTCAGAAACATAAGCGGAATCTGCGCGTTTGCCTCCTTCTCCACTATATCTTTTAACTGGAAATTCAGCAATCCGCCGGTATTCTCATTTAGTTTCTTTTCAAATGCATAAGCCCTGTCTTTCACGTATTCCTGGCCGGAAAGGCTGAACTTTTGTGCAGGAGAAACCAAATCTCTCGCCACCAGCGAAGATATCAAGGCATTTAAAAGATTTTGGGAAATATGGTCACTGTATTTTGGATTAAGCGGATCGGCAATTTGGTTTTCAGGATCCCGCAATGCCCGATAATAAGCTGCCCCCAGCATACCTCCGGAGGCCCCTGTGATGCAAACCGTTTGGTCCATCAGTTTCATGCTACTGATACTGTCGAGCTTTTGTAAAATATTCATGGTAAACGCGGCACTCCTGTTTCCTCCTCCGCTGGTATTAATCACCACCATTACGGGCTTTTCATTACCCTGTTTGGATTTCCATCTTTGCAGAATCTCCAGCATATTATCCTTATCGGCTTCTATCTGCGCTTTTGTCGAAATATTCTTTAGCGTTTCGGATGAATATACCGGGCGGTTTTCTTTATCCGAATAGTTTAAACCAAAAGCTTTATTGGTAAAATCGATATAACCTTCCTGGTATAAAAAGTTCGCACCGAAATACAACGCGAATGCAAAAATCAGGCTCCAGCTTTGAAGAAAATAACTCAGCGCACCCGTTACTGCAATAAGAATTGCAAAGAAGATAGCAATACCGGCAGCCGCAGGAAGCTGGAAAACTGGGCTGTCGAGATTAAACCCGATAAATATCAAAAACAGGAACGCAATGAATATGGATATTACTGCGGAGAAATGATGCCTGCTGAAGATAAATTCAATAAACTCTCTGCTGTAATGCGATACATCCCTGGGTTGCCTTACCCTGAATTTAGATCCAATATACCAGTTTACTGTGAGCAAACGGCTTTCATAATAATGTGAATTATTGTTCTGAAACTTTTCCCTGAACAACTTCGGATTGGTAAGTACAGGCCTTAACCTGCTGATGATTGCGGTATCGGCACCAAAAAAATAGGCAAGGGAAATGATTATTATCAAAACGAACCCACTCAGAAAGCCGAGAATTAATAACAGGGCATCACCTGTTGAAAACAATTCTCTTGAAGTGGTAAACTGAAACAACCTGATATTGTAATAAATCAGGAAGCTCAGCGGAATGATGAAGTTGTTCAGGCAATACTTCAGAAAAGGCCTGGAGGTGGTAGCAAGAAATCGGAAATAGCGGCTGAACAGAATAAAGCTGGTAATATTCCAGCTCATTACAAAAATGCCTAAAGCCATGCCCAGTATTGCCGTGCTGATGGCATTTACCTTGCCAAGATATTCAGGAGCCAGAAACAATGCTCCGGCACCATATTTGGCCATGAAATTTCCTGCACAGGTGCTGAATAACACCAGCCAGAAAATCAGCAGGGCCTGGAATTTTTTAAAATGCAACAGTACCAGCTGTACCGGAAATGAATAAAATACCGAGGCAAATATTTTCTTCATAAAATATTCTTCCCCCGATGAATGCAGTTTATGAATATCGGGAAGGCGATTTCCTTACAATATACATAAAGTAGATGAGGCTTAAAAACATCAGCATTCCCACAAGTTGGTGTATCTGGGCAAACCATTCAAATCTCCCCCAGTGGTTGGGTACAATGTGCGATACAGACAGCACCGTTAAAATTCCCAGTGTAGCCTGCAACAGAATGAGAACAACAGGAACCCATTTATATTTTGCCAGGAATGGGTTGGCCTTTGCAAGGCGGAATATCTTCCGGGTATACAATGCCACCAGCACTATCAGCAGGTAGGCAATCCCCCTGTGAATGAAATGAATGGTAATCTTGTTATCCAGCAGGTTGAGTAAGGCAGGGTGGTGGCTGAACATTCCGTAAGGTACCATGGCACCGTTGATATCGGGCCAGGTAGGAGCAGAGGTGGCAGCCCTGTGCCCTGCCATTAATGCCCCATATATAAGTTGTACTATTACAGTTATTAAAAGAATATTAGTCCAATTCCTAAAGTTACGGTCATACACAACCGCTTTTCGAGGAATTTTCAGTTGAAGGTAAAACCAGTAGGCATAGGCAATCAATCCCATGGCAAATAGGAAATGCATTGCAAGTCGGGTAGGTTTTACATATACCGCATCTCCTGTCAATCCGCTCATCACCATAATCCATCCTACAGCACCCTGAAGGGCTCCGAGAAGAAAGAGGGCAAAAAGCGGAACCTGCATTTCTTTTTTAATGTATTTTCTGGCAAGCAGGTAAACAAACCCCACCACAAATACTACCCCTATCAACCTTGCCCAGAAGCGGTGGAACCATTCCCAGAAAAAAATAAACTTAAAATCTTCCAGCGTAAACCCGGTGTTCAGCAACTGATATTGCGGTGTTTGCTTATACTTTTCAAATTCTGCATTCCAGTCGGCTTCATTCACCGGAGGTACAATACCGGTAACAACATTCCATTCGGTAATGGAAAGGCCCGAACCTGTAAGCCTGGTGATGCCACCCAATAAAACCTGAACAATAAGCATTACAATACCTATCATTATCCAGGTAGCCACTGCCCGTGAAGCCCTTTGATGTTGCGAAACATCCAGATTTTCCGCCATATTCTAGAGGTTGTTTTACATGAGGCACAAAGGTAGGTCAGAAAAAATTTATCCTCAGGGGGATACAGTGCAGATTATCTGCTTATTTTTGGTGCATGCTGCTGACATGTTATCAGAAAGAAAAACTGGAAGCCGGATGTGACGAAGCAGGAAGAGGTTGCCTTGCCGGCCCTGTGTTTGCAGCAGCTGTCATTCTTCCGGAAGATTTTTATCATCCCCTCCTCAACGATTCCAAAAAACTTAATGTAGAAACCCGCACCGAACTAAGGGCTTATATAGAAGAAAAGGCAATATGTTATGCCGTGGCTTCTGTTAGTCATGAAGAGATTGACAAAATCAACATCCTGAGGGCTTCGTATAAAGCCATGCAGCTTGCAATAGCAGCTTTGCAGAAAGAACCTGAATTTCTCATTATAGACGGCAACCGTTTCTGCGGATATAAAAACATTCCGCATGCATGCATCATAAAAGGTGATGGCACCTATGCTTCAATTGCCGCTGCCAGCATTTTGGCAAAGACCTACCGGGATGAATACATGCTGAAGCTTCATGAAGAATTTCCTCAATACTGCTGGAATACCAATAAAGGTTACGGCACAATAGAACACCGGAAAGCCATTCTCACTCACGGAATGTCGCCTTACCACAGGAAAACATTCCAGTGGTCGGCACCTCCCGAACTGCAGTTTGAAGGTGAATTGCAGTAAACTTCCCCTCCGGCTGGAATTTCGCTTAAAGATTAGTAAATTAGTAAGGAATCAATACAGGATTAAAATCTTTATCATGCGTATAAAACTCCATCCGGATAATCCACAACCCAGAAATTTAGAGGCTATTGTAAAAGTATTGGAAAATGACGGAGTCATCATTTATCCTACCGATACCATTTACGGCTTAGGATGTGATATTCATTCAGCCAAAGCCATTGAAAAGATATGCCTAATAAAAGGAATCCAGCCTTCCAGGGCTCAGTTCAGTTTTATTTGCAACGACTTAAGCCATTTGTCGAAATATACCAGAAGTATAGGAACGCCTTTATACCGTACGCTGAAAGCAACCCTTCCGGGACCTTTTACCTATATTCTCCCTGCCAGCCGGGAAGTACCCAAAATCCTGAAAAGTAAAAGAAATACCATCGGATTAAGGGTTCCGGATAACAAAATTGCTATTGCGATAGTGGAAGCTTTGGGTAGGCCTATCCTCAGCACTTCTCTTCCTCCAGCAGAAGGTATTGAGTATACCGACCCGGAAGAAATCCATGAGCATTTTCACAAGGTGGTTGACCTGGTGGTAGATGGCGGGCCGGGTGGCCTTACACCTTCAACAGTAATAGATTATACAGGAAACGAACCGCTAATTTTACGGCAGGGCGCAGGGGTATTTGAAAATTACCAGTAACGGAACCCCACTATTGCTAAAGAACATCCTGAAACCCCTATTTGCAGGATAACATCATCAATTTAAAGATTAACCCATACTTTATGGATTTTGTAAAAGCCTTTCCCGATACTCTGGAACTGGAAACTCCCCGTATCCTTATGAGAAAGATCAGGGAAGAAGATATTCCCGTATTTCAGCATCTGGGGGCCGACAGGGAATTATGGAAATATTTCAAATATGATCTGAGTAGTCCCCGGAAAATGGAATGGTACATACGGGATACCCTGGAGCAGAAAAAGAAAAGGCAAAGAATGCCCTTTACCATTATCGATAAGGATACAAAAGAAATCTGCGGCACGAGTTCTTTTGGAAATATATCTTTCGAAGATGGCAGGCTGGAAATTGGGTGGAGTTTCCTGGGTAAAGCTTTTCAGGGAACTGGCATAACCAAACACCGGTTTTTCGTAATGACCAATTACGCCTTTGAGGTATTGAAAATGGAAAGAGTGGAAGTAAAAACCGATGCTACCAATGAAAGAGCAAAAGGTGCACTTTTGAAATCGGGATTTATTCCGGAGGGTGTGCTTAGGAGTTATTCTCCCATAGAACAGGAAAACAGAAGGAGAGATGCCATTTATTTTAGCTTGTTGCGTACGGAATGGCCCGAAAGAATGCAACAATTTTATCCCGAACTGGTCTTGTAAAGCGGGTTGGAAAATAATAGGAGTAAAGAAATTTGATTTTAATAAAATTTAATTTCAAAAACTATTGCTAAATACAAAAACAGTTTTTACTTTTACTCCCGCTCCAATACCTTTTAATACTACTCATCCAATTTCCGGATAAACGCAGCTTTGTTATTTACCTTTATATACATCTGTACCTGAAAATTATTCCTCTGTTATCAATAGCTCCTTGCTATTTATTAATGGCATGTGCTTATTGGTTGTATCTAACCTAAAGTTCACCTCTATACCTGTTAAACCATTACGTTTTTGGCCTGTACAGGCCAGCAAACTTTTCTTTTTGTGGTTTCAGAGGTAAGCACATGCCGGCGATGTCTATCGCCGGCCTCTTTTTTAGCTGTTTGTATTTGTATGATTGGTATAATTAATTGTACCACCCCCGTTTTAAAAATCCGATTAGACTTCAGTATTAATCCCTTTGAAAAATCAAGTCCTGCGAATAAAGGCTTTCCACTTCCAAGCACCACAGGGTGGATGGAAAGCCTGTATTCGTCTATCAGATCTTCCTGTAATAATGTGGTAATGAGGGATGCTCCCCCAAACAACCATATAGCTTTACCCGGTTGCGCTTGAATCTCCCGTTCACGATCTTTTATCCCGCCACGAATGGCTTCTGCACCGGGAAAATCGCGTTGGCTGCGGGTAAAAACATATTTCTTTTTGCTATTTATAGCCTTCCAATAAGATTTTTCTAAATCCGAAGCATGCTCATCGGGCCGGTACCTTCCCCATTGTTCGTAACTGACTCTGCCGTAAAATATGGTATCGATGGTGGAGAGAAAATCTTCAAATTGTATCTCCTCATCCATAATACACCAGTCAATTTCACCTCTGGGACCTTCAATATAACCATCAAGGGTAACCGCAAGGTCCAAAATAATTTTTCTAATAAATGATTCTTTTAAATATGTATCAGACTATGGCAGAAATTAATATAGAGGGATATAATCCACTATCACTCCGCCGTTTTTTAAAATTTTTACGGATTCCGTCTTGAGGTTAAGAGGTGTTTCTGTGCGGAATAACGGATTTCCCCGGCCTAAGATAACCGGGGCAATACCAATTCTCAGTAAATCAAACTGGCCGGCTTTGAGAAGATCCGAAGCCAGGCAGGCACTTCCAAAAAGGTAAATGTCTTTGCTTTCTGAAGCTTTTATTTCCGCAATTTTTTCTAACGCATGCTCTTTAATCAAAATGGAATTATTCCAGTCGGCCTTTTCTAAAGTGCGGGAAAATACAAGTTTGGGAATGGAATTCATCATATCGGCGATTCTTCCTGTTTCATTGGCCCAGTAAGCGGCCATGCCTTCATAGGTTTTTCTGCCGAAAGCAAGATATGAAGCAGAGGCTAACTGTCGGATACTAAGTTCTTCCAGCTCTTCTCCCCATATATTTTCGTGAAAAGACAAGTCGAAATAACCTTTCTCGAAATATCCGTCGAGGGTGATTACATTCCACATGATAAGCCTGGCCATATGCTTTATGGTTTTAAGTTGAACTACACCCTCAAAAATCCTGCGAATTATTCTATAACCCAGGTATCTTTTCCTCTGAGCAGGGCATCCAGGTTCCCTTCGCCTTTTTGTGCAATAATCTCTTCGATTTGCATATTCAGCTGATCTTCATAGCAAGCTCTCTGCGTAGCATAAAATACTCCGAAAGGCCTGGGGAAATGTCCGGGTTTTTGGGGATCATCGAACATTCTTACCAGCAACTGGGCTTTGAAATAATCCGATTCATCATGAATCCAGAGATCATTAGTGGAATACCCATTGCCCAACTCCACAATTTCAGGTTTGTAACCATCCAGCCTTATACCTTTGGTTTCATTGGCAAAAACCAGTGGTTTTCCATGCTCGAGGAATATGGTTTCCAGGGGTTTGGAAGTTTTTTCGGTAAATATTTCAAATGCACCGTCGTTGAAGATATTACAATTCTGATAAATTTCAAGGAAAGATGCCCCCACATGATCATTTGCCCTCATGAGCATGGCCTGAAGATGTTTGGGATCCCTGTCCATACTGCGGGCAATAAAAGTAGCATCAGCCCCCATAGCCAATGCCAGTGGGTTGAACGGATGGTCAATACTTCCAAACGGGGTAGATTTTGTTACCTTATGCTCTTCGGAAGTAGGAGAGTATTGTCCTTTTGTAAGCCCGTATATCTGGTTGTTGAAAAGGAGAATATTCACATTGAAATTTCTCCTCAGGATATGAATGGTATGGTTTCCGCCAATACTTAATGCATCTCCGTCACCTGTAACAATCCATACACTCAATTCCGGCCGGGCGGCTTTTAATCCTGAAGCTATGGCAGTAGCCCTTCCATGGATGGAATGCATGCCATAAGTGTTCATATAGTAAGGGAAGCGGCTGCTGCAGCCAATTCCTGAAATAATCACAATATTTTCTCTCGGAACCCCAATAGTGGGCATAACTTTCTGCACCTGAGCAAGAATGGAATAATCCCCACATCCGGGGCACCAACGCACTTCCTGGTCCGTAGCAAAATCTTTAGCGGATAAGGCAGGAGCGGCTCCTGCAGTAGCTGTACTCATAATGGGCAAAATTAGCACAGAATGCAAAACATTTTTATGATTTATCTCAGTATTAAGATTTACCATAAACAGAATCTTCCCCCTCCCCCCGAAAATGCCTATTATTGCAAGATGAAACGGTGATTATCAGAGTATTAAGAATCCTTTGGTAAGAATTTTGCATATACTTTCCGTCAAACCAATAAAACAAAACACCAATGAAAAAGAAATTAATCAGTTTTTCCCTGATGCTGGGCTTGGTATCTTTCACAATGGTATCGTGTAATAATGCTCAAAATGCCGAAAGCAACAATCTCCCCGAACCTGTGGAGCAACCTGAATCCGTTAATGAAAATACCGCCATGGCGAATATCATGGCTACCAAACCTGAAGTACTATTGAGCGGCACTGCAGTTTTTACCCAGGGAGAGGGAAAAACCAAACTCACGCTTTCATTGAATGTTCCATCCAAAGCCGGCCAAACTGTTGCCGTTCACATACATGAACACGCCGATTGTGGTAATATGGGTGACCATGCAGGAGGACACTGGAACCCTACCGGTGCCAATCACGGAAAATGGGGGGAAGGAAGTTTCCACTCCGGTGATATTGGAAACATTCAGTTCGATGCGGAAGGAAATGCAAGTTTCGAATTGGAATCTGATTTATGGTCAGTTGGTGGAGACGAAAAAACTGATGTATTAAATAAAACCATCATTGTTCATGACGGGGTAGATGATTATACCACTCAACCTACCGGCAATTCCGGAGGAAGAATCGGTTGCGGAGTAATTTTGAAATCAGGAACTACCGACCTGGCGAAAAAATATTAATTATTATAGAGGGAAATCCCTGAATGGGGTGAACAGAAACATACGTATCTGTTCACCTTTTTATTTTAATCCTGCCCTTCTCTTTATGAATGAATAATCTTTCCTTCAGCAATATCTTCACATTTTTGCTCGCTAATAATCTTTGGCACATTCTTTTATATATATCATTACCATCCCTTCCTTTTTCTCGTAGAATTTTTATCACCATCTCAAAAAGAATTTACATGAAGAAGCTGTTTGAACACAGGCTTTTGCCGCTGTGTGTTATTTTTATCTCTCTTACCGTTGTATTATCAGCCTGCTCTAAAGATAATGACGATCCTATTGATACCGATGTTGCCGGGTTAATGGCATTTAACCTGGTACCTGACAGACCCGGTGTGCTGTTGGATATTTCCGGAAGCAGCCTTACCCCCAATCCTATGGATTTTGCTGCCTATACGGGAGGATATCTGAGCATATTTCCGGGCGTAAGAAGAATAACCAGTACAGATGCTCCCGGTATGCAGATACTGGATACCACAACCTATTTGTTCGAACCTGATAAATATTACACCGTTTTTGTAACCGGAGCAGAAGATGATTATGAAAACATCATAGTAAACGATGATTACGAACCATTAAATCCCCAGACCGGCCGGGCATTTTTCAGATATGTGAATGCAGTACCCGGAGGCGGCCAGCTTAGCATTGAGGGAGAAAATTTACCTGCTTCCTATAGGGAGGTGTCAGATTTTCAAATGATAAGCGCTGGAAACTATAATGTTACTTTTACCATGGATGGTGCAGATCCCGTTAGCCGGAACATCGACTTCAAAGAAAACATCGCATATACCATATTGATAGCAGGAATTCCCAATCACCCAGACGTTGACAGAGCTTTGCAGATAAGGTACGTGGAGAATGGCGTGATTGGAGACTAAATCGTATGTCGTACATCGTATGTCATATGTCGCATGCCGTCCCTTCGCTACGCTCAGGATGTCAATTGAAAAAATAGAAATAAGGAATGAAAAATTAGGAATTCAATCATAATCGCAAATCGTATGTCGTAAATCGTATGTCGTATGTCGTATGTCGTATGGTTTAGAACAGGAATAAGCTTTTTATTCCTGTTTTTTTTTGGAGGAACAATCGGTAATATTTTTCTCCTTCTATCCCAAACCGTAAAGAATTCCTCAAAAATGGCCATTCGTTAATCGTAATTCGTAAATTGCTCTTCCCCATCCCTTTACACTGTTACTTTTCCGACACATTTCCTTCCCTTTGAATCTCCCTGTCCGGAAGTAATCATTAAACCTTTTTAAGATGAAAATCTCACACCTGGTCATTAATGGCCTGAGAGATAACGGTGTAATGGCAGCAGATTCCATTCCGGAAAATTTTGATCTCAAGGCCGCTTTTACCATTGACAGAAGTTTTCGCAGCAGTTCCGAAAAACAAAAAATCGACATTACCGCCGACGATGTCATCGAACTGGAGTTTGAAGATCAAACTACCTGGATCTGCGAACCGGGACAGCTTGGTGAAATTTTTCCTGAAACACTTACCAAAAATCGGTCAGGAGACGGTGGCATTGAAATACCTGCTTCAATTTCCTCAGATACAGTCCACAGAGGTGCCGGAGAAATATTATTGAAAGTGGTAAGAGTGTTTGCCCGGAAAAAAATCGCACAACAGGTTAAGAAGATTGCAGAAGATTTTGAAAGAAAGCGGTTAAAAAACAAATCGGGGTTATATAAACTTGATACAAAATTTGATTTACTTCCCTTTAATATCACCGGCAACGAAACAAAATTCTGCATATTTATTCACGGAACCGCCTCTTCTACTGAAGGTTCATTTAAAGGTATCACCGGGCATGCACTATGGAAACTCATTCAGGAAGAGTTCGGCAGTAACATCTTAGCCTTTGAACACGAAACCCTTACCAAATCTCCCCTGCAAAATGCTCTTGATCTGATAAAAGCCCTTCCTGATTATGCAGAAGTTACTCTTATCACTCATTCCCGTGGCGGGTTGGTTGGTGATATTATTGCCCGTTACGCAACAGATAATGAAAATGCACGGGGGTTTAGTGAGGAAGAAATTGCTGTTTTTCAAAAAGCCAAACGGAATGATGAAATTGATCTTATTAAAGATTTAAATCAGGCCATTGCAGGGAAACGCATACGCATTATGAATTACCTGCGGATTGCTTGCCCGGCTGCGGGAACCACCCTGGCTTCAGGAAGGTTAGACAGGACGTTGAATATGCTGCTTAACCTGATTGGAATGGCAACAGGTATTTCCTCGGTGATTTTTTCTTCCTTTAAAGCATTGGTTTCGGAGGTGGTAAAATCCAAAACCAATCCAGAAGTATTGCCCGGACTGGAAGCCATGGACCCCGAATCGCCCTTCATTAAGGCCTTGAACTTTGTGGCCTCGCCAATAGAAGTTAATTCTCCCCTGGTGGTGATTTCAGGTAATTGCCGTATGAAAGTAAACCTCAAAGCATTGCTGATACTGGCATCGAAATTTTTCTACAGAAGGCCTAATGACCTGATAGTGGATACAGCTTCAATGTACCTTGGAGCACGCCGTGCACAATCCATTCAATATTTCTTTGAAGAAGAAGTTGAAACCAATCATTTTAATTACTTCCTGAATTCTTCTTCCTTAAACGCTTTAGCAAACGCCCTTAAATGGGACGGACAATCATCCCTTCCCGAATTTCAATCACGCACGCAACTGGCGCTTTCTGAACAACAAAGAAATGCGCTGCTGGGACTGGAAGGCGGAGAAGTTTACAAACACGATGTTAGCGGAAACCGGCCAATTGTAGTATTGCTTCCCGGAATAATGGGCTCAACATTACATCAAAACGGCAATAAAGTATGGATTAATTACCTGCGTTTTGCCCTGGGTGAGTTGAAAAGGCTGGATTTAAAATCAAAGGAAGTAAAAGCAAAAGGACTGGTAGCAACATCTTATTCCGCTTTGGTAAAATATCTTGAAAAACATTATGATGTAGTAACCTTCGCTTTCGACTGGAGATTGCCGTTAGAAGATGCAGCAATGCAACTTCGTGACAAGCTTGAAGAACTACTATCTTACGGCCAGCCCATCAAGCTGATTGGGCACTCCATGGGTGGAGTTTTGGTAAGAGACTTTATTGCCCGCCATCGCGACACCTGGAACAAGCTGAACAGTTCCAACGATTTTACACTGCTCTTCCTGGGTTCTCCCTTGGGCGGATCTTACAGGATCCCCTATGTTCTTTTCGGTTTTGATGCAATCATCACTAAGCTGAGCAAACTCGATATCATCCATTCGAAAAAAGAATTATTAAAAATGTTCTCCGCATTTCCGGGAATGCTTAACCTATTGCCCATTTCAGGAAAGCATGATTTCTCCGACCCTGCTTTATGGGAAGAAATGCGGGAAGCATCCGGTGATAACGACTGGCCCATTCCTCCGGAAAATGCGCTGAAAGCATTTGCACAATATAAGAGTGTGGCATTAAGCTCGGTTACTCCCGATGATTTTAAAAATGCGGTGTACATTGCCGGCCAGGACAGTTCTACTCCATGTGATTTTCGAATCGATGAATCCCCTCAGGGTAAAACACTGGTGTTCCTTTCTACCAGAGAAGGAGACCAAAGTGTAACCTGGGATTCGGGAATTCCAACAGAAATGACCGCAAGGAAAGCAGTGTATTTCTCCAATGTCACCCACGGATCCCTGGCAAATGACCCCTCCTTGTTTCCTGCCATCAGGGATATTCTGGAAAAGAAATCCACACACCTTTTAAGTACAGCAAGGCCTGTATTTCGTTCCGACCAAAAAATATTCGTTGCGCCCGACAATAACGATTTCGATTACTCACCTCAGGGATTGGAAGAAACTTTGTTGGGATTGAAAGGAACCGAGCGGGAAGAAAAAATAGAATTCCCTTTAACGGTAATAGTATCCAATGGCGACCTGAAATATGCATCTTATCCTGTAATGGCAGGCCATTTCCTCAACGATGCTATTCTGTATGCCGAAAAAGCAATAGACCAAAACCTCGAGTATACTTTATCGGAACAACATAGCCTTGGAATATATCCCGGTGAAACCGGCAGTTGTAAAATTGCCATTTCCTCAAAACCCGGATTTAAAGGAGGAGTAATTGTCGGACTTGGTCCGTCGGGAGAACTGACTGCCAATACGTTGGCAGAATCTGTTACCAACGGAGTTATTCAATACCTGTTGGATGTAAACAATGATAAACTTTCTGCCTGCGGAATTACCCGCACTTCGGAAAAAATTGGAATATCCTCTCTGTTAATAGGCTGCGGGTTTGGAGGGCTGACGGTTGAAAGTTCCACAAGAGCTATTATCCAAGGCGTAATGAATGCGAATGAAAAAATCAGAAGGTCGAAAAATAAAAACTATCGCACTGTTGAAGTGATAGAATTTATTGAGCAATACGAAGATAAGGCAAGAACCTGTTTTTATGTGATAAACAAAATCAGTGCGAATGAAAGAATGCAGGTGAATGTTGTTCCCGGCCTGGATAAAATCAAACCCCTTTTAGGCAGCAGAAAAAGACTGCCCGCCGATGAATATGAAGAATGGTGGCAGAGAATTACCGTTACTTATCAGCCTTCGGAAAAAGAAAACTGCAAAACCGGTGCATTACAGTTTTCAGCTTCCACCGGAGGCGCCAGAGAAGACTTCCGTCAGGTATTTAATGCTTCAGAATTACTGGAATCCTTAATAGAAGAAATTTCTGCGGGAAATATGTGGAGGCCTGAACTTGCAAAGGCGATTTTCGAACTGCTGATACCAAACGATTTAAAAATCCGGTTTAACAGAGCTTATAAAATCAACTGGATACTGGACAAAAAAACTGCCGAATACCCATGGGAGTTATTGCAGGAAAACACTGCAGACGGCAAGCCATTATGCATTAATGCAGGGATGATCAGGCAGCTGAAAACCGGCGACTCGCGTTCGCAGGTTACGCTGATTAATTCCAACACCGCACTGGTCATTGGCGACCCGCAGCTGAACGGCTTCCTTGCACAACTACCGGGTGCAAAAACAGAAGCGGAGAAAGTCACCTCACTGCTTCAAAATGAAGATTATCAGACCACTTCCCTGATAAATTCAAAAGCAGCAGAAATTATAGAAAAACTGTTTTCCCGTGATTACAAAATCATCCACCTTTCGGGCCATGGGTTATTCAACATAACCTGCCCCTCCAATTCGGGAATGGTAATAGGTAAAAACATGTTCCTGACCACTTCTCAAATTGCACAAATGGCCAACACACCCGAACTGGTATTTGTCAACTGTTGTTATCTGGGGAAATCCGATGCAGTTGCGGAAGAATATTACCGCAGCAGGTATAAGTTTGCCGCCAACATCGGCACGCAATTGATTGAAAACGGAGTAAAAGCCGCTGTGGTGGCTGCCTGGGAAGTGGAAGACAGTGCCGCCCATGATTTTGCCCAAATCTTTTATCAAAAAATGTTTGAGGGTGTTCCGTTCGGGGATGCGGTTCATGCGGCAAGAAAATATGTATATGACCATCACCGGAAAACGAATACCTGGGGTGCCTATCAGTGTTATGGTGACCCCTTCTACCGGTTCAGACCTACATCAGGAAAAATTAAAGAATACAAATACAGTTTCGTTGTGGAAGATGAAGTGGAAGTGGAATTATTTAACCTGCGAAACTATATCCAAACGGGCAATTATGCTCATGAAGATATTCTCGCCAGGCTGAAAGCCATGGAAAAAGCTACGGAAGAAAAAGGTTTACACACTGCCCGGATTACCGAACTGGAAGGGTTGATATATGCAGACTTATACGAATATGAATTAGCCCTGCAAAAAATGGAAAACCTTTTGAAAAAGGAAGAAGCTAAATATGATGTATCTACCATTGAAAGGTATTTCAATATCAGGGCTAAGTCTTACATCATGGAATACCTGAAGAATGATAAAAAGCAACGCAATTATTATTTAAGAAAAATCAATGATGTACTGGGAGAAATCAATTTGCTCTTTTACCTGAGCCCTACCTCAGAACGATATGTATTGCTGGCAAGTACCACAAAAAGAAAAGCACTTTTGCAAACCGATAAAGAGAAAATGCTGGGTGCCCTGGAAGAAGCTTCATATTATTATATGAAGGCTTACAGCTATAAACCTTCAGTAAATGCCCTCGGAAACTGGTATCAATTGGAAACTATTCTTAACCTGGCCGGAAAGCACAAATGGAATACAGATATAAAATTCAATGAAGAAGTTTATCATCTTCCCGGAAGGGAACATCTTGAAACTAGTTTAAAAGAAGAAATTGCCAAAATTCAGGATAATGAATTTGACAATTACTGGCAGATGGCGAAAAGAATTAACCTTAAAATGAATCTATTCCTGCTGAAGGCATCCGCTGAAGACATGAGCCTGCTAAAGGAAGTCCTGGCAGACTACAAAACCCTTTGGGGACTGGCCGGTTCAAGGGGCAGTAAATTTTCGGAAGTTGAGCATATAGACATTATAATCCATGCGCTGGACACCATTAAAACTCCCATCAGCAAAAAAATCAGCAAAGAGCTGAATATACTGAGGAAGGATTTGTTATCCATCCTGTTGAGATAAACTGAAAAAATGTAATTTTTATTCCCGTAGGGCAGGAACCCATTCACTCCTGCCTTGTATTTTACCTTAATTTTCATATTATATTAAATTCATATTCTCTATATTCATTGGTATTAATGAATATATTGCATCTTCAATTCAACTTTTAGATATGAAGAATAACCTGCTGGGCATTGTAATGCTTGCAATGGCTTCCATGGCTTACGGCCAGGATATCGCCATTATTCCGGAACCGGTATCTGTAAAGAAAACTTCCGGAGCTTATGTGCTTCCCAAAAAACTGAATATTACAGTATCTGATTTAAGCAGCACCCAAAAAACGGTAAACTACCTCAGAAAAAGGTTTACTCCCACCGGTTGTGATATTACAGTAATCAAATCAGACAATCCGGGAAATATCCATCTTGCCCTGAACGGCAAAGCAGATCCTGAAACAGGTAATGAAGGATATAAATTATCTGTGACCGAATCAGGAGTAAAAATTACCGCCAATGCCCCTGCGGGATTGTATTACGGCGTGCAAACCCTGCTGCAGCTTATGCCGAAAGAAATTGAAAACACTTCTGAGGTGAAGCAGGTGGAATGGAAAATCCCTGCAGTAGAAATTACCGATTATCCTCGTTTCGGATGGAGGGGGTTGATGTTTGATGTTGCCCGCCACTTCTTTACCAAAGAAGAAGTGAAGCGTTTTATAGACGATATGGCAAAATACAAATTCAACCTTTTGCACCTGCACCTGTCAGACGATGAAGGCTGGAGAATTGAAATCAAATCTTATCCTAAACTTACAGAAGTGGGGGCCTGGAACGTGAAAAGGGAAGGATATTTCGGAACCTTTATTCCGCCTTCAAAAGAGGAACCCAGAGATTACGGTGGATTTTTCACTCAGGAAGATATCAAAGAAATTGTTCAATACGCGCTGGACAATTACATCAACATCATGCCGGAAATTGACGTTCCCGGCCATAGCCTTGCTGCAATAGCCTCTTATCCTGAATTATCCTGCACTCCTGAAGCTAAAAACTATAATGTCCGTTCCGGTGAAAAAATCATTGAATGGCACGGAAACGGTAAATTTACTGCGCTAATAGACAATACGCTTTGTCCGGCTAACGAAAAAGTTTACGAATTCCTCGATAAAGTAGTTTCTGAACTGGCCGAACTCTTCCCCTTTGAATACATCCACATGGGTGGTGATGAATGTGCCAAAGATTTCTGGATCAACAATCCTCAGATTAAAGCCCTGATGCAAAGGGAAAACCTGAAAACAATGGAACAGGTTCAGGGATATTTTACCAAAAGAGTACAGCAAATTGTGTCTTCCAAAGGCAAGAAAATGATTGGTTGGGATGAAATTTTAGAAGGAGGAATATCTCCCGAAACTGCTATCATGAGCTGGAGAGGAGTAAAAGGAGGAATTGAAGCAGCCAAACACGGTCATGAGGTAGTCATGAGTCCTACCACTTTTGCCTATCTCGACTATATGCAGGGAGATGTCATCCATGAACCAAGGGTATATGCATCCTTAAGGTTAAAGAAAGCTTATGAATTCGATCCGCTGCCTGAAGGGGTTGATCCTAAGTTTATCAAAGGAGGACAAGGTAACTTATGGACCGAACAGATTTACAACCTCCGCCATGCCCAATATATGCTATGGCCAAGGGCTTTTGCCATTGCCGAATCTGTATGGTCTCAACCCGGGAAAAAACAATGGGATGATTTCACCCAAAGGATGGAAGCCCATTTAAAAAGGCTGGATGAAGCCGAAACCAAATATGCCACTAGTGCATTCGAACCCATAATAGAGGTATCCAAAACTGCCGGCAACCGCTTAATGATTAAGCTGTCTACTGAGGTAAGCAACCTTAACATCCACTACACTTTTGATAACAGCTTCCCCGATCATTATTATCCGGTGTATAAAGGACCGCTAATCGCTCCTATCGATGCAGTGATGTTAAGGGTGGTTACTTACAGGGGTAAAGAACAAAAAGGAAGAATTATAAATATCCCCATTTCAGAATTAAAAAACCGTGCAGGAATAAAATAACATATTATGGCTAAGACAAAAATTACTGTAATGAGCAATGGCTCTCTGAGAATAGAGGGTGATTTTGAAATAGTAGACAAAGACGGAAACGTTTATGACCTGGGAGGAAGGGAAAAAATTTCCCTCTGCAGATGCGGCATGTCGGCTAATAAACCTTTCTGCGATGGTTCACATAAAGGACATTTCGAACATCCTGCAGTAGCCTTTGCACTTCCCCAAAAACCAACAAACCAATAAAAACTGTTTACATGAGAAAAATTGTTTTTTCCTTCATTGCTCTGGTTATAGCAACATCAGGTTTTACCCAGGTTAAGCCTGCCTGGAAGAAAATATTTACTCAGATTAATAATGAAGTACAGGCTAATTCCCGAGCGTATTCAACATTAAGAGAATCTTCCGAGACGATTGGACACAGGCTAACCGGTTCTGAAAATGGTGCGAAAGCCGAACAATATGCTTACGATTTGCTGAAATCTTATGGTTTTGAAGATGTGCGCTTCCAGCCGTTTGAAATGGAAAGCTGGGCAAGAGGAACTGTGAATGTAAGCATCGGAAAAGTAGGTGCGCCCATGCAGGATGTAAAATCCGTTGCCCTGGCTCATACACCGGTTGAAGCCGATGTGTACGGAGAACTGATCGATATGGGTAATGGACTGGAAGATGATTATAAAAAAGCAGGGGATAAAGTAAAAGGGAAAATTGCTCTGGTATATCTTGGAATATTACCTAATTCTGGAGAAGGATTAAGAAACCTTCACCGTTCTGAAAAAACTGCGCTGGCAATTCAATACGGTGCCGTGGGCATTATCATCATCAATACAGTGGATGGTGGTGTTTTACTTACCGGAACTGCATCTGTTACAGGTAAACTCATACCTATTCCTGCGGCATGTATCGGAAAAGAAGATGGATTGAAGCTGAAAGAAAGATTAAAAGAAGAAAAACTTTCAGCAAGAATTTCCATGACGAATTTTTCCGGCACCATTAAAGCAAGAAATGTGATTGCCACCATTAAAGGAAAGAAACTCCCCAATGAAAAAATCGTAGTTGGTGGCCACCTCGACAGCTGGGATCTGGCCGACGGATCTATCGACAACGGTATCGGCTCTTTTTCCGTAATTGATATGGCAAGGACGTTTAAAGCATTAAACCTTCGTCCCGACAGGACCGTTGAATTTGTATTGTTCATGGGAGAAGAGCAAGGTCTTTTAGGTTCTACTCATTATGTTGAGCAGGCTTTGGCAGATGGAAGCATCAACAACATCCGCTTGATGTTGAACTACGACATGACCAACGATTCTAGAGGATATTCTGCAACATCTCCGCTGATGGAGCCTCTTGTGAAAGGAATAGGTGAAATTGTAAAATCCATAGACCCATCCTTTGAAAACATTTTTAATTCAAGGGCAGGACTGCACAGCGACCATGAGCCCTTTATGCTTCAGGGTGTGATTACCGGCGGTGCTGCAGGAGGCAGGCTTCCTAATAATGCAGGAAGATGCTACCATTCCGATTGTGACAGCTTTAACCTGGTAGAAGAGCAGGGAATGAAAAATACCGTTCGCTTTAATTCCATGCTGATTTACGGATTGGCAGATGCGAAAACCATTCCTGCAAAACGTAGGAGCGATGAGGAAACAAAAGCGTTCCTGGAAAAAAATAATCTGAAAGAAGCTTTGATTATTGCCGGAGACTGGAGATGGGAAAAATAACCCTGTAAATAAAAATGGCATCCATCCAAAAATTTATGCCTTTAAATCTTATCAGGAATCAGGTTGCGGGTTAACCCTAACCCACAATCGGATTCCTGATTTTTTTATATAGAATCCGATTAATTTCCTTCTTCTAATTTCAGCTCTCCGAATTTCATTTCTTTCTCCAAAGAATCTATTGAAGCGGCAATGATGTATTTTATGGGCGAAGAAAGACTGTCGAGCCACGGCATAACGGGAATATCTGCAGGGTGTTTGAAATAATTCAGCCTTAATGTATCGTTCCACCCAAGAGGATTGCGAAAGAAGGCGTTGGTATTATAAAACACTGCCCCCTGAATTTCTTTGTACGACCTGATTAATTCGAGTTGTCGGGGAAGCAAAGTAGGGTCTTTCCATGCTGTGTTTGAGCCTGCCAGGTAATACCCTATTCCAATATAACAATGTCTTCCATAAGTATTTTTACTCCACCAGTCTACCAACACTTCAAAAGGTGCTGCCCTGTGCCCGATTTCCCAGTACAGCTGTGGCGCCACATAATCAATCCACCCGTTTTTCAGCCATAGTAAAACATCGGCATATAAATCGTCGTAGTTGGTTACACCCGCACGGGTTGGACTACCATTGGGGTCTTTATCGGCATTGCGCCAAACGCCAAACGGGCTGATACCGAATTTTACAGCAGGCTTAATTTCTTTTATAGCTACATGCAGCTGATAAATGATAGAATCCACATTGCTTCTTCTCCAGGCATCCCTTGTCATCCCTTTTCCGTATTTATTGTAAGAAACATGATCGGGGAATTCACGACCGGGAATTTTATAAGGATAAAAATAGTCGTCGAAATGAATACCATCCACATCATATCTGCTCACCAGGTCTTTGATTACCTTTACCACATGCTCTCTTGCATTGGGATTCCCGGGATCAAAATATTTCTTTCCTCCGTAAGAAATAAACCATTCAGGATGGGTGCGGGTTACATGATTAGGAGCAATAGAAGATTTACCAATACTGAAATCGGCCCTGTAGGGATTGCACCAGGCATGGAATTCCATTCCTCTCTTATGGGCTTCTTCAATCATGAACTGCAAAGGATCGTAATAAGGATTGGGGGCTTTTCCCTGAACACCTGTTAGCCATTGGCTCCAGGGTTCGTATGGTGAAGGATAAAAAGCATCGGAAGAAGGCCTTACCTGCACAATTACGGCATTCATCCCGTTGGACTTATGCATATCCAGTATGCGGATAAACTCCTGCTGCTGCAATATACTGTTATAATTTCCCGGAGAAGGCCAGTCGATATGCGCCACAGTAGCAATCCAGGCCGCCCTGAATTCGGGTTTGGCCTGAGAAAATGCATTAAGCGAAAAAAATAAAACCAGAACAAATGCAGAAATCCTTACTACCATGGAATAAATAAACTGAATTGACAAAAATACGTTTATTCACTCCTTCTTAGTTTGTCGAGCAAGCGATTTAACATTTTGGCTTCATCTTCAGTAAGGTTTTTGAACTTTTCGTCCATGGAATCATTGAGTTTGTCGAGATCTGCCAATAACTGAAGTCCTGCTTCTGTGATGGTAACATCCACCAGCCTTCTGTCGCGCATACTCACCACTTTTTGAACCAGCCCTTTTTTAACAAGCCTGTCTACAATTCTGCTCGTATCACTCATCCTGTCGAGCATTCTTTCCCTAATCTGAAAAGTAGATAGCGGCTTTTTTGCCCCCCTCAGAATTCTTAGAATATTATACTGTTGAGATGTTAAGTTGGCAGATTCGAAGAATTTTCTGTTCTGCTCCACCGACCAGTTGTAGGTGTAGGTTAAATTCACTACCAGTTTGTGATATTCATTGCGGAAGGACGATTGCTGTATATCGTTTTCAAGGCTCATAGAAAACTTTTATTTGTAAGCCATGTATAAGGTCAATTGGGGGTGCATGCAAGATACGACTTCGTATCCGAATTGATTTATGCATATAAAAATAGTATAATTTATTTTTTGGATAGAATGCAGGAAAAGAATTTTTAATCGCTCCACACTTTTGTACCCTCGCTGCAATTTGCGCATATATCAATGTTTTTCCTGCTGTGCAATAGTTGAGCGCGAAACTCCCTGTAATCCTTACTATGCCACACCTCTCTGAAGTCTTTGTCTTTTAGATTTCCCAGCCTGTGGGTGGCGTCTTTATCAAAGCAACATGGAACTACGAGCCCGTCCCAGGTGATAACGGTAGCATGCCATAACCTCCAGCAATGGTTGGGAAGCCTGTTTTTGAAGTAATATTCTCCGTTCTTGTTTTTTCTGTACCTGCTGTATTTTTCAATTGTGGGTATCAGTTGGTTAGGATCATTTTCATAATCGTAAACCTGGGCAGTTTTAAACCAAACATCGTCCACCCCAATTTCCCCTGCAAGTTTTTTAACATCTTCAATCTGATGTTCATTGGGTTTTACCACCAAAAACTGAAATACCACAAATGGCTTTTTACTGTTCAGTTCTTTTTTCCATTTAACAATATTCCTGGCACCTTCCAGTACTTTTTCGAGTTTTCCTCCTCTTCTGTATTGTTCGTATACTTCCTGTGTGGTGCCGTCAATGGAAATAATCAGCCGGTCTAAACCGCTTTCAACGGTTTTCTTCGCATTGGCATCATTCAGGTAATGTGCATTGGTGGAAGTAGCAGTATAAATTTTTTTTGCTGCTGCATATTTCACCATATCCAGGAATCCGGGATTGAGGTAAGGTTCTCCCTGAAAATAAAATATGAGGTAAAGCAAATCTTTTGATAGCTGGTCGATGGTATTGAAGAAGAAATTTTCTTCCAGCATTCCTTTTGGACGGGTGAATGCCCTCAATCCACTGGGACATTCCGGACATCTGAGGTTGCAGGAAGTAGTGGGTTCAAACGAAATGGAAACAGGAAGCCCCCATTGTACCGGTTTTTTCGTCCATTTGCTGATATAATAGCTGGCTGTCACCTTGGTGGCATTCCACAGCCTTCTTGGCGTAAGCTTAGATAAAAGGTTAACGGTATCATGAAAATTGAATCCCGGCATTATTGTAAAATTAATAACACTGCATCAAAAAGCACAGATTATGTTTTAGCATCAGATTTTATGGGCAACAGGTATATTTGTGCTTATGGCAAAAAAGAAGCGGAAGGAGGAATATACTTATCTGCGGCCGGCTTTAATGATAATAGCCATATTGGTAGCAGCTGTTGTATTAATAGAAAGAATTAAAGAATCCCGTAAGAAATTTATCCATTATGAAGAGTTTGGTATAGAAATTCCCCCCTATTATGAAATTCACGGAATAGACGTATCAAGATATCAGCAAAGAATCAATTGGGAGATGGTGGCTGCCATGAAGGTTAAAAATATCCGAATGGGATTTGCTTTCATCAAAGCTACTGAAGGCATTAAAAATGTAGACCCTCAGTTTAAAAGAAACTGGAGAGAAGCTGCCAGAGCAGGAATCCCCCGCGGAGCTTATCATTTTTTTATTACTTCCAAAAGCGGAAGAGAACAGGCAGAAAATTTTATCCGTACAGTTGACCTTAAACCGGGAGACCTCCCCCCCGTTTTGGATGTGGAAGTTTCCTATGGAGTAAATGCAGAAACCATCAGGAAAAGATGTAAAGAATGGCTGGATATGGTAGAGGAACATTACGGGGTAAAACCTATCATATACACCAATGTAGATTTTTATACCAGAATATTGAAAGACGATTTTGATGAATATCCTTTATGGATTGCACATTACCTGGAGAAACACCGGCCGAGAATTTACCGCGACTGGTCGTTCTGGCAACATAGTGAAACCGGAAAGGTTAACGGAATAAAAGGAAACGTGGATTTTAATGTTTTCAACGGAGATTCTGCTGACTTTCGCAAACTGCTGGTTCCCTCTTTTCCACGGTAATATTCAGTATATTTGCAGCATGGAATACAAGGAAATGCAGGCCTCAGTGCTTTTCGGAAAAATTTTGAGGACCATTATTCCTCTTATCCTCTGGTTGTTTGTTGTAACCTATATGGGTATATATAACGGATGGTTGTTTTTTGGCGATGCCCCTACCAAAGGGAATATTATTTTTTACTCGGCCAGTATCATCACTTTTATCCTGATTATCATCTCCATTGTCAGAGTCTGGAAAAAGAAATAATGTCTTCAATATATTCAAAAAGAAAAGGACAGCAATGCTGCTGCCCTTTTTTTATTGCTTAGCCTTAAAAACCAAATCTAATTTTTGCTGTCGAGGATGACGGGAGTTTTGCTATCTCCCATAATAATGATTTTGGAATTCGGAGATTTTGCCAGTTCAAGCTGGGCTTTGATAGCCTCATAACGAAGCTGTTTTTCTGTAAGCCCTGTATTGATAATCCTCTGATAATCGGCAATACCCTGGGCTTCCACTCTTTTCCTTTCGGCTTCCTGGGTTTCTTTTTGCAATACAAACTGCATTTTCTGAGCTTCCTGTTCTGCGTTGATCTTTTGTTCGATGGTTGTTTTTACAGAAGCCGGAAGGGTGATATTTCTGACCAGGAGTTGTTCCAATAACAGCCCGCGGGCTTTAAAATCGGCTTCAATAGTGGATACAATTCTTTCCTGAAATTCATCTCTTTTGGTGGAATAAAGGGCAATGGCATCATAATACACCGCATTTTCCCTGATTTTGGTTCTGGTAAGCGGCCTTACCACTTTATCGCGATAATCCAATCCCGTTTCCTGCACCATACGGGGAGCTTCTCCCGGAATCAGGCGGTATAAAACGGTTAAGTCTATAGAAACTTCCAATCCATCGGCAGTAAGCACTTTAATGGCATCGTCTGCCGGAACCATACTTTCATCATTCACTCCGCTCATGGTGTAATTCTGGGTTTTTACATCCATGATGATAATTTCATAAAAAGGGTTTACTATATGCAAACCACTCGACAAAACATCGGGTTTTACTTTTCCGAAAAGTTTTTTTACACCAACGTGTCCGGCATCTATTTGAACAATACAGGAGGTGAGTAAACCAATCAGTATAAATACAAACCCCGCTATGCGAATAGGCCCGACAAAACTCCCGAATTGAGTACCACCCTTTTTAACTCCTGCTGCCACAATAAATGCTACAATACCTAAAATGATAAATACCATGATGAAATAATTTTTACTAATTAAATGCAATCTTTTAACTGCTGTGGTCTGCCACAATTTTCCATTCTCCGTCAATTTTTCTCAATAGCAGGCTAAAATGCCCGGAAAGGTTTCCGCTTTTTCTAATGATCATCCATTTTCCAATTACAAAAAAATGATCAGCAGAAATTTGCTCGGTATGGAGAATATCAAATTGTAATGCTCCCATTTTATCCTTATCGGAATAAGAATCCTTATAGTTGCTTAATGTTTGCTGATAACCGTAAGTAATACCTCCTGATCCGATAAATTTCAGGGAATCGCTTTCCCAGTATCCTTCCATATATTCTTCAATGCTTCCTCTGTTCCAGGCCTGGCGTTGGTTTTCCAGTAAGGTCAAAACTTTATCCTTGTCTGTTGCCTGGGCAGAAAGTTTCAGGAAGCATGCCCAAAACAGGCATGTTACTACCCGCATTTTTTTCATGAAATACCTATTTAAAATTTAAAGTGCCCAGGCGCGATCGCCTTTTGTATAGGGAATACAGCCATCATATCTGCCCGGAGTCTCCACATACCGCAATGCCTGTGTTGCTCCTACCTCTGAAGTAAAATATCCCAACAGTGTAAGTTCTTTCATCATTCTGAAATAATGTGCAGGCTCTTCAGGCTTTTTATTTCTCATATATTCTTTCTGTTCTTCATCCAGCGCTACGAGGAATTCATGCCTTTGTTCTGCTGAAGCCTCCAGGAAATCGGTTTTATATTTTTTATAAAAATCTTTTTTAAGACCATTCAGTCCTGTATAAAAAACTCTTTGATCATCTGCAGTATAGCAGTCTTTTACCATTAAAGCCATAAAGGGCCCAACTCCGGCAGCTTTGGCACCCGGAGTGTTTGTTTCGGGTAATATGGTATCGGCAATTTCATCCAGGTAACGGATATCATCATCCGAAAACACCACTTCCTTTGCATCTTCTTCATTTTTACATCCCTGCAGGAACAGGTTCATCCCTACTATGGTTCCTCCAAGCAAAAGTCCCACTCTGGTGATTGCCTCGCGTCGGTTCATCATAGCTGATAATTTTAAAGATTACGTTTTTTTAATTCGCTAACGGCAAAATCCGCAGCCCTGGCGGTTAAAGCCATATAGGTCAGCGACGGGTTCTGACACCCGGCAGAAGTCATGCAGGCTCCGTCGGTAACGAATACATTTTTTGCATCCCATACCTGGTTATAGGCATTTAATACCGATGTTTTAGGATCTCTCCCCATTCTTGCAGTACCCATTTCATGGATACCCATTCCCATATAATATTCGCTGTCGTACACATACACATTCTTTACTCCTGCGGCCTCCAGCATTTCTTTCGCATCATTCTTCATATCTTCCCGCATTTTCTTTTCATTCTCCTTGATTTCTGCATCCATTTCCAGTACAGGAAGCCCCCATTTGTCTTTCTTATCCTTATTCAGCGAAATTTTATTTTCATGGTAAGGAAGGATTTCTCCAAAGGCTGTTATTCCTATTGTCCATGGGCCTGGTTCTGATAATGCATCTTTAAATGCTCCTCCTATGCTCATCTCGGCAATTTCCCTGCTCCAACCCTGGCGGCTTGCCCCTCCCTGATATCCGAATCCTCTCAGATAATCTCTTTTATCGTCTCCGATATTCCTGAACCTGGGAATGTAAATTCCATTGGCCCTTCTCCCGAAATAATATTTATCGTCATAACCTTCTACCATACCTCCTGCACCACATCTGAAATGATGGTCCATAACGTTGTGGCCCAGCTCTCCGCTGCTGCTTCCCAGTCCACCGGGCCAGATATCGGTGGCAGAGTTAAACAGAATCCAGGTAGAGTTAAATGCAGATGCACAGAGGAAAATAATTTTTGCCTTAAACTCATAAGTGAGCATGGTTTCCGCATCCAGCACTTCTACTCCGGTTGCTTTTTTACTGTCTTTGTCATACAGCACACGGGTGACGATAGAAAATGGCCTGAGTGTTAAGTTGCCGGTTTGCATGGCAGCAGGAAGCGTGGAAGACTGGGTGCTGAAATAGGCTCCAAACGGACAACCCAGCCAGCATTTGTTTCGATACTGGCAGGCTGATCTTCCTTTATGCGGAACCGTTAGGTTGGCCACCCTTCCGATGGTCATAATTCTCCGGCCTTTATAATATTCCTTTATACGGGCGGCAATATCTTTCTCCACGCAGTTGAATTCCATGGGAGGAAGAAACTGTCCGTCGGGAAGTTGAGGCAATCCTTCTTTTTGGCCGCTTATCCCTGCAAACCTTTCCACATAATCGTACCATGGAGCAATATCGTTATATCTGATTGGCCAGTCTACCCCGATACCTTCTTTTGCATTAGCTTCAAAATCCATTGGGCTTAACCTGTAGCTTTGCCTGCCCCACATGAGCGACCTTCCTCCAACATGATATCCTCTGAACCAGTCGAACCTTTTCTTTTCTACATAGGGGCATTCTTCATCTTTCACCCAAAAGTCGAGGTTGGTTTCATTTAAAGGATAATCCCTTTTCAACACAGGATATTTTTCAATCATCTCCTGTGTTCTACCGCCGCGATGAGGAAATTCCCAAACAGGCTTTGTGGCATTCACATAATCTTTTACATGCTCAATATTTCTTCCTCTTTCGAGCATAAGCACTTTCAACCCTTTTTCGGTAAGTTCTTTCGCAGCCCAGCCTCCGCTGATGCCCGAACCTACCACAATCGCATCATAAGTATTGTCTGCCATAATGATTTGGTATTCGGTTAGTGAATATATTACGCTGCAGGAACTTTTTCTACTTTTTCATCCCTGAAGAAAACCATAAACAGTATCATTACCACTGCGGCAATGATGGCAGGAACAATCCATACCTGTTGCCAGAATACCGATACCCCTGCTGTGTCTTTAATGTCTTTGTACATCCCTGCAACATATCCGGCCACCTGAAAACCTATTAATTGCCCAACACCGTAGGTAGCCAGTGTGATGAGCCCCTGTGCTGAGCTTTTATATTTTTCTCCGGCTTTGAAGTCGGTAAATATCTGTCCGGATACGAAAAAGAAATCATAACAGATTCCATGCAGTGCGATACCTACCAGCAGCATGAACACCAGCGATCCTGCATCTCCGTAGGCAAATAATGCATATCGAACTGCCCATGCCAGCATACCCACCATGATGGTTTTTTTGAAACCAAATCTTTTAAAGAACACGGGAAGGAGAAGCAAAAATCCTACTTCAGATATCTGGCCAATTGTCATAGTACCGGTTACCTTTTCCATTCCCACTTCTCCCAGGAAAAGGTTGGTATATTGATAATAAAAGGCAAGGGGAATACATATCAATACCGAGGATATAAAAAATACCAGGAAGTTTTTATCCTTAAACAATTTTACCGCATCCAAACCTATTACGGAAGAGAATGAAGTTTTTTCGGAATCCTGAAGTTTTACAGGAGGAGTTTTAGGAAGGGAGAAGCTGAATAATCCCAGAATCAGTGATGCAATGGATGCCATCAGGAAAGTATTTTTCAGCATACCCTGCTCTACGGCTTCTGAGGAATCCCATTTAAACAGGAATGAAATTAATAAGCCTGCTACTATCCATCCCACGGTACCGAACAACCTGATATAGGAAAACTCTTTTTCAGGGTTTTTCATTTGCCTGAAAGAAATGGAGTTTACCAGTGCGAGTGTCGGCATATATAATATCATATATACCAGAACAAAAATAAAGAACCCGGAAACCTCATCAGCCCGGTACATTTGGTACATGAGCACCGCACCAACCAGGTGAAGCAATGCCAGCATTCTTTCGGCATTAAAAAACCTGTCGGCAATCATTCCTACAATAAAAGGAGCAATAATTGCTCCCCACGACTGTGTGGAAAATACGTTGGCGATTTCTGCATCTGTGGCATTCAGGTTTACCGGAAGGAAACGTCCAAGCGTTACAAACCATGCACCCCAGATAAAGAATTCGAGAAACATCATGAAGGAAAGCTGAAAACGAACTATTTGCTTCATATGGAATCGTTTAATAACGATATGCGTTGAACATATCGGGATAGGGAGATTGTTTATGAATGATTTTTGTAAGGTATAAATGTAATTTTTTTTCTCAATAATTACACATCGGATTATTGCTATAAGAATTTCGGAAAACACTTTAACCCAGACTGATAATTTATTGGCCAACCTCCTGTTTGCCCCTTGTTTTTTGTTATATTTGAAAGGTTTACAAATAACATTTTTTAATTCATCATATATGAAAAGAAAACTGAGAATGGGAATGATTGGCGGAGGAAAGGATGCCTTCATTGGTGCCGTCCATCGCCATGCTGCCAACCTCGACGGGTTGGTAGAATTTGTTTGTGGTGCCTTGAGTATTAACCCTGATATTGCCAGGGATTCGGGTAAAAGCCTGTTTCTTCCGGATAACAGGATTTATACCGATTATAAAGAAATGATTAAAGCAGAAGCGGCTCTGCCTGAAGGTGAGAGAATGGATTTCGTAACGATAGTGACTCCCAACTTTGCGCATTTCGAACCGGCAATGATGGCACTGGAGCACGGATTTCACGTGGTAATTGAAAAGCCCATCACCTTTTCACTTGAGGAAGCCAAAGCATTAAAAGCGAAGTTGGAAGAAACAGGGCTGCAGTTAGCTTTAACGCATGTATATTCAGGTTACCCCATGGTAAAACAGGCAAGGGCAATGGTTCGGGAAGGTAAGCTGGGAAAAATCAGAAAGGTGTATGTTGAATATCCGCAAGGCTGGCTGAGCAGATTAAGTGAAAGAGAAGGCAATCCTCAGGCGGCATGGCGGACCGATCCCCAAAAAAGCGGGAAGAGCGGAAGCATGGGGGATATCGGCACACATGCCGCTCATATAGCAGAATATGTTTCAGGATTAAAAATCACGCATATATGCGCCAACCTTACCACACATGTGGAAGGAAGGATGCTGGATGATGACGGAGATGTATTGCTGAAGTTCGACAATGGTGCAACGGGAGTACTCTCTGCCTGCCAGGTAGCGGCCGGTGAAGAAAATGCATTAAAACTCCGTGTTTACGGTGAAAAGGGAGGATTGGAATGGAACCAGCAGGAACCCAATACACTGATTGCAAAATGGCTTGATCAGCCTGCACAGATTTACCGTGCCGGAGCCGGATATACCGACAGGTTATCTCCTTTTGCCACTTCCAATTGCCGTACTCCGGGCGGGCACCCCGAAGGCTTCCTGGAATCCTTTGCCAACATTTACAGAAACTTTACACTTACTCTGGCAGCAAGGATGGAAGGAAAAGATCCCGATCCTTTAAACCTCGATTTCCCCGGAATAGAAGACGGCGTAAGAGGAATGGCATTTATTGATAATGTAGTAACATCCTCCCAATCGGATGTGAAATGGATTGAACATAAAATTTAAAGTTATCGCTGGTATGCAAACAATAAAAGGACCCGGTATATTTCTGGCGCAGTTTATAGATAATAAACCTCCTTTTAATTCTCTGCAGAGTATTTGCCGCTGGGCAAAATCACTGGGATTTAAAGGAGTGCAAATACCTACTTCGGACCCCTGTTTTATAGACCTTCAGAAAGCAGCAGAAAGTAAAACTTATGCCGATGAAATAAGGGGGATTGTGGAAAGTGAAGGCCTGGTGATTACAGAACTTTCCACTCATTTACAGGGTCAGCTGGTTGCTGTGCATCCGGCTTATGATACCCTGTTCGACGGGTTTGCTCCTGAGCACCTGAGAAATAATCCTAAAGCGCGCACAGAGTGGGCAGTCCAGCAATTGAAATATGCCGCCAGGGCTTCCCAAAACCTGGGATTAAATGCACATGCTACTTTCAGCGGTGCATTATTGTGGCCAACCGTTTACCCCTGGCCACAACGCCCCCCGGCTTTGGTAGAAACAGGTTTTAAAGAACTGGCAAAAAGATGGCTCCCCATTTTAAATGCATTTGAAGAGGCAGGAGTGGATTTATGTTTTGAAATTCATCCGGGTGAAGACCTTCATGACGGAATTTCTTATGAAATGTTCTGGGAGGCCACAGGAAAGCATAACCGGGCTTGCATCTTATATGACCCCAGTCATTTCGTATTGCAATGCCTCGACTATCTGCAGTATATCGATTTCTATCATGAAAGAATAAGAATGTTTCATGTAAAGGACGCCGAATTTAATCCAACGGGTAAGCAGGGAGTTTACGGAGGCTACCAGTCGTGGATCAACAGGGCAGGCAGGTTCCGCTCTTTGGGCGACGGACAGGTAGATTTCAAATCTATATTCAGTAAGCTTACTGCTTACGGATTTAAAGGATGGGCGGTAATGGAATGGGAATGCTGCATCAAACACCCGGAGGACGGTGCAAGAGAAGGTGCTGAATTCATCAAAAACCATATCATACGCGTAACCGAAAAAACCTTTGATGATTTTGCCGCAACGGGTAGCGATGAAAAATTCAACAGGTCTGTTCTAGGTTTGTCGTAACTTGCCTTTTATTAATATTATTTTCATTTTAAATACTTTTTTTGGTCATGAAAAAACTGTTAGTGATTTTAGGAATTTGCGGTGTAGTATTAGCCTGCAATTCATCCGACTCCTCCAATGAAAACAACGGAGCATCAGATAACAATGCTGCTTCATCTTCCACCGCCGGAGAGTTTGATAAAGGTTTGGAGTTGATTGCTGCAAGTGATTGTACAACCTGCCATGCAATTGATAAGAAAAACATCGGTCCTGCTTATACTGATGTAGCTGCCAAATATGATAAAAATGAATCGAACATCGAATACCTGATTGATAAAATCATTCAAGGCGGACAAGGAGTATGGGGTGAGGTGCCAATGACTCCGCATCCTGATTTGTCAAGGGATGATGCAAGAGAAATGGTGAATTATATATTCTCCTTAAAATAAAATAATACCATGTTATCCAGACTCTGCTTATTTACAATACTGTTTACCATCATGTCGGCCTGTGGCTCAGCCCAAAATGCTCAACAAAATCCTGCCCATAATGCTTTAACCAAAAAGGAAATCAGGGAAGGGTGGATGTTGATGTTTGATGGCAAAACCAAAAACGGTTGGCATGTGTACAACAACAGTACCGACGGTTCTGCCTGGAAAGTTGTAGACGGCACCCTAATGTTAGACCCTAAAGCCAAAGGGCCAAACAATGCCGGAGGAGGTGATTTGATTTTCGAAGATGATTTTGAAAACTTTCACCTTAAACTGGAATGGAAACTTGAAAAAGGAGGAAACAGCGGAATTATTTTTCAGGCCTTGGAAGACAAAAAATTCCGTTGGCCCTGGCAAACCGGACCTGAAATGCAGATCCTGGATGACGATAACCATCCCGATGGCCAAATCAAAACCCACAGATCCGGAGATTTGTACGACATGATTTCTGCAAATCCATCCAAACTAAACCCCATTGGAGAATGGAATTTATTTGAGATAAAAGCTTATAACGGAAGGCTGGAGTTTTATATGAATGGAACAAGGGTTGTTCAGGTAAATCAATGGGACGATGGGTGGTATGAATTAATAGAAAAATCCAAATTCAAATCTTTACCGGATTTCGGAAGGCATAAAAAAGGAAAAATTGCCTTACAAGATCACGGAGATCCAGTGTGGTTTAGAAATATTAAAATCCGGAGACTTTAGAATTATCTGAACCTCATAAGCAATTGCGTGAACCTATTTTATTTTTTACAACAG
>Ga0207868_1000160_pt1 | contig 88816 bp, 63 predicted proteins | sample Passage237B_FD_187370 | JGI IMG/M metagenome (GOLD analysis project Ga0207868, IMG submission 187370) | Cellulose adapted compost microbial communities from Newby Island Compost Facility, Milpitas, CA, USA - Passage2 37B (SPAdes) (version 3) ...
GACCTCGCTCTACACCGGCCTGCATGTACGCCAGCAGGGGCAGCATGCCCTTGAGCCTCGCCTGGGGGATACCCGGCTATCAGGCGGCTGGCCTTCACTGCTGGCTGACGAAGGCTACCACCTGGCCGGAGCCGGTCGCGTGGGGCCGATTGTCCACTGGCTGGATCAGAGCGTCTGCGTGGAGGATGTCTCCCGCACGGAGGCTCCGACCTGCGCCTACCTCAAGCACGTAGCCAGTCGAGGCATGCTCAATGCCATCCTCGCTCAGCGCAAACAAAGGCTGCGCTATGGTCCGTTCGATCCTGACCGCCTGCTGCTTGAGCCTGACGACGACATTGACGGCTTCATCGGCGCTCAGGGGGCCTCGCTGATTGAGCAGATGCCCACGGGCGAGCCCTGGAGCACCATCATCAGCTTCACCGGGCCGGGCAATGAACTGCCACCGCCATCACTCTATGACGGGCTGGTGGACCCCTCATCGCTAATGCAGGACTTTGCGCCTGTCGATCTCTCTCAGGTGAATCATCTGGTGGAGCTGGACTATCCGCGCACGCTCTTGCAGAGGCTCGATGCGTATCAGATCGGCCGCATCCGGGCGGATTATCTGGGGCGTGTGAGTCTGATCGATCATGCCCTGAGCCGTATTCTGCGAGCCATCAGCAATCGCCCAGACGCCTCGCGCACATGGGTGGTGCTTGCCAGTGACCGCGGCATGCTCCTGGGCGAGAAAGGACTGGTGGGCCATCGTTCCTTCCTGGCCCCGGTGGTCGAGACGCCGGCCATTATTGCTCCGCCACTGACGGGCAAGATTCCTGCGGAGCCTCATCATCACGAAGGGCTGATCAGCAACGTGGACATCGCTGCCACCATCGCTTCACTGGCCGGCTGTGACCTGCCTGCCCACACCACCGGCCGATCGCTGCTGCCTCTGCTCAACGGGCTGGATACTGAGCCTCGCGCATCGCAGCTCTGCTGTCTGAGCGAATTTGGCCAGAGGCTGATGATCGAAACCGCCCGCTACAAGACCATCTTCAGTGTCGAGAACCGCAATGTTCTGGCGCTCTACGACCTGCTCAAGGATCCGTATGAACAGCAGAACATCATGGACCAGCCGCTGGGCATGGACATGATCGACACCATGCGCATGCGCCTGGGCGATGCCCTGCTGCCTTTACGGTGTGTTGCGGTCTGAGACGAATCGACTTCAACGATTCTTGAAATGGCTGAAAAGCAGGTAGAAGTGGTAAAGACCATAGCCTGCTGCGGCGATGCAGCCACCCAGTGCCAGCAGGAACGGCCAGCCGGTGAGCCGGTTGGTGAAGAAATCACCGCGATCGATGGTGCCCGGTGCGGTAATGGCCTGGTCGAGTGTGGGACTGTAAGCAATGCGGATGGTCTGGCCAGGCGTATTGTCACTATCGACATCCACCTTGTACCACTGGCCCTGCTCGTTTCGTACATCCGCGACGTAGGTGTATGACTTGCGGCCGCGCCTGCCTCGGTGTTCTTTAACGTCGATGCTCTGAATCTGGACCGACTGGGTGATGGCGTCCTGATCGAACTGCCTGGCTTCGCTGCCCATCTTGTACATCACCGCGACCAGCACAATCGCTACCGCAACACCAACCAGACCAACAAAGGCTGTTTTGATGATGTCCCAGAGCGAGGGACCGGCTGATTCAACGGGCGCACTGGACAGCTGAGGATCGTTTGTCTGCATTGGGGTTCCCCGGAAAAGTGAATGATGCGTCTGCAATATAACAGCAGTTCAGGACAAATCAGGGCATGCCCAGCAGAGCCTTGGTGCGGAGCTTGGCCCAGGTTTTCAGGGGCAGCGCAAATCGGATGGCCAGGGTGTCGTCGGCTTTGTAGTAAACCCGGTAGCCATGCCTGCGCAGCAGATCGACGGCCTCAGCGTAGTCTTTGTCGGAAAGATGAACGTGCTCAAAGAAGACCAGGTCGGGCTTGTAGGTATCGAAGTCGATCAGCTTGAGGATTTCGTAGTCGTAGCCTTCGGTGTCGATGCACAGGACGTCAATTTTTCGGACGTCATGCTTTGCCATCAGCTTCTTGAAGGTGGTGGTGGGAACGCTGACTTCTTCGATGAGTCTGGAGGGATCATCAGGGATCTGCGCCCCTTCTTCCCTGGCGAGTCGGGCGATCAGCCCGCTTTCAACGTGCTTGAGGAGGGGCTCCTTGTTGAAGCCTGAAAGCCCGGTGGCCCATCGTGAGCGTGAGACCGACACGCGATAGAAAGGCAGATTGCCTTCCTGCGTGCCCAGCGCCACGTTCTCAAGAATCACATTTGAAAAGCCTTCGTAGGTCTTGCACAGACCATTGTGGAACACATCGTACTGAGGTTCCACCAGAAGCCCCTTCCAGCCATAGTCACGGATGAAGGGATGAACGGGATCGTTGATCTTGCCATCGTTGGCACCAATCTGCAGACAGAACACGTCCTGCCCTCTGTCCTTCTGACGCTGGGCGTAGTGGGCCAGCAGATCGAAGTACGACAGCGAAAGCAGTTTGGGCCTCCCCGGAAGCGTCGACATTACTTAATCCTCTTTTAATTCTCGGGAACTCAGATTACTCATGCAGCGAATCTCATTCATGCACTGATAAGGCGATTGTTTCGCCCGGGTGTTCAAAGTGCGTTTTCGGCCTGTTACCGGCCGCAGTTTACTCCTGGACGTCTCTCAACGCCCCTGAGCATTATCGTCATATTCAGGGCTGACGATAGGGTTTTAATTCTGAATTCAGGCAATCACATCCCGGATCCGAGCGACGGTTCCCAGCAGGTCCAGCGTCACAGGCAGAGGCAGCATGGTGGCGGCGTCTGACATGCCCCTGGCCGGCTCGGGATGCGTTTCGATGAACAGGGCCTGCACGCCGGCAGCAGTGGCGGCTTTGGCCAGCAGTGGTGCACGTTCAGGCCTGCCACCTGAGGTCTGACTTTCGCCGGGGCGCTGGGTGGAGTGGGTCACGTCGAAGCAGACAGGCCAGCCCAGTTCCATCATGTCGCCCACGCCCATGAAGTCGTTCACCAGACGGTGATAGCCGAAGAACGTTCCACGTTCGGTGAGCATCTGACGCGTGCAGCCTGCTTCGGTGAGCTTGCTGACGACGTTGGTCATCTCGGCCGGCGAAAGGAACTGGCCCTTCTTCACGTTGACGGCTTTACCCGTGACAGCCGCGGCCACCAGCAGGTCGGTCTGGCGACAGAGAAACGCGGGAATCTGCAGAATGTCGACCGACTGGGCGGCGATGGCGGCCTGATGCGGCTCATGGATGTCGGTGGTGGTCGGAACGCCCAGTTCCTTCCCGACTTTCTGGATGATGGCCAGGCCTTCTTCCATCCCCAGGCCGCGCTTGCTCTTGATGCTCGTGCGATTGGCCTTGTCGAAGCTGGCCTTGAAGATGTAGCCCAGGCCCAGTTCTCTGCAGCGTTTCACCAGAGCGCTGCCGATGGTCATGCACAGATCATACGACTCGGCCGCGCATGGCCCGCCGATGATGGCAAGCGGTGCACCAGGGCCGATTTTCACGTTATTGATTTCGATGGTCTTCATAGGAGTCATTGTTCCACTGCCCCAATGGGCAGGCAAGTGAATCGGGAATCAGTAGCTGGCAGGTTTATCGCTGGCCGTGGAGCCGTTGACGATGGCCACGCTGGCCGAGCAGCCCAGGCGGTCGGCGCCGGCGTCGAGCATGCGCATGGCGTCTTCATATGTGCGGATGCCACCCGATGCCTTCACATAGAGGCCCTGCGAGTGCTTCTTCATCCACGACACGGCCTTCACACACGCGCCGCCAGCAGGATGGAAGCCGGTGGAGGTCTTGATGAAGTCGCAGCCCGACTCACGCGCGGCCTGGCAGGCCAGGGCAATGCGTTCTTCGCCGGTCTTGTCATCGACATCCTTGAGCAGCTGCGCCGACTCGACGATCACCTTGATCACCACGCGAGGATTGGCCGAGCGTGCACCACGCACCACTTCCAGGAACTCCGCTTTGGCCGAGGCCAGATCGCCCTGAAGCAGGTAAGGCAGATGGGCGACGAAGTCGATCTCGCCCGCCCCATCCTTCACCGCCGACACCGCTTCAATGGCTTTGACCGTAGCTTTGCTGGCGCCCAGCGGAAAGCCGACCACCGCGCAGGTCTGTACGTTGGAGCCGGCCAGCGACCGAGCGACCAGCGAGGTGAACTGGCCGTTGACGCAGACCGACGCGAAACCATATTCCTTGGCTTCGTGGATCAGGCGGGTGACATCCGAAGGCAGGGCCTCGGCTTTGAGAATCGTATGGTCAATGCGACTGGCCAGACTCATGCGAAAGACTTCCCAGTAGAAAAGGATTCAGAAAAGGCTTCCTGTCTGCTTTCAGCTGCAGGCAGGCGGTCAAAGAATTCACGCAACGCGGCGAGGTAACGCGCTTCGTCCACCTCAACCAGATTCAGATGCTCGCCCTGCTCGAACTCCACGAGCCTGGCATCGCTGGCTGCTGCGGCGATCTGGCGGGCGGCATCCACGGGGCAGACGATATCGCCCTGAGCATGGAAAAGCAGCAGCGGGCATTTGAGCTTCGCTGCGTGGGCAGCGCGGTCGAATGAACGGGCGCTGGTGTACCAGAACGACAGATGACCGGCCACGAACAGCCAGAAGGGCCACAAAGGCCAGCCCTTGCGCTTGAAGTAACCTTCAATGGGCTGCATGCCCAGGCGGTAAACGCCTTCACCAACTACCCCGACGATGCGGCCGGGCTGGTCATCGCTGGCAGCGGCGACAATGCTGATCCCTGCTCCCATCGACTGGCCCGCGAGCACCACGGGAATACCGGGCGTGTGATACTGGCGAACGATCTCCAGCAGGTCCTTTACTTCGGTGGTCCCCAGCCGGGTCTGGGAGGCGGAGGATTCCCCCTGCCCGCGCAGGTCGTAGAGAACCACACGTGATGCCAGCGGCCAGTAGAGCTTTGCCCAGGGCAGCACGCCATAGCGGCTGTGGCCCCAGCCATGGGAAATCACGACCAGAGGTCCATCAGGCTTCTGCCCCTTGATGACCCATGCAGGCGTGCGCTGGCCATCAGGCAGGCTGATGGTCACTTCTTCAAAGTCGGTCATCCCCAGATCAGCAGGTGATGTGGGCATGTTGCGACCCACCGCCACGCCGTAGGTCAGGCGATGGGGATGCGTCAGGCGGTGGAGGATGCCCAGTGTGCCAATGGCTACCCAGACAGCCGCCCCGATAAATAGCAGGAAAAGCAGGCCCATGGAACGAAATACGATAACAGATTCGCCCCTTCTTCGCGGAAATGCAGGCTTGAAGGTTGTTAATCGTTCCCATTTAGCTGGCTGTGTAAAACCGGATTCGCTGTCGCAGAAATACAGCAAATGGGGTATAAAACAGGGGTGAACGATCAGGACGATCATTCCCCCGAGGAATTCCCACATCAGCAGGGACTTCCGGATGATCTGGACTCGCCCGATGCTCCAGACATCCACCCCGACGCCACGGATGGCGACTCTCCCGACTCAGGTCATCTGCCTGTGCTGGTCGAGCCATTGCGTGAGGTGCTATCCTTGCGCCCTGGCCTGACGATGCTCGACTGCACGCTCGGCCGTGGCGGCCACGCGTCGATCTTCGCGCCACTGCTGGCACCAGGCGGGCGATACATCGGTCTGGATGTCGATCCTGAGAACCTGGCTTACGCCACGCAGCGTGTGACCTCTCAACTGCCCGAAGGTGTGCGCTTTGACGCCGTGCGCTCCAACTTCGCTCATGCGCCTCAGGCGCTGGCGAGCATTGGCGTGGAGAAGGTCGACATTCTGCTGGCGGATATCGGCTTTGCGTCGAACCAGATGGACGATCCCCGCCGCGGTTTTTCCTTCGCTGCTGATGGTCCGCTGGATATGCGTATGGACCCGGATCTGCCCCAGTCGGCGGCCGATCTGGTGAACCATCTGCCTGAGCGCGAACTGGCCGATCTGATCTACCAGCTGGGCGAAGAAAGGCTGAGCCGAAAAATCGCGCGAAAGATTGTGGAAGAAAGAAAGCGCGAGCCGATCAATAGTACAGGGAAGCTGGCGAATATTGTCCGCCACGCCTACGGGCCGGCCGGTCTGAGAAAATCAGGCAAAGGCCAGGGCAGACCGATCCACCCCGCCACACGCACGTTCATGGCGCTTCGCATCGCAGTCAATGGCGAACTCGAAGCACTGGACCAGCTGCTGGCGGACGTTCCGGGCCTGCTCAACCCGCAGGGCATCGCGGCAATCATCAGCTTCCACTCGCTGGAAGACCGGAGGGTCAAGCAGTCGTTCCTTGCTCTGCAGCAGGCAGGCAAAGCTGAGCGGCTGACGAGGAAGCCTCTGGTGGCCAGTGACGAGGAAATGCGCACCAACCCGCGCAGTCGATCGGCCAAGCTGCGAGCCATCAGGCTCATCGAAGCTTGAAGCCCGAATCACCAGCCTGGGTTGAGTGACACTCCCGAAAAACGAAAGAATCGCCTGGCGGGATGCCGGGCTTGACCAGACATGGATGCAGGGGCCGGCCGAGGGATCCGCCGGTGTTTGAGAGATACAAGGACGTCCTATGACACGCGAAACCAAAGTCGGACTGCTGGTAGGCATGGGGGTTATCCTCCTGATCGGCATCATCGTCAGCGATCACCTGTCGATGTCGCAGAAGCCTAATCCTGTGGACATCACCGACTATGGTCCCATGGCTCAGAACAGCCTCAATGCCAATGGCACCGGCCTGCAGCAGCTGATTGTTTCCAACAGCAGTGCCAGGTCGGTTCCGGCTCCGGCGTCGGCGCTGCCCACGCCTGAACAGCTCAGCCAGCAGCCTGCGTCGCCTCAGCCCGGTCCGCTGGTGAGCAATCCGGTTGCTCCCGCCCCTGCTCCGGCGTCGCTGATTCCTGCTCCCGCTGTTGAAGCATCGGTTCCCCCTGCAGCGGTGCCCACGCCCGTCGGCCGTCAGGTGGACTCGGTGTTCGCCATGGCTCCTGCGCCTGCTCCGGCTCCCGCTGCAACGCCTGAACCCGTCAGCACCAGCTCGCAGTCCGGCTCCAGCCTGGCGTCGGTGACACGTGAACTGAGCCAGGTGGCTCTTTCCCGCAGCGAAGCGGTTCCCGGTCGCCCCACTGCAGGCCCGCAGCCCAGCGTGCACTATGTCCAGCGTGGCGAAACGCTCTACGCCATCGCCAACCGCTACTATGGCAATGGCGATCTGTGGCCGGTGATCCGCCAGGCTAACCCCGGCGCGGTCAAGAGCGACAACTCGGTTAATCTCGGTGTTCGTTTGGTCATTCCCAACAAGGCTCTGCTGCCTGAACTGGTCAAGCAGATTCCCTCCGCGGCCAGCGTGCTGACGCCCGTGGCCTCCGAAGGCAGCCGCCCTGCTTCTGCCAATGTGCCTGTTGCTGCATCGTCCCGCACCATCACGGTTCAGACGGGTGATACCCTCACCGGCCTGGCGGCGAAGCATCTCGGGTCGGCCAGGAAGTGGGAAGAACTCCTGCAGGCCAACAAGAACGTGCTCGACAAGCCTCAGGACCTGCGCGTCGGCATGGTGCTGCGTCTGCCCGGCTCCGCTGCTGTGACCAATACTGCCCCCGCAGCCCAGGCTCAGGCTCCTGCCCCTGCGCAGAACCGCACCGCCACGAAGGTCTACACCGTGGTGGCTGGTGACACGCTGTATCGCATCGCTGAAAAGCAGATGGGCGATGGCAACAAGTGGAACCAGCTCTTCGAAGCTAACCGCGACAAGCTCAAGAAGCCCAATGATCTGGCGGTGGGCATGAAGCTCAATATTCCTGTCAGCAGGTAATCGGGGCTTGCGTCGCAGTTTCGCCTCAGGCAGGTGATGGGCTCTGCGGTTGAAAGTGAGGTTGCCATGTGGCTCAAAGCAACGGTTTGTGTGATGCTGGCCGTGGCCATTGCAATGTCACTTCTGGCATTTCGCCAGCGTCGCATCGATCAGATGCACCACATCGCAGCCCATCATCGTGAAATGAGGCAGGCCCGTCAGAATCTCTGGGAACTCCAGGTTCAGATCGCCAATGAACTCAAGCCCGCCGCCATCAAGGACTCCGTCCAGCAGGCTGGTCTGGAACTTGAGCCTGTGATCCCCGTCCGTGGTGTGGAAACCGCTGAAGCAAAGGGGCGCACTCATGGCCGATGAAACCCCTTCAGCCGACATCCAGGAAGTTGTAGAGCCTGAAGTTTCTACGACACCCGAAAAAACGAAGCGATCTTCAGCGAAGTCGCGCCAGTTCATGGCGCAGGCTGATCTGGAAAAGCAGGCCAACAATCGCGTGCTGCTGGTCGGCCGGGTGCTGATGGTTGCCCTGACCCTGGCGATGCTGGCCATTGTCTTTCGCGTCGGTCAGCTGCAGACGCAGCCGCCTGAACCGATTGCCAGGCTCGTCAATTCTCAGAACTCCACGGTTACGCTCATTCCCCGCCGAGGCAGCCTGGTGGACCGTCATGGACGCCCGCTGAGTGGGACACATCTGGCCAGGCGACTGTTTGTTGATCCGCAGCGCATTGAAGACCCCGGAACCTTCTCTGAACGCGTCGGTTACGGGCTGGATTACAACCCGGCCAAGGTTGAGCAGGCCATCAGCGCCCGCATCAACAGCCGCTATGTCGTGATTGATCCTTTGATGGATGATCGCAAGCTCTTTGCCCTGAGCCAGCTCAAGCTCGCCGGGCTGGGCGTGGAACAGTTTGCAGTCCGCCAGTATCCCATGGGGCATCTGGCCGGTCAGGTCATTGGCTTTGTGGGTGTGGATGACAAGGGGCTCGATGGTCTGGAACAGCATCTGGATTCCCAGCTGCGTGGCCAGCCTGGCAAGCTCGGCTACTGGCGTGATGCCCAGCGTAAACCGATCTGGGTTGAGCAGGGCCAGTATCAGCCGCCTGTCGATGGCAGGACCATCCGCCTGACGCTTGATGCTGTGATCCAGAACATCGCCGAAACCGAGCTGCAGCGCACCGTTGATCATTACAAAGCAGAATCTGGCCAGATCATCGTCATGCACCCGCGCACGGGGCATATCCTGGCGATGGCGAATTATCCGTTCTTCGATCCCAACGATTTTCGCTCAGCCCAGGCGGAGCTCCGCCGAAACCGCTGTGTGACCGACACGTTTGAGCCCGGCTCCACCTTCAAGCCTTTCGTCTGGGCTGCGGTGACCGAGAAGAAAGCCGCCAGCCCGACGGAGATGTTCGACACCACCACCAGCGGGGTTTATGTGCTGCCCTTTGGTCGTCGTCTGCGCGACGCCAGGCCGCATGGTCTGATCAGCTGGGAACAGGTACTCATCACCTCCAGCAACATCGGCATGGCCAAAGCGGCGATGCGTCTGAGCACTGCCGAGCTTTACAACACCGTCCGAGCCTATGGCTTTGGCGAGAAGCCCAGCAGCGGTCTGCCCGGCGAAGTAGCGGGCATGGTGCATCCGCTCAAGAAGTGGAATCAGTACTCCATGTCCAGCATTCCGATGGGGCATGAAATCGCTGTGACCCCGCTGCAGCTGGTCAAGGCGTTTACCGTGTTCACCAATGATGGGCTGATGGTCAACCCCCGGATCGTCTACTCGGAAGACCATGATCAGCAGGCCATCGGCGTGCGAATTCTCAAGCCTGAGACGGCTATCCAGACCCGTCAGCTGATGCGTCGAGTGATCACCGAAGGCACCGGTCGCCGGGCCAACAGTCCGTACTATTCCATCTTCGGGAAGTCAGGGACAGCCGAAGTGCACGTGGCTGGTCAGGGTGGTTACAAGTCAGGCCAGTACATCGCCAACTTCCTGGCCGCAGCGCCGCTGGATAATCCGCAGGTCATCGTCCTGTGTGTGATTCACAAGCCTGATAAGAGCATCGGCCACTTCGGTGGTACGGTCGCTGGCCCGCCGGTGATGCGCGTCATTGAGCAGACGCTGCCTTATCTGGGCGTTGCGCCCGATCTGCCCACGCAGGATCCCAAGGCTCCCCGGCCGATCATCACCAGCGCCGGCGGCAGCGTAGCTCGAGCGCAGTAAACCTTCGCCATTGTCTAATCGCCGCCTGTTCAGCCGATCAGGGTTTTTGACATGTCTGAAGCTGCCCATGTTATGTAGCATGGGGGCAGACCCAACTTCCGGAGTGCGTGCATGTCCACCCTGCAGATTCAGCAAAACGAGATCATCCGCATTGCCCGCGAGTTTATTCGTGAGGCCTTTTTCGGTGTTCAGAATGACCAGTGGACCTGGTTCATCGGCCATGAAACGGACGCAGCATTACTTGGATTGCTAGCCATGCTCAGTGCTCAACAGGCATCGCATCGGCCACCGGGTATGACGCGCACCATCGCCGCCCATGCAGAACACCTGCGATGGCATCTGGCGACAGTCAACCACACCGTGCAGGGCAGCCCCTGGAATCCAGACTGGTCGCAGAGCTGGTCCATCGAAACCGTGGATGAAACCGGCTGGACGAAACTGCAGGCCGATCTCAAACGGGAAGCTCAGCAGTTGATTGATCTGCTCGATAAACCCATCACCCAGCCCCTGGCCCCGCCGATGATCCAGGGCCTGCTGGCGGTGAGCCCTCACGCGGCCCATCATCTGGGCACGATCCGGGCCATGAAGCAGTTGATCCTTCAAGGCTGATGTGGGTTTCTCGAGCAGATCAATGAGCATTTGCGAAAGTATCCGGGAGATACATTTCTCCACCTCTTCCCGGAGACCCGGGCTGGAAAGCATTACCTTTGCGTGTGGAAGGAGTCCATTGAACAGAGGGTGGTCGTCATCCCCGTCAGTAACCGTCTTAAGGATGATTAACTTCCTTCGCTCAGCATTGGCCGGCCTGATTTTTCCCCGTTCCCATCCTGACGACCTGCCCTATTTACGGTAGACTTCTGGTCTGCCGTTTTAAAGGGATACACCAGTGCTCAAAACTCCGTTCTATTCGTTCCATAAGGATCACGGCGCCAAGTTTGTGGATTTCGCCGGTTGGGAAATGCCCATCATGTATCGCTCCATTCACGAGGAGCATCATCAGGTGCGCAACGCTGGCGGCCTGTTCGATGTCTCGCACATGGGGCGCATCAAGATCACCGGCCGCAACGCCCGTAAGTTCATTGAACGTGTCGTGACCCGCTACATCACCGACATGGCCGAGAACACCTGCCGTTACAGCCTGATCTGTAATGAACGTGGCGGCGTGATGGATGACATTCTGGTCTACCGCTTCGCCGAGCACTGGATGCTGGTGGTCAACGCGTCCAACCGCGAAAAGATTCTGGCCCACCTCAATGCCAGTATTGGCGATCTGTCGGTGAAGATCGAAGACCAGACCACTTCCACCGCGATGGTGGCCCTGCAGGGCCCCAAGGTGATGGAACACATTGGCAACTTCTCCAAGGAAGTGCCCACGCTCAAGCGATACACCTTCTGCCAGAAGAATCTGCTGATCCTCAAGATGGTCATCAGCCGCACGGGTTACACCGGCGAAGATGGCGTGGAAGTGATCCTCCCTGCCGGCATGGCGTCGATGGCGCTGAAACTGCTGGTCAAGGAAAAGCCCGCTGCGGATGGTCAGCTTTCAGTGACGCAGCCCTGCGGCCTGGGGGCACGCGATACGCTTCGCATGGAAGCGGGCATGCCTCTCTACGGCCATGAGCTGTCGGAAGAGATTGACCCTATCACCGCGGGCCTGCAGTTCGCTGTCGCGCTCAACAAAGACGAACTCGAGCAAGGCGAGAAGTTCATCGGCCAGGACGCTCTCAAGAAGATCGCCGCTGAAGGTCCGAAGCAGAAGATTGTTGGCCTGAAGCTTGATGGCAAGCGCACGGCTCGTCAGGGCATGGCCGTCACGACAGCCGATGGTACGCAGATTGGTCAGGTGACCAGCGGCTGCCTGTCGCCCACACTCAACTACCCCATCGCCATGGCGCTGATCAACAGCGACCTGTCGGCCGTGGGCACGAAGCTGCTCGTCACGCTGGGCAGCACACCCACCGAAGCCGAAGTGGTGAAGCTGCCCTTCTACAAGGCTGCGAAGTAATTCGCTTCCCCTGCTGAAAATAAAAGACCCCGGCCAGATTGCTCTGAGCCGGGGTCTTTTTGTACCTGATTTCAGCGAGGGGGCTGAATCAGGTGTAAGTCAGCTGTGCGGTGGCCACGGTGTCCGTGTCGGCCACGAGGCGTACCCAGTGAGCGCTGAAGCCCGTGGGGAAGGTGTGGAAGGCATAGCCGCCGGGCTCTACGGTGAGCGTGGTGTAGGTGTGGTACTCACCACAGCCCTTGAAGTCGACCTGAACCTGGAACTTCACGGCCTTGCTGGCCTGATGGGTCACATGCAGGCACTTGTGCTCGAAGCCGGTCATGAGGTAGGGATCGCTGGGCTCGTTGGCCTTGACCTTCGAATCCCACCACGGACCGCCCCAGCCGGTGGGCTTGCCCTGGCTCCACAGGTCATCGGTCTTGCCCATCCAGATGCCCGACTGCGGTTCAGCAGTCGTGGTCACCTGACCGTCGCTGGCCGAGGCGTTGTCCGCGCCGACGACGAGCATGCCCTGCCAGGAGCAGAAGTCGCCATGGACCCACAGGTGGGTGCTGATCGGGCGTACGCCCCACACGCGGCCACCGTAGGCCCAGGGGGAAAGCTCATACCACATACCGTGGTGGTCCATCAGGAAGCGTTCGTGTTCCACTTCGCGGATGCGGGGCCATTCGGTCTGCCACTTGTGATCGAAGCAGTGCGACGCCTTGGGCAGGCGGTAGGTGCGCCAGGTCTTATCGCAGTCCGTGAAGACCTGCAGGAGAGCGGACGAACGATCCCAGCCGGTCGCGAAGATCGTTCCGCCGAAATTCCATCGGCCGTTGACGCAGACGTGCGGAGCACGGGAGATCACCGTCCAGGTGGTGCCATCCCATTCGGCGAGCGTGCCGTTGTACTGCTCGCCCTTCCAGTCAGGCTCGTGGTAGTCGTTGTTGACCACAACCAGTCGGCCGTAGGCGGAGTAGCAGTCCTTGAAGTGCGTGTTGAGGTAGCCCTGGCCCTTCTGCGTGCCAAGCTCGTGACGCAGATCGAAAAGCTGCTTGTATTCAAGGGTATTGACGTTGAGTTCAAACAGTTCGCCTTCCATGCCCAGCATGTAGACCATGTTGGCCGGGTCGACCAGGTGGCGAGCCGTACCCGTGAGACGCACATCCTTCAGGCCGTGAATGGTGCGCACATTGTGGTCACGATCGATCACGTGCGGACCGATGATCAGCTGCTGTGTAGGGAAGTGGATGAAGCGGTTGGCGTACGTGCCATCGACCGCCTCGGGATGACGGGTCATCGTGAAGTCGGACTCCACCACGCGCAGGCCCGTTCCGGTTCCCGTGCGACGGGTGTGGGACGAGTAGTTGAGGATGTAGAGCTTGCCATTCCAGGGCATCAGGCAACCAACGCCACATTCACTGCGAGGCGGACCGAAGTCGGACACCTGCGCCAGCGAAGGAACGACGCCAGAAAACTGGAGAGGAAGGGACTTTGAACTGCCACTCATGTCAATCAATCCTTGTAGAAGGAAACTAGAAAAAACGCGTGCTGGACATCAATCAGACTGGCCAAGATTTACGGGTTCCGGGCCATGCGTTTTTGAACGAGATACTCGGTTCGCAGGGAGTTGATCACGTAATCAAACTCCATCCATTGCTTGATCTGGGGCCAGGCCTGCTCAATGGCCTGCTGATCCCAGGCCTTGGAGGGAACATTAGCGCCGGGCCATTGCGATGTCTTTTCAATCATCGGCTGAATGACCACGGTGAAAAATTCAGTATCGCCCATATGTGTATCGGTCCAGTAGGTCTTGAGCCTGCTGATGGATTTACTCCAGCACGTAGGTCGCCGCTTCGAGGGGCTCGAGGGTATGAGACAGCTTCCCGTCGCGGATTTCGAGGTCTTTTCCAGCCGTTGAAATTCGGCGGGCCCTGGCGGTTGTTACATCGGCGATCTGCAGCTGGGCCTGCTCGGCCTGGCGGGAATCATTGGCCAGCAGCAGATACTTTTTGCCATCGACGATCTTGATGGACGCATGGATCGCCGGGTTGGTGTCGAGCTTCTTCACGCCCTGAGGTGTGTTGGGAACCAGGAAAACAGAGCTCAGCTGGGACAGCTCTTTCATCACCTCGCGCAAGGTGGCCAGGTCCTGCGGGCTTTCCTTGGTGTACCAGCCCTTAAGTTGTTTAGTGGTCTTGTCGGGCATGCGATCGTCCCAGGCGTAGATGGCGATGCCATTGGCACCGTTGGTCAGCGCCAGATAAGCCATGCAGCGCAGCTCGCGAGTGTCAGGCTGTTTGGAGCCGTACTGGCAGATCGCGGTCCAGACAGGCTTGAGGCCGGCGGTGGCTACCACCGCTTCTCGAGTAGCATCGGCCACCAGACGCAGCGATACGTTGGGAATCGGGTAAGGGTCGGGGATCAGAACGTCCACGCCCTCGGCGGTCTCATGCAGGCGGGTATAGTTGTTCTGGGCGGCCATCACCGGAATGTCCGGGTGGGTCAGCTTGAGCAGGTTGTAGCTGGTGACGACCTTCGAGAGTGTGAAGCCCCAGGGCTCATCGTAGCTGTACCACCCCGCCAATGCTGGATGTCTGGCAAAGCGCGTGGTCAGCTCGCTGCCGCCGATGCGGTTGGAAATGGTCAGCAGAGTGTTGGCCTGGCTGGCGGCGTCAAGCACCTGCTGCAGGCTCTCCATGTTGCGCTGGCCACTGATGCCAATACCCATGAAAGCCGAGGGCATCGGTGCACGGACCGACAGGATATTGAAGCCCATGTCGGCGACTTCCTTGAAGTCTTCTGCAAAGACGTGATACATCATCAGCGGGAAGATCTTTTTGCCGCCGATGGACAGGACATTGTCCTGATCGATATGGAATCGGCTGTCGCGAGCCGTCTTGCCATTCGTCACATGGGTGGTGCGCTGATAGATCTCCTGCGCCCCATGATTCACGCGCACGGTGATGGTGTAATAAGCGTTGTTCCACCCAGGCGGAGTCATGCGGACCAGCCGATCCGAATCATCTTCAAGCGTGATCCGCTCGATGACTCTCGCGCCGCCATTGGGCGATTCCCAGATGATGCTCGCATCCAGCGGGTAAGGCAGGTTCTTTTCAAACCGCGTGAAGAGCACCGCCGTCTGCCCGGCGTAAGGCAGCTGATGGACATAAGCCTCCAGCGGATTCGTTCGGCCAAAGCGACGGGCGACGCCTGAGATGCGCACCGAGGCAACCTGCATCTGGCGCATGTCCTTGAAGAGCACCACGGGATGATGGGCGACCTTGCGCATCGGCAGTGTCGGACTGGGATCGTAGAAGGCCTTGGAGATGTAACGCTCACGATCCAGGCTGCCATTGACCCAGGTGCGGATGACCGCCTGCCCCGGATCGTAGGTGATTGCCAGATGAACCCAGCGGTTTTCAGGGATGTCGATCCACCCACTGAAACCATCCGTGGCCACCGGGTAATACTTGAACTGCTTTTCCTTATCCGTCGCCACATCTACGGTCGGGAAGCTCAGCCAGGTAATGTCCAGCGTGTTCTTGTTGGAGATGCTCAGCGCAAAGGAGCCGCCTTTGAACGCGAACAGGCCGCCCGGGTTTTTCTGCTTCTCCTGCGCGTTGATGCGTACCCAGGTTTCGATGGTGAACCCGTTGTCGAAATCAAGCTTGCTGAGCTCACGCAGCGTGATGTGGTTGCCCGCCTCATCACCCAGTGAGAAGACTTTGCCAAAGGTGGGGTCATCGACGACTTCAACCCCCTTGAGTGTGACTGGCGCGTTACCTGCCGCATCCACGGCTTTACCTGTCGGCTCGTCAGGAATCAGCAGCATCTGCGTCTGCTCATCCACCACGCGGGCCTGTGCAGGCGTTGCACCGCTCTGGGCAGACAGGGACGAACAGATCATCAACAGCAGGACCATCAGCGTCGTGATGATTGACATTCTTCGGACAAACATGGTCATGGCAGGATTTTCCATAATGAATTGTCTTACGAGTGTTGTTTGCAGTCAGGCGGGAACATCAGAGGTTGGTTTCATTGGGCGGCTCATAGATGATGCCTGTCACGCTGGCTTCCCACGAGGGCATGTCACTGCCATGACTCAAACCCGCTGAAGGTGGCTAAAGAAAGAATCGCCTTGAAACTTTCCAGTCAGACAACTACGACATCTCACGCTGCAAATTGAATGCGGTTTGAAAACCTTGTCTTGATAAAACCGTGAATTCCCCGGGTGACTATCGGCTGGGATTTCTGCTCCCCATGTTTAACCTGCCATGAAAATATGGGATCGCGTCGATGAATTCCTCTAATTTTCACTTACGACAATCTTGAATAATCACAGATTTAACTTAGACTGACAGGCGATGATACTTGAGGAACTTCTGAACCTCGTCAGCGCTGAACTGGGAACAGTGGTGAACGTCGAAGGGACGGACCCCCTGTTCTACGAGTTGCCCACGCTTAAAACCGGGCCCCGGCATTACTACCATCATGGCTCGTACTGCCATTTCGCCAAACTGCATGGCTCGCAGGATGCCTGTCACCGCCATAAACGCAGCACGGTGGTTCTGGGGGCGCATGGCCGGTCTTTCTATGGCTGCTGTCCTAATGGCGTATGGGAGCACGTTGAGCCTGTGGTGGAGAACAACCACCGCCTGGCCATGATTTATGTGGGGCACTATCAGGCGCATCGCCCGCTGCTGACGATTCAGGGGCATACCTACGACGGGCCTGAGCTGCCCCGCATCACGCCTGAGATTCATGAGCGTATCCGCGAGAAGGCTGCGTTCATCAGGCAGTTCATTCTCTATGCTTATGCCTCCGCCCGGGCCAATGGCTACGAAAGGCGAAAGCATAACTCGGTTCCCCACTATCAGCGCATCTGTGAGCAGTTCATCCAGAACCATTACCACCAGCCCATTCGACTGATGGACCTGGCCAAGCTGCTGAACGTGAATACGAACTATCTGGGCAAGATCATCCGCGATTACTCAGGCAAGACGTTCAGGCAGATTCTCTGTGAGCATCGCATCGCGCAGGCCAAGGTTCACCTGAGCAGTGAATCGCTGCCTGTCACCAAGGTGGCCTACAGCTGCGGATTTCAGGACAGCAACTATTTCTCGACGGTCTTCTACGAGCATACGGGCATGACGCCTTCGCAATGGCGACAGGTACACATGACACCCGAGGTGAGAGCGCTGGTGAATAACTGAAGATGAAGTGTTCTGTGGATGACAGGCGCTCAGGCAGTACGTCGCCTGGTCGGAGTCGAGGTCAGCTCGGGGTGAGGCTCAGCCTTGCGACGTCGGCCGATATCGATGGCATCGAAAGGCCGATCACTTGAAAGACGCTGATTGAGCTTGCGCAGAGCCTCGATTTCAATCTGCCTGACACGCTCGCGCGTCAGTCCAATCTCTGCTCCGATTTCCTTGAGCGTCAAAGGCTCACGCCCGCTCAGGCCATAACGCAGACGCAGGATGGTTGCTTCGCGTGCATCAATGGCGTCGAGGAGTTTATGAATCGTGCTGATGTCATCCGCTTCAAGCAGCTGATCATCAGGCGAAGGCGTTTTAGAGTCTTCGAGCATTTCCGAAAGCGTCGGGCCGTCGTCTCCCCCGCCGCCGGTCTGGGCAGGACGCTGGAACGCACGTACCGCTTTGCGGATGATGCGTACCTTGCGAGGCGAAAGCTCCATCGCATCGGCCAGTTCCTGGAGCGTAGGCGCTCTGCCAAGCTTATCTTCGAGTTCGGCGCTGGTCTTTTTCCAGCGGGAGATCAGCTCGACCATATATGCAGGAATGTGCACAGGCTGGACGGCATTAATCAATGCACGCTTGATAGCCTGCTTGATCCACCAGGAAGCGTAGGTTGAGAACCGGGCGCCCTGATCAGGGTCAAAGGCCTCGACGGCGCGCAGCAGGCCCAGATTGCCTTCTTCCACCAGATCGGAAAGCTGCAGGCCGCGGTTATTGAAGCGCTTGGCAATACTGACCACCAGGCGCAGGTTTGCGCGGATCATGATCTCGCGTGATGCCGGGCAGTTCTCGTGAATAATCTTCCAGCAGTAATGCTTCTCCTGCTCTGCGGTGAGCAGGGGAACTTCATCAATCTGCCTGAGATACATCTCAAGATCAGTTTTGACTTTTGACCGAGGCATCAAGACTTTCCCCAAACTGGGCAAACGCAGCCGGAAGCGACTGCGCATCCTCCCCGTAAGAAGGTCGGCCCGATTGGGGTAAGGCTTGAGCTTGAATTTGAATGAATCAGGACTTGGCGTTCACCAGCGCCCCGCGCTTGTGACCATCCCAGGCCACGGCTGCAGCCCCGATAAAGCCCGCGTCATTGCCCAGTTCCGCAGGGACAATACGGACCTTATCCTTCAGGATGGTCCATGTGTGACGGTTGTAGGCTTCACGAATGCGCGAGAAAAGGAATTCTCCTGCCAGAATCATGCCGCCAGCAAAGACGATCATCTGCGGATCCAGCAGGCGGCAGATGCTCACGCAAAGCAGGCCCAGATAATCCGCCGTCTGATCCACCACGCTCAGGGCCAGGGCATCGCCCTTTTCGGCGTGCTGGAAGACTTCACGGGAGGTGACTTCCTTGCCCTGCTTGCGGAGGTCCTGCAGGCTCGAAGCTTCGCCCGTTTCCAGGCGTTCGATGGCAATACGGGCCACACTGCTGGCCGAGGCATAGGCTTCGATGCAGCCTCGCTGGCCACAGCCGCAGAGTCGACCGTTGGGTTGAACGATGACGTGGCCGCCTTCACCCGCGAAGCTATTGGCACCGTGAATCAGATGGCCATCATCAACGATACCGCAGCCTACACCCGTTCCCAGGGTGAGCATGATCAGGAATCGCACCTCCGGATCACGACCGGCGCCGGCCCAGAACTCGCCCATCGCCGCGGCGTTGGCGTCATTTTCCAGAATGGCGGGCAGACCGGTGGCCTGAGAGACCATGTCCCGCAGGGGCACATCGCGCCAGCCGCTGAGGTTGGGGGTGGCGCGGACGATTCCCTTGTTCAGATCCAGAGGACCGGGGCTGCCAATGCCAACGCCGGCGATATCGCTCATGGCGACGCCGGCCTGTTTGGCCAGCAGCTTCACTTCACTGGCAATGGCATCGACCACGGCCTGCGGGCCCGTGTTGGACTGCGTGGGAAACGAATGCTGGGCAAGTGGCTTGCCCTGCTCGTTGACCAGGCCAATCTTGATGTTCGTACCCCCGATATCCACACCAATGAAGTATTGCATTGCCATCAAAACCTTTAGTCTGAAGAAGTCCTCCGAATCAGGCGGGGATTTTATCGCATTAACTTCAACATGGCGACTGGTAGGGCCTGAAGCCCTGTTGCGAGCAAAGTTGCAGGGGTATGTCTAAACCGCTATCAACAGGACATGTTCAAGTCGATGTCCTGGCTGGCCAGTGCTTTTGAGCCCGTGGTTCAGAGCGCCCGAGGCTATTCTCCCCGGAAACTGCGCTGCGATGCACAGGCCGGGTTGACCGTGGCCGCCCTGGAGTTGCCTCAGGCGATGGCATATGCCGTCATCGCCGGGGTTCCGCCTGAGTATGGCATTTACACCTCGATCATTCAGGGAGTGATCGGGGCCCTTCTGAGTTCCAGTAATCATCTGGCCTCGGGGCCGACGAATACGCAGTCATTACTGATTGCCTCTGCGGCTACACGACTCGCCGGATCAGATCCTGCCCTTTACCTGCAGATGGTCTTTGGTCTGGCGATGATCAAGGGCATCATTCAGCTGCTCTTCGCAGCAGGCGGTCTGGGGCAGATGGTGCGCTATGTCAGCCGAAGTGTAATCCTGGGACTCATGGCCGGGGCCGGGCTGCTGATTGCGGCAGGTCAGCTGCCTGTGTTCCTGGGATTGCCCGGGCATGCATCTGGCCAGTCATCTCCCCTGCCTGGCATCCTTGGACAGATTCACGTCCTGGTCTCGCAACTGGGGCAGATCAACTTGAAAGCTGTCACCATTGGCCTGATATCACTGGCGATCATTCTGGGGTGTCGATGGCTATCGCGCAAGCTCCCCGGTGCGATTCTGGCAGTAGTGCTCTCGGCGGCTCTGGTGGCGCTGCTGGGCTGGAGTTCAAGTGATCTGTCTCTGGTGGGCGCGCAGCCCGGGAAGCTGCCTTCGTTTCATATTCCGGATCTCACCCTTGAGCAGACGCAGCAGCTTTTCAGCGGGGCTCTGGCCCTGGCGATTCTGGGCATGCTTGAATCGGTGGCGATTGTGAAATCCATCTCCAGTCAGACGCAGGAGCGGATCAATCCCAACCGCGAGTTTTTTGCGCAGGGTATCAGTAACTTCATCTCCAGCTTCTTCAATGGCATCCCCGGTTCGGGCAGCTTTACACGCTCTGCCCTGAACCACGCGGCCGGTGCTCAGACGCGGTTTGCTGCCCTGCTCTGTGCGGGCTTTGTAGCACTGGCGTACTTCATGGGCTCGGGGCTGATCCAGCACCTGCCTATGGCCTGCCTGGCTGCCATTCTTCTGATCATCGCCTTCAACCTGATTCAATGGCGGGAGATCCTGCGTACTGTCGCGACCAATCGTGAGGATGCGATTGTTTGTCTGACCACACTTGTCGCCACACTCATCGCACCGCTGGAGTATGCAATCTTTATCGGCGTGTTTCTGAACATCGCCCTGTTTGTTCGACGCTCCAGTCGACTGCAGATGATTCAGATGGTGACCACCGGCCCGGACCACAACCAGTTCATTGAAGAACCCATCCGCGACACGCAGGGCCAGCAGTCTGTGCTCTTTCTGCAGATGGAAGGCAACTTGTTTTTCGGCGTGGCTGATGAACTGGAAGACCGCCTGTCGCGCGTAGCCGGTCAACAGGTTCCCGTGGTCATCATTCGCCTCAAGCGTACGTCGGCGATCGATTCAACCGTCCTGCACGTGATGGAGCAGTTCATCCGCCAGATGCAGAGCCAGAACGGCCACGTGCTTCTGTGCGGCGTGAAGCCTGACCTTTACGCTCAGCTCAAAGCCTATGGCCTGGTTGATCTGCTGGGCGAGAAAGCGGTCTTCCCCGCCAGTCATGACGTGTACAGCAGCGCTCGTCAGGCTCTTGCGTATGCACGCACTCTGACAGGCGATCAGGCAGAACTCAAAGCCACCGCGCACATGGCCGAGCCTGATGACTGGTCAGCCTACAGTATCTGAGTGACCGCTCAGCGCTTCGCCTTACTCCAGCCCTTTCACACCGGCTCGAATCAGAACCCTGGCGAAGGCTTCACCAAAGACCATCTTCTTTTCTTCAAGCGTCAGCTTGGTGAAAGCCAGCCAGGTGACCTGTGGGCGCGGGTCGCGCATAGGTGCATCGGTTCCAAACAGGACGCGATCGGCTCCGATCTCCTTCACGAGATATTCGATGGTTCCATTAGTCACCAGTGTGAAGTTGAGCTGGGCTACGACGTTGGGGAACCGCTTGCACATCTCGGCCGCCCATACTGCATAAGGCCAGCTCTGGCCACAGTGATCGATATGGATTGAAAGATCGGGATAGCGCTGCGTCAGCTTTTCGAGCACATCGGTGGGCATACCGCTGGCCGGGTCGAAAACCATGTACAGCTTGTGATCGTTGCCATACTGCAGCCAGGTATGGAACTCCGGCGCGTCATACTTGAATGCTGTGGTGTGGCAGAAACACTTGAGCCCCGGAAAGCCTCGTTTTTCGTGGTATTCCTCGATGATCTGCTGGATTTTCTCAGGCGTGTCATAGCCGGGATTGATGCTCGACAGGCCGATGATTTCCTCGGGGTATCGATCCACCGCATCGGCCACCACCTGATTGCCAAGATCGGTTCCCAGCCCCATTGGCGCAGTCCACGACATCATGGCGGTCTTTGCAATGCCCATGCGACGGGTCAACTCAAGCATGCCTTCGATGTCTGCTCTGGGTGAAACAACACCGCCCTGCAGTGTGGTGACATTCCGATCACCCAGATGGCAGTGGCCATCAATCACACGACAAGGCAGCGGCTTTCTAGCTTTAACGGCCCGGGTGATGTCATCTTTCCATGGCGAAGGATCGGCCGGGATGGGCTTTCGGCCCTGGAGCAGACGGATGAGATTGCCCCCAGCGATCAGATCGGCAGTGGCGTCATCAAACAGGCCATAGTCGATGAACCCACGCGCTGCGCCAGGAGCTTTGTCGGGCAGGCATGTTCCAAACAGGCAGCGATGAGCCCCGAAGTTGTCGATGCATGTTTCGACCACGCGATTAGCCTGGAACTGGCTGAATTCCAGATGCAGATGATCATGCGTTCGCATCATGGCCATCACCTGCCGCCATTGGCCCCAGGCGTGATTGACCATCACCACCGGCGTACCAGTGAGCATTTCCAGCAGCGCATCGACATGCTCAAATCGCGGCTCGTAAGGGTTCACCGAGAGAATGATGAGCCGCTGATGGCGACGCAGCACGTCCAGCAGCGGCCGCCAGATTTTTTCCTTCACCGGAGTGCGATGAAATTCAAACTCGAATCGCACCGCAGGAACATCATGCTCCAGCAGCTCCTGGGCCAGTGCTTCAGGCTCAGGCGATTCACCAGCCAGATTAGGCGTGACCACCCAGCAGGGAAACAGGCGGTCACGATACGGAGCGATTTCCCGAATGAGCATCCGATTACTGAACATCGGATCGTAATGATTCGCCAGGCGATGGTGCACCAGAGCCCCGGCGATGCCCGCCAGGTTCAGGTCTTCAAGTAGGTGCTCAAGTGTCCAGCGGGCCAGGGGATGCTTCTTCGGAACCGGGCCATAGGACGCATTGCAGTCAAAAAACAAGCGCTCGGCCGAAGGGCCAGCGGTTGCAGTGGAATTGGTAGGAACATTTGTCATGGCGGAATTCTATCACCGCCACAGCCAGGGCAAAATGAATCGAGACAGTGGGTGCTCAGAGCCCGAGCACGTAACGCCTGAGGGCGAATGCCACGCCATCTTCGTCATTGGTGGGCACAGTTACATCAGCAGCATCCTGTGTGACTTTCCAGGCATTGCCCATCGCCACGCCCAGGCCCGCCCAGCGGAGCATGCCCGCATCGTTAGGCGCATCGCCAATGGCCATCACGCGGTCGGCTGAGATGCCATATTCCGTTGCCACACGAGCCAGCGCAGCCGACTTGTCCACGCCACGGGCAATCACCTGCAGCAGATGTTCATCGCTGATCGCCAGCGCCACCTGATCCAGGAATTTCGACTCCATGGCTTTGCGGATTTTGACCATCCGCTCGGGTGGCGTCAGGAGCATCAGCTTGGTCACCGGGACATGCCAGAACGCTTCAAGCGGTCCAACAAAATCAGGCGCGAAATGTCGGCTGGTTTCGGTGGGCAGCTTCTCGTCCACGTGGTCGGTATACCACTTGTCGAGAATCTCCATGCTCACAACCACCTGCGGATCGGCTTTGCGGGCGGCTTTGATGATCTTCTGCGTCAGCGCAGGGACCAGCGGCTGATGAAACACGTGACGCCTGCGCGGCGTATCGTAGATCAGCGCTCCGTTGTAGTTGATCTGATACGTATCGAGCTTCAGGCGGGTGTGAATCTCATTGACGCTGCGAGGCGGACGGGCCGAGGCCAGTACCACCTTCACGCCCTTTTCGCGGACCTTGTCGATGGCACGGGCCACGCGCAGGCTCAGGGTCTTGTCACTGCGCAGCAGCGTGCCATCAATGTCGATGGCCACCAGATCAATCTGGCGCATGGGCACTGGCTTGGGGTTGACGAATTGACTGGTCGATGTGCTGCTCAAGTGCGGAAATCTTTCACCAAAGTGGGCTGCTCGAATGCCTCCAGCAACAGGCAGCGGCCGATGTGATGGTTGCCTGTCCTTTGATTGTCGAGAAGTTTGATCCAAAGGGCAATTCCAATTCCAGCAACTGATCGGGCTGAAACCTGCCACACTGCCTGATTTCAACAGTACCCGCCTGAAAATTATCGGCCAGTTCCATGCAGACCTTCTGCATTTTTCCTCAGCCGCCAGACTGAAAGCCCCCTGCCTCCGTAGACCATGATCTGGGCTGGGTTTGCGATGGCCTGCCTGGGACTAAGTCGCAATCCTCAGCCCCATCATAGGCAGCATCGTGGCAACCCGCCTGCTTTGTTTGTCCGTTAATACAAACAAAACCGGGCTCAATCCACAGATCAAGCCCGGCGAATAGGATTTCTCGTTTAGATGTCAGACCACCGATCAGTCTGCACTGGCTGCCTTGGCCTCAGTTGTCTGAGGATTGGGGCTGTAGATGAAGCACCTTCGGAAGATGCCGCCGGCGTCCTGATCGTTGTGAATACGAATGGCGATGTGGTTCACCTGTCCGGGCTGGATGAAGGAGGTGATATCGACCTCGCCGTGATACTTCCAGCGTTCCCAGTATTCATGGTAAGGCGTCGCCCCGGCGAGTCTGCCATTGACCCACACCCAGGCCTGATTGTTGAAGCCGCCAAGGAACAGTTTCAGAGGCTTACCCGTCGCGTCAGCAGGGATCTCGACCTGGGTCTGATACCACCCAAAGCCGTTGTAGCCACGGGCCTGCTTATCCTGCATGCCCTGAATTTCCCAGGACTCCGTTGTCCGCATCGGCCGCCATGATTTATCGCCGGGCTTGATCGGGCTGTACCACTGGTGGATGACACCATCATCATGTGGATCGGCTTTGAACTGCCAGGTGATGGGAAGCGCAGCTACCAGTTTGCCACGGGTTCCATCAAGCATTTCTGCCTTCGCGCGATACTGCTTGAGCTTGCCATGAGCCGTGGCGTTAGCACCAAGCTCACCATAGACCGCCCGGGAGTCCATGACTCGGCTGAAGTCATCCAGATACGCCAGGCTCACGGCGTTGACCTTCGCTTCAATATCAAGCATCTGCTGGGCATAACCCGCAGCGCCAACAAAATCCAGATGCTTCTCGGCTTCACGCATCTGAGCATAGGCGCGGAAGTGCTTCATGACATCAATGAAGAAACTCACGCGTTTTTGAACAGCTGCGCTGTCACCGGCTGCGAGCTTGTGAATGTCATCCGCATCAGCGGTGATCTTCATCACCTTCTCATACGGATAGATCTCATGCAGACGCTCTTCCTCGTGATGATCGATCATGTTCTGCGTCAGGAGCTTCTCCACATCGCGATCGAACTTCGCCAGTCGTTTCGCGGCGCCACCAAAGGCGCGTGTGTAGTAATCCTCCAGCAGAGCATCCACATCGGTCTGCGTGTTCCAGAGCAGCTGGCCGCGCACGTAGTTGCTGGCACCTTCGATGAAGAAGGAAACCTTGCTTTCCCATTCCATGCCGCGGAAGCCCAGATCTTTCACGAATCGGATATTGAAAGCCGAGCTCTCAAGCATGGGCTGGTAAACGTGGCAGTGGAACTGCATGGTCGGGAAGTAAGGCCGGTCGATCATCTCCGGGCTCTGCTTCGCCCAGCGACGCAGAATCTGGACGATCTCCTGCGTGTGCCAGGTGGGCCAGTCATAGCGATGATGACGAGCATGCGCCAGCAGTGCGGTGCGCACGGTGATGTTGTGATGCAGTTCCAGATTCTCAGGCGGACGCGTGCGGCCGGAATAGGCCAGTGAGGTCACGCGCTTGTCCGGATATTCCTTCTCCAGATGTCTGGCCACTTCGTTCATGTACCAGTAGAAGCCGCCGCTGATGTCCTGAATGCGAACATCGGCAGGTTCCTTCTGCATGAAATAGTTGTTACGAGCTTTGCAGTCAGGACATTCACAGGTGGGCGCCCCGTCAGGCGGTGAAATGGGAAACGCCAGTGCATTCGGATTCTGCTGGAAGTATTCCCGCGCATAGGCCAGGGTGACCTGAAGTACATCAGGATTGGAGAGACAGAGATATTCCGCGTCTCGTGTTCCATCGGCTTTGAGGGCGAAGTATTCCGGGTGCTGCTCAAACATCGTGTTGACGCGCACCTTCTTGCCATCGACTTCACGCTGTTCATATTTGCGGAACGGCCGCATGATCGAGCCATCACCCGCGCTGGGGATCACCGAGCCGTAAGGCAGGTAGCGATTGAGCACATACCAGCGGTCCATCTCACCACGCAGCTGCTGATTTCTGCGCAGCTCTGCGGATGTGCCATACCAGAACCCACGCACCGCATTGTCAGGCTTCACCGTCACATCAATGTGAGGCAGACTCACATCTGCACTCGTGGGATAGGTTTCGCCCAACTCGCCGGGATAGAACCACCTGCAGCCAAGACGCTGGAGCACTTCCACCACCGCCAGTTGTGAGCCGTTGTACGCCGGGACAGGACGATGATCGTTGCCTGCGAGGATCAGACGATCCCCTGCGGTGCGGATGATGTATCCTTCCTCATTGAGGCTGCGGGTGAAGCCGGTGGGGATATCCAGATCCAGTGACTCCGTCAGCTTACTGCGACCGATGAGCACGACGGGCCCTTCAACGCTCTGGCTGTCATTGACAATGGGCAGCGTCGCCCCGGAGATCTTGCGGACATATTCCTGGAGGAACTCCGCGGCCTGCTTATTGGAGTCCAGTGCGTCAGCAGCGATGACGATGGTGGCGCGTGGCTGGCCATCGCTCACCAGTTCAAATGCCGGATGATTCGCTGCAGGCTTATCCGCCAGGCTCGGCGACCAGCGATTGGATGAGACTCCAGCTTTCTGAATATCTATCTTGTGGCTGGAACTGCAGCCCTGGATCATTATCAGCAGACTCAGGCATACGACCAGTGCAACGCGGACGAGATGAACAGTCATCAACACATCCTCATGAATCGAGCTAAAAACGATACAGGTCAGCAGATGATCAAAGTGTCAGATGTCACGAAACAATGCCTCACCAGAACAGGCGATTGGTAGTGGTGCGCGTGTACTTGATGTTTTCAGGCAGCGCGGCTACCCAGGCCACATGGCCGTCGGCATACAGGGCATTGTTTCCAACGATGTTGTAGTCTTCCCAGTCGTTAGCACTGCCAATCACGCCTCCCGCTCCCCGTGCGGTATGCAGTGCGTAGCTGGCACGGCTGACAGCCACATCGGTCATGTAACCAGCTTTGGATGGAATGAATTTCACCTTCACCCTGATATCGGTGGGCAGGTTGCGAAATCGACTGACAGGCAGATAGGCTTCATGCAGTTCAATCTTGGGCAGTGGATGGCCACCGTTGATGAAGTAAGCCGAACTCCACAGCTGCCAGCCCATCCAGGGACCGTTGGTGAGCGTGGGATCTTCGAAACTGCCATGACCGCCGGCGTAGTGATAACGGAATCGCTGAGCTCCAGTGCTGGCCGATTCGATGACCGTAGTCCAGTTGTTCTGCATGTCGGTCACGAGGGGATCCGATGGACAGCCGGCCATGCCGCGGGAAATGCCGTAGCTGCTCACCATCTGACGCATGGCATCGCGCGTAGTCTGACCTGGCCAGAGAATGTTGCCCGTACCTGAGCTGTCATTGGGAGGCAGCCACTGCTTGTTGTCAGTGGCATAGAGTGACATCGACAACCCCCATTGTCGAAGGTTGCTGCCACAGACAATCCGCCTGCTCTGCTCGCGCGCTGAACCCAGCGCAGGAAGCAGGATGGAGATGAGCATGGCAATGATGGCAATCACTACCAGCAGTTCCACCAGTGTGAACCCTGAAGGATTTTGAGCGTGCTTTATTGTGTGGCGCTGTTGAATTCGGCGTGTCATACCAGAATCCTTCGTGGCAAAGAATGGAGCAGGCTCCCGACCTGCCTGCTCCGGGACGCAGAAGAACTGCGTCAGAATGAACTCATTTCTTCCTATGCCGTCGGCTGGCAGGAGCAGTGCTGGATTCACGCTGGACCACCAGCGGCTTGACCACGTGGTAGCACTGGGAAGGATCGTCCTGACAGCTGCCCTTTCGAGCCAGGTCAAACATGCAGCGCACCATTTCATCCAGACGATGATCCAGGGAAGTCAACGTTGGGCTCACCATGGTTCCCTCCAGGCTGTTATCCAGTCCGGTGACGGCCAGATCCTGGGGAACACGGATGCCTCTGCTGCGACAGTATTCCAGCACATGCAGGGCACGCGTATCGTTGACGCATACCACTGCGGTTGGTCGAGGCGTAAGAGCCATGAGTTTGTCCATGGCTGCGAAGTCCTGCGCCGGGGCCAGACCTTTGGTCGCATGGATGTACGCTGGATCACAGGGCAGTCCATGCTGAGCAAGCTCATCCAGAAAACCTTCAAAACGTGGCTTGAACCACAGATTGCTCAGGCTGCCCGTGAGGATTGCAAGGTGCTTATGGCCCTGCTCGATGAGATGACGAGTGATCTGCTTTACGCCATCGCGCAGATCAAGACGGACCTGCTTCAAACCGGGGATAGGGTCCAGCAGTGATCGAAAAACAATGGCTTTGCCATGATCTCTGAAGAAGGCCAGCTTCTGCGGATCAACCACTGCGGTGTTCTCCTGAACACTGAGCAGTGATTCCATCATCACAAACAGCGTGGCATCGGCGATGGCCTGAGGGTTCTGCATGCAGAAATCAGCAGAGAGCGTGCGCAGGTCGAAGACCTTATCAAGCTGCTGCTGATGGTAGTAAGCGTAGAATCGGCTGTAGAACTCAATATCCTGAGTCCCGGCCGAGGCAGGTTGCCCCTGCAGTTGAGGACCACAGATAAACAGTGGCTGACGACGCGTGGCCGATGCGACAAACGTGCCCATGCGGCCTTGGGTGACAATGAGCCCCTTGTCTTTCAGTTCCTTAAAGACACGTCTAGCCGTGATATCACTGACACTGTAGAGCTGCGCCAGCTGTTCAAGCGTGGGAAAGGCCTCGCCGGGCTGATACTCCCCCCGTTGCAGACGGCTCTCGACATCCATCAGCACCTGCTGCCACTTGGGCAGACCAGTGTGCTGCAGTGATGAAGAAAGTGACAGAGAGGTTGAAGCCATGCGAGCTAGTTTACGTATACGTTATGGAGCGTCAAGGAAAATTGTTTAATTTCCGAGTGAAAACGTCTTTTCGGGGATTTAACTTTACAGGCCCAATGTTTAGCAGATATACATATACGTAATGTCCTCCCCTCTCATTTCCCCTGCTTCAGGATTCGCTATGGTTTCTCGCCCTGCGTTCGGTGCTGATCAGTCAGCAGGCATGATTCGTCTGGGTCATGGTTTTCTCCTGCTGATGTTCTGTGTGATGCTTCAGGCTTTAACGGGGGCGATTGTCAGCGCCAGCAGTACGACGCAGACCGTTCCTGCCTTTACTGTCGCCAGTCAGGGACAGGCTGCTTGCGCCATTGTCATTGCCCCCCCTGCAGATCCGGACATTACCCAGCATGCCCGCACACTGGCACAGTATCTGCAGAAAATCACCGGCGCATCATTCGAAGTTCAGGTGGGTGATGGCTCAACAGGAATCGCGCTGGGGACTGCTGCAGATTTCAAAGGCGTTGACCTGCCCGCTGAGCTGACAAAAGGTGATGCCCTTTCCCGGGAGACTTATCTCATTCGCTCCCACGCACAAGGCGTCAGGCTTGTTGGCGCGACATCACTGGCCGTGCGTCACGCTACGTGGGATCTGCTGGAACAGCTGGGCTATCGTCAGTACTTCCCGGGTAAGACCTGGGAGGTTATCCCTTCCGTGAGTCATGCCATCATTCAGGCTGACAGGCTCGAATCCCCTTCCTTCCAGACGCGACACATCTGGTATGGGTTTGGTCTGTGGCGTAACGTCAACGAGCAGCCTTATGAGGACTGGTGTGTGCGCAACCGGGCCAATGCGGGATTCCAGCTGGGAACAGCGCACGCCTATCAGACCATCATCAGGCAGAACAAAGCGGTTTTCGACGAGCATCCGGAGTATCTGGCCCTGGTCGATGGTAAGCGTCAGGGGACGAAGTTCTGCATCTCCAACGCTGATCTTCGCAAGCTGGTGATTGATCAGTACGTGCTGCCTTTCTTTGAAAAATATCCCGAGCGAGACAGCATCTCCCTTGAGCCTTCCGACGGCGGCGGCTGGTGTGAATGCGAGCCTTGCGCCAGGCTGGGAAGCATCTCCGATCGCGTGACACTGCTGGCCAACGAAGCAGCTGTGGTGCTGCAGCAGAAGTACCCGGGCAAGTACGTTGGACTGCTGGCGTATAACGAACATTGTGCTCCGCCGAATATTCGCGTGGAGCCCAATGTTGTCGTCAAGGTTCAGACTGGTTTCATCCGCGGCGGGCTGACATTCGAGCAGATCGTCACCGGCTGGCGAGCCAGAGGTGCGATGGTGGGCATGGGTGATTATTACAGTGTTTTCCTTTCGGATATGTCCCGCCCTGCCAGTCAGAAAGGCTCAGACCTCATCGCCATCACCCATACGCTCAAGCAGTCGTATGACCTTGGTGCACGCTTCTTCATGGCCGAGTCCAGCGATCTCTGGGGTGCTATTGGACTGGGACACTACGTTGCAGCACGTCTGGCGTGGGATATCACCCAGGCCGATGATGTGCAGGCCATTGAACACGATTTCTTTGAACGAGCCTTCGGCCCCGCCGGGGAGCCGATGGAAGCCTTCTACAGACTGACCTATCGCACCCGCCCTGGCGACCGTCGTCCATTGATCCGTCGGGACATGCTCGGCCGTATGTATCGCTATCTGCAGCAGGCCACTGCGCTGGCCAAGGATGATCCCGCAGTTCTGGCCCGCATTCATGACCTGGCTGTGTTTACCCGTTACGAGGACCTGTTCCAGACCTACGATCAGGCTTCAGGTAAGGACAGGCAGCAGGCCTTTGAAACACTCATGAGCCACGTCTGGAAGATCCGTCACACGATGATGGTGCATGGCAAGCCGATCACGAATAATCAGGCTGCACGGTTCATCAGCAAGGACAGGCAGATCACCGCATTGTCCAAAGGATTTGCTTGGCCTGAAGAAACCTACAGTGCGCAGGAGATCCATCAGATCATCGAAGCTGGCGTGGCATCCACCGAACTCGTAGAACTGGGTTTTGAGCCTGTCGATTTCAGTGATGATCTGATCCCTGCCACCGCGCTGAAGCTGCCTCCTACGCCCGCAGACCAGCTGGGCGTTTACAACCGTGTTGCACCGCAGGGGCGTCAGCGCTTCTTCACCTGGCTGGATAGACCGGGACGGATTTCACTGACGATCAGTGGCGGGCACATTGTGCACTATCGCAACATTGCCAGCCCGGTTCAGACCACGATCTACGCCCGCGCCAATCCGATGGTTGGTGAGCCAGTAGCCAGTGACAAGAGCGTTCCTCCTGATGGATCACTTAACACGGTGCATCTGGATAGCCCCTTTGAAGGACTGCATCAGGTGGAGGTGTATCCCCCTTCCAACCGGGCGATGGTGGTTCCGCACACCGACGGCACACCCTGGGTAATGGCCTGTACGCTCAGCGACGCCAACACACTTTCAGGTTCCTGGGACATGTACTTCTATGTGCCACGCGGAACCACTATCGTAGGCGGCTTTGCGAGTAACGGGCGCGGCCGGATTCTCGATAGCAAGGGCAAGGTCGTCATGAACCTGTCTCAGAACTTTGAGGCTCCGGGTTTCTTCAAGGTTGATGTACCTGCAGGTGAAGCTGGCAAGCTCTGGAAGCTGCAGGGTGTCGCAGGCAAGCTGTCATTACTGACCGTTCCGCCTTATCTGACCCGAAGCGCACAGGAGCTGATGCTTCCCCGGGAAGTTGTCGAAGCTGACCGCCAGTGAAGCATCAGCAGCCCTGTGCGAGCTGGGGTGGATTATCCGACTTCCATCACCACCTGATGTTCCCGGCCATCATTGATGAGCGGGATCTTCTCATCAGGCTGTTTCTGGCCGTCGATGGTCACGCTGCGGACATGCCAGGTCTGATCGCCTGCAATGTTGATGACAATGTGGTAGTGCGACTGGTAGTAGCGGTAGTACAGGCGGAAGGTTTTCCATTCCGCAGGGACCACCGGGTTGATGGTCAGATAGTCGACATGCCGCTGCAGCCCCAGCAGATGCTCAATCATCAGGCGATACATCCACCCGGCTGACCCGGTGTACCACGTCCAGCCGCCTCGGCCGATGTGGGCCGGATTGGTATAGACGTCGGCTGCCACCACGTACGGCTCCACCTTGTAGGTCTGGATGTTCTCGGCTGTGTCGCCATGGTGGATGGGGTTGATCAGACGCATCAGTTCCCAGGCTCGTTTGGCGTCGCGCATCTGAGCAAAGGCAATCACCACCCAGATGGCGGCGTGGGTGTACTGCCCGCCGTTTTCACGCACGCCTGGCACGTAGCCCTTGATGTAGCCCGGATCCCACGGCGCATCGTCAAAAGGTGGCGTGAATAGCTGGATCAGATTGGCATCCCGTCTGACCAGCTGCATGTCCACCTGTTCCATGGCCTGCAAAGCACGTTCGGGATCAGTTGCGCCACTGATCACCGCCCAGCTCTGAGGCAGGGAGTCAATCCTGCATTCCGGGCTGTCCTTGGAGCCCAGTGCCCGGCCATCGTCGAAGTATGCACGGCGGTACCACTGGCCATCCCAGGCCTGCTCTTCAAGCACTGCTGTGATTTTCTCCATCTGCTGGCGATAGCGCTGAGCCAGTTCCTCTTCACCCTGGATTTCACAGAGTTTGATGAACTGCTCGAGCACGTGGTAGAGGAAGAAGCCCAGCCAGACGCTTTCGCCCTGGCCGCCAAGTCCCACGCGGTTCATGCCATCGTTCCAGTCACCACAGCCGATCAGAGGCAGGCCGTGGGGGCCAACGCGTGAGAGCGAGTGTTCAATTGCCCTTCTGCAGTGATCAAACAGTGAGCCCTGCTCATCGCTGATGTGTGGCCGATCGTAGTAGGACTCCTCATGTTCCCCCACCGGCCGACCGGTGAGATAGGGAATCATCTCATCCAGCACGCCACGATCACCCGTCGCCAGGACATAGCGCGCCGTTGCCAGGGGCAGCCAGAGGTAGTCATCGGAGAAGAGCGTGCGTACACCACGCCCCAGTGGCGGATGCCACCAGTGCTGCACGTCGCCCTCCGTAAACTGCCGGCTGGCGTTGATCAGCAGCTGCGCACGAAGCACCTCAGGCATGGTGTGGAGCAGAGCCATGGTGTCCTGCAGCTGATCGCGGAAACCAAAGGCTCCGCCTGACTGATAGAACCCGCTCTTGCCCCAGATGCGACACGAGATGCACTGGTAAAGCAGCCAGTGATTGGCAAGGAAGTTGAATGCCCGGTCAGGCGTCTCCACATAGATGGCATTCAGACGGCGAGGCCAGCCACTCCAGACGGCTTCCAGGGCCTGACGGGTACTGCTGTCGCTTGAGAGGCGGCGCAGGATATGGCGGGCTTCATCTTCGTTGCTGGCAGCGCCAAGGATGAAGATCACCTGTGTGGACTGGCCCGGTGCCAGTTCAATCATGGACTGAAGTGCAGCACATGGGTCCAGACCAGCTCCCACGCGGTTGGTCAGATGCCTGCGCGTCATCGCCCGCGGGTTCAGCAGCGAACCTGTTCGGCCGATGAATTCCAGCCTGTCTCCTGTCACCGTGCACTGAGGATCATTGCACTGGGCAAAGGCAATACAGTCTGCAAACTCGCCGTTAAAGAAGTTCTGAGCGAACACCGCGCCGCTCTGCATGTCCCGCCTGGTGATGGTGTGCATCGAACTCTTGTGTCGATGCTCGCCGAGTACCCATTCAAAGAAACCTGTCACACTGAGCTTGCGTGTGCGCTGGCCCTGGTTGGTGAGCTTGATGGTCACCACCTTGGCAGGCATGTCCTCAGGCACGAAGACATGCATTTCGCTTTGAATCTGCCTGCAGGTGTGCTCAAAGATGGTGTAGCCCAGGCCGTGGCGTACGATATGGGCAGCCTGGGCGGGAACCGGGCCGGGCGTGGGTGACCAGAAGACTCCGGTTTCCTCATCGCGGATGTAGAACGCTTCGCCGGTGGCATCGCTGACCGGATCGTTGTACCAGGGCGTGAGTCGATACTCATGGGCGTTCTGGAACCAGGTATAGCCGCCGCCTGACTCAGTGACGACTGTTCCGAAGCGTTCGTTGGCAATAATGTTCGACCAGGGCATCGGCGGCCGCTGGCCAGGCTGGAGGGTAATGATGTATTCCTTGCCATCCTGTGTGAAGCCGCCCAGCCCGTTATGGAAGATCAGATTGTGATCCGCAGGCAGAGGGCTGGAGGTTGCAGGCCCGGCTTCGCGCGTGGGCTTGAAAGCGGGAACCTGAGGCTCATGCGCGGGACGGCGTTCTACCTGTTCCTCAAAGCTGCCGCCTCGGTCACTCATGTAGACACGGGCCAGCGCCTGAAGCAGCAGCTGATCGTCTTCTGGAATCTGCTCAGCAGTGCGCAGGAACACACCGCCCCGCTGATCCAGCATGGATGCAGCAGGGCCGGAGCTGATCATCGCCAGAATCTCATCACGCAGCGGCTGGCGGTAGCTGCTGACAGAATCCACCACAATCACCAGATCTACCTGTAGACCTTTTTCTCGATAGTACGTGTGCGCACGCAGGCTCTGTTGAACAAGACTCATGCCAGCGCGGTCGGTGATCTGAAGCAGCATGATGGGCAGATCGCCGGAGATGCCATAACTCCACAGCGCAGACTGCCCCTTGCTGTTTCGCGTAATACGACTGGGGCTGGCGCGATGCTTACCCCCCGCGTGGACGATGGACGACGCCAGCTTGCCATACATCTGCGCATCAGGCTCCATGGCATGCAGATGCTGCAGGAGTACCTGACTGTGCGTCCATGCCAGGCTGAACACACGCTCGGCCAGTCGGTGGTCCTGATATTTATCAACGAGGGCGTAAATCTGCTCCTGTGTGGCCGCAGCGCCGGTGATCATGTCCAGAATGATCGAAGCATGCGGCGCAATGACGATCTTTCGTCGCACCGCTGCCACCGGGTCGAGCACGGAGCCCTGTGAGTTGGAGAGCTGGCCTGTCGCATCCATTGCGACAGGATGACTCACATGCCTGCCTCGCCCCAGGAAGATGCTGCGATCGGTTTCAAACGACACCCCTGAGCGCATGCGGTTGCCATCGGAGTCATGGCCTACCAGCATGTGGAACATCCACGGCGGTGTTTCCTCATCCGATCGCTTACGGCGGGTGGCGAGAATCGCCCCCTGATGCTCCAGCAGCTGGGTCTGAACAAAAAGATTGTTGAAGGCCGGGTGGGCAGCGTGTGCTCCTGACGCCAGGAGCACCACTTCCATGTAGGTGGTGACTTCAATCTCGCGTGGCGTGGAACTGAGATTAGTCAGAACCATGCGTCTGATTTCAATGTCATCTTCTGGTGAGACAGCCACGCGCGTGTAGGTTTCAATGTCATCATCTATCCGGCGGAACTCCGCCATCGCCTGGGAGAAGATCACCTGATAGGAATCCGTATCCTGCCCCACAGGCTGATGGCCAGCAGACCAGATTCTGCCCGAAGCCACGTCCTTGAAGTAGCAGAAGATGCCCATGTCGTTACGGGCGGCGTCTTCCTGCCAGCGATTGACAGCCAGGCCATTCCATGTGCTGGCACCGGTCCCCGCGGTGGTGATGATGACGTTGTACCGCCCATTGCCCAGCAGATGAACGTCGGGCAGTGAGTTATGCACTGTCTGGAACGTGCGCATCGGTGCTTCGCGGACTTCTTCCTGTCGACGGTCGGAATCCAGCAGTTCCGATTGCACTTCCGTCGGTGATTCTGTCATCTCTGCAGGGATGCGTTCTTCAAGGAGCGTAGCGACACTACGCATCTGCGGATCAGCCATGAATCGACGCTGCATCGGCTGGCCCAGCAGCTCGCTGGCCAGGGACAGCATGCTCATGCCGTTATGATGGGCCATGTTCACATCCACCACGACGAAGGGCGCATTGGCAGGGACGCGCTGGCGGGTGTAATCCACCGCTTCTACGAAACCGTAGCGACCCAGCCATTTCTTCTCAATCATCCGGCGGATGTTGGCTGCAGCGGCGCGCGGCCGAACCATCAGGGCCATCACAGAGGCGTATGGTGCAATCACCGTATCTTCCGCCAGGCCTCGCTTGAGACCCAGACTTGGCACCCCAAAGGCGCGATACTGATAGTTCAGATGACTGTCCACGAGGTTATAGCAGGACTCCGATACGCCCCAGGGAATCCCCCGCTGCCTGCCATGCTGAATATGCGCATCCACCGCGCTACGGCAGGTTTCACTGATGAGGGTGTCATCAAAGGTGGGCATGAACAGTTGAGGCATCAGGTACTCAAACATGGAGCCACTCCACGACAGGAGTGTGGGCATGCTGCTGTCGCTGGGAGCCTGCTGCCTGCCCAGCACAAACCAGTGCTCATAGGGCAGCTGCCCCTGGGCGATGCCTACATAACTGCAGAGCCTGGCTTCGGACGCCAGCAGGTCATAGGCAGATTCATCTCGGCGATGGTTGGCCACGTCATAGCCGATGGAGAGCAGTTTCTTCTGACGATCGAACAGGAAGGTCAGATCGAAGGCCCCCAGTTCATCACACTGCTGAGCCAGGGCATTGAGATGATCAATGCGCTGCTGTGCATTACGGCCAGCCTGCTGCAGCAGGTCAGTAAGGATCTGGATGTCAGACTCCAGTCCTGCCATATGGCGTCGAGATCGCTGCAGGATCTCCTGCCATTGCTGGGATAGCTGCACAATCTGTCGCAGTGACACCGGCCCATCCAGCTCGTGTCGTAATTGCAGAATGTTCGGATCCTGAAGCTGGTCTAGCGATGGTAGTTGAATGGATGCCCAGGGCATCATGTGGTTGAGGTCACTGCGGAAGTCCTCCACCTGATTCCGAATGGCATCAACCCAGACGCGGACTTCTTCAGGCAGATCACCTTTGGGCAGCGTCTTGTCTACGTGATGCTGCCACTGATTCAGTGACGCAGCGATCTGCGATGCTCCCACGCGCGGCCGGGGAATATCTTTCACCTGCGAACAGAACTGAATGACTCTGGCCAGAGCTGCGTCGTATTCGCGATTACCATCGGATCTCGAATACTCCTGGGCAGCGTTTTCCAGCACTGCAGCAGTATCCTGCAGGCCATCGAGACATTCCGCTGAGAAGGCCGGCCGATCAATCATTTCCCTGAGGCCTTCACGCAGGGTGATTAGCGAGCCTGTCAGGTTGCCACTGTCGACGGACGAGACATAGCGAGGAGGAAGCGTCGCGCCATCGGTGGTGCGATACCAGTTGAAGAAGTGGCCTCGGAACCGCTCAAGGCGCGACATGGAATCGAGCATTCGATCCAGCCGGCTCAGCAAATGCTGATGGCTGATGAAGCCAAAGTCACTGGCTGCCATGGTTGAAAGCAGCGCCATCCCAAGATTGGTGGGCGACGTGCGGTTAGCGACTTTGGGGTGTTCGCCCATCTGAATGTTGTCTGGAACAAGCCAGCGGTGTTCTTCGTTGACATGCACTTCAAAGTAATGCCAGGTATGACGGGCCACGCGGCGCAGCATGGCTACCTGAGGATCGGTCAGCGCTTTGCCCTTGTGGCCGAGCGGCTGGCTCAAACGCCAGACGATCATCGGCCCGATCAGCCAGGCGATCAGCCAGGTCATGGCTACGGGCATGCTCGACGGATGCAGCCAGTAGATCAGGACCGTGAGCACGATTACCGTCGTGGGATTGATCCACATGGTCAGAATGGTGTTGGACCAGGAATCGCAATGGCTGCGTTCTGCATCACTGGCGGTCTGCCATTCAAGGAGTTTGCGATGACTGATCCACTTGCGCCAGAACACGCGGGCCATCGCATCCAGATGAAACCAGGCCTCGTAAGGCAGCACCAGCAGCTGGATCAGATCAGGAACAAGCGACTGCAGATGATTGTGCGCCACATAGCGCAGGTGATAGCGCCAGGTGACGCGTGAGGGCTTGAGGATCAGGCTGGTGAGGAACTGAAGCAGCCAGGGCAGCAGAATCATGCCCACCACCAGAGCCGACCACACTCCCGGAGCGCCAGGCAGAACCAGCCAGGAAAGGATGAGCAGCAGCAGCACACTGGCGGGCCAGATACTCCGCCTCAGGTTGTCCAGAATCATCCAGTGAGCAAGGAAGCCCAGCGGATTTTTGATGCGCTGCTGGTGGCAGTCACGAACCTTGGGCATCAACCAGGGCAACAACTGCCAGTCCCCACGTACCCAGCGATGTCGACGGCGGGCATCGGTAAGGTAACGTGAGGGATGATCTTCAATGAGTTCCACATCGTTGATGAAACCGCATCGGGCATGCAGGCCTTCGATCAGGTCGTGGCTGAGAATGGCGTTGTCGGGGAACCGCTGCCCCACCGCTGCTTCAAAGGCCTGAACATCGTAGATGCCTTTGCCAATAAAAGGTGTGCGGCTGTAGATGTCGTGATACACCTCGGAAATTTCGCGGGTGTAGGGATCAAAACCCACCTGCCCGGAATACAGCTTGGCATACCATGATGCCGACGCCCCTACCTTGCTGTTGGCCACACGAGGCTGCAGCACGCCATAGCCCTTGTGAACGCAGCCCATGCGTTCGTCGACCACCGGCCTGTTGAGCGGATGGGCCATAGTCCCCACCATTCGCCAGGCCGCCTGGGGAGGCAGCTGGGTGTCCGAATCCAGCGTGATGACATACCTGACGCTCTGCAGGCGCGAGACATCCCCCACATGCATCGTCATGTCGGGAACATTGTGACCCATGATCATGCGGTTGAGATCAATGAGCTTTCCACGTTTGCGCTCACGGCCCATCCACTTGCCTTCGGCGGGGTTCCACAGCCTGTCACGATGGATCAGGCAGAACACCGGCGGCGTATTGCGGGCATAGCGTGCATTGAGCTTTTCGATAGCAGCAACAGCATGCTCAAGAATCGGAGCGTCGCCTGGCAGATGCTGGGCGTCAGCATCGGGATAGTCAGAGACCAGTGCGAAGAGCAGATTCTTATCCCGATTGGCCAGGTAGCGGATTTCCAGATGGGCCACCAGATCATCCACCGCTTTTTTACTGGTGAGCATCGTGGGGATGGCCACAAGGGTGCGATGCTCATCAGGAATGCCCTTCTCGAAATCCATCCGTGGCAGTGCGCGGGGAGGAACCAGATGTGTTACCAGCCAGTTGATGAAGGAGAGAATGGGCTTGGTGGCCACCAGCAGGACCAGGAGGACCGTGAAGATTGTCCCGCCCCATCGCAGGCCCAGCGTGGGTGCAAAGTTCACCACGATTCCCAGCGATAGAGCCAGGGCGCTGAGAGAGACCACCAGAATGTAGACGATGGACGCTGAGGCTCGCAGGGCTCTGCCCAGTCGCGTGGAGAATGGCGCGGTGTAACCAACACTGGCTTCAAAGGCTCGTTTGCCCGGGCCGATCAGGTAGAAGCCTACATGCGTGCGAGCGTTATCAAGTGTGGGATCATTCTGATCGACTGACGGATGCTGGCTGGCCATGTTTACCGCCAGCTGGGCGATTTCCTGTTCTTCCCGTTTCGTGCGGACAGAGATGCGTTCAATGACGTGGCGGTAACGGTCGCGCGTATGGAAATCCATCTGCCCGTACACACCGGCCGGGTCTTTGCGAAGGATCTCATCGACGATGCTGTTGGCTTCAACAAAGTCGGACCAGTTAGTCTGGGTCAGCAGGCGCAGGCTGGAGATTGTGTTGCCAATGGAAACCTGATCGGCCGCCTGATCCTGTCGTTCTGCGTGATGGGCGTGTTCAAGATTCTGGCCACTGCGGACCAGTTCCTGTTCCAGCCAGGATTGCACCAGGCCGATTGCATGTCGGCCTTCGAGCTGCATGGTCAGTTCAACGATGAACGGGTTGGAAAGCGATTTTTTCTGATCTTTGACCAGCTCCGCCAGTGTCGTAATGACTGCGCCCGTGCCCTTGGCATCAGCTTCATGAAAGCGCTCGGCCCAGAGGATAGCGGCGTCACGTTCCTTGCGACGGAAGACAATGCGCTGCGAAATGCGGCGGAGATTCTCAATCAACGCCATCCGCAGCATGATGGGTGTGGCCCAGAGCTCTCCCAGTCGCAGAGGTGCGGTGCGCTGATAGGCCTGTACATAATGCGAGAGATTGGCAGTGTCGATGCGGGCATCCGTGTGCGTGACCAGCTCCAGGGCCAGGTCATACACACGGGGATAGTCCTTGAGCTTGCCACGCGTGAGTCGAGGCAGTTCCCGGCTGAAACCGCGAGGCAGATGCTTGCGAGTCAGCAGAATGTGTTCTTCGATAATGTGGTAATTATCCAGCAGCCAGTCCACCGCAGGTGCAACAGGCTTGCGGGCTTTCACCGCAGTGGCGGCGATGCGATATGCCCGACGAATGAGCTGCTGGTTTTCCCGAAGACGATCAAGCAGAAGTTCACGGCCGGTGCGACGGTCCAGATTCACTTCGTGTTCAGATGCAAGAAGTGCTGCGTGCTGTTCCAGCTGTTCAGGCCCGAACAATGCAGAACGTAAAGGAGCTTCTAAGACAACATCCTCTCGACTGTCATTTGTCTGATGATCGTGCAGGAATTCCAGTGCTTTCACCATATCGTGTCCGTAAATGCAGTGATGACAGGAGAATCAGTCAGCTGAGAAATAGATCTCAGTTGACCGTGACTTCATTCTCGAACCCTTTCCTGATGCCATGCATCATGTAAACCCTGAATTCGCTCGGTTGATGGAAGTCTTCACGCTGCACATGCATGCCTCCAATAGACCCATCTCTCTGGAGTCTGGCTGCGTCATGCCATAACTACTGAGGATGGGTGAATTCCTCAGGTAGACAATCCAGAATGTCCGCTTCCGCCCACAGCTCCGGCATGTCACAGTGGAGCCGGATTACTTTTTGAAAGGCGCCACCGATGCAACGCAGAAAGACTTCAGGCCGCAGCGGGCGGAAAATTCGTTACGCAGTGGTCGGGCTTGGTTATATCGCTCAAGTCGCTGTACTGCCTGGTTTCGCCACAGCGCGAAAAAATTCTGAGCTGGTCGCGCTGGTTTCAGATGATGCTGTGAAACTCAAGAAGCTCGGTAAACGCTATGGCGTCTCCGGCTTGTACAGCTATGAGCAGTACGATGATCTTCTCAACAGCGGAGAAATCGATGCTGTTTACATCGCGCTGCCCAACACCATGCACGCTGATTATACCATCAAAGCTGCACGCGCGGGGATTCATGTGCTCTGCGAGAAGCCCATGGAGGTCACCGAGAGCAAGTGCAAGCGCATGAACGAAGCCTGTCGCAAGGCCAGGGTCAAGCTTATGATCGCCTATCGTCTGCATCTCGAACACGCCAACCTGCGGGCTGTTCAGATCGCCGCCAGCAAGAAGCTTGGAGAGCTGAGGATATTTAACTCCGTCTTCACGATGGAGGTGACTGACAAGGACAACATCCGTCTGGATGCGAGTCTTGGCGGCGGTCCGTTGTATGACATCGGCATCTATTGCCTCAATGCCTCGCGTTATATCTTTCAGGATGAGCCTGTGGAAGTTGTCGCGTTTTCCGCCAGTGCGCCGGGCGATAAACGTTTCAAGGAAGTCGATGAAATGACCAGCGTCATCCTTCGATATCCGGATAACAGGCTGGCAACCTTTACCTGCAGCTTCGGAAGTGCCCCCACGGGTCACTATCAGGTGATTGGCACAAAGGGTGATCTGCGTGTCGATCAGGCATACGAGTATGCCGATGAACGCAGCTACACGCTGACGGTCAACGAAAAGAGCACGGAGCACGAGGTCAAAAAGCACGATCAATTCGGTGCTGAGTTGATCTACTTTTCGGACTGTATTCTCAAGAATCGAGAGCCGGAACCAAATGGTGTCGAGGGGACTGCTGATGTGCGCATCATTGAAGCCCTCCTGAAATCCGCCCGTACTGGTCGACCGGTCAAGTTGGAGAAAACGCCCAAGCGTCGATACCCATCAATGCGTCAGAAAGTCAGTCGGCCGGGGATTTCCAAGCCATCACTGGTGCGCGCAGCACCGCCGCATGATTGAATCGCCGGTAGCGATCGCATCATGCGGCGGTCGTGTGAAAATTAGATAGATATGATCTCAGCGTTTCTTCGATGAGGTTTTGCGTGAAGTAGGCCTGGCATCCTTGGCCTGGGCGGCGAGCATCTGTCGCTTGACGGCGGCATAGCACATCTTGGGCTGACGGAACTGATTGACCGTGCCCTTGTTGTTCATGGTGCGCGGTCGCTGACGCCACCAGTTCCCTTCAGGCGTCACACGCACATCACAGAACTGCCAGATGAGTGCCCCGACCACGCGCGGATGGTTGAGGTAAACCGACAGCTCATGTTCCAGCATGTCGCTGAGATATTCCTCACTCCATGGACAACGTGTCGGGCTGGTGTAGCCGGGGATGGCACCTCCACCGAATTCGCTGATGATCAGGGGCTTGCCCTTGCCACCGCTCTTCTTGTCCGTATCCAGCCACTTGATGAAGCGATCCAGGCGGGGCTTCACATCATCCAGATTCATCTTGTACCAGCCGGTGTAAATGTTCACCGACACGATATCCGCCAGATGGAAGCAGATGTCCTGTTCGTGGAACATCGAGGCGTAGGTGATGGGACGGGAAGAATCCAGCTGATGGAAAAGTTTGATGAGCCAGGCATATTCCGTGCGGCCTTCTGGCGTGCGGGTTTCGCACTCATTCAGGCAGCCCCACATGATGATGCTTGGATGGTTGTAATGCCAATCAACCATCTCACGGGTGGAGCCTTCGATCTGCTCACGGAATTTAGGATGCTGCAGGTCCACGGTGCGGGCATGCGATTCTTCCCAGACCAGGAAGCCCATTTCATCGCACAGATCCAGGAATCGCTGATCATTAGGATAGTGACTGGTGCGAATGTAATTACAGCCCAGGTCACGCATGATCTCCAGATCCTGAACCATCTGCGGCAGCGGAATGGCGCAGCCGAAATTGGGATGGTCTTCATGGCGGTTGTAGCCACGCATACGGATCGGCTGACCGTTGAGCAGAATCTGTTTGCCCTTGACGGCCACAGTGCGGAAGCCGATGCGTTCAATCAGGTCATCTACCACTGCATCGTCGTGATACAGCTCGGTGGTCAGTTCATAGAGCCTGGGATTGTCCGGGCTCCAGGCTTCTACATTAGGAACCGTCAGCTTCCTGGTGATCTGACGTGCAGCACCGGCGGGAACCGTGATCAGCCCCAGGTCCTGGACGAGGTCTCCAACTGTGACAGTAACCTGGCGAAGCAGGTCCGATTTGGACCAGTTGCGCAGCCGAATGCTGACTTCCAGAATCCACTGGCCTGTGCGTGGCGTGAGCGCGGGCGTAGCATGCACGCGTTCAATGAACACCTCAGGCACGTGCTGCAGCTCGACGGGACGCGTGATGCCGCCATAGGTGTAATAGTCGTTGGGAATGTGCAGCGACGATTGATCGCTGAAGCTGTTATCGACCAGAAGGGAAAGTTCATGGCCGGTGTCCTGTGCATTGGGTGACAGAACCGACCAGGGTGTGAAGGCATCGTAGTGCGAGCCAGCAGCTTTGCCATCGACATACACCTTCGCGGTGTGTGACACGCCCGCAAAGACGATGCGGCTGGCATGGCCGGGCACGCCATCAAATGATGTACGCAGCCAGGCCTGGCCACGATACGTTTCCATTCCGGGCAGTGTTTCCCAGCAGGAAGGAACATGGATCCTGCGGGCGTAAGCCTTGGGAAGTCTGGGCTTGTTTGTGGTTTCCTGGGTGGTGAAATCCCAGAATCCATCAAGTGACTGTGTAGAACGTACCCGGTGCTGAATGAAAGTTCGGAGCATAGTGTGAATGACTCAAGCTACTGAATGTTTGCAGAATGGCTGGTGGCAATAGATTACAACAGGCCGATCGTAAGGGGCAGACTGTTTGATGTACAGGTTTACTTGGGGGCCTGGATCTCCAGCAGTTTGACCTGACCACCCTGCAGAGAAACCTTAATGGTATTTCCATCGGTCAGTGCGACAGCTTCATCAGCCAGCACATCGCGAACGGCAGAGCCTGCGGGAACAGGAATTTCCAGCGTGCCTTCGCCGTTAAGACGATGGACACCACAGAACACATACGTCTTGCCTTCACGGGTCTTAATCAGAAATTCCGCTTTGCCCGTAGCTGTGACGTTCTTCGCCCACTCAGGGTTCGCTTCGTCAGAGACTACAGCAGGTGCGGCCTGGGCAAAGCGGGAACTGGTCTGGTAGAGACGTTCCTTGATCAGATGGCCTTCGAGATTGGTCTCAGTGATGGCACGAAGCGTCCAATAGAAGACACCGCGAGCACCGTAGATCACGGGCATGACGAACTCATACTGATACCACTCAAGGGACTGCGCCGTCGAACCATGATGATCGCCCTGCCCGAAGACGTGGATCATGGGAATGTTACCCATTCGGACCTTGACGATATTGGCGACGTTGGCACTGGAAATCCCCAGCATGATGCCATCCATCGTTCCGCGGATGTTCTCGTCAGGCTTTTCGTATGAGTAGAAAGGCCGGTTAGGATCGGTCTTCTTCACCAGGTCATACACGCGACGGATGATGGCAGGTGGAACGCCCTTTTCCGTGTAGGTTTCATCGGCGTAGTACTTGAGAATGGCCGGGTAATCCTTGTACGCGTTGATCCAGTCGCGCAGTTCATTGAGGTGCTCACTGCTGCGGATGTATCGAGGCGGAAGCCCCATCATGATCCACACACCACGCTTGTCTGCTTCGTTGAGCAGCTTGAAGTTTTCCTCGCGGATCCGCCAGGAATCTGTGCCATAGGTGTGAATGGTGTTGAAGCCAGCATCGGCCAGCTGATTCACAGAGAAGTTCCATGCCAGGCCTGCGTACATCCCAATGGGGAAAATCGGATCACCCTTGGGCGTGGTCATATGCAGATGCTGAGATAAATCCAGATCAGTGGGGATCTGGTCCTGGCTGATGCGCTCAATGTCATGTCGGGCAAAAGCCACCAGGGTTCGTGTGGCCTTGTCGGTGCCCTTGTAGGCATAGAGGTAAAGACGAGAACGGCCGGTCGGGATATTTTCTACTGCAACGCGCACACGACCATCCACCTGTTCTGCATCAACGGATTTCTTGTCAGCGGTGAAGAGTTTGGCTTCAAGCTGCAGGTTTTCCTTCGCGGATTCCGGTGAAACGCTGGCCACGAACTGAGCATACTTGGCCCTGGTACCAGGCATGATCATGACGTCATCCGACGTCACTGACTGGAGCCTGAGTTCGGGCTGATAGTTACTGAGTGATTCTGGATCGATATCCGTCTGGCGCAGTGATGGCTTCCTGTACCAGATGGGAACCGTCGAGCGGTTCTGGAACATCAGCACCATCTCGCCCGCAGGCAGAGACTTGTCCTTGGCATGCTCCGGAATGTGGAACAGAACCTTATGCTGAACCCACTGTGTGCTGGGGGCATTGCCAATGCTGCGATAAATCGGGCCGGTACCAATGGCGGAGATGTCCGCACGCAGGTTCGCACCATCTTCGCCTGTGCGGTAGTCGTAGCTCAGTTCGTACACATGGCCGGGCTTGATGGTCAGCTGCTGCTTGAGCCTGGCCTGGTCCATCCACTCATTTGTGTTGAAGACGATATGAAGCACCCCACCACGATCGACCGCGATGGTTGCATTGGCCTGGGGCCTGAGGACGAGTCGATCCCACTCCGCGGGAATCCTTCGCGCGTTGAGATTCTTCCATTCCGGATTGCGAAGAAGGTTCTCTCCGACGTTGTATGTCGGCTCAGCCTGGGCAGTTGACCCCAGGACAAACATCATCAGCAAGGCCGCCAAGGCATACATTCTGGACATGGTGATCTCCCAGACATGATCCATTCATGGACATGTCTGCAGTGGCTAATCGTTTTTAGTTTGTTCAACTACTACTTGGCACGACCGATCAGGGGAACTTGACAGTACCTTTGTCATTAATGGGGTACCAGAACTTGAGACGGTTGCTCCAGTCATCCATATCAATGCTGCGGGCCGCACCACTGACCGTGGCTATATTGGCTGTCCTGCCATTGCTGTGACGGAAGCGAACGCGATAGTTCCTGGTTATATCTTCAGGGTTGTGGGTGTCGTACACCATGAAGCCAGCGGCAACGCTGGAGGGATCGTAAGTCGAGTCACGAGCCACACTGTCAGAGAACAGGATGAGATGAGGCGACGTGTTGACGCTTTCCCCCGTCGACTTCGTGGCCTTGAGTACATACTCAAGCTTGGTGTTGTGATGTTCCGTATGGCCGCGGAACCAGCCCCAGGTTCGGCCGTTGAGACCATAGCTCACCATATTGGCCTGATCGCGGCGGGCGTTATAGTCCGTTCCCAGTGTGGCGGGATTGATAACATCGGGCTGCTTGGCTTCATCGGGGCAGACGACATTCTTGAGGCTCGAAATGTATCGCGTCTCCACGAAGCGATCGGGCCAGGTCTTGCCTCTGCTGCCGGGCCAGCCAACGTCGTAAGCTGACGGAGCATCGCCCTTGTTATCGTTGACGTACATCATGAACGCGATGCCCAGTGTACGCACGTTGCTCAGGCAGCTGACGTTGCGGGCTGCGCCACGGGCGCTGGAGAGCGCTGGCAGCAGAATCGCAATCAGCAGTGCGATGATGGAAATAACAACAAGAAGCTCAATGAGCGTGAATGCTCGAGCGTTTCTGTTGCCGTTGTTGGTGTATAGCGTGCACATGCCTCATCTCCTTGTGCTTTAGAGACTGTCGTGTTCAAATGTCAGTCAGATATGCAGGGGTCTTACACGGTTGACGAAGGGTCAGTGAGCACCGATAAAAATGTGTGCTTTACGGGGTTCGCAAAAATTAAGCGGGATAATCACACCAGAATAAGACGGATTACTGCTGTATTTCCCGGAATCATCGAATCATAGGCCTTCAATCAGCTTGGTTCTTCACCTGGCTGATGTATCACAACAGCCTCTGCCTTTTCAGGGCGAAAGCTGCATACTCAGAACAACGTCTCCATCTTCAAGTGAAGGAGCCGTCGCAATTGTTCCGTAATCATTAAGCTGAAGGGGAATTCTGGTGGTGCGCGGCGGCGTATGGCCATCTAGCATGCTCACCAGATAAGTTGCGGCTGCTTTGCCTGCTTCATCATAGGGATGGTGATAGGCAGAGGCTGCCATTTCAATGCCGTATCGAGTCCAGTCGTACATGCAGACAACACTGAGCTGATCCGGAACAGACCTGCCCATCTGACGGGCCTGCTCGACGACATGTTTCGCATGCAGTGGATGCCACGCAATGACGGCTGTCAGTTCGGGATTCTCATGCAGATAGCCACGGGCAATCTGGTTTCCAAATTCCCAGGGCTTGCCCAGGACGGGACCATGTTCGATAGGCAGTCGCCAGGAATCCCGATATCCCGAAAACTGACGCACGAAGTTCAGATACATCGCTTCCCAGGGGTTGCCCGCTTCGCTGCCCAGCAACCCGATGGCGGTGTGCCCCATCTCGGCCAGCATTGAACATGTGCTGGTGATGACACCGTAGTCAGATGCCACCAGCGGTGCGGTGAGCTGATCGTCCCAGCAGTCGTTGGCAATGCGAACATAGGGAAAGCTGGCCTGTTCAAGCTTCTTCAGCTGATTCAGGCAGGCCGTGGAATCCAGTGGTGTAATGATCAGTCCCTGCAGCCCGCGATTACGCGCATCTTCGAGCAGGACTGCTTCATCAAAGAACTTTCGCCCGAAGGGAATGAGCTTGATATCGAGCCGACGTCGATTGAACACCGGATGCATGGCTTCGACCAGATCCATGATCATCGGCTGGCGTTCAGAGAAGTAATAAAACCCGATGCTCGAAGTGGCCACAGGTTTGGACGACACGAACGTGCCCTTGCGCTGCTTGCGCTCCAGCATGCCTTCGTCGACCAGATTTGCCAGGGCTTTCTGAACGGTCGTACAACTGACGCTCAACTGCCTGGCCAGCTCCTGGGTTGATGGCATCCTCTGTCCATCGGCCAGTTCCCCCCGTTCGATCATCGAACGGATCTGCTGAGACACCTGATGGTGTCGTCGCGAGGGCTCCTGAACAGAAATATTATTGACGCTCATGTTTAACCCGAAGAGTAATATATAGGAAATATAATATCGTTATGGTTAGAAGTCAAGGAAATTTACTGTGCTCAACGCTCAAAACTGCCTGCTTAATGGGCAAGAGGTAAATTTTGGATTGTCTGGTGCTTAAGAATTGATCAGGTGGCTCGAGACCTCTCCTGAGAAGAAAAATTGTCTAAGGAGAGAGTGTTTCAGCTACAGATCCATCCATAACGATGGTGTTGCAGCCAGTCTCCTCTGCCTTAGGACCAGACTTGCGACCATCGAACAGGTGATGGGAATAAGGGATGAACGTCTTGATCACAGCTGTGGTCAGACCGTGCGATAGCACATCGCTCGAAAGCGACATCGACGCAGTGATACAACCGACATCAAGACAGTAAATGCGTTCTGGAACTCAGCGAGCCAGCGGCTTCTTAGCGTTGGCGCGTTCGTCATAGCCCTGGTCGGTCGACGTCAACGCCAATCGTTGCTCGCCCTGATTGATCCACTGACGCACGGCTTCCGCAGGCACATCTACGCATGGCTCAAGCGTTGAGCCCTGGAGATAGCTGATGCAGCAGCGAAGCAGATACGTCGCCGCCGGATCATTGGGAGATAGACCCAGCGTACAGACCATCAGTCGTCCCCTGCCCACATTGAATTCTGCCAGCGCAGCCTGTCGGATGATGGCTTTGAAGGAAGAGACGATTTCAATAATCTCGGGAACCAGAACACCCGAATCGCGGGCCATCATGTCCAGCTGCAGCGCATGACCGTTTTCGATCATGTCGTGGTAATCCCAGTCGCAGTAGCCCGCATGGGGCAGCTTGCGGGTGATGGGATGATCGTGAATGCAGGTGGCCAGATTGCCCTCGGCGCGGCCGGCGCAGGAAATCTGATCCGTCATTTCACGGACAGGGAATGGGCCAGCCCCCAGCAGCAGCACCCGGCCGCCCTGTTCGAGTGTTTCCAGATCGGAATGAGTCAGTTCATTCACCACATACACTGACTCACCGGTTTCATCGCTGGACTGCGACAGCACCGCCGACCATTGGCGACGAACGGCCTCGCTCAACTTGATGGTGGAAGGGAGTGACGTAGCTGCAGGATAAACCCACAGTGGCCACTGGTTCTCCATGTAGATGCCATCCCCTTCAAATTCAACCTCAAGGGTCAGCGCCGCGGGCGATGCAGTGTCATCGGTCTTAAACTCGATGGGGCCAAGCGGAGTCACCCCGCCGCCCCAGACGTTACTGGCCTGCCAATGGCCTCGGCGAATCACATTTCGATGTTGATCCAGCAGCCTCCAGGTGACCGGGCCTTTGTACGTGGTCTCAGCTGTGAAAACTGAGGACAGAACGGTTGTAGACCACGACTGCCCTGCGGTGATGGCCCATGCATGCCCTTCATCCAGAAGCAGAACATTCTGCCCGTTATAACGGCGTACATCTGCCGCGGTTTCGCCCGGCTTGAGTTCATCAAACTCGTTCATGATGCCGCAGGGGTACCCCGTGCGATGCCAGTGGTAATCGCGTGCCCCCAGCAGATCGTAGCCAGCAATGCGACGGCATCTTCTGGCGTTTTCGAGTGCGTGCTTACGCAGGCGGCGCATCCAGGCGCAGGAGTTCGCGTAGTATTGGGCGGCGCGATGTTCCACGCCATGCTCTTTCAGATAGGCGCGCGTAGCGGCATACATCTCTGTGCCAATGCGGGTTCCTGCGTATCGGTGTTCAAGGTCCAGATTCAGATAGCTGCCATGAATGGTGACTTCATGAGACAGGCAGGGCCTTTCGTACATCGCCAGTCGGTTGTCAATCTCACTGGAGCTGCCCAGTGAAGAGCGATAGCTCAACTGACCCCATGCATACTGGCCAAAGCAGTCGCTGAAGGATTTGATCCGTTCCAGTCGGCGAGGATTGTGCGGGAATGGCTCGTCAATCTTGCCTTCACCAAAGTCGCTCGGCTTCCAGACATATTCAATACCACGCAGTGCTTCCTGCGGGTTGAAGAGAGCATCCGGCGCAAGTGCATGGCAGGCGTTGGACCAGCGCTCGAGTTTGTCGAGATTGGCTTCATCGAGCAGTTCTTCATTTCCGCCGCAGTAGATCACCACGCTTGGATGCTTGCGACAGGCCTTTACGATCTCGCTCCACAGAGCGTCATCAGCATGGACAGGTGCTTCAACCTGAATCATCATGCCTAGTTCGTCAGCAGCTTCGAGATAAATCTCGGTGGGCACCCAGGTGTGGAACCGCAGCCAGTTGAACCCGAGCTCTTTGAGCCTGGCAATGTGCTGGCGATGCGACGTCTTATCCAGAGGAATGTTACAGGTCGTGGGATAGTAAGCGTGCTCGGTGGCTCCGCGCAAGAAGATCGGCTTGCCATTGAGCTTGAGATTAAAGCCTTCTGCCACCAGACGGCGAAGACCGAAAGGCTGTGATCGCTGGTCCGTCACAACCTGGCCATCAAGGAGTGTGACTTCAATCGAATACAGATGCGGTTCCAGATCGGACCATGGCTGCAGGGTGTCGGCAGCGGTTGTCCATTGAATCTGATCACCTTCAACCTGCTGCTGACCTTCGAGCACTGTTTCATGAATCACGCTGTGCGTGACGCGATATTTCAGATGAAGCGGATGTGTCGTGCGTCGATTCACCTGAACCGACCAGTTCAGCGTTTTAAGATCAGAGGAGGGATAGATGAAGATATCCGCAATCTCAGCTGCGCCGGTGAGGCGCAGCTCTGTTGAGCCTGCAATCCCTGCAGCATAGCCTTTGAAGCCACGCGTGATGCAGCCCATCGTGTGAGGCTGAGTGTTGGATACCTGCAGGCTCAAGCGATGCGTAGCGCCGGGCTTGATGTACTTATCCAGTGATACTGCCCAGGGCGTGCTGTAATGCGGCTGGTGGGCAATCAGCTGACCATCAAGCCAGAGCCATGCTTCCAGAAAGACCGGCCCGCAATGAAACGTGACACCGCCCGACTCAGGAGCGGTGAAAGTGGTTTCGTACTGTCCAACACCAATGCTGTAAGGCAGCGTCGCATCAGGCGGTGGATTCTCCATGGGCAGACGGATCGGCTTGTATTCCGGGTTCTGACGCACGCCCAGGCCGCCGGAGGTGCGGCGTAGCTCATCCAACTGATCGTCCCAGAAGCCGGGCACGTTCATCGAGCCAGTAACCTCACTGGTGGGCAGAAGGGCTTTGCCCGCGAGCATGTCATCTTCATCAGGGCGATAGGCAAACTTCCACTGTTCCGACAGGTCGACTGTTTGAATCAGAGTTGACATGCTGCTTTGTTTTTCCATGGCAATGGCTATGAGCCAGTGATTGAGGATACATCAACGGTGTACAGCGCCCGGCGTCCCTCATGCACGGAATCGATGCAGATCTGTCGCCCATCTCTGCTCCAGCGGGGATGCAGATCACAGCGATTTTCTACCTGCTGAGGGAGCGGGCCATAGTATCGTCCAATATCAATGATATGAAAATCGTCGACTCGTATCAGCATCAGGCGGCGACAGCCATCGGCTGGATCGGGGTAAGTGTCGTTGAGAATCCACCTGCGGTCAGGCGAATAACTGCAGTGGCCATCCGAATCCAGTTGATCAGAAGCTATCGCCGAAACCTCGCGGGTCTGATCGGTGAACAGATGGAAGGCGTCACGCAATTTACCCTTTTCAGGTGCACGGCTGAATGCCAGCAGATGCTGATCATCCCGCCAGTCATAATGCGAGCACATGCCATTGTGCACCAGTGAATATGGGTTGTGCCCATCCAGATCGATTGTTACCAGTCTGGTGGCCCAGGCACCGGAGGCATTGGTCTGCCAGCGGTGCATGAAAGCCATGCGCTGGCCACCGGGTGCCATCTGAGCGTGATTAAACCAGTGCTGGCCTTGCGTGAGAGCTTTATTCCCCAGATCTTGACGTGCCTGTGCGATGGAATAGATCAGTGAGGCTTCGCCACTGGTCATGTCCATTACCCAGACGCCATCGTCGTCAGGGGCTTCGATTTTTGCGTTAGCCTCTTCCACCCCAGCATAGCCATACCCCGGTCGCAGGCGATGCAGGCGGGCAAAATTGAGCGAGATGGCCAGCTTTCCACCTGGAACAACGGTATAGATGGGCCGAGGCAGCTGACGTTCCTGCCCGCTGGCCAGGTTGAGAATCACACCGACAAACTGCCCGTTGCGTCGATCGTTGAAAACCACGCGATCCTCGTCCAGCCACTGCAGCATACAGCCTTGCTGCCAGTTCCATGCACGGGTTTGTGCAAACGGCCTGAATACAATGCCATCAGCCAGATCAATCACACCCAGTTCAAGAATGTCCTGTGTGTCAGGCGATCGATCCTCAAAAGAGGCACGACACGCCAGCATCTTTCGCCCCGAAGGGCTCCAGGGAAACTTCTCGTAGTATCCGAAAAAGTAGGAACCTGAGCCGGGAGTTACACACACGGGCTTAAGTTGAGCAGCCATATCAGTCCAATGTTTGAAAACGTGTGGGATGGATGGTCCCCTGGACTGAGTCACAGCTTGATGCGGTACACATGCACCGCAGCCGACTCAATTCGGTCACTCCACTTACCATTACTGTTGGAGGGGTGAGTGTGGAACTCAGTCTTCCCCAGCACTTCACGTTCAATACTGCGTACATTACCCGTCAGTTCAAAGGTGACTTCGCCCTGGCCGCTGGCATCGGAGAGTGCAAAGACATACAGCGTGTCGCCGACACGACGAGCGGTCCACTGAAGCCAGGGCTGACCCGTCACCTTCACGTCAGGCAGTTCTTCCACTGACAGCAGGATGTCAGAGTAGCGGGCCACTTCACTGGCCATGGCCTGGATGTCCTTCCAGCGCGTTTCGAAGTTCTCGATGTCCTTCTGAACATCATGGAAGGCGTAGTAGATCAAACCATTGGCACCGCTGCAGATGGACTGCCAGGACATATTGCGCATTTCATTGAGCGTCGGCGGGCGACCGGTTCGGCCGAAGGATGTCCAGCTGAAAATCTGCGGAACTGCCCATACCGCTCGCTTATGGCGCACGGCATTGACCGTTCCCCTCACATCATGCCCCACTTTGCTCAGCGGCTCTTCTGGAACGGGATAGGAGTCAATGCCAAACACGTCGGCAGTATCCACCAGGTCCCTCATTTCATGGGGAACAAAATGCAGACTCCAGGCCGGGTGATGTGGATCTTCTGCGTTGATCGCTTTGTAGTGTTCGCGATGCTGCAGCAGCACGTCCGCGCCAAGCTCGTCATTCACATACCATGCCAGCAGCGCCGGATGATCGCGGAACGTGCGGACCACCTTGAGCAATGCAGGCACTTCATCGTGGACAGACTTGATTACCGTCGGGGCATACCAGATACGGTTGTAGTAATCCTTGAGGGAGTAAATCACCTTCAGGCCGGCCTGATTCGCAGCATCCATCTGGGCCTTCGACAGCGGATCGTAGGACATGATGCAGTAGTTGAAAGTCGATCCCTTGATGACCGCAATCGGGTCCTTTCGCGTGTACATGCCAATCGGGAAGAAAGGCTTGCCATCCACGATCAGGCGATGATGTTCATCCAGGTAGACGCGCAGTTCCTTGATGCTCTGCGATACGCGCTGAATCGATCGCTGTTCCGTCCAGAGCTTCTGCCCCGTCTTCTCATGACGCAGGCTGACTTCCACGTCATACATCCCTTCCTGAAGTTCGGAAAGGTCCAGCTGAATGTTCTGAGTCTGCCCTGATACACCGGGCAGCACATCAAAGCTGCGTTCGAGGGCGCTGGCCGATTCCTGTCCTTCGGGACGAATGACCAGATTCACCTTCACGTCGTCTGACTTCAGGCCAAAGTCCTTAGCCCAGGCGACGAATTCGATCTCCAGATTGGGTGATTCATTCGTCACGCGGGCCTTGTAGACAGGCTGAAGCATGCGCACTTCCAGCGACACGGGGCGCAGGACCAGATCATCCCACCAGGCGGTTCCAGTGAAGTTTTTCTCACCTCGTTTGCGCACATAGCAGGTGAACGCTCCTTGAGCGACGTTTTCTGGAATTGGCGGCGTATAAGCAATCAGCTGCCACCAGTCGCCCGTTCCCTTCTGCCCGCCGGGATGAGGCCCACCCTTGATGTACTTACCATCCTTGTCACTGAATCCAAGTGCGATGGTCGCCCCTGACTCGCGAACACCCTCTACATTTTCGGTCTTGATCCAGGCAGAGATTTCGTACACCCGCCCCACTTCAAGTGGAACCATCTGGGTGGTCAAGCGATAGGTATCTGGATTGTCGTTGCTCCATCGCAGTGAAGCTTTGCCACTGCGCTTGACCTGTGTATCAATCTGGAACACTTCACTGCCAAGCTTCCACGATGAGTCCGAGCCGGAAGCAGAATCGAACGATGCATTCTCAAGCAGGTTAATCGACAGATCCTTGCCCAATGCAGCGTGAGATGTCATGCAGAGCAAACCGGCCAGCACCACCCCCGGCTGTGCAACCTGCGCCAATGTGCTCATAATCCTGCTCTTCATCGAAAGCCCTCGTATGCTTAGGTCTCAAGTTAGTAAAGTTATGGTTGGACGACACCCCGTCATGCATGAAGCATGGCTTCGCATCGCCTGCATTCAGTTGAAATCGCCTGGGATCAGTTCAGTTTCTTGTCGAACTGGGTAAAGACACCATCCAGCTTCACCGGGGTCGTAAAGGGCGAGAGTGACGAGAATTCCTTATTGTCATCAGTCACCATGCGAACACTGCCGTCTGCGGACAGGACGTTCGCCGTAAGTGTCTTGCCATTGACATGAGCCCAGCTTTCCAGACCACTGGCGGTGTTGTGGCTGTAGGTCAGGTCTGATGCATATGCATGCTGACCGAACATTGTCAGACGCGTGACATAATCCTGACGACCCGGAGCTGTTGCCTGTACGTGGGGGAATTCGGTTTTCAGCCAGTAGTTGTAACCACCTGAAGTGTTACCCGTGGCCCCTGGAACCTCATTCTGCACTTTCCAGAAGGTCTCGGGATCGTAGGTCCACTGTGCGACTTTCTGAAGCGGGCAGTAAAACGTTTTGGGAGTTGAGACGTACCGATTCTCATACAGCAGGCCCAGGTTCACCGGCTGATCTTGATGTGCTCTGGATTTCAGAAAATAGAAAAACCAGAAAGAATTGCGCGCGTTCATGGGCATGAAGTCTTTATTGTCCGTGGCGTATGCAGGCACACCCTGCCCCAGACTTCGCAGGTTCGCTTTGCATAGCGTATCGGTTGCACTCTTACGCGCAGCGCCAAGCGCAGGCAGAAGAATAGCAATGAGCAGCGAGATGATGGAAATGACTACAAGCAGCTCGATCAGGGTAAAACCGCAATGACGTGGCCTTGACTTCAGTACGTTGGCGATGAGTTCCATGTGATGCTTCCCGTAGCAATTTGGAGTTGACGATTTGAGATGCTGGATTGAACGGTGCAATTAGTGTTGATGCATCGAATACATGAGTCTGGAGCAGGACCTGATTCAGATTCCCTCTTGCGCATGAGCTGTTGTGCTGCACATGGATTACTCCTGAAGTGCCTCTGGCATGTATGAGACTGTAGAAAACTGATCAGGCGGAATCTCTCACAATCAAGTTCGGAAGAATGACCATTCCCCCGTCAGCCCTGCTGAGTGTTGTCCCTTCAATCTGCGCAACGCAGGCAGCAACCAGGGCTGCAGCCTGAGCTTCACTGTTCTGGTCGATACTCGTCAAACGTGGCAGAAGGCAATCTCCCATCTCTTCGTTGTCATAGCCGATGACGGAAGTATCCTCCGGAACCCGTATGCCTGACGATCGCATCGCGGCCATCAGATAGCCTGCCCATAAGTCATTGATTGCAAGGATGGCATCGAGCTTCTGAGCAACGACGAAGCGTTTAACGACATTGACCGCTTCGTGTTTGACATCCTGCGGATTGACCAGTCGTTTGACGTAATCCACGTATTCATCTCGCGACTGCATATGTTCCCGCAATGCTTCCCGATAACCCTTTAGCCTCTGCTGCGAGCTCAGACTGCCGGTATCAAGCATCTGCAGTCCAATACGCTTACGGCCGCGCTGGAGAAGGAATTCAATCGCTGTTCGTATGCCCGCCGCACGATCAACTTTTACAAATGCCACAGATGAAATGGCTGGCTGATCCAGGTAAATCAGATTAGATTCATCTGCCATCTGCTGGTAATGCTCATCACCGGCCCCGGGATAGTCGTGGGCCATACAGATGACGCCATCTACGCCGTGACACTTAAGATCACGATAGCTTTGGACCACTCCCATCGGATTGTCATGTGTTTCACCAATCATGATGCGGTATCCGCGATTGGCCGCTTCACATTCAATGTGACGAAGCGTGCGGAACACCGTCATGGGAGCATGACTGTCAACAATCACACCAATGGTATTGCTCTTCCCACCGGCGAGCTTTTGAGCCAAAGCGTTAGGCTGGTAGTTCAGCTCCCGAGCGATGGCTTCCACTCGCCTGGCGGTCTTGTCGCTTACGCGCACCTTTCCACCGCCGCTGCCATGAAGCACGCGGGCTACAGTCATCTTCGACACGCCAGCACGATTAGCGATGTCAATCAGACGAACAGATGTGGAGGTTGAGGTGGACATCCATTTACGCCCGAACAGGAAACAAGGGTGTTAACAAATCGACAGAAATAAGCTTAGTGTTACCGGTATATCAAGTCAAGCGGAATCTTCAGAGAGAACATGTTTCAAGGTGTCAATCTGGAGTAACTGACCTCAGAACCGCCAACTGCAATCGGGTTGTCATCTCCTCACCAGGTGAGGCAGCCAGACGCGCATCTGGCCGGGCGTACGATTAGCCCAGCATGCGTAAGGCACTGCACGTAAGCGAATTGGCCCGGTTCCTTGTGCGCTCGCAGACTGACTGATTGGCTTATACAGTCCGGAGGGCCAAGGCTCACGGGAGTATTGATAGGCGTCGAGTTCGATTACTCAGACCCCGCCCAGAAGATCAGGCTGCCAGGACGTCTCAAATCGAGGTTCATTGCCGATAAACAGCAAAGGGATCAAGCACAACACCCACTTGTCTATTAACGCAAAAAGCCCCGACAGGTCGGGGCTTTGCCTCAGGCGTGGATGTGATCAAGAAAGAATCACATCATTTAAGCGGTGGGGGTGGGATTCGAACCCACGGTGACGACGAGCGCCACGCCGGTTTTCAAGACCGGTCCATTCAACCGCTCTGGCACCCCACCAAGGGTGTGGCCGGCCGTCTGGTTAACGGCCGGCGTCGGATGAGGGTGGCATTGTAACGAATCCTTTTCGCCGATGCACCGCCCTTTCGGGCTTGTTGACAATTGCTCGTCCCGGGCCTGTAAAGGCAGGCATTTACAGGCGACCCTTTTGCTCACTTCAGGCCTCTGGCGTAAGATAAAGTCATGGCTGATTCAACTGAAAAACTCCCTGTACTGGAAGTGGTCGAACCTGTTGGCAAGCGTGTCCTGATTCGCAAGGATGAGGACAAAAAGCAGACGCGAACTGGCATCCATCTGCCTGACAAAATCGAGATTCCCACCCTCACCGGCCGTGTGGTCACCGTGTCGGCCGAGGTGGAAGCAGACTCGAACTACCCTATTGCCCAGTATGACCGAGTTCTGTTTAACCCCAAGGATGCCATTCCCGTGGACTTTGAAGGCGACAACCGCCTGTTCGTGGTCCCGGTGGAGAACATCGTCGCGGTGTTCCGTAAGCAGCGATAAACCCGGTCAATATGGCCGATGCCAGGCAGGGCCTACTCCCCTGTCTGATCGACGCACCCGACTGCTGGCCTTCATCCATCCCTCAAGCCTTCGCAGGCAGGAAAGATAACTGTGAGTGATGCCCGCCCCATCACGCCTATCGCGCCGTTCAAAGCGGTCGTCAAGCCGCCCGGCTCCAAAAGCCTGACCAACCGGGCCCTGCTGCTGGCTGCTCTGGCTCAGGGGCAGTGCGTCCTTCGTGATCCGCTGGTCACTGCGGATGACGCTCAGCGCATGCTCGGTGCGCTCAAGCAGCTTGGCTTTGAGATGCACCATGATCTGCAGGCCAATGTCCTGACCATCAAGGGCCAGGGTGGCAGGCTCCCTGCGACGGACAAGCCTTTGTTCCTTGGCAATGCGGGGACGGCGTATCGCTTCCTCACAGCCGCCTGCTGTATGGGACATGGCGTTTATGAACTGGATGGCATCGAGCGTATGCGTCAGCGGCCTATCGGGCAGCTGGTGGAAGCGCTGCATCAACTTGGCGGGCAGATCCGCTATCTGATGACCCCCGAGTATCCCCCGCTGCAGATTACCGCAGGCAATATTCCCGGCGGCGAACTGGTCATGCCCCCCACGCTGTCGAGCCAGTACATCAGTGCCCTGCTGCAGATCGGGCCTTACTGTGAGAAGGGGCTGACCATCCGCTTCAAGGGCGAGGTGACGAGCAAGCCTTACGTGGCCATGACGGTTCAACTGATGCGTCAGTTTGGCGCGGAGGTTGAAATCGAAGGCGACTTCGCTGCAGTTCATGTGAAGCCTGGCGGGTACAAGCCGACCGATTACGCGGTTGAGCCCGACGCTTCCAACGCCAGCTACTTCCTAGCGGCTGCGGCGATTATTCCGGGCAGTCAGTGCACCATTGAGGGCCTTGGTCGTCACAGCCTGCAGGGCGACGTTGGCTTTGCGGATGTGCTGCATCAGATGGGCGCATCAATGGCATTTGGTGATGACTTTATCACCGTTATTGCTCCCCCCTCAGGCGAAAAGCTGCGTGGCATCGACATTGATCTGAACCACATGCCTGACATGGCCCAGACGCTGGCCGCAGTGGCGATGTTTGCCGATGGCGATACGGTCATCCGCAACGTGGGTAATCTCCGCGTGAAGGAAACGGATCGACTGGCCGCACTGAAGAATGAGCTGGTCAAGCTCGGCGCGAAGGTGGAGATTGAAGGCGATGACCTTCACATCAGCCCGCCTGCGAATGGGAAGATCACGCCTGCCGCCATCGACACCTATGACGACCATCGTATGGCCATGAGCTTTGCAGTCATCGGGCTGCGCAGCCCGGGTGTGGTCATCAACGACCCGAGCTGTGTGAACAAGACATTCCCGGACTATTTTGATTATCTGGCAAAACTGGCGTCGTCCCCTGCTGATGCCCGCTGAAGCCCGGAGCCCCTGATGCGAGCTGCCTTCTGGAAATCTTCGGCGGTGCTGCTGAATTACAAGCGTCCCCTGGCTATTGCGCTGGTGGGAGCCGTGATATCAGCAGCCTGCTTCGGAGCCGGCCTGGCCACGATGGTTCCAACGATCAAGATTCTGCTGGGAACCAAGACGATCCACCCCACCATCATCAAGTCATCCCCTGCGGGTGACGATGCCACGCTCTACTTTCCTCAGAGCGATCAGGTGGTGGAGATCAATGTGATAGAGCCTGGCCAGGTGGAAGCCCAGGCCATCGTGCGCGAGAGGGATAACCGCTATCACGCCCCGCTGCCTCGCTATCTGAACGATGCTGCTAATGATCAGGGCCATCCCCAGTATGTGCGTGAACTCGCGCAGTGGGCGGCCGATCGTGTTCCGACTGATCCCTTCAAGGGCTTTGCGCTGGTCATGGCTATCGTGGCGGTGCTGGCGCTGGTGGGAAGCATCGCTCGATACATCCATGAACTGATCATCATTACGATCTGCCAGCGTGCGGTGATGGTGTGGCGTCTGCGTATGTTCCGCAGGCTGATCCATTCGCCGATGGAACGCATCTTTGTCACAGGAACCGCTGACCACGTCGGCCGACTCGTGGCCGATACCAATGTGCTTGAAGGCGGCTACCGCGCGGTTCTTGGCAAGACCATCGCTGAAGTGACCAAGGGTATCGCTGCCCTGTTTGCGGCGCTCTATATCGATCCGGTGCTGACGCTCATCACGCTGATTGGTGCCCCGCCCATCGCCATCTTCCTGCGTAAGTTCAGTAAAGCCATTCGACGCGCTTCCAAGCAGGCCATGAAGCAGCGCGGCCGCATTATTGCTCTGCTCCACGAATCCCTAGGCGGTATGCCTGTGGTCAAGGTTCATGACGCGGAAGGCTATGAACGGCGTCGCTATAACCGCGCCACACGCAACCTGTTCAAGCAGGAAATGAAGAAGAGGCAGGCCCGTGCCCTGGCCTCGCCTGTCATTGAAACCCTGGCACTTTACGCAGTCATTGGCGCTGCAACGATTGCGGCGTGGTACATGTTCAAGCATGACCGTCCGCCCGAAAATCTCTTTTTGGTGCTGCTGATGCTTGCAGCGGCGGGTAACAGCCTGAAACCTTTGACTGCTCTGCAGACTCAGATCGCCGAAGCCGATGCTGCGGCCATCCGTATCATGGAAGTTACCAACCTTCCGGTCGAAGAAACCCATCGTGACAGTTCGTCGCAGCGACCTGAACTTGCCCGCCATGGCAAGTCGGTGATGTTTGATAATGTGTCATACCACTACCCCGGTAAGGACGCTCAGGCCCTGGATCAGGTAACGCTTCAGGTTCCCTTCGGATCGACGGTTGCTCTTGTAGGTTCCAATGGCTCAGGCAAGACGACGCTGCTGAGCATGCTGCCTCGCCTGCTGAATCCCACCCAGGGGCGAGTGCTGATCGATGGGCAGGACATCAGCCAGCTGAACCTTCGCAGCCTGCGTAAGCAGATGGCAATCGTGACTCAGCAGAGCGTGCTGTTTGAAGGGACCATCGCTGACAACATCGCCTATGGCAGGCGCCATACGCCCCGTGAGAAGATCATCGCTGCCGCCAAAGCCGCGCATGCGGATGAGTTCATTCAGACCCTGCCCATGGGTTATGACACGAAGCTTGGCGAAGATGGCATCGGTCTGTCAGGCGGGCAGCGTCAGCGTATCTGTATCGCCCGCGCCATGCTGCGTGATCCCAGCATTCTCGTACTTGACGAAGCCACCAGCCAGATTGACGCTGACTCCGAGGCCAAGATCAATCAGGTGGTCCGCGAAATCCGCCAGGGCCGAACGATCTTCATCATCGCTCACCGTCTGAGCACCGTCATTGATGCTGATCTGATCGTCGTTATGGACAAGGGCCGCATCTTGGATCAGGGCAAGCACGCTGAGCTGCTGGCCCGCTGCGAGCTGTATCAGACGCTGTCGCGTACTCAGCTGCAGTCGGCGTAAAAAAGAACCCAGGTCGAGTATGACCTGGGCTTTCGCTCTTAAATGAACATCTCAACTGTTCCGCATCACGCACGGCCGGCGAATCGCATGCCACCAGTGACGGGAATCTCGGGAACACTCACAGGCTGGTTCGACGCCATCTGCTGATATACCTGGCCAAGAGCCTGAACGTAGCGCTGTCTTGAGAACAGGCTGTAGGCTTCGTGGCGGGCGGTGTCCTTAAGCTTCCAGGCCAGCTGAGGATCGTTGATGATCTGCGCGATGCGGTGGGAGATCAACCGGGGTACACCAGGCCTGGCAAGCAGTGCGGAGTGATGGTCTTCCACCATTTCACAGATGGAAGGCCTCGCTTCACCAACGATGGGCACACCTGCTGCCATCGCCCAGAGCAGGCTCAGACCAGCAGCGTCATCCCCGATGGCCATAGCGATATCGCAGCCGGGCAGTGCATCCCACGGGCGGGCGATGCGGTCATCGACGATCACCATCTCGGCCTGACCGAGGTGACGAGCGAAGATCATCGACTGGATTCGTTCCTTCTGCATGCCATGAACGACCAGGGCCAGTCGGTTTTCGCCGGGGTTCATGCCCTCGTTAGCCAGACCGATGGTCATGTAAGCCGTGATGCAGTTGACCACTTCGATTGGGTCACCCAGCAGGGCAACCACGACGGTTCCCGGCGCAACCTCCCATGCCTGACGCAGAGCTTCGCGTTTGTTGTGCGCAATCAGCCCCATGTCGATTCCCGGGCGAAGCACGTGGGCAGCCTGCTCGGCGACGCCGTGGGTCAACAGCTGCCTGCGGATTGCCGAGGTGATGGGCAAATAGGTGGTTCGCCCGACGCGATCCCCCGAGAGCATACGGGCCCAGTGTGTCTGCTTCGACGAGGGCATCTGTGCCACCGTCACCACGCGTGGCACGCTGGGGGCCAGGAGCATCGCCAGCGTGGCCGAGCCCATGGCATCGGCGGACCAGCAATGGATCAGGTCATAGGTTCGGGCAGGGATGCGATTGCGGATAGCAAAGTAACTCAGTGCCGCATGACCGCCTGGCGGGCTGATACGCCAGCGAGGCTCAATCCCGACGCTCAGGGCAGCCTGCTCAAGCTGGCGGTTCCCAAGCAGACAGACATCCTGCTCCGCATCGGGAATGCGACCGAGCGATTGAGCCAGCAGCGCCAGCCTGGAATATGGCAGCGACAGCGCGGAATGATCGAAAAGGTGAAGAATACGCATGAAAATCAGACTTCCGGTCAATCGTGGTACTTGGGAACCTGAGGCGGATGATGCTTGTAAAACACCTTCGCCACGCTGCTGCCGATCTCCTGCGCCAACTGACGCATGAAGACAGCCGCTTCGGCCACCTGATTCTGATCACTGGTGGAATAAGGCAGGCTCACCGCCAGAGGTTCGCCATGCACCGCGGTGCCCTGCGATGACACATCAGGCGACATACTGCCAGCCGGGAACAGACGCTTTCCTGTGGCCACTTCGATCACATTCACACGGACCATCGCCCGCGGACGATACAGCCCCGGATCGCCCGTCACACCAGCCGACTCCACAAACACGTAAACCACATGTGTGGCGCCAAGCTCGCTGCCAATCTGGTCAACCGGCATGCTGGCGAAGTTCTGGCCCATCTTGCGGGACAGTTCCACCACCTTCGTCACCGGAATTACCTTGACCTTGCTGACGTTTTTGCTGATGGCATCGACCGCCCAGGCCGCTGACACGTTAGGGAGTGAAGGATCGCCAAGCCTGTAGTCAGGATCATCGACCAGCACCGCCACCGTTCCTGCTGGCAGCTGATAACGGGCCGGGATGCGGTCATCCTCGAACGCGTGGCTCACATAGGCGATGGAATCACAGCCCGGCATCAGAGGCAGGCAGCCCCCCAGAAGCGATGCGGTCAGCAGTGTCCACCGCAGTGAACGTATCGGGCGAGGATGAGTCATCGAGTCTCCTCATGGTCACGGAAGAGGTTGGTGGTACGCGAGGCGAAGTCGGCCAGCAGACCGAACTGAATGGTCTTGTCATCGCTGTTGAGCACCCCCACCTTGCTGCTGTTGTCGGGGAATCGGCTCTTGACCGTGGTGGCAAACGAAAGGGCATTGCCATCGCCATAGCCGGCTTCAGCCACGCCGACGTTAGCCACAATCTGTCCCTGCCAGACGTGCGAGTTGCCCGGCTCACGCAGCGTGTATTCCACCAGATCGACCACCACAAGGCGCTCCACGCCCAGGCGTTCGAGGAGCTGGCCATAGGGAACCGTGATCCAGTAGGGATTTTCACGCTGGAACTGAGCGACCTTGCCCGGATCCATCGGAGAGACGCCGGGGATCTCGCTGGTAATGCGTGCTGTCACATCGCGGCTGATGGCGGTGGTGGCGCCGGGATAGGAAAACTGCGTGTAGTCGTCCGCAGCCACGAGCACTGCGAAGGTTTTGCCTTCAAGCCCGCGATACTGCGCTTTAACCTGAACCGTGCGAGTTGTGCCATCACCAGCCACGGCGTAGGCCATGAAACGGCCTGCTTCGCATCCAGCCAGTGTCAGTGCACTGAGGGACAGCAGAGCAGCCAGGCAAACCATGAACCATCTGTTTTGAAGTTGCTTCATCCGTCGTCTTTCATAGGCTGGGAATGAATCCCATGACTGTCGCTACTTTGTACATCCAGGAAAGGGCAAAAAAAATACCAAAGACAATCAAAGGCTTAGGACGCAGAAAAGGCAGAAACATCTGCGACATGCCTGCCCCAGTCACCAGGGCAAAACCGCTTCCAATGACCATCGTAGCAACGATGATCGCGAGTAAAGCACCAGCCGGCTGGGTGATGAAAGATTGAATCAACCTTCCATCTGCGGCGTAGGCAAAGGCCGTGGTCATGCCACAGGTTGCACAGGGGATACCTGTCGATTCCAGCAGACCACAAGATGGCAGGCCCAGCTGCTTATGTGTGCCCGTTCCAGCGCTGCTGGGACTTAGCAGCGCCGAGGTAACCAGCAGGCCCAGTGAACCCAAGAAGACCATTGCCGCCACCAGGCGTACAGGTAGCCTGCGGGGGTTGGCAGGAGCCGCAGATTCTTCCGGGATGGGCTGGGTGTTTTCCATGTGAAGATCAATTAAGTTAAGCATAGCGACTGATTAAGGCAAAGGGGATATCATCTGTACTTGCCCGTGCTTCTGTAGATGCTAACCGAGGACACCATGACCGACAGTCCGATCACACCACCACCTGATGACGCTGCCAATAGTGAGCAGTATCTCAGGCAGCGTAAGCGTGCCCGCCGTCGACAGGCCGCCCATCGCACTCTGAGCGTGCTTCCCACGATGCTGACCCTGGGGAACCTGCTCTGCGGGTTTGCGTCGGTCTTCCTGTCCAGCCGACCTGAAAACACCACGCTGCCCATGGGCTGGTCGCCGCTGACGTATGCGGCCATCTTCATTTTCCTGGGCATGCTCTTTGACGGTCTGGATGGCAGCGTGGCCCGCATGGCCCGAGCCACCAGCAAACTTGGCGAACAGCTCGACTCCATGGCCGACATGGTGACTTTCGGTGTGGCTCCGGCTTTTCTGGCGGTGCAACTCGTAGGCGTGGAAACGCCCTATCTGTCGGTCCCAGCCGATCTGACCTTCGACCGCGTGGCCATGGTCATTGCCTGCATTTACGTGGCCTGCACGGCTCTTCGTCTGGCGCGATTCAATGTGGAAGTGAGCCAGCCCAGCGAATCCGATCACATGAGCTTCAAGGGGCTCCCTTCCCCGGGCGCTGCGGGAACGGTGGCGAGCATGGTGCTGCTGCATCAGCATCTGATTGCTTCGTATCTGCGTCAGCATCAGGATGATCCTGAAGTGATGGGGGTTCCCATCACCGCCACCGCTGTGGGCATCGCAATGATTGGCATCATGATGCTGGCTGCCTTCGCGATGGTCAGCAAGCTGCGATACGTCCATCTGGTCAACCGCTACATCGCCGGCCGACGTGCCCGCGTGGGAACCGTGGCCCGCATGGTCATCGCCCTGCTGCTGCTGGCAGTGTTCCCTCAGCACGCACTGGCGGCAGGGTTCTCGCTCTATGCCCTCTCTGCGCCGTCGGTGTGGGCGTGGAACAAGCTCTTCAAACGCGACCAGACCGGGGCGGCGCCAACGCCTCCTGCTGCCTGAAAGTTGGCATATTATGGTCAGGCTTCACCGAGCTTAGTGATCGTCAGTCCCAGAATCACCATGAGCATACAGGCTGCCAGACAGGTGCAGGCTATCGCAGGCCTGACGGGGTGCGCGTTTTTCCCCAGTCCGAAGTGTGCCCCCTGGCCATGCCAGAGGAATAAACCAAGTGGCACGGTGAGGATTCCGAAGAGCCAGAGCTGCCACATGGGAGCACCATGGTTCAGAAGCACATCACAATCACCGATGCGCTGAAATGAACCAGCCGTGAGATACAGCCCTTGGGCCAGCAGGCAGAAGCCCGCGCAGAATCGCAGCACAAAAGCCCACGACACTTTCACTGCAGCGGCGATCCCACACACCTGCAGGCAGCAACACACCCACCATGGGCCCCATCCATGCCACCAGCAGAGGATGAACATTAGGATGTACATCCGTCCGTGAGAACGTCAGCGGATGGAGGATGACACGCTGAACCTGGCCGCCTGTAATCCACGCGCCCAGAACATGCCCCGCTTCATGGAAAGTCTGCATGGCAAACCAGGAGCCTGCAATGACCGCGCAGAAAAGCACGACCTGATTCAGTCGGGCCACGTTGCTGATCTCCCGGAAGGATGCTGATGGGTCAGGCGTTTTCGTTGTACTTGCCCAGCTTGCGCAGGCGTTCGTAGCGGGCATTGATCAGGTCATCGATCTTGAGCTTCTTGAGATCGCGCAGCGAGTTGACGATCCACTTCTCAAGCTGGCCAGCTGCGGCGTCCGGGTTGCGGTGAGCGCCGCCCAGTGGTTCTTCGATGACGTCGTCGATGGTTCCGATTTCCAGGTTGTCCGCGGCCGAGAGCTTCAGCGCTTCCGCTGCCAGCGGGGCCGACTCGCCACTCTTCCAGAGGATGGACGAGCAGCCTTCGGGGCTGATCACGCTATACCAGGCGTACTGCATCATGCCCACGCGGTCGGCTACGCCGATGCCCAGCGCACCACCCGAGCCGCCTTCGCCAATGACTGCGGAGATGATCGGGGTCTTGAGACGGCTCATTTCCAGCAGGTTGACCGCGATGGCTTCAGCCTGGCCGCGTTCTTCGGCGCCAATGCCCGGGTATGCGCCGGGGGTGTCAACAAAGGTGACGATAGGCAGGCCGTACTTCTCAGCCAGCTTCATCTTGTGAAGGGCTTTACGGTATCCTTCGGGGTGAGCCATCCCGAAGTGGCAGGCGATGCGTTCTTTGGTGTTCTTGCCCTTGTTGTGGGCGACCACCAGACACTTGTGCGGGCCGATGCGACCAAAGCCGGTGACGATGGCTTTATCGTCCCCATAGTGACGGTCGCCATGGAGTTCGCAGAAATCCTTGACGAAGCCACGGATGTAGTCGATCGACTGAGGTCGGCCGGGGTGGCGGGCAACCTTGACGATATTCCACGCCCCGAGCTTCGCATAGATCTTCTTGAGCATGGCGGTGTGGTTCTGGCGGAGCTTGCGAATTTCAACCGCAATATCCACGCCTGAGCCCACCTGCGTTTCCAGCTCGGCGATCTGCCTTTCCAGAGCCGTCAGAGGACGTTCAAATTCAAGTTCGTACGTTCCGGTATAACCCGTGTTGATCGTCGACATAGTTTTTCCGCAAGCCTCCATGCGAGCCGGCCGGGCATGATGCCCCCGCCGTTGAAGTCTGATATTGTAATACACAATGGGCAATACCCCAATCCAGATCGTCAACCAAATTCCGCAGGTGGCCATTGTGGGCGTTGGACTGCTTGGCGGCAGTATTGGCCTGGGGCTGAAACAGGCGGGATACACCGGCCGAATCCTGGGCGTTGGACGCACCCAGCGTTCCCTCCAGACAGCTCTGGATGTGGGCTGCGTGGATGACATCGCCCTGGCGGAGGAGTCGCTCTGGCAGCAGCTTGACTGCCAGACCTTGGTGATTCTTGCGACGCCCATCTGCACGTTTGAAGTCCACTTCAAAGCCATTGCCGCCGCCGGGGGCAGGAACGTCATCATCACCGACGCTGGCTCCACCAAAGCCGTGGTGTGCGAGTATGCGACGAAGCACCTGCCCGATCCGGGCTGGTTTGTCGGCGCTCACCCCATGGCAGGCAGCGAGAAACAGGGCCCGCAGCATGCCGACGCGGCCATGCTCATCAACCGGCCAACCATACTCACGCCCCTGCCTGAGGCTCACCCCCGGGCTGTAGAAGTGGTGACCGCCCTGTGGCAGGCCATTGGTATGCGGACGCTGACCATGACTCCACAGGATCACGACAACGCCGTGGCCGCCATCAGCCATCTGCCTCACGCACTGGCGATGCAGCTGGTACTCACCACCTCGCGTCAGCCTCAATCGCTGGATATTGCTGCCGGGGGCTTCCGTGACACCACGCGCGTGGCCAGTGGCGATGTGGCCATCTGGAAAGACATTTTCCTGACCAACCGCCAGGCCCTGGTGGCGGCGATTGATCAGTTCCAGACCGATCTATCACAGCTTCGTGACCGCCTGCTGCAGGGCGACGAGGCGTACATCACCGAAACACTCACGCAGGCCAAAGCCATCCGGGATCAGTGGATGAACGCTCCCCAGCAGGGAGGATCACTGCCCGGCCGCCCTGCTGAATAATTTCCTTATCAACACCCTTTTTAGAACAAGCCAATCACATGAGTCATCAACTTGGATTCATCGGTGCGGGCAACATGGCGGAAGCCATTGTCCGTGCGACCATCAACAGCCAGATTCTTCCTGCCAGCCAGATCATTGCATGCGATGTGAATCAGTCCCGCAGGGATCTGTTCGCCTCGCTGGGCGTGAGCGTGACGCAGACCACCGGCGAAGTGGTCAGCCAGGCTAAGCCTTACGTTCTGCTGGCTGTCAAGCCTCAGCAGCTTGGCGATGTAGCCGCGGAACTGGCAAAGCACATCACTGCTGATCATGTGATTATCTCCATCATGGCCGGGATTACCTCGGCCAAGCTCGCCTCAGCCATCACGAGCGCCAGGGCAGCAGCGGGTCTGAGTGATGATCTGAAGGTACGCATCATTCGCGTCATGCCCAACACTCCGCTGATGTCGGGCCTGGGCATGGCCGGTATCAGCCTGGGCGAACATGCAAAGCCCGGCGATGAAACGATGGCCCAGCAGATCTTCGGCGCAGGTGACAACAAAGCCGTCATCATTCCCGAAAGCCAGATGGACGCACTCACCGCTGTCTCCGGATCGGGCCCGGCGTATGTGTTCTACCTGGCTGAAGCCATGGAAAAAGCAGCCAATGAACTGGGCCTGAAGGATCACGCTCGTCAGCTGGTGGCGCAGACGATTCTGGGCTCCGCACACCTGCTGGCCAGCTCGCCCGACACCCCGGCCGAGCTTCGCCGTAAGGTCACCAGCCCCGGTGGAACCACTGAAGCGGCTGTCCGTCACATGGATGGCAACAAGACCATTGATGTTGTCGTCAACGCCATCAAAGCCGCCCAGAAGCGCAGCAAGGAACTGGGCGCCTGAGGCAGCGTCGTCATCGTTGAGCCGGGGAGCAGAACCCTCGATTGAAAGGAAGCTCATGATCAATCCGTCTCAGCATTCCATGCTACATCGCATTGCCCTGCTACTGGTGCGTCTGTCGTTTGGTGCCTACCTGTTCTTTGCGGGTTTCAACAAGCTCTACGTTAAAGGTGGTTCGCTGGGCGCGGCCATTGATGCGTGGATGAAGAAGTACAACGACACCCTGCCCGATTGGCTCGATTCGGGCTGGGCCAACACCATCATTGCTACACCTTACGGTTACGCGTTGCCCTGGCTGGAAATCATCCTTGGGTTGCTGCTGGCACTGGGCCTGTTTTTCCGTGCAACTTCTGCAGTGCTGACCTTTCTGCTGGCGACCATCGCCATTGCGGTCGTCACTCAGGCCGGGAACATCAGCGGAGCCGACAAGCTGGGCGTGCATCACAGCATCGTGATGGCCTGCTTTGCATTCCTGCTGATCTTCACCGGGCCCGGTGGTTTCAGTCTCGACAGCATGCTGCCCCGCCGCAGGCGCAATCGTTGAAGTAACTGACACGCCGATATTTGACTCCTGAATCCTCTGCGAGGCCGTATGTATCCCACGCTTCGAGATTTTGTCGACGCTCTTGAAAAAGCCGGTGAACTGCATCGCGTGAAGGCTCGCGTCTCGCCCATGCTTGAGATCACGCAGATTGCAGATCGCATCAGCAAGAGCCCCGCAGCCAATGTCAGCGAACACGCGAAAATCTTCGATCCGAAGCACGCACATCTCGGTGGCAAAGCGCTGCTCTTCGAGAATGTCGAAGGCTCGTCCATGCCTCTGCTGATCAACGCGTTTGGCAGCTATCGACGCATGGAAATGGCGATGGGCTGTCTGGAAGGCGGATACGAGGCGCTGGCAGAGAAGGTATCCAGGCTCGTCAAACCTGAGCCGCCCACAACAATGATGGACAAGCTGCGCAAGCTCCCTGAGCTGGCCAAGATCGCGTCCTACCCGCCCAAGCTGGTGCGTTCGGGTGTCTGCCAGGAGGTAGTCAAGACGGGTGATGAGATCAACCTCTTCGAGCTGCCCATCATCAAGTGCTGGCCGCTGGATGGTGACCTGCGTGCGGTGGGTTACCCCATGGACATGCACCCGGGCGGCGGTCAGGGACGTTACATCACCTTTGGTGGCATCCACACCATTCATCCCGATGATGCAGGAAAAGACGGCCCGCGCACCAGTCGTAACATCGGCATGTATCGCGCACAGCTGCTCGATAAAAACCACACGGCCATGCACTGGCATATGCATCATGACGGTGCACGCCACTGGCGAGCCTGGAAAAAATTGGGCAAGCCCATGCCCTGTGCCATCGCGCTGGGGGGGCCGAGTGTGATGCCCTTTGCTGCGACGGCTCCGCTGCCACCCGGTATCTCCGAGTGGCTCTTTGCAGGCTTCCTCAACGATGGCGGCGTGGATATGGTGGCCTGCAAGACGGTTGACCTTCACGTCCCGGCCAACTCGGAAATTGTCATTGAAGGCTACGTCTCCGAACAGGCGGGCCATGTTGGCTTTGATCCCCGTGTTCATGGAAACGATGTCGGCCCCGGTGCAGCGTTTGAAGGCCCTTTCGGGGATCACACCGGGTTCTACTCGCTGCCTGATCGTTATCCGATTTTCACCGTCACGGCCATCACGCATCGCAGGAACCCGATCTACCCCACCACGATCGTCGGGCTGCCGCCACAGGAAGACTACTACCTGGGCAAAGCCACCGAGCGCATTTTCCTCCCTCTGCTCAAGACGCTGGTGCATGACATCATTGACTACGATCTGCCCATGTTCGGCGCGTTCCACAACTGCGCTTTTATCAAGATCCGCAAGGAATACCCGCTGCAGGCCCGGAGGGTGATGCACGCCATCTGGGGCGCGGGTCAGATGGCATGGACGAAGATGCTGGTGATCGTCGATGAGCATGTGAACGTGCATGATCATGAGGAAGTGATGTTCCACCTGTGCGCCAACTGCGATCCCGGGCGGGATATCGAGATCGTCAACGGCCCATTGGACATCCTGGACCACGCTGCTCCTCGCCTGGGCGCGGGTCATAAGATCGGCTTTGACGCCACGGCCAAGATTCCCGGCGAGGAAGTAGGCGGAAATCCAGTACGCGACTTCCCGCCGATTCTACAGATGAGCCCGGATATTATTCAGCGGGTCAATCAACGCTGGAAGGAATACGGGTTCTGAGCCGTCTTACACACTCGACTTTCTGCCAGTGAGGTATTGAATACTGAACTGGCCACTGTTCTTTTCAAGAGACACTTATGAATGCCTCTGCATCTTCGAAGAATCCGCTTACTCTGGTCATCGTTGGCGGCGTGGCTGGTGGCGCCTCGGCTGCTACGCGTGCGCGTCGTATGGATGAGCATGCCCGCATCATCCTGTATGAGAAGGATGAGCATGCTTCCTTTGCCAACTGTGGTCTGCCTTACTACATCGGCGGGGAGATCACTGATCGCAGCAAGCTCATCGTGGCCAAGCCTGAGCTGTTCCGTGATCGCTTCAATATCGAGCTGCATACCCGTCATGAAGTAACGGCCATCAACCGCCGTGAAAAGACGGTGACGGTGCTGGACCGCAACAAGGGCATCACCTTCACGCAGAAGTATGACAAGCTGATCCTTTCGCCTGGTGCTTCGCCTGTAGTCCCTTCGCTTAGGGGTGTAGAAAGCAGCAATGTTTTTTCACTGCGTAATCTTGCGGATACGGATCGCATCTTCGCAGCAGTCAATGCCAGGAGTGACGGCCATGCGGTGGTGATCGGCGCGGGTTTCATCGGCCTGGAGATGGTGGAAATGCTTCACCGTCGAGGCATGAAAGTCACACTCGTAGAGCTGCAGAAGCAGGTGCTTCCGCCTCTGGATCCGGAGATGGCCAGCCGGGTTGAGCAGGAGCTGATCCGCAACGGCGTGAAGGTCCATCTGGGCGCGGGGCTGGCTGGTTTTGAAACATCAGGAGGTAACGTCAGCAAGGTCATCCTCAGTGACGAAACAAAGCTGGATGCAGACCTGGTTATTCTGGGCATCGGTGTTAAGCCGAATGTGAAGCTCGCACAGGAAGCTGGCCTTGCGCTGGGGCGGACGGGTGGCATCGTCGTCAACGAATATCTGCAGACCAGCGATCCTGACATTTACGCCGCAGGCGACGCGGTGGAATACCGTCATGGCGTCAGTGGTTTACAGCAGCGTATCCCATTGGCGGGGCCAGCCAACCGTGCAGGCAGGCTTGCGGGCCAGCATGCGGTCTGTGGTCAGAGCAGACCCATGGCCCCTGTGCTGGGAACTGCTATTGTGCGCGTGTTTGAAACCACTGCGGCTCTCACGGGTCTGACGCAGAAGACTGCGGATCCGGCTCACAGCCGCGCGATCTGGGTGACGACGAATCATCACGCCGGATACTATCCCGGCGCGAAGCCGCTGAACCTTAAGCTGATCTACGACACGCGTGACAGCCGCGTGCTTGGTGCTCAGGCCGTGGGCGCTCAGGGTGTCGACAAACGCATGGACGTCATCGCCACGGCCATTCAGCTCAAGGCCACCGTCTATGATCTGACTGAGCTTGACCTGGCCTACGCCCCGCCATTCGGCTCGGCTAAGGACCCGATCCACATGGCCGCGTTCGCGGCGTGTAATGATCTAGATGGACTCATGACCACGGTCCGGCCAGATGTGGATTTTGAGAATATGCAGGTCGTCGACGTGCGCACGGCGAAGGAATTCGCCGAACTCTCCTTTCCCGGAACGATTAACATCCCCGTGGATGAACTGCGTCAGCGTATCGGCGAACTGGACCCGAAGAAGGAAACCATCGTCACCTGCGCTTCAGGCGTGCGAAGCTATGTAGCGGCCCGCATTCTGGAACAGCATGGGTTCTCGACGGTTCTGGAACTGACGGGCGGTGCATCGGTCCGTTCGCATACAGGCCAGCCCGTCAAACGGGGTAAGGAAGAAGTTCCACCACCCTGTCGGGCCTGATCAGATAAATGATCAAGGATGAAACAAAGCAGCCCTGCTCTCAAAGGAACAGGGCTGTTTCTGTTTTCGTATTGCAACGAGTCAGACAGACTTTAGTGGATGTTGATCGTCGGAGCCTTGCTTTCCAAGGCGGAAACGCTGACCTGAGCCTGCAGGGCACGGACCAGAGCATTGAGCTCGTCGTTGAGCTTGGTGCCCGGCTCAAAGTTCTTCAGAGGTGTGCCCGAGTCACTGTTGGCACGCAGGGCCATGTTGATCGGGACCGTGCCCAGGAAAGGAACGCCCATCTGCTGGGCCATCTGCTGGGCGCCGCCTCGACCGAAAATATCGTATTCCTTGCCATCGTCACCGATGAAATAGCTCATGTTCTCGACGATACCCATCACGTTGATGTCGAGCTGCTGGAACATACGCACGGCGCGGCGGGCATCGTCCTGCGCCACCTTCTGCGGCGTGCAGACAACCACTGCGCCCGTCAGAGGCAGTAACTGAGACATTGTCAGCGGAACGTCGCCCGTGCCCGGAGGGAGGTCGATAATCAGGTAATCCAGATCGCCCCATTCCGTGCGTGTGGCCAGGTCGCGGAAGGCGCCGTGCGCCATCGGGCCACGCCAGATCAGCGGCTTTTCGTCTTCAACCAGCGCACCAATGCTGATGGCACGAATGCCATGGACTGCAAAGGGAATCATCGTCTGGCGAGGGGTGCCCTTGAGCTCCAGGCCAGACAAACCGAGCATCGTCGGTGCCGAGGGACCATAAATGTCACCGTCGAGCAGGCCCACGCGGGCTCCGGTTAGCGCCAGACCCACGGCCAGGTTCACCGAGACGGTGCTCTTGCCCACGCCCCCCTTGCCAGCGCCAACGGCGATGATGTGCTTCACGTTGGGCAGTGGATTGCTGCTGGCTGCTTTCTGTTGAGCGGTGGGCTGAGGTGGATTAACGAACTCGATTGTCACCTGTTCCACGCCACCCAGTTCGCGTACTGCAGCGTCGATCTGCTGGCGGAGCTGATCCTTGAAGCCACCGGCCGATGGAGCGAGCTCAACCTGGACCGAAATCAGCCCTTCACACACGGCCACATTTTTGACGAGGTTGAGCGTCACCAGATCCCGATGCAATTCGGGCTCGTTGACCTTGCGAAGCTGCTGAAGAACCTGATCCTTGGTGATAGCCATGCTGACACAATCCTGCGGGGTCTATTGAAATCTCACGGGACAAAAACAGCCCGAAAGATGAATCGTAGCGTGATTGGCGATATTGTTCCAATGACGCATGACCACTGGCGGCTCCCGGGCCTTGGCTTCTCAACTTATCCGCATGCTTCTGGAAATAAAGCCCGCCAGCCTCTCGTTATACTCACAGATGATGGCCAATGGCCCTTATTCAGGCCCCGCATACTGACGGAGATGGAACATGCTTACGAACCGCCCCATTCGTCACCGGCTGATGACTGGATCACTGGCTCTGGTGCTTGCTGTTTCACCGACATTCCTCCATGCCAATGAAGGTGCATCCAAGCCTGTCGAAAAGAGCAAGCCCACGCTCGCCGGGCCAAAGATTGACGCATCTGCTGAGGGCAGAGGCAAGCAGTTCAATGGCCAGAACCGTTCGCGCGGTGATGTCATGCAGGAAGCTCTGAAATCCATCGATCTCACCGAAGAGCAGAAGAAGCAGATCCAGAACATCATTGTTGAGAATCGCGCTGCCCGCACGACATGGCAGAAGGCCACTCACGAGAAGCTGCAGACGCTTCAGATGGAGCTTAAAGCGGCTCAGGAAGCTCAGAACAACGACAGGGCCCAGGAAATACAGAAGCAGATCAAAGCCGTGCGCGACACTGCCCCGCAGGCATCGCAGACAACAGCCTTGATCCGTAAGGTGCTGACAGAAGAACAGCTCGCCGCGCTGGATGCCCGCATCAAGGAAATTCAGGAAAGTCGTCGCGCCGCCCGGAGGATGGAAGGCGGCATGATGATGGGCGGTAAAGCAAAAGACACTGCTGAGAAGAGCAAGTCTGATCAGAACAAGCAGAGTAAGGGTAAAGATGGCAAGCTCGACCTGTGATTTCGCATCGCAGGTCGATGATTGCGAACTATCTGCTGTTTAACCGGGAGGCTATACACTCTCAGCGGCCTGAGATTTCGGAACGAGCCTGGTCGATCATTTCCAGCAGGGGCGAAGGATCGAGCAGATTCTCAACGGCGCGGTCTGCGCCGCATTGCACCAGTTGATCGATGGAATATCCGCCGGTGCCCACCGCCAGAACTTTGGCGTCGTGGGCTTTGGCGCATGCAACATCGCGTGGCGTATCACCAATGACGATGACGCCCCGCGGATCGGCTTTGTGGCCCAAGGAGGCTTCGTACTTACGCATCGCCAGTTCGACCAATCCGGGGCGGCTGCGGGCTTCGTCACCGTAGGCCGTGATTCCAAACCAGCGATGATCGACCCCAATCGCCTGGAGCTTGATCGGGACGGCCTGGGTGTAGTTGCCAGTGAGCAGCCCCAACTGAATGTCCTGAATTTCCTGCTCGCGTGTTCGCAGCAGTTCCAGAATGGCATGGATGCCGGGCATGACCTCAACATCTTTGCCTGAAACCTGAAATTCATGTGCCAGTCGCTGAATGTAGGCGTCGTGGAACAACTGGTGGTGGGTATCACAATCGGTGAACTTGTTGAGTTCTGCTGCCTGTGAGAAGATCAGCGGATCGAGATTGCCTGCAGCTTCGATACCATCCCACTTGAAGCCCTGGCCGAACATCTGATCAGCCACATGGAACATGGCTCGCATCCCTGCCCCGCCTGATTTCATCAGGGTGCCATCGATATCAAACAGCAGGAGGATGCGATCCACGGATCCGCTCCATCAAGAGGTTAGTAATAGGATGTAGAAGAAGTATAGCTTCCCGATCAATGGCTTTACTTCAGGGGAAGGATAAAAAACGCAATTCAACAGCTATTCCCTGAGTGACTTTCACGGATGGCTGCCTATCCTTAAAAAAAGCAGTTGGAGAGGGCTGCGATCCAGGATCAGGGGAAAGAAAGCATGGCACACATCCCATATCGTTACGTCTCTGGTGCTTTGATGGTACTGGTGCTGATGGTCCTGCTGACGATAGGATGCTCAAGTCAGCGGGCGCCGATGGTGATGGAATCACCCGTGTATTCCTACATTCGATCGGGTGAATCGCAGCAGTTCCAGACACCAGAGCCCGCAGTTACGATGACTCTCGATCCGCCTATGGTATCTGCAGCCAGATAAGCACAAACCACTGCAGCTAGCAGGTTTAATCAATTGAAAATTGTGGTGAAGCCCGTCTCAGGAGGTGGAGCTTTTGCCTGCATTGCCCTTGCTAGAGGACGCAGATTCTTCCAACTTGTTGACGCGGCGCTGGAGCTTACGGAACTCAGAGACGATGTCAGGCAGGCGCATGATCAGAAGCATACTGCGCTTCATCAGACTCATTTCAACCGCCGGCTGACCGCCCCAGACTGATTTGTCGGGGATGTCATCCATCACACCGGATTTGGCGGCGAGCTTCACCTGATTCCCGATACGCAGGTGCCCTGCCACGCCCACCTGGCCACCCATGACCACATAGTCGCCAGTTTCAGTGGAGCCCGCGATGCCCACCTGCGCGACGAACAGGTTATGCCTGCCAATGCTCGCACCGTGGCCGATGGCCACCAGATCGCTAAACTTGGTCCCGGCGCCGATGCGTGTCACGCCGATGGTGGCGCGGTCGATCGTACAGCCGGCACCCATTTCAACATCGTCCTCGACGACCGCGATGCCGGCCTGCGGAATCTTGTGATGCTTGCCCTGATAGGTGGCGTAGCCGAAGCCGTCCTGCCCGATGACGCACCCGGCGTGGAGCGTTACGCGGTTACCCAGCACGCAGTCGTCATAGACGGTGACGTTAGCGTAGAGCTGGCAGTCGTCGCCGACGCGGGCATCTTTGCCAACGTAGCAGTGCGGATAGATGACTGTGCGATCGCCAATAATGGCGCCTTCTTCGATCACTACAAATGGATGGATGATGCAGTCCTGACCCACTTTCGCGGTGGGATGCACCACGGCCTGCGGGCTGATGCCACTGCCCGGATGCTTGCGGAAGCCATGCAGTTCCACCACAGCCTGTCGAAAGGCGAAGTAAGGGTCCTTTGCCACCAGTACTGCCAGATGCGACGGAGCGTTGGCAGCGTCATCCTTCCCGAGAATGACCGCACCGGCCTGGGTGGTGGCGATCAACTTTGAGTACTTAGGATTGGCCAGGAAGCTTACCTGATCCGGCCCTGCTTTATCCAGCGATGCGCATGAACTGACCACGCGCGAGCCGTCCCCCTGGACGGTTGCGCCGATTTTTATGGCCAGTTCCTCGAGAGTCATGCTCATAGCAGGCATCGCATCAGTTTAGGGCCAGCGGAAAGTCGTTACAGGCTGCAGGCGATGGATCAGAGTTCAACGTACTGCATGTCTGCTTCAGCATGTCGGCCGCAGGCAGGCAGCTCGACAGCGCCGCCGAGGATGTCACCCATCTGCTGACGGACAGCATGATCGTCGTAAGCGCCCCTGGCTCCTTCACCGATGGCAGCCAGCAGGTCAGTGGCAATCTGCCCTTCGCTGCGAGCCAGTTCGACCACGCGCTTCAGTGCGGGGTCAAACACCTGGAAGCGGCCCTGAACATTCTGGAAGGTACCACCCTTTTCAGCCCAGGTCTTGCCAGGCATCAGCACGTCGGCTTTGGCAGTCAGGTCGTTGGGCAGCGTGTCGATCAGGGCAACAAACTTACGGGAGAGCGCAGTGGTCAGTTCCTTAGTGGTCCACTTGCTGGGGAAGTTGCCCGTGACCAGCACAGCGCCGACCGTGGTGGCCTTGTCGCTGAGCTTAGCCAGGAAATCATCGTAGTTGAGCACCTGAGCCGGGTCGCTGACCAGGCTTTCCAGAGCCTTGCGCACGCCGCGGCTGTTGGGGCACTTCTCAGCATAGATCGTGTAGCCGCCGGGGAAGGTCTTGTCTTCGCCCTGAATCGGAACCGGGCCCACGGCCAGCGTGGCCTGGCTGTCGATGGCCTTGACGAACTTGCCCAGCAGCCAGGCTTCTTCGCAGGTGAGCATCGGGCTCACGAGCACGGCCAGGCTGCCAGCGCCCTTCTCAGAAACCACCTTGCGGAAGTTATCGACGACTTCGGCGTAGGCGCGATCCCAGTCGGCTTCCACCGGCGTGCCAAGCTGTTGACGCATGGGCTTCTGGAGGCGGTCTTCGCTATGGACGAACTTCCAGCCATAGCGGATTTCGTCGCTGGTCCACCACTTGTTGACCTCCAGGTTCGTGCGAGGCTTGATGCGGTAGATGCGATCTTCGTTGTGTTCGATGAAGATGTTGTCGCCCGACGCAGTGATGCCATCGATCGAAGGTGTCTTTGTGAGGAACCACACACGCTGGGTGAAGAGGAAGTCCTTATCGAGCAGCGCACCAACGGGGCAGATGTCTACCACGTTGCCCGACAGTTCGTTGTTCAGTGGTTTGCCCGGGAAGATGTCGATCTGCTCAGCCGAGCCTCGGCCGAAGATGCCGATTTCCTTGGTCCCGGTTACTTCCTTGGTGAAGCGCACACAGCGCGAGCACATGATGCAGCGGTCAGAGTAGAGATAAACGTGCTCGCCGATGTCCTTCTTGGGCTGTTTGATCTTGTCTTCGAGGAATCGCGATTCGCTGCGGCCATACTCGAAGGAGAAGTCCTGCAGCTTGCACTCGCCCGCCTGGTCACACACCGGGCAGTCCAGCGGGTGGTTGATGAGCAGGTATTCCATCACCGCCTTCTGGTTGGCAATGGACTTGGGCGAGTTGGTGGTCACAACCATGCCATCAGCAGCGGGCGTCTGGCAAGTGGGAACGAGCTTGGGGATCAGCTCGAGCTTGTTGTCGTTACGCGGATTGGGCGAAGCCACTTCCGCAAGGCAGATGCGGCAGCTGGCCACGATGGACATGCCCGGATGGTAGCAGTACTGAGGAATCTCCACGCCGTTTTCGTTGGCGACCTGGATGATCATCTTCTTGCCTTCAAAGTGGCATTCTTTACCGTCAATGGTGATTTTGGCCATGACTTGCGCGTATCCGTGGAGCTGGTCCAGCGTTGGCTGCTTTCCAATGGCTGCCAACGGGCCTGCGAGGGCTGAAAATCAAGTGACATATCGTAGTCGGAAACGCTTTTACGTTCCAGAGGAGCCCCGGCTGATTCAGGCTATCCACCATGACCGCGGTCGGGTATGAAGGTCCAATCGCGTTATACTGATCTTGCGATTGTCTATCACCCGCCTGATGGAGCCCGCCTGAATGTCGCAGTCCTACCAAGCTCGCCCGGCCATTGCCCTGGAAGCCTCCTACAAGCAGCTGCGCGAGCTCAAGCCCAATGTGGCAGTTCTGCCCTGGGGGGCGACGGAAGCCCATAACTTCCATCTGCCATGTGGGACGGATGTTCTGGAAGCCAACGCCGTGAGCGAAGCTGCAGTCCTCCAGGCCAATGCTCAGGGGGCCCGCTGCCTGCTTCTGCCCTGCGTTCCCTTCGGGATTAATCATTCTCAGTTGACGCAGTTTGCCATCTCCATGCGGTCTTCAACCCAGCAGGCCGTGCTGCGGGACATTGCGGAAAGCCTGGCCTATCAGGGGATCGACAGACTGGTGCTGATGAATTTCCATGGGGGTAATGAATTCAAATCGATGATTCGTGATCTGGCGTTTGAGATTCCAGTGTTCATCGTCCAGGTCCATGCCTTTCGGGTGAATGCCAACCTCAAGAGCATGCTCCAGAACAAGGAAGGCGATCACGCGGACGAGTTTGAAACAGCCCTGATGCTCCACATTGCCCCTCATTGGGTCGACATGCCCTCCGCTGATGATGGGGCCATGACGCGAAGTGAACTGCCAGCACTCAGCAGCACGCCGGGCGTCTGGTTCGTCCGTAACTGGATTGAAACGACGCATAGCTCGGGAACGGGCGACCCACGCCTGGCCACCGCCGAGCAAGGGCGGGCCATTTTTGAATCGCTTGTGACCCCGCTGACGAAAATGCTGGTCGAACTCTCAGCCGCCCAGCCTGGCCAGTACCCGTTTGTGCATCACACCCCGATCAGGCCGGTGAGCACGAACGTCTCTGAGATGAATACCTGATTATCACAACAGGCCCAGTGGGTCTGTCATCACCTGTTTCCGAAGGGAGTCCACCATGTCCAGTACGCATCTGGTTCGACTTGGTAAGAGTGAACTGAAAGTTTCGCCCATCTGCTTTGGAACCTGGCAGCTTTCGCCCAAATTCTGGGGTGAGCAGTCGCAAAGTGAAATCAGCAGCGCCATCCAGCTGGCGTACGATCTTGGCATCAACTTCATCGACACCGCTGACGCGTATGGTGACGGCCTGGCCGAGCAGGTGGTGGGTAAAGCCATCAAGAGCCTGCCTCGCGAGAAACTCGTCATCGCCACCAAGGTATATAACCATTTCTACCCCGATGGCTCACGTCATGGCGATCTGTCCAGCGACTACATCCTTAAAGCCTGTGACGACAGTCTGCGTCGGCTTGATCTGGATTACATCGATCTTTACCAGTGTCACGCCTTCGATCCGCTGGTGCGCTACGACGAACTGGCCGAAACGCTCAACAGCCTGGTCAAAGCAGGCAAGATTCGCGCCTATGGCGTGAGCAACTGGAGCGTCGAACAGATGCGCACCGGAAGCATGATGGGCAACTACGCCACCTGCCAGCCCGTCTACAGCCTGCTCAAACGTGATATTGAGAAAGACATCCTGCCTTACTGTCAGGGCAACGATATTGGCACGTTGATCTACAGTTCCCTGCATCTGGGGCTGCTCACGGGCAAGTACAAGGGCCATGAAACCTTCACCGATGTCCGTCAAAGCCGGCCTGACTTCCAGGGCGAGCGCTATAAGCTCATCTGTGAGCGAGTACAGCAGGTCGGGGAGATTGCGAAAAAATATGATCTGACCACCGTCCAGCTTGTGCTGGCCGTCACGCTTATGCACCCGGGCATTACCAGTGCTATTGTGGGCATCAAGACCCAGCAGCAGATCAAGGAAGCAGCCGGTGCGATGGGCAAGACAGTCAGCATTGTCGACTGGAACCAGGTGCGTACTCTGCTGACCGTCTGACCCGATTTCCAGCCCCAGAGGCAATGGGGAAAACACTCCCCCTGACCTGACAAGCCGGTTGAATTTCGTTAGAATGCTTCATTCTCATGGTGGCTTAACTCCACCTGAATGACCGGGTAGCTCAGTCGGTAGAGCATCGGACTTTTAATCCGTGGGTCGTGAGTTCAAGTCTCACCCCGGTCATTCAAATAAGCCCCGCTAGTCTAAGGACTTAGCGGGGCTTGTTGTTTTAGCGGGGACGCCCGGAAAGTGATTTTGTGGCAATTTTTGTGGCAATTTGGCCGGACGCCCTTCTCAGAAGTCGCTCGGCGAAGCGCTGCACAAGCTCGATCTGCTCCCCGTTCAGGCGATCTAGAACGGCCTGCAAATCCTGCTTCGGGGAGTCGGTTTCGTACATCGTTTCCGGTGGGCGAAGTTAGTGCATGCGTGATACAGCCATGTCATGCCCCAGCCAGGCATCGACCACGTATTCAGGACAGGTCAGGTTCCAAGTCGTGGCTCGCCACTTGGGCAGCGTTTGAAACCGCGCTCTCCACTCAGGCTGATCGGCGCATGATAAGTCTTAATCTCTCGGTTCAGATTTTCTCCCAACATGGTTCACCACGCGGGTGATAAGGCAGGTTTGATAAGCTTTTCAATGTCCGATCCGTCTAGCTCATACTAGTCTTTTGCGTTCGCGTCTGAATAGATTGAACCCGACAAGGGAAAATTTCATCGGGCTGTGCTTCACGCCAAACATGACATTAGCGACCTGCACATACTTGCAAACTGTCTTAGGTGATTGAACAGATCTATGTAAACTAACTGGTGCATGTTATGACAGTTGCGAGTTGGCTGCGGGTCGTGGTTGAATAGATCGCATCAGCAGCCGGTTCGACTCCGGCCCGCGTTGCGGGTTGGCTGCGGGTCGTGGTTGAATAGATCCTCGCGGCAGGCAACCCCTGTCGTCAGCGGTTGCGGGTTGGCTGCGGGTCGTGGTTGAATAGATCAGGCGTTGATCTGGCAATTCGTGGCGGAAAGTTGCGGGTTGGCTGCGGGTCGTGGTTGAATAGATCCCCGTTGCCAGCTTTGACATCCTGCCAGAGTTGCGGGTTGGCTGCGGGTCGTGGTTGAATAGATCTCCATCGACAGCGTGTATCGCAAAGCGCAGTTGCGGGTTGGCTGCGGGTCGTGGTTGAATAGATCCCGACCACGAGGACGCGCATGAGTGGTATGGTTGCGGGTTGGCTGCGGGTCGTGGTTGAATAGATCCGAGTTGCCGACCTTCGAGCGCTTGACCTTGTTGCGGGTTGGCTGCGGGTCGTGGTTGAATAGATCAGCGCCGGTCTTATTGACCAGCGCGATCTGGTTGCGGGTTGGCTGCGGGTCGTGGTTGAATAGATCACGGAAACAATCAACCTGTACTCTATCGAGTTGCGGGTTGGCTGCGGGTCGTGGTTGAATAGATCGGCATTGGCCAGCTTAAATAGCTTGGCTTCGTTGCGGGTTGGCTGCGGGTCGTGGTTGAATAGATCTCCAGGATCAGCTGCAGCTGAGCATCCACGTTGCGGGTTGGCTGCGGGTCGTGGTTGAATAGATCTCACATCTGCTCTGGATGTAGTGGTTCAGGTTGCGGGTTGGCTGCGGGTCGTGGTTGAATAGATCGCCGCGGGAGTCGAACCCGCATGTCCGGGGTTGCGGGTTGGCTGCGGGTCGTGGTTGAATAGATCTTGACCCCGGAAGAACTGGCGGCGGTCCTGGTTGCGGGTTGGCTGCGGGTCGTGGTTGAATAGATCAGAGCAGCTACACAGAGGCACACGCTAAGGTTGCGGGTTGGCTGCGGGTCGTGGTTGAATAGATCTGCCTTTCCATTCACGAGGCAGGGGCATATGTTGCGGGTTGGCTGCGGGTCGTGGTTGAATAGATCTTGTCCACGATATTCTGAGGCATCGTCAGGCTTTAACGCCTGGCGATGACTCAGAAAAGCTCGAGCTGAGGGGGTGGAGTTTCTGTTTTGCAACGTTTTTTGCCCCAGAAAACGCGCATGCGTTCAAATTGCTTGTCTGTGATGGCGATCAGTCTCACTTCGCCATCGGCAGGCAGCATGCGCTCCACGCGCTGGACATGCACTTCTGCGTTTTCTTCACTGGCACAATGGCGGATGTACACCGAATACTGCATCTGCGTAAAGCCATCCTCAATGAGCTTCTTGCGGAAAATAGTATAAGCCCGCCTGGCGGCTTTGGTGTCGGTCGGCAGGTCGAACATGGTCAACACCCACATACATTGATATCCGCTGATGTACATGGCAGTCACTCTGAAACAGGATGCGACGGAATTCTGAACGCCGGGTTCTTCCAGGCGGGAATCATCAGTCTCTGTTTCACATCAGTCAGACATTGAACAAACGATGCCAGGTAGCGATGCAACGCCACCATCAGAGGCCCCTGCATCTGGCCATATTTCACAGGATGTGTCAGGAGCGACAGAAGAACGGCTTTGACTGCAGGCGTCAGGCCCTGACTGGCCTGGCCTGTTTGAAGCAGCTCTCGCACGCAAGCGTCGACCAGAGGCCTGAATGGCTCAATCAGATCGTCCGCCAGTGCAAAGGCGTTGGCTCGATGACGATGGGCAATGCCCAGTGACGGGATCAGCCCTGCAGAAACAATGGCCCGCCCCAGCGCAGCGCGAAGCACGGTGTAGCCATAGTTGAGAAGGACATTGGCAGGATCTAGCCATCCTGATCGCGCTTGAAGGATTTGAGATCCGCCATCTGCCCGGCAGTGACGCTGGACTGTAAGCGGGGCTGATCTTCTCCTGCCAGCCAGGCAGCCCAGTAGATGCGGGCGGCCTGTCCTTCGACGTTGGTCGTATCGCCTGACTTCACTTCGCCTGCTAATGTTCGCAGCGTTCTGGCGGCTGGCGAGTCTTCCGGCAGATTGTCTGCCTGGCGATTGACCTTGGCACGGACCAGCATCTTCCAGAGATTCTTCCGGGCAGGCTGAGACGCATTGATCTGAATTTGCATGCGCTCGACCACCTGCGTATGCGTCGACAGGGGCAGCATCATGCCTGCAGGCAGATGGTCCGGCCCGCAAAACACAACCGCAGCGCCGCAATCCGTCAGCATCGTCAGAGCGCGATGCGTCATCGTGACTGCAGGATGATCAATCAGGACAACGCCAATGTCTTCACAGGGAATCGTGCGGGCCTGCTGCTTGTCACCATCGAAAGGCTGAATCACAAGCTGCCGATGCTGGACCGCCAGATGAACCGCCTGCTGCGATATTTCGATGGTCTTCTTGATCATGCCATCGCCCTGGACTGATATTCTGCATGCTTTCATAGTCATGCAGATACTTCAGCCATTGTAACGATGGCTAGCATGACTCCAATATCAATCTCTAGCCCAGCGGACCCGGCCGAGGTAATCAATAGAGACCTTCCTGGCCTGAGCTTTGCCCAGAAGAGTATTGACCATAAAGCTGAATTTCTTTTTGTCCTTGGCTGGTCTGGCGTCGGTGTGATGGTAAAACCACATCTGCCCTGCCGTGGAAGCGGAAGTGTTATAAACCAGCAGCTGCGGTTTGCCCCCCACCTGCGCCAGGACCATTTCGCCACGTGACAGCGAGAAGAGGAATTTTGCTTCAGGACTTTGGGGGTGGACACGCGTGATCAATGGAATATCCCGGGCGATCTGCTGCATTGCCTGGATCAGCCTGGGATCATTTTTGCGGATCTTCTTCCCCTTGCCTTGAGCTTCGAGCTTCTGTCTGACCTGTGACAGTGCATGGGTCTGCCGCTTGAGGCGATCCGCAGCATCAAGCATGGTCGTCCAGACTGCTTCATACTTTGTCTTGCCTTCTTCCTGATACTCAAAGAAGGACAGATGATGCGTGGACCCCGGCTTGACGTATACGGTCTGATCGCCGCTGCGGATCGGCCTGATGGTCTGCTCTTTCTTGATGACGCGGACCTTGCGAATCGGCGGTCCCTGCGTGCCAGTCTTCTTGCCGATCAGTCGAAGCGGATTGGCAGGATCGCCGAAGAGTACCTTCATGTCCTGCGCGGCAATCGTCTTGCCTCTGCCGATCTCGTAGCCATGCTCAGCCAGCCGACGAATGACGGCGTCACGCACTGCCACATCACGAATCGATGAAATCTCATTGGCAGAAAGCGCCTCAAGCGGCTTACGGACCACATATTCATTGGCGACGGTCTGGCCGGCATCGTTGCGATGCAGGCCATACATCGTCTCCTCATGCAGGCCCCCAGCCACCTTACGCGATGGCCGATGCGAAACCTGAATCTGATTGACATACGCCTGTACATCTTGCCGGAAGGTGGGCCAGGGTTCAGGCAGCACTTCGCCTGTGGCATGCGTCCCACCCTGCTTGCGGATTCTGCTCAGGCCCTGCAGTCGCGAGCGATTCGTCAGCGCTATGACAATCGCATCAATCGCGTGATGGCGATGGTCTTCACGTACTTTCACCTTCTCATCCGCTTCAGGGGTCAGCAGATTATGAAGCCCCCACTGATATCGCAGCTCAGCGGTCAGCTGGCCTTTGAGACCAAGCACGCCCTGCGTTTTCTGATCGAACAGACAGGAAAGATACTGGGCAGTCGCCCTGGCGATGTAGGCAGTATCCACCAGCTGTCTGGCAATGAAGGAGTCCAGTTCCACTTCTTTCTGCAGAAATCGCTTGTACTTGGGATAAGGTAGTTTCTTAGCCCGCTGACAGACCTGCTCATACTTCGTAGGATTCGCATGAGCCAGCCACTGGTAAGGGGTCTGCTGGCCTTTCAGTGCGTTCTCGTCGCGGAAACAAAGAACCTTATTCATTTGGCTGTTATCCAGACACCTGGAATAAGGCAGAATGTGGTCAACATCCGTATCCCCATTGAACAGCTGCGTAATGGAAATACTTCGGCCGGAGTAAACACAGATGCGATCCTGCTCCAGCCAGAGCAGATACTTAGTAACGTCATCGCGACTGGACTTCTTAACGAATTTTTCAATTTCCTCTGCTGCCTCCTTGCGTCGCTTTTCAATTTCGGCAATGTGTTTCGAGTAGGCTTTGCGTTTCTTCTCACCTTCCTTGAGGTTGCGAGCCATTTCGATGTGAATCGCATCCGGCTTGCCATATTCACGGATGATGGCGTTAACGAGCTTGCGAAGCTCCGTCAGTGTACGTTTGACTACGGGGTTGGGAATATCGCCGATCTTTGTATCCTTGAGCTTTTCAGGCGCTGGCAGATGGTCCAGCGCCCGCCGCAGAAGTTCATCGCTGCGCAGATAGCCTGCGGCGTGAATGGCATCGGTCGGCTGACCATTATCAACTGTCCCCTTGCCTGCCTGATACTTCATGCCCTGTTCCATGAAGTAGAGCAGACCTTTACCCTCTCTGCCCTGCGACAATGCCCTAAGGCTCAGGTCAATGTAGCCATCAGGCAGATCAACTTCCATCAAGGCTTGGGCTGCATCTGGCTTGAAACCCAGCGATTCGGTCAGATGTCTGCGGACTTCGTCCTCTCCCAGAGATGGATCAAGCAAAATCGCGACGGCCTGGTCCTTCGTCTCCTCAGGCAGTTCATGCCATTTTTTATATGCCTTGGCCACGCGTGCATCCGTGATATGTCCCTTAAGATAAGCACGCTCACCTCGCTGATAGTTGAACTTGATCTGCTCGCGTGCAGGCATGCCTGGGAGTTTTGAAAGCAGATCGGCGATCTTCTCAAACTCGAGTTTTTCTGTTTTCGCCAACTTGTCCAGCAGCAGCGTGCGGGCCTCGGGTTTCAGGAATTCTTCCTGATGGGTCGCATCGTTGATGTAGCGCAGATTGTTGACTTCCTGCAGCAGACGGAACCGCTGGGCTCTGCGGTCGAACCGAGGGCATCGCTTTTCCTTGGGTTCAAGTTCACATAGGCCGATCATGGATTTAGGCCAGTAGAGAGCGCGCTGAAAGAAGATAATGCCATGCAGCCCCGCCGCCTGGAGAAGCGATTCGCCCTTCATGCATCGCAGTGGCTTACGGCCCTGCAGGGGCTGCCTGCCATGCCTGCCAAAGAGCAGCTTGTCCGTCAGGATGTCCGAATGCCTAGCTGCGATCGCCAGCAGTTCCTGTTCAAACATTGCGCGGGCGGTATGACGTCTGCGAATGCGATCTTCAGGCTGCCTCTGGTCATGCGGGATCAGCGTTTTTTCATACAGATACTGACCAAGCGTCTGGTTTCGCTGCTCCAGTTCATGGGCGAGCGTGCCGATCTCGGCCTTCATGCCCTGGGCTTCCTTGTCGGCCTTCTTTTCTTTGCGATTGGAAAGGAAGCCTCGCCTGCGGTTGAGATGAAGCAGCAGCCTGCCCAGTTCATGCTTCGTCAACTTAGGCTGATTCACATCAATCGCTCGGGCTCGCAGCGCGTAAGGGTCTTGACTCTCCAGCGCCCGCTGGGCTGCAGTATCCTTTGGCCACAGTCCTGCTTCGATTAAGGCCTGCCTGAGAATCTTCTTGCGCATCGATCGCCTGCGGATCTGCCTGCGCATGCCGCGGGCGATCCGCCTGGTTTCATTGCGTGACGCTTCCTTGGCGGAATCGAAGTTATCTACCCCTTCAGGGAAAATACGAACCCCCGCCGCCACGATGCGATGAAAACAGTCATCCACCAGTGCCCAGCCGATGGAGTTGGGCCCCAGATCCAGACCAAGATTAATAGACATGAAACAACCTCCCGGAATCATTGATCCAAGCAGATACGACTAATACAATTGAACCCGACGGGATTTGAATCCGCAACCTTCTGTGTGGAAAGTCCAACACTCTACCTAATTGAGTTCCAGCCCAATGGCATGCCCAGTTTCTGCTGGGGGGTTGTTTATGCATGTATATCAGCATCTACGCCCTATATTATTACATGCCTATGTTGTTGCGGGTTGGCTATGGATCGTGATTGAAAAGATCATGCCCGTGGGGATAGCTCGGTTCTGTTTGACGGCTCTTCCAGCAGTCTGAGGCAGCGTTCCACCGTGTTCCTCTTACGATACTTCTCCCGATCCAACTCGCAAGGCCGGCCCGGCTTTGTGTACTGCCTGCGTTTCGTGGGAATGATGGCTTTGATGCCACGACTGCGACACTACTAGCGGATATGTTTCACGTCATAGGCCTTGTCACCGGCGATGGCCAGCGGCCTGCTGCGGCGACCGATCTGCATCGTCTCAAATCACGGATTCAAACATCGTCGATTCATGACACTGGCCAGCAGTCACATTCACCGCCAGGGGTACGCTCTGGGCATCAGACGCTTTGCCACTTGCCATAGCATCTAGGCATGTCACGCCAGGGCGTGCCGCTGTTGAGCACCTAGAACATGCCGTTGAGTGTATTGCGGTAATCGTTCCATTGCCCGCCGGGGGCGGGAGATGGTATGAGAGGTTCGAGGCGTAGCCATGTCTCGTCGGTCAGTTCGTAGCGTCGTGACATGTACACCTCCGTGTAAGGAGGCATTGTCATCCAATATTCCAAGATCGCAACGCCAAACATGCGCCGAACAGAGGAGCTGTCAAACAGAACCTAATACAGACTAAGGTACAGAAGGTCCTCCCATCGTGGTTATAAAAAGTATTTACCCGATTAAGGGTAAATTGTAATACTCCCCACTTTCTGGGCGCTCGGTTAAGGTGGGTTCGTTCCCGAACAGGAGACGAATCCGATGGGCAGGACACGCAGGCGGTTCTCGGCG
>Ga0207868_1000161_pt1 | contig 88696 bp, 87 predicted proteins | sample Passage237B_FD_187370 | JGI IMG/M metagenome (GOLD analysis project Ga0207868, IMG submission 187370) | Cellulose adapted compost microbial communities from Newby Island Compost Facility, Milpitas, CA, USA - Passage2 37B (SPAdes) (version 3) ...
GAGGTCCAGCGGCCATAATAGTCGGCGAGCGACATGGAAACACCATTCGCGCCCATGATGCGCGCATGGTTGCGCGTCAGGCGACGAGGCTCTGACACGCCGCAGGAATGAGCAATCATGCAGACTTCCTGCGTGATGCGCTGCGCATAGCGGTGAACGCGGTGCGCCTTGTCGGTCACATCAAGGCCGCGTTGCAGACGCCTGTCATGTGTGGTGATGCCGGTCGGGCATGTGTTCCGGTTGCATTGCAATGCCTGAATGCAGCCAAGCGCGAACATATATCCGCGTGCAGAGGATACGAAATCCGCGCCGACGCAGAGCGCCCAGGCAACTTCGGCAGGCGTGATGAGCTTGCCGCTTGCATTCACGCGGATGCGGGGTTTGAGGTTGTGGCGCTCCAGCGCATCGCAAAGAATGGGCAGGCTTTCCCAGATGGGCATGCCGACATAATCGATAAGGGGCATGGGTGCGGCACCCGTGCCGCCATCTGCGCTATCGAGTGTGATGAAATCCGGCGCGTGTTCGCTTCCGCGCGCCTTTATCTCTTCACAGAGTTCATCCAGCCATTCGGTTGTTCCCAGCACCAGCTTGAAGCCGGCGGGCTTGCCCGTCACTTCCCGAACATGGGCAACCATGTCGAGAAGATCGCCGACATTACTGATCTCCGGATGACGATTGGGGCTCACCGAATCCATGCCAGCCGGAATACCGCGAATGGAGGCAATTTCCGGCGTGACCTTGGCGCCCGGCAGGAGGCCGCCCTTGCCGGGCTTTGCGCCCTGGCTTAGCTTGATCTCGAACATCTTCACCTGATCGAGTGCTGCAATGGCGGTGAGTTTTTCGTCGTTCAGCGAGCCGTCCTCATTCCGGCAGCCATATTTCGCGGTGCCGATTTGGAAGACGAGATCGGCACCCCCTTCAATATGAAAGGGCGAGAGGCCGCCTTCGCCCGTATTGAGCCAGACACCCGCCATGCGCGCGCCATTTGAAAGGGCGAGAACGGCAGGCTTTGAAATCGCGCCATAGCTCATGCCGGAGATGTTGTAGATCGATGCCGTGCGATAAGGCTTTCGTGTGTGAGGCCCGATTTCGATGATCGCCGTTTCCGCAGCGTCCTGAGAGAGCGGCGGGAAGGGGCAGTTTGCGAATGTCACCGTGCCAGCGGGGCGCAGATCGCGCGTTGAACCGAAGGCAACCGTCGTATCGACACCTTTTGCCGCGCGATAGACCCATGCGCGCTGCGCGCGGTTGAAGGGCAATTCTTCGCGGTCCATCGCAAAGAAATATTGCCGGAAATATTCGCCGAGCGTTTCGAAGAGATAGCGGAAACGGCCGATGACCGGGTAGTTGCGGCGCACCGCATGTTTCGTCTGTGTGACGTCGATGATGTAGAGAACGACGATCAGCGCGACGATGCAGCCGACAGCCACAACGAACAGCGCCGACATGAAATCGGCGATCTGCCAGATGACGGAAAGGCCGGTCGGAGGAGGATTTGATGTCCCGGCGAGATTTGCTGTTTGCGCTCCGATGCCGGTCATTTCCTCACAATCCTTGTGTCGCTGCTGCCCGCTAGAGGCCGGGGATCGTCGCCTCTGCCATTTGTGTCGGGCTGGAAAGGGCGGGGCGAGGATCCAGTACGCGCGGCGTCGCCTGCGCCGTGACGGTGGTGGCCGTGGCCACATCATCTTCGGCAATAGAGAGGCGAAGGCCAATAGCGGCATTAGCGCGCACAATATGGTTCGGCGCTGTGTCGAGCACCTTCGGTGCCGGACGATAATCGGCAGACGCCATGATGGTATGGCTCGTTCCTTCTGCCGCATTATGCAGGATGGCGGGTTTCAGGAAGCCTGTCACGTCAATGCGGTTGGCTGACCCTTGCGACGGGATCGTGTAGGAGGCATTGGCAATGCGCGTGCGCTCATTCTTCCAGATGCGGATAACGCGGGCGAAATAGCGGTCGCCGCGCCATTCGGTCTGGGAGTGATAATGCGCAACCGCCTGCTGCCATGAGCCTGTGCGCTCGCGAAGCTGCATGAGGAACTCTGCGCCATAGGCGACATTCTTCATGGGGTCGAAGGCGTCTTCGAGGCTCGCAAAGGCGTCCGGGTGATAGCGCAGGTTGACCTGCATGCAGCCCACATCGATGGAGCGCATGCCACTGTCCAGAAGCTGCTGCGTTTTCGCAATCGCTTCTTCCTTGGTCTTGAAATAGTAGGGGCGGCCTTCCGCGTTGATCGTCCAGGGCCAGGCGCGGGCCTCGCGCGAGCCGGGTACGCTGCGGCCCGATTCTGCCATGGCGACGGCGGCGAGCAGGGCGCGCGGCAATTCATTGTCGCGTTCGTGGTGGATCGCGGCTATCTCGCAGATCGTGGCGGGATCGGGGGGTGTCTCCTCGCTCGCGCCCGCCATTTGCGGGGCCATAGCCCCGGCAAGCAGTGTCGCCAGTGCCGCAAGCGCCAGTTTTCCCGGCCGCTCTGCCCGTGTTTTCCGTGCCGCTTTTGTCTCAGAGGTCATTGAGCCCGTTCCGCCAGCCCCGCCGTCGCGGGGGCACCCTTTTTCTCAAGGCATGATGGCGGAGAGGCATTAAGGAAGTTTTGAAGCCGTCAGCGGAAGCCGTTTTGCCCCGATCCGGGTGGATGACGCTGCGTTTGTTGCGCCGCACACTTTTAATAAACTCTGCATTTCACTTTTGAATAACGGCAGAAATGCAACGCTATCCGTGACAATTTGTCGTGCTGCAGTGCCAAAAAACTTGGTGGAAGGGGTTGATTTGTGTGCAGCGCAATGTCATCTTGTGCATCGCGACATTGGTTGAGAGCTTTCTCCCTCTGAAGCAGCCCTTCCTGGGCGTTTCCTCCCTAGACTTGGGCCCTGGTTCGCCAGGGCCCTTTTTTTGTCTGAAGCGTGGGGGCGGGGTCAGAAGGCGGAGCGGCGACGCTCCGGCTCAAGGGCGGACCAGTCCTCGGCCCCCATGGCCCGCGCAAAGGCCGTCATGTTCTTCTGGAGCGAGGGGAAACCGCCGCTGCGCTCCAGCCGGGCCTCATCCATATAAAGACCGCGATTGATCTCGATTTGCAGGGCGTGGAGCCCGCGGGGCGGGGTGCCATAATGCTCGGTGTTGAAGCCGCCGGCATAGGGGTTGTTCCGGCTCACGCTATAGCCGAGATCGCGCAGGATACTCTCCGCCCTTGCGGTAATGCTGCTGGCGCAGGAAGTGCCATAGCGGTCTCCGAGCACGATGTCGGGCCGGTTGGCGCCGCTGTCATCATCGGCAGGGCCGCCCACGGAGGGCATCGAATGGCAGTCGATCAGCAGCGCAAAGCCGAAAGCGGCATGGGTTTCTTCCAGCAGCCCGCGAAGCGCATCATGGAAGGGCATATAGAGGTGGCGGATGCGCTGCTCGGCCTCTTCATAGGCGAGAGGCTCGCGGTAAATCTCTGCCGAATCAGCGACCACCCGCGCGATCGTGCCGATACCGCCCGCGACGCGCAGCGAGCGCGTATTCACATGGGGCGGCAGGGGCTCGGCAAACATGGTCGGGTCAAGCTCGTAAGGCTCGCGATTCGCGTCGAGATAGGCGCGGGGGAAGCGGGCCTGAAGAAGCGGCGCGCCAAGCGCCACCACGCCCGCAAACAGCTCCTCCACGAAACAGTCTTCCGAGCGCCGCAGCGTTACCGGGTCGAGATTGGAGCGGCTTACAAAGCGCAGCGGGTAGCATCTGCCGCTATGGGGAGAGCTGAAAACAAAAGGAAGTGTCTGCCGGACCGGCCTTTCGATCAGCAGGGGGTGTTCGAAGAGCGTGCGTTCATCCTGATCGAAGCTGACATTGCCGCGCTTCGCTTTCCAGGTCGGTCTGTCGGGGACAAGATCCATTGCGGAGGATGCTGCAGAGGGTTGGTCGTTGCGCGTTCTGGTCCGCAAACCATAGCACGAGGCGGCCTTGCGGGGCGAATGACCTGAAATGGTGCGGAATTTATACCCTGTTTACACTCGCAGCCTTATTCTTGACCCCGATTGATCGCTTTTCCCCTATCGTGGACAGGCGGTTTCGAGGGCGGGTTTCTCAAGGAAGTGGCTGGGCAGGCTGATGGCACGAATTCTCCTCGCAGAAGATGATGAATCCATGCGCCGTTTTCTGGCGAAAGCGCTGGAAAATGCCGGCCATGAAGTGGTCGCCTTCGGGCAGGGCGATGAGGCGCATCGCTGCCTGAAGCGGGATGTCTTCGACATTCTTCTGACCGATATCGTTATGCCCGAAATGGACGGGATTGAGCTTGCGCGGCTCGCGGCCGAACTCGACCCCACGCTCAAGATCATGTTCATCACGGGCTTTGCGGCCGTGGCGCTCAATCCGGAAGTGCCGGCCCCGGCGGAAGCCAAGGTTCTCTCCAAACCCTTCCATCTGCGCGATCTGGTGGCGGAAGTGGACCGGCTGATGGCGGCCGCCTGAACGGCCCGAGGGCAAAGGCTAGCCCCTTAAACGGGCCGGGTTTTCCGACTTGTCATCGAGGATTATCCCCGATATAGGAACGGCCTCCGGAGAAAATCCGGCAGGTGCCTTCGGGCACCCTGTTCCCAATGGCAATGGGCGTGTAGCTCAGCGGGAGAGCACTTCGTTGACATCGAAGGGGTCACAGGTTCAATCCCTGTCACGCCCACCATTGCCAGACCCGCGCATTTTCCGGATGCGCTACCCGTGCCTCACCCGAAATGATTTTGTGTCATTTGCCCATAAAGCGGGCGGATGCTGGCAAATTGCCATTTTCGCACCGGGGCAAATAGCCTATCCAGTTAGGCCGCATTCTGCGGCCTTTCGTTGCCAGCAGGGCGTGTGCGCCTGGCCCGTCAAAAACTGAGGTTGCCTGACAGGCACAACCCCGAAGAGCCCTATCTCATGCTGAATCTGTCTTCGATAAAGCTTTCGCCTCGCAACATCGTGATGGCCGCAGTCGCGCTGCTGGTCGCTGTCATTATTGTTGTCTTCTTTTATCGCCTCTATGGGCGGATAGCGGGGCAGCAGGCTTTCGGCTTCCCGCCGCCCGTGGTGGAGGTGGTCGAGGCGCAGAAGGGTGAGATCGAGGTTGTTGTCTCGGCGCTTGGTACGCTGCAGGCGGATCAGGCGATTGTGCTGCGGCCCGAAATTACCGGCATCGTCACCAGCATCGATTTCAAGGATGGCGAGCGTATCGAGGCGGGTGACGTTGTCATCAAGCTGGATGATCGCGACCTGAAGGCGCGGGTTGCGCAGGCAGAAGCGCGGCTGACGCTGACGCAGGCGAATTACCAGCGCGCCGAACGGCTTTTGAAGCAGGGTTCCGGCACGGCGCGGGCGCGCGATGAGGCGCTCAATGATTTCAAGTCGGCAGAAGCAGAAGTTGCCGCCGCAAGGACCGCGCTCGACCGGGCGACGATCACGGCACCCTTCTCCGGCATTATCGGCCTTCGGCAGGTCAGCATCGGCCAGTATCTGACAGCGGGGCAGGATATCGCGACGCTCGCAGATGTGGACAATCTGCGGATCGACTTTCAGGTTTCGGAAGTCTTCCTCACGCAGATCAAGCGTGGTCAGAACGTGAAGGTGACATTCGATGCGCTGCCCGGCGAGGAATATGAAGGGATCATCAGTGCCGTTGATCCGGTCGTCAGCATTGATGGTCGCTCGCTCAGCGTGCGGGCGCTGATCCGCAATGAGGGCGACAGGCTGCGCCCCGGCCTTTTTGGCCGCATCGAGATTGTTGTCGATACGCGTGACTCCATCCTGTTGCCGGAATCATCCATCGTTGCCTCACCCGCAGGCGGCAATGCGGTATTCCAGGTGGTGGACGGAAAAGCGCAGATGACGCCGGTGAAAATCGGTGAAAGACGGCCGGGTCAGGTCGAGATTCTTTCCGGGGTGGAGCCGGGTGCGCTCGTGATCTTTGCCGGCCAGCTCAAGGTGCAGGATGGCGGCGAGGTAGAGATCGTGTCGTCGGAAGAAAATACGGCGCCCTCACCGGCAGCCGGGGAATAAGCGGGGAGCGGGCATGCATATTTCTGAACTTTTCATCCGCAAGCCCGTCTTCGCAACGGTCGTCAGCCTGATCCTCATGTTGATCGGGCTTGTGTCCTATGACCGGCTTTCGGTGCGGGAATATCCCGAGATCGACGAGCCGGTTGTTACCGTCACCACGGTCTATCGCGGCGCGAGCGCGTCTGTTGTCGAGCGAGAGGTGACGCAGCCGCTCGAAGATTCGATGGCGGGTATCGAGGGCATTGAAGTCCTTTCTTCCACCAGCCGCGCCGAAGAAAGCCAGGTGACGGCGCGCTTCACGCTCGAAACCAATCCCGATGTGGCGGCGAGCGATGTGCGCGACCGTGTGGGCCGGACACGCGGCCTTCTTCCCGACGAGATTGACGAACCGATCATTGCAAAGGTTGAGGCTGACGCGCAGCCCATCATGTATATCGCCTTCAAGAGCGATCGCATGTCGGCGCTGGAAATCACCGACTATCTCGACCGCGTGGTAACGGACCGGTTGCAGAACCAGCCGGGTGTGGCGCAGGTCGCGATTTTCGGTGGCCGTGAATATTCGATGCGTGTCTGGATCGACCGCGAAAGGCTCGCGGCCTACGGTCTCACCGTGCAGGATGTGGAAAACGCCATCCGCACCCAGAATGCGGAAATTCCGTCGGGCCGTATCGAGAGCCTTGACCGCGAATTCACCGTTGTTTCCAAGACCGCGCTTCAGACGCCGGAAGAGTTTGAGGAGATCGTCGTCAAGGAAAGTGACGGCTTCCAGATTCGGCTCAAGGAAGTAGCGCGTGTGGAAGTGGCCGCCGCCAATGAGCGGCGCTCGGCAACCTATAATGGCGAGACTTCCATTTCGCTTGGCGTGGTGAAGCAGGCGACTGCGAACCCGCTCGACGTGGCGGCCAATGTGCGCCGGACGCTGGATGATCTGGCGCCGACCCTGCCCGCGGGCATGGGCGCCTTTGTCGGCTATGACACCTCGATCTTCATCGCGGAATCGATCAACTCGGTTTACGAGACGATCTTTGAAGCCATTGTTCTCGTGGTGCTGGTGATCTTCGTTTTCCTGCGCACCATTCGTGCCTCGATCATTCCGGTGGTGACGATCCCGATTTCGCTCATCACCAGCTTCGGCATCATGCTGATGCTGGGTTTCAGTATCAATACGCTCTCGCTGCTCGCCATGGTGCTTGCCATCGGCCTCGTGGTGGACGACGCGATCGTGATGCTTGAAAACATCTATCGTCATATCGAAGAAGGAAAGACGCCTTTCCAGGCCGCCATTGAAGGCTCGCGGGAAATCACCTTCGCGGTTATCGCGATGACGCTGACGCTTGCTGCGGTTTACGCGCCAGTGAGCTTCGCCGAAGGCCGCACGGGCAAGCTCTTTCTGGAGTTTGCGCTCACGCTGGCAGGCGCGGTTGTGGTGTCGGGCTTTGTTGCGCTGACGCTGACGCCGATGCTTTGCTCTAAGCTGCTGCGCCATGAGGTGAAGGAAACCCGCCTGCAGCGCTGGTTGCGCGAACAGCTCGAGGCGATTGACGGTGCCTACAAGAATGCACTGCGCAAGGCGCTTTCGCGGCAAGGGGCGGTGGTTGCGGCAGCGGGCATTGTCGCGATTTCCTGCGTCGGGCTTTTCATGCTGCTGCAACAGGAACTCGCCCCGGTTGAAGATCGTGGCACGCTGCTTGTCGTGGCACAGGCGCCGCAGGGCGCGACGCTCGAGTTTTCGACGCGCTATGCGAAACAGATCGAGTCCATCTATGTCGATATTCCTGAAGTCGCAGGCTATCTCGTCGTTTCCGGTTTTCCGCAGATCACCGATCTCGTTTCCTTCTCGCGCCTCGTTCATTGGGACAAGCGGCGTCGCACACAGCAGCAGATCGTCGAGACGTTGCAGCCGAAGCTTGGCCGCATACCGGGGCTGATGGCCTTTGCCGTCAATCCGCCCTCGCTTGGCCAGAGCGGGCGCTCGCTGCCGGTTGAATATGTCATTCAGGCATCGAGCAGCTATGAAGATCTCGAACGCTATGTGAACCAGATGATGCACGAGATCCGCAACCATCCGGGTTTCGTCAATCCCGACACGAACCTCAAATTGCAGAAGCCGCAGCTCGACATCACCGTGAATCGCGCCAAGGTGGTGGATGCGGGCGTGGATGTGGCCACGGTCGGCCGCACGCTCGAGACGCTGCTTGGTGGTCGCCAGATCACGCGTTATGAGCAGGCGGGCAAGCAGTATGATGTGATCGTGCAGGTGGAGGACGAGGAGCGGCGCACGCCCGGCGACATCAGCAATATCTATGTCCGCGGCAGGACGGGCGAGATGGTGCAGCTTTCCAACCTGGTGACGGTTGAGGAGACGGTTGCGCCGAACTCGCTCAACCGCTTCAACCAGCTTCGTGCGGCGACGATTTCGGCAAACCTTGCGCCCGGCTTCTCGATGGGTGAGGCGCTCACCTTTCTCGACGAGACCGCAGCGCGGATATTGCCCGATGTTGCGCAGACGGATGTGGACGGTCAGTTGCGCGAGTTCGTCAAGTCTTCCGGCACGATCATGGTGACTTTCGTGCTGGCGCTGCTGTTCATCTATCTCGTGCTTGCAGCGCAGTTTGAAAGCTTCATTGATCCGTTTGTTATTCTCGTCAGTGTGCCGCTTTCGATTGCGGGTGCCTTGCTGCTGCTCTTCCTGACCAACACCACGCTCAACATCTATAGTCAGGTGGGCCTGATCACGCTTGTCGGCCTTATCAGCAAGCATGGCATTCTGATCGTCGAGTTCTCGAACCAGCTTCGGGAGAAGGGCAATTCAATCTATGACGCGGTGATCGAGGCGGCGAGCATGCGTCTGCGTCCGATCCTGATGACGACGGGTGCGATGGTGCTGGGCGCGCTGCCGCTGGCACTTTCCTCCGGTGCGGGTGCAGAAAGCCGTCGCTCCATCGGCTATGTGATTGTGGGTGGTATCAGCTTCGGCACGCTGCTCACGCTTTTCGTGGTGCCGACGGTCTATCTTCTCATCGCAAATGCGCGGGAGAAACGTCAGCAGGCCAAGCTCGCCTCGGCGTCCGGTGCGCCCGCTGAATAAGCTCAGAAGTAGCGCGCGACCCTGATCTGTACATAGCCGTCATCGGCGACGTGATAGGTCGGGTCGCGTTGCGGCACGTTGGAGAAGAGATGCGCCTCAAGGGAGAGGCGATAATTCTCCGCAAGCCGCCGCTCGCCCTGAAAGCGGAAGCCGAGCGCACCCGTTTCCGTATCGACGACCGTGCCGGCGAGTATGCTTGTTGTTGCCGCATCATTGGCCGCCCAGCGCAGCGCAAGGAAGGCGTCGTTCTGATAGGGGTTGCGCTGGTTCATGCCCCGCGTGTCATAGGCATATTCGACCACGGTACCGAGATCGCCCTCCGTGCCGAAAACGCCGTAAAAGGTGTATTCGATGCCGCCCGTGGCCGCGCCGTAATTGTCACCAAGCTCGCGCCGTCCGAAACCTTCAAGCTTGTAAAGCCAGGGACCGATGGTTGCCTGAACATCGAGGGATACCTGCTTCATCAGCGGGTAGAAAGGGGCGAGCACAAGATTGCCGCCTCCATCCAGTGCAGGATTGAGGATCGGATCGCGCGCTGTCCCCTGAAACAGGGAAAAGCCGAGATCAACATCCCCGAAAGTGTTAGAGTAGCGCGCTGCAAGATCGGTGCGCCATTCCTTGGCGCCGCTTTCATATTGTGTGAGCTTCTGGTCCACCGGAATGTTAGTCGCGGGACGGCCATCCTTTCCGGGGAAGGTGCGCTCCCTGAAGCCCGGCAGGATGAAGGCCTCAAGCGTGCCGAAGGACTGAAAGCTGCGCAGCCTGATCATGGGCTGGCCGAGCTTTTCTTCTTGCTTGATCGGGTCTTCGATCAGATCAAGCTGATTGATGACATCGACTAGATGGACGGCTTCGGTGACGCCCCAGAAAACCTTGTCGATGCCGACACGGATTTCCCAGTCGCTGCCATAATGCGCATAGCGCGCTTCACGAATGTCCCAATGGCTGCGCTCGCTGTCGCGCTGGTCGAGGCGGACGAAAGGCGTGAAGACGAAAGAGCCGTCATTGCTCTCCGGCAGATACTGAAAGGTCGCTTCGGCGGCGACAGAGAGGCCCGTATCCTTCTGGCGCGGGCTTGAGGCGCTTTCCGTAAAGATGCGCGCCTCCGGCTCGATATAGCCGCGCAGCGTGAATTCATCCGCTGCGGCGGGTGAGGCGGCGAGAGCCAGCGCCGCTCCGCAGAAGGCGTAAGCGATCTGCCCTTTCCCTGTATGCCGTGGTTTCACGTTACCCGCTCCCGGATCAGGCTGATGTCAACGCGCCCGTTCAAGACTTGCCGGGGCAAAGTCATTTTCCGTCAGTCCTGTGCGGAAGCGATAATCCTGCCAGATGAGCTGTGTCTTCTTGCCGTTCTCATGGTTCGACATTTCAAGCTCGCGCGGCCGCCAGATGCCTTCGAGGTAATTCTCATAGCCGCTGATGGTGAGGGTTTTCAGCAGCGAGGATTTGCGGTCGTAATAGTCGATCTTGCGAAGCAGGTAGTCGCTTGTGTCGATCCAGACGATCTGGCGCGTATAGCCCGATCCTTCATAGGCGGGCACGCGCTCCACGACATGGCATTCGCGGTCGCCGCAAGGCTCGTCGCGGAGCCAGCTATAGGTGAACTTGCCGATCTCCTGCGCGGCGAGGTCTTCAAAGGCAAATTCGCTGCCGACAAAGGGGCCGGATTTATTGGCGGAGGAAATGCGCTTCACGCGCTTCACCGCCGGAAGATAGAGCCACTGGTCATCCGGCTTGCCGACATAGGCATGAGTGAGAAGAGCGGTGCCTGCCACATCAAGCGGCCGGTCAAAAACCATCAGGCTCAGATCGCCTTCATTCTCGCCCGTGCGCTCCAGCATGGTGAAGCGGAGCTGGCGCTCGCTTATTGCGCCTGCGGCATTGGTCAGCACCATTTTCAGGTCGGCATAGGCATCGCCCCAGCCGCGATCGCGGGCATCCATTTCCTCGACAATCGCAAGTCCGCGCGCGGCCGGATCGGATTCCGGCGGCAGCGTAACGTCAGCAAAGGCGGTGGTGCAGAGAGCCCAGGTGGCTGCCGTGGCGGCGAGCAATTTGGCGAATGATCCGGTCACGCTTCCCCCTCCCGTTCCGATTCACGGGGAGGATCATGCCTCTGCTGTCCGTGTGATCCAAGAAAAAAGCTGATCTTCGGTTAATCGGCGCGGGCAGCAGGCGTCAGAAGGGCTTGTCGCCATCCACCGTCACGCGTTCCATGTGGCGGCGATACCCGTGGTAATCGTTCAGCGCGAAATGTTGCGCGGCGCGATTGTCCCAGAAGGCGAGCGCGTTCGGCGTCCAGCGGAAGCGGCAGGTGAGAGGCTCTTGCGTACAATGCTCGAAAAGGAAGTTGAGCAGCGGGCGGCTTTCGCGCTTCGTCATCCCCGAAAAGCGTTCCGTGAAAGCGGGGTTTACATAGAGCGCCTTCCGCCCCGTTTCCGGGTGGGTGCGCACAACGGGATGTTCATAGGAAGGCGTGTCATCGCCCGCCGTATCAATATTCATTGACTGTCGCTTCTGGGCGGAATGGCCGCGCTCGCTATATTCGCCCTTCGCCGTATGGATGGCGGTGAGACCTTCCAGCATTTTCTTCATGCCATCCGACAGCGTTTCATAAGCGAGATACTGGTTCGCCCAGAGCGTGTCGCCGCCATAGGGCGGCACTTCCTTCGCATAAAGGATCGAGCCGAGGGCAGGTTTCTCAAGGAAGGACATGTCGGAGTGCCAGCCGCCGCCGAAATTGATGCGGTCTTCCGGCTCCTTGATGATCTGCATGATTTCGGGATGCTCATCCATGCCCTTCACATAAGGATGGATGTTCAGCGTGCCAAAGCGGCGGCCAAAGGCTTTGTGCTGTTCATGGGTGAGGTGCTGATCGCGGAAGAAGATCACCACATGATCGAGAAAGGCCTGATGGATATCATCGAAGGTCTCGTTGGAAAGCTCCTTGGAGAGATCCACACCTTCAATCTCGGCACCCAGCGCGCCGGAGATCGGTTTCACGGTGATGGTCTTGTATCCCATGGGGCAGGCCTTTCTCGCTTTTCGTGTTGCCTTCCGTCAGGCAGTTGCTTTCGCAAAGGCAGGGCGTGAGGAGATGCGCTCGTAATAGGCTTTCACCTTCGGGAACTCATCCGTCAGCAGGCCAAACAGGCTGCAGAGCATCAGCGCATAGCCGAGCATGATATCTGCTGCAGTGAACTCGTCGCCGCAAATATATTCGAGGCCCTCGAGGTTTGCCTCAACAACGGCGAGCATCTTCTTCGTGCTCTCCACCGCTTCGGCGGCGACTTGCGGAATGCGCTTGTCTTCGGGGCGGATGAGCGTGTGCTGCGCGATATTGCCGATCGGCACCATCAGCGTTGCTTCCGCAAAGTGGAACCAGTGGAGAAAGCGCTTGCGCTTCGCGCTGCCGGGCTTCGGCTCAAGGCGGCCATTGCCGTGCTTTTCGAGCAGATATTGGGAGATGGCCCCTGACTCGTTCATCACCTCGCCTTCATCTTCAATGGCAGGCACTTTTCCGAGCGGATGGACAGCGAGATATTCGGGCGACTGCAACGTATCCGGCGAGAAGGCGAGCGTCTTCAGATCGTAAGGAATACCCAGTTCTTCGCAGAGCCAGATGATGCGGACAGAGCGCGTATTTTTCGCATGGTAGATTTTGAGCATGTTCTCTCCCTGAGCGATGACGCCACTTTCCGGGCGTCTCAATAGCAATCGGGAAAGCTTAACGGAGAGAAGGAGGCATGTCAGTCTGCCTGTTCAGGCAAGGCGCCAACGAGCGATGCGCGTTGCGACATCTCGATCCAGTTACCGTCCGGGTCGCGAATGAAGGAAATGCGTGCGACCTTGCCAAGCGTTTGCGGCGGGCGGCCTTCCGTGCCGCCGCGGGCGAGAATGGCGGCGTGTTCCCTGTCCACATCGCGAATCTGAATGGTGATGTAGCGCCAGCCCGGCCCTTCAAAGGGAAGGTCGGGCACGGCATCTCTCGCCTTCTCGAGAAGGATCACGCTGTCACCGCAGTAAAAGCTGTCGCCACCCTGTTCCGGCACATCGGGCAGGCCAAGCGCGATGGCATAGAAGCGGCGATGCGCATTCACATCCCGCACGCCGAGCCGCAGGCCGATGCGTGTGATGCCATAGAGACCGGGCGGCACGAGTGTGACGCGATTGCCATCCGGGTCGGTGAGCGAGCGGGGCCGTGAGAGCCCTTCGCGCGCAATCAGCAATTCGCGGTAGCCGGAAGGCGCAAGGGCGGGCAGTTCATTCCGCGCGTGATTGATCTTCAGAACGGAACCGAGAAGATCATGGCGGTGCTGCTGCAGGCCATTGCCGAGCGGCAGCATATGGTCGAAGGGGATGCCGACTTCGTTCTGCCAGAAATCGAGCATCGCTTCGAGATTGATCGTGAAGAGGCCGACATCGATGCGCGGTTTTGCGAGTTCCATATCGGCCTCTCCCTGTTCTTATGGTGCTTCGTTCGAGAAGATGATGGTGCCTGAGGAAGCGAACATGCCGCCCACACCATGCGCAACGGATATTTTCGCGCCTGGCACCTGTGCGGGGGCGATACCCCGCATCTGGCGCACGCTTTCCTGAAGCGCATACATGCCATACATGCCCGAATGCATGTAGGAGAGGCCGCCGCCATTCGTGTTGAGCGGTAGCTTTGCGCCGGGCCGCGTGTTGCCTTCGCGGATGAAGGCGGCCCCTTCGCCGCGCTCGCAGAATCCGAGATCTTCAAGTCCGTAGATCGGCAGATGCGCGAAGGCATCATAGATCATGAGGTGATCGACATCCGAATGGCTGATGCCGGCCTCATCGAAAGCCTTCTTGCCGGAAACGCGGAAAGCTTTGGAGGTCGTGAAGTCTGCCATCTGCGAGATCATGGGTGTCTCGCAGCTTTCGCCTGTGCCGAGAATATAGACAGGCTTTTGCGGGAAGTCCTTCGCGCGCTCCGCGCTGGTGAGGACCAGCGCGCCGCCGCCATCCGTCACGAGGCAGCACATGAGCAGGCGGAAGGGCCAGGCGATCATCTTCGAGTTCAGCACATCATCAACCGTGATGGGATCCCGGAAGCTCGCCCGGGGATTCTTCGCCGCCCATTCGCGCTGTACCACTGCCACATGGGCAAGGTCTTCTTCGGTAATGCCGAAGGTCTTCATGTAGCGAAGGGCGGGAATGGTGAACATGGAGGGCGGGTTGGTGATGCCATAGGGCACTTCAAACTGGCCCTGCTGGCTTGCCGGGTCGCGGCTGAAGCGCCGCGCGCCCACGCGCGAGCGACCGCTTTCCGCATGGGTGATGAGCACCGTGTTGCAGAGACCTTCATTGATCGCGGCTGCCGCATGGCGGACATGCAGCATGAAGGAGCAGCCACCTACGCTTGTGCCATCCACCCATGTTGGCGTGATGCCGAGGTAATGCGCAATCTCGACCGGGCTGTCGCCCGCCGTTGCGATGCCGTCAATATCCTTGGGGCTGAGACCTGCATCCTTCATCGCGTTGAGCGCGGCATCGGCATGCAGCATGAGCTGCGATGTGTTCGGGATCTTGCCCATTTCCGTCGTTTCGGCGGCGCCGACGACGGCAACTGTCTTTTGCTTCATCGTCTTACCCCTTTGCCGGACGGAACTTTGGCAGGCTGATTTCCTCGCTCGCCTTCTCAAAGGTGACTTCGAGGGGCATGTCGAGGGTGAGCGCTTCCGGTGTCTGCGGGCAATCAATGATGTTTGTCATCATGCGCGGGCCTTCCTCCAGCGTGACAACCGCAATGGAATGCGGCTCCGTGCCGAAATCGGGGCGCGGGCGATGATTGATGACATAGGAATACAGAGTGGCCTTGCCGCTTGCCTTGTAGATTTCAACCTCGCGCGAGCCACAGGCCGGGCAGAAGGGCCGGGGCGGGAAGTAGCTTTCCCGGCACGCCGTGCAGCGTTGCAGCCTCAGTTCACCCTCGCGGCAGCCGTCCCAGAAATGCTGTGTCTCGGGCGTCGGCGCGGGCAGCGGGCGATTATATTCCGCCATTTCATGCTCCCTGACATTTTGTCGTTATTGATGGAGCGGGAGGATAACGGGAGGGTCAGCTTTGGCAAATGCCGGATTTTGCTGCCTTGAAGGGGGATGTCCGCGCCTCTATGTTTCACTTTGAAACATTTTCGGGGTGTCTCATGCGCTGGCGGCTTTCAGCTATGGCAGTTCTCTTCTCGCTCGGGCTTGCAGTTCCGGCAGCGGGGGAGGCGCGCTGGATTGATCCCTGGGGACCGGAAGTTGAATACGGGGCGCTTGCGGGTGGTCCTGAAGCGGTGGACCCCTTTGCGGACGAGCGCGCGACGACGCGGCCCGAGATTACCGGCTCGCTTGGCGATTCAGCCTTTCAGGGCGGCGTTGGCCAGCAGCAGAGCTTCATTGCCATTCACAATGGCTTCTATTTCAAGCCGCATCTGCCCGCAGGCCAGCGCGTGATGACAGGTGCGCAACTGGCCCCGGTTCATCCCCGGGCCTTTCTGCCGGGCCGGTCCGGTTTCTGACTCGCATCGACGGAAGTGTCGTCCGTCAGCCAAATCCGTGGAAGGTGGCGAAGCTTTCCACCGGCTCGCGCTCGGCGATGAGCGTGTTCACCGGCGCCGTCTCATCCGCATAGCCGAGTGACATGCCGCAGATGATATATTCATCCTCAGGGACGTTCAGGACGCGGCGCGTCACGCTCCAGAAATTGTTCCAGGCGCCTTGTGCGCATGTATCAAGGCCTCGCGCCTTGGCGGCAAGCATGATCGATTGCATGAAAATCCCGATATCGAGAAAGCTCATGCAATCGAGATCCTTGTCGATGGTGAAGATGAGGCCGACCGGCGCATCGAAGAACTGGTAGTTGCGGCCCCATTGTCGCCAGTTCGCCGCCGCGTCTCCCTTCGGAATGCCGAGCAGGCCATACATCTCCTTGCCGAGTGTGCGCATGCGCGTGGTGTAGGGTTCTTTGCGCTTGGAGGTACGGGGAAACTCGGCAATCTTGTCGGCGGGGTCTGTTTCCCGATGGGCGAGCACTTCTTCCTCAAGGCGGCGGCGCACATCGCCCGCGACGACATGCACCTTCCAGGGCTGGATATTGGTGCCCGAGGGGGAATGTTTCGCGAGTTCGAGAATTTCCTTCACAAGGTCAAGCGGCACGGGATCGGGCTTGAAGGCGCGTGCGGATCGGCGCGCTTTCAGCGCTTCGTCGAGTTTCATCTTTCTCTCCGGCAAGAAATATCGATGGCGGATTGTTAGCAGGCGGGCAGGGTGTCGCAACCTCTTTCGGGGCGTCTTGTGGTTTTTGCACTCACCGTGCCATAATATCTCGATGACGAACGAGCCCGCTTCCGCGCCAGACGGTGTCATGACCGTGCATGGCCTCACGCTCTCCTATTTCACGGGGAAGCTTGAGGCCTTTCTGCGCGCGAAGGGCGTACCCTATCAGTTCGCGGAAATGGACCTCGCTGCCTTTCGCCGAGCCGGTCGGGCAACGGGTGTTCTTCAGATGCCGCAGATCGAAATGCCGGACGGGCGCTGGCTCACCGATACGACGGTCATCATGGCCGATTTCAATGAGCGTTTTCCCGAACCGGCTCTGTCCCCGCATGATCCCGCGACACGCTTTGCGAGCCTTCTGCTTGAAGACTATGGCGATGAATGGCTGTGGCGGCCGGCGCTTCATTATCGCTGGTCTTTCAAGGATGACATGACATTGATGAGCGCACAGATCGCGCGGACGATGATGCGCGACGTGAAGCTTCCCTTCTGGGTGCGGCGACAGATGATCCTGCGGCGGCAGCGGAGCGTCTATCTCGCGCAGGACGGGGTGACGAAAGAGACCGCACCGCAGATCGAGGCGCTTTACCTTGAAACGCTTGACGCGATGGAGCGCATTCTGAAAGCGCGGCCCTTCCTTATGGGGGAGAGGCCTGTCGAGGCGGATTTCGGTTTCTTCGGCTCGATGTTCCGGCACTTCTCGTCCGATCCGACACCGGCGGCAGTCATGCGCGCGCGGGCGCCGCATGTCTTTCTCTGGGTTGCGCGGCTCTGGGCCGTCAGGCCGGAAGAGATTGCTCATCAGCAGCTTCCCCAGCGCATTGAAGATGATCTTGCGCCGCTCTTTGCGCGGGCGGGGAATGACTACCTTCCCTATCTCGTCGCAAACGAGGCCGCATTTGCGCGGGGCGATCGCGATGTGACCTATCCCCGCGACGGGGTGACATGGCGCGTTCCGGTCAGCCCCTATCGCGTTCATTGCCTTGCCGCCTTGCGCAAGCATTATGCCGCGCTGGATGAAGCGGCGCGGAAACGGGTTGATGAATGTCTGGGGGGCGAAGGCGCTGCCATTCTCGCAAGCGAGAGTTCTGTGGACCTGGCGACCCTTTCGAATCCGGTTTCTGGTAGAACGCCGCTCGACCGTCATTGGGTCGGGGCACGCAGGGAGAAGAGAGTATGAAAGCGTGGGGTATCGGAGCGTTGGCGGTGGCCATGCTGGCGGTTTCGGGAGGTGTCGCGTCTGCAGAGGAGACGCCGCCCAACATCGTCATCATTCTGGCGGATGATGTGGGCTTCAGCGATTTCGGTGCATATGGCAGTGAGATTTCGACACCCAATATTGATGCGCTCGCGGAGCGGGGTGCCATCTTCTCGAACTTCCATGCCTCGCCCGTCTGTTCGCCATCGCGCGCCATGTTGATGACGGGCATGGCGAGCCATCTTGCCGGTGTCGGCAATCTGCCCGAGACGCTGCCGCCCGAACATCGGGAGGCGCCTGCCTATCAGGGGCGGATCGCGGATGATGTCGTCACTGTCGCAAGCCTTTTGCAGCGAGCGGGATATCGCACCGCCGTGACCGGCAAATGGCATCTCGGGCATGAGCCATCTGCGCTGCCGCCGTCACATGGCTTTGACCGTTCCTTCGTGCTGGATGCGTCGGGCGCGGATAATTGGGAGAAGCGCTCCTATCTCCCGATCTATAGCGATGCGCCGTGGTTCGAAGATGGTGAGCCTGCCGATCTGCCGGAGGATTTCTATTCCTCGAAGTTCATCGTGGACAAGGCAATCGAATATCTGGAGGAAGGGGAGAGCGACAAACCTTTCCTCGCCTATCTCGCTTTTCAGGCGGTGCATATTCCGGTGCAGGCGCCGCGCGAGTTCATCGAAAAATATGAAGGCATTTATGCCGAGGGCTGGGATGCGCTACGCAAGGCGCGCTTCGAGAGCGTCATGGCGCGCGGGCTGTTGCCTGAAAGCACGGTGCTCGGGCCGATGCCTGAGGGCTTGCGCGACTGGGATGCGCTTTCGGACGAGGAACGCGCGCTCTTCGCCAAGAGCATGGCTGTCAATGCGGCGATGATCGACGCAATGGATTTTCACATTGGCCGCTTCATCGACCATCTGAAGGCCACAGGCCAGTATGAGAATACGATCTTCTTCGTGCTTTCCGACAACGGGCCGGAGCCGAATGATCCCGTGGCGACGCCGGGCTTTTCGCAATGGCTCTGGTGGGAAGGATATAGCCGCGACATCGAAACGCTGGGCGAAAAGGGTTCCTACGCCTTCATCGGGCCGGAATTTGCAAGTGCGGCGGCATCACCCGGTTCTTTCTTCAAGCTTTATGCGGGTGAAGGCGGGCTTCGCGTTCCCTTCATTGTTGCGGGCACGGGCATCCCGGCGCGGGGCCATGTATCGCAATTCAGCTTCATCACCGATATTGCGCCGACCATTCTCGATCTTGCCGGTGTGTCGCCTGTCGCGGAGTTTGACGGGCGTGCGGTGAAGCCGATGACGGGCCGCTCTCTCCTGCCGCTGCTCAAGGGTGAGAGCGACGAGCATTATGCTGCGGATGATGCGGTTGGTCTTGAAGCGGCGGGCAATGCGGCGCTCTTCCGTGGCGACCACAAGCTTGTGCGCAACATGCCGCCTCACGGCGATGGCAAATGGTATCTCTACAACATCGCGGTCGATCCCGGCGAGACGCATGACCTCTCGGAAGAAATGCCCGAGCTTTTCGCCGAGATGCGCGCGGAATATGACGCCTATGCGGAGCGTGTCGGTGTGCTGGAGATGCCCGAAGGCTATGCGCAGATGAGGCAGCTCACGCTCAATCTGGTGGAAGAGCACAAGACCGCGATCATTCTTTCCGGTGTCGCGGCGCTTGCCCTTCTTGGCGGCCTCATCTGGCTTTGCTGGCTGGGCGCGCGCCGGTTGAGGGCGCGCTGACCCCACTCATGTCTCAAAGGCCGAGCACGGCCTTTGCCATGATGTTGCGCTGAATCTCGTTCGTGCCCGCATAGATGGAGCCTGCGCGGTCATTGAGATACTTCGCGGTGACAGGCCATGAATAGTCGGGGCCAGCCGGAATGTCGTTGGGCGATACAGCCGGCGCCCCCGGCACGGGCCCGCCCGGTGCCGTCACATGCGGCTGGAAGGGAAGTGCGTAAAAGGCAATGGCCTCCAGTGCAATCTCGGTCAGGCGCTGGCTGATCTCGGTGCCGCGTGTCTTGAGGAGCGAGGATTCCGCGCCCGGTGCCTGCCCGTGCGACAGGGCAGACATGATGCGGTGCTCCGTATATTCAAGCGCCGTGATCTCGGCGGAAGCGGCAGCGATTTTTGCGGCGAAGCTTGCATCGTCGATGAGTCGCCCGCCGCCGTCCCCGGCTTCCGCACTTGCGATCTCGCGGATGCGCGCAAGGCGCACATGCAGCCCCGGCGCATAGGCATGGCCGCCGCGTTCAAACTGCATCAGATATTTGGCGACCGTCCAGCCATCGCCTACCTTGCCGACAACATTCTTCTTCGGCACGCGCACATCGGTGAAGAAAATCTGGTTCTGGATATGCTCACCCGACAGCATGATGAGCGGCTCCACGGTGAGGCCGGGCGTATCCATATCGATCAGGATAAAGGTGATGCCGCGCTGGGGAATATCCTCGCGCGAGGTGCGGACGAGATTGAAAATCCGGTTCGCGTAATTGGCATGGGTCGTCCAGATTTTCTGGCCGTTGCAGATGAAGTCATCGCCATCTTCGACCGCGCTCATCTGCAGGCTCGCAAGGTCCGAGCCTGAGCCTGGCTCCGAATAGCCCTGACACCAGAAATCCTCGCCCGAAAGCATGCGCGGCAGGTAATAGGCTTTCTGTTCCGGTGTGCCATAGCCGATCAGTACCGGCCCGCACATGCCAAGCCCCATGGGCGAAAGGGGCGGCGCGCCTGCGGCGGCAAGCTCGCTTGAGAAGATGTAATGCTGGATCACGCTCCAGTCGCAGCCGCCATATTCGACCGGCCAGGCAGGGGCGACCCAGCCCTTCTTATAGAGCTTCTTGTGCCAGGCCATTGTCGTGTCGTAATCCGCATAGACGCTCGTCATACGGCGGCCGACAGCGCGCAGATCGGATGTCAGCTCTTCATCGAGAAAGCTGCGCACCTCATCGCGAAAGGCGGCATCGGCCGCGCTGAACCCCAGTTCCATCATCTCCTCCCCGAAAGACAAATGCTGATGCCGGGAGTAGGCAGCCTGTCCGGCTTTCCTGTCAAACGGATGGGCATTTCAACAGTCTTTCGCTGGGGCAGGCCGTCGGGGCGGAGCGGGCGCGGGTGCGGATGGTGCGAAAGTCAAAGTTTCGGGGCCGAGCCTTGCGAGCGGGCTGGAAAGCCTATCGGGTTTGACGTAAGGAATGGCCGGTTGATGTAAAGGAGCGGTCCTTCCCGCGAAGGGGCCGCCCCCCGGAGAGCCCCGTTCCATGTCGACAGATGAAGAAAAGACAGCGGAGAAGCCAGCCGCTGAAATACCCCCGGTCGCCGTGAAGGTGCCGGAGGGGGTGCGCGCGACCACGCCGAAAGAGCGCCAGCGCGCCTTCTTCATTCTTTTTGTCTGCCTGCTTTCGGTCGGTATGGGGCAGACGCTCGTCTTTGCCGTGCTGCCCCCCATCGCCTCTGATCTCGGCATGACAGAGTTCGAGACGACGATGATCTTCTCGCTTTCTGCCGCGCTATGGGTGCTGACCAGCACCTTCTGGGGCACGCGAAGCGATGTGATGGGACGAAAGCCCGTCATTCTCATCGGTGTGCTTGGCTTCGGTATCTCCACTTCGCTGGTAGGTGTGGTGCTGCTGGCGGGCTACCTCCACTGGATTTCGATGGCGCTCATGTTTCCTCTCGTCATGGGGGCGCGCGCGATTTTCGGTATATTCGGTTCCGGTGCCATGCCGGCGTCGCAAGCCTATGTTGCTGACCGCACCACACGGGCGGAGCGGGCAGGCTCCATCGCGCAGATCGGCGCAGCTTTTGGTCTTGGCACGGTGGTGGGGCCGGGGGTTGCGGCGGCCTTTGCCGAAATCCACATTCTCGCGCCCTTTTTCGCGGTCGGACTTCTCGCGCTGGTGAGCAGCATTGCGATCTGGATTCTGCTGCCGGAGCGCACCCGCCCGAAAAAGATGCTGGCCGAAAAACAGGAAAAGCGGGCGGCGTTGAAATGGACAGCGCCGAATGTGATGCCCTGGCTCAGCATCGGTGTGGTGTTGAGCCTCAGCCAGTCCATCATGATGCAGCTTTTCGCCTTCTATCTGATGTCGGAACTCTCCATGGGCGGGTCAGAGGCGACCCAGCTTGTGAGCGTCGGCATGATGGCGATGGCGATGGCAACGCTTGTCGCGCAGCTTGGTCTTATCCAGCGCTTCGATCTGTCGGTGCAGTTCCTGCTGCGCTGGGGTGCCGTCACCATGATCATCTCTTTCATGATGCTGGTGCTGGGCGGTTCTTACGGGGTGCTTGTCTCCGCGCTCACGCTGGCAGGGCTTGGCTTCGGCTTCCTGCGGGCCGGGCTTTCAGCTGGTGCGTCGCTTTCCGTGTCGCTCAAGGATCAGGGGGCGGTGGCCGGGCTTATCGGTTCCACGGCGGCAACGGGCCATATCCTCAATCCGGCAATCGGTATTCCGCTCTTCTATGTCATGCATTCGGCGCCCTTCATTCTGGGGGCCGTTCTATCTGCTGCGATTCTTGCCTTTGCGATCTTCCATCCGGTGCTGAAAAACCTTCGCAGCACGGATGGCGGTTTCACGGATGAGGAAGAAGAAGAGATCGGGCTGCACTAGGCAGTTCAGCCACCCGTGCGAAAGCCGAGCAGATTGACGACGTGAACCAGCATCAGCAGCGCCACGAAGATCGAGACAAAGATCAGCGGCGTTGTTGGCAGCAGGCGCACGCGGCCGGGTTCAACCGGCCTGCGTTCCAGCCATGCGAGAAAGGCGGCGCACGCCACGCTTGCCGCGAGCAGGGCGAGCGTGACGGGCATCGTCATCCCAGGGCGCCTTCAGCCTGCCACTGGGCCATCAGCACCGCGACGGCAGTTGCAAAAGCCTGTGGCTGATCAAGCATGATGTGGTGCTGTGCGTTGGGCACGGTGAAGACGGGCTTCTCCGGCGAAAGCTCGCGGAGGAATTGCACCGTCTTCGGATCGTAATCCTTGCTGTCGAGGCCGAACATGGTTGCGCCGCGGCAGGCGAGGTTGCGGTAGATTTCCGCATGGTCGCCGCCCATGCGCAGCCCGTCGAAAATCGAGTGATCGAATTTCCACGTCCAGCCGGTTTCCTCAAAGGTACGCTTGCCGCGTGTTTCACCTTTGGTCACAGCGCGCAGGCTCAGCGGGCCGATATAGTCGAGAATGAAACCATTGGCGCAGGGCTGAAGCGGCGCAAGGCGGAAGCGGGAGGTTGCTTCCTCGAAGGTCTTGTAAATCTTTGTCGGTCGCCGCGGCGGCTGGTTCAGAAACCACTCATGCGGATTGTCGGCCGGACGCACGGTGAAGTCGCAAAGGATGAGCCCGCCAAGCTGCTCGCCGTAATGCTTGCCCGCGATCAGCGAGACGAAACCGCCAAAGGAATGGCCGACAACGACAGGCTTCGGGCCGAGGCCTGCTGCGAGCGCTACTTCGCCGATCTCGCGGGCGAAGGTCTCGCGCGTATACGACAGGCGCCAGCCGCTGTCTCCCATGCCGCCGAGATCCATGGCGGCAACATTGTAGTGTTCGGTCAGCAGCGGCGCGATGAAGTGGAACCAGTGCGCATGTGCGCCATTGCCATGCACGAAAAGGAGGCCTGGGCGTGCCGGATCATTATTACCCCAGCGCAGATAGTGAATATCCGTGCCATCCACATTGAGCGTGCGGCTCTCATAAGGTGCGGCAAGCGCCTCACGGAACCAGAGCGGGCGATGCAGAATGATGTCTTCATCCGGCAATGTGGCCGTCGTTTCTTCTTCGAGGGACCGGATCACGGTCCCGCATGTCGTGTTCATCTCGGGATACTCTTGGTACTGGAAGGAAAATCAGTTGGCGGGCACCGGTGCGTGCAGAGACGAGCGCGCTGTGGTTCGTTTGCTCAATCGCGGGATGGACGCTTCCTCGCCCTGAAAGAGCTGTGTGACGCTCCGCAAGTTTTCTGTTCTCACTGTTCGTCTCGTTGTTCGACGGTGTTTGCATCAACAATCTGCAGCTTCGGAAGCCGGATGATGATGGACGTGCCACCGTGTTCATTTGTTCGTTTTTCGATCTCTCCGCCATATTGCCGCGAGAGGCTTTCGATGATCATCGAGCCGAGGCCCGAGCGTCTTTTGGAGTCATCGGACGGATCAAGTCCGATACCGTCATCCTCTACCACCATGCAAGGTATGTGATTGCTGCCGATGGTGAAGCTCGCGCGGATAGTGCCGCTCTCGCGGCCATCAAAGGCGTGCTTGATGGCGTTGGATATAAGCTCACCCAGCACTACCGCAAGGGTTGTGGCATCACGCGCCGAGACGACTAGCGGGTCGAAATGGCCCGAAATGCTGATCGCGGTGCCACCAAGCGCTGAATCGGCAAGGTCAGAGACGACGGCTTCCAGAAGCCCGTCAACCGCTGTTGACTGAAGATCGTCGCCAAGGCGCAGGCGGCGCTGCGCCGTGCTGATGGTCTGGATACGGCCACGCGCCGTTTCAATGGCCGAGCGCGCGGCGTCATCATCCAGTTTCGCCTGCTGCATACGAAGAAGCGATGACACCATGGCAAGGTTGTTTCCGACGCGATGGGTCACTTCGCGTAGCAGAAGTTCCACACGACCGCGCTCATATTCGGCGCGGTTGGTTTCTGCTTCCGCCCTTTCGCGGGCAATTTCGAGTTCCTGCGTACGTTCGCGGACACGCGCCTCAAGCTCTTCATTAAGGGCGATGAGCTGATCGCGCTTGCTTGTCACGGTGGCGAACTGGTGGCGTGTCAGCTGAAACGAAAGAATGGCAAGCACCAAAGAAGCGCAAAGAGCGCCGATCAGCGAAGTGGAAAGCCAGGCGCGGGACGAAATCATTTTTTCGGCGCGTTCGTCATGCCGGGCGCTTTCGGCGGCGCGTGCTTCCAGAATGATCGTGCGAATTTCATCCATCAACGCCTTGCCCTGATCGCGGCTGATGATGGTCAGCGCCTCTCCGAAGCGGCCCTCGCGGCCAAGGGCAATGGTCGTGTCGGTTTCCTGAAGCCGCTGCCTTGTGGCCTCTTTCAGCCGTTCAAGACGGGCGGCCTGTTCGGAATCCCGCTCGACGAGTGCCTGAAGCGCCGTCAGCCTGCGGTCGATGAACAGGCGGGCGGCATTATATGGCTCCAGATATTGTGGATCGCGGGTCAGAAGAAAGCCGCGCTGGCCGATCTCCGCATCCTGCACGAGGCTCATGATTTCCTTGAGCTCGCTGCGAATCTTCAGCGCTTCCACGGCATGGTCGATATTGGAACTTGCGCGGAGCGAAAGCGTCAGTGCAGCCACGCCCGCGCCAAAAAGCATGATGAAGGCGAGGGCCATCAAAATGGCGTTCACCTTGCTCATCTTGTCGGTATTCGCGAGATCTCCCCCGAAAACCCGTATCAATCCATTCAACCCTCGGTCTGGACGGAGTTACCGTCCGTGCGGTGACTGCCACTTGAGGGGAGGAACATAACAAGTGCTAAGGTCAAACAGTAGCTTGGAAATTCGGAAAATGCGTGAGACCTCGACTGACTGTTGACAGGCCGGGGCCGCCCGCTTAGTTTCCGCGCCAACAATTCAAGGGCGTTCCGGCATCGGGCCGGAAGCGATGCAGAAGCTTTCCGTATCTGCCGCTGGCCCCGATCCGAGGTTGAGCCATGAAAATCCGTAACTCGCTGAAATCGCTCCGGAATCGGCATCGGGACAACCGTCTCGTGCGCCGGAAGGGACGCGTTTACATCATCAACAAGACGAACCGCCGCTTCAAGGCCCGCCAGGGCTAAGCCGGGCGCCGCGCCCTGATCGGGCGCAGGGACGATGAATCAAGGCCATCTGCCATGCAGATGGCCTTTTTTCTTGGGCAGCTCAGGGTTTGCAATCCCGTGGCTTCCCGGGGCTAAATGGGGCTGACATTGCGGCCTGTCATTGCCGCTTTCAGGCCCGGCCGGGGTGGTCATTTCAGGGGAGAACGGGCAATGAGCGACAGGTTCATGATCTATGGCGCGACCGGATATACCGGCAAGCTCGTTGCGCGCACCGCCAAGGCGCAGGGGCTCGCCCCGCTGCTGGCGGGCCGGAACGAGGCGCGACTGAAATCCATCGCAGCCCAGCATGGCTTCGAATATCAGCCTATTTCGCTGGATGATCCCGAGGCGCTGGAGGCGGGGCTGACGCAGGTCGATGTGGTTCTTCACATCGCCGGGCCCTTTTCCCAGACCTCGAAGCCCATGGTCGATGCCTGCATCCGCACCGGCACCCATTATCTCGACATTACGGGCGAGATCGACGTTTTCGAGGCCTGTGCTGCGCGGAACGAGGAGGCGGAGGCTGCGGGCGTGATGCTGATGCCCGGCGTCGGCTTCGATGTGGTGCCAAGCGACTGCCTCGCCGCCCATATGAAGGCGCGGATGCCCGATGCACGCGAGCTCACCCTCGGCATATCCGGCCTTGGTCATATGTCACACGGGACGGCCAAGACGGGCGTCGAGAGCATCGGCAAGGGTACGCGGATCAGGCGGGGCGACCGGATCATCACGGCGCGGAAGACGCCCCGCCGCATGATCGACTTCGGCTCTGGCCCGAAGCAGGCCGTGGCGATTGGCTGGGGCGACGTTTCTACTGCGTGGCATTCCACACATATCCCCGACATCACCGTATATTTCGAAAGCAGCCCGCAGCTTGAGCAGATGGCGAAGATGGGCGGGTTCATGCGCTGGGTGCTTGCACGCGGCTTCATGCAGACCATGCTCAAGAAGCGCATCGAAAAATTGCCGGAAGGGCCGAGCGATGCCGAGCGGGCGGAAGGCTATTCGGTTCTTTATGGCGAGGCGGTTGGTCCCGAGGGGGAAACGGTGCGCTCGCTTCTGCGCACGCCCGAAGGTTATACGCTGACCGCGATGACGAGCCTTGAGATTGTCCGCCGCGTTCTGGCGGGGGAAGCGCAGCCCGGTTTCCGCACACCGTCTTCCGTTTTCGGGCCGGATTTCATCACCGGCTTTGAGGGCTGTGTGCGGCAGGATCTGAACGGGTGAGAATGATCCGGCTGGTTCACATCATTTCCTGCCTCGCCCTTGCGCTTGCTTTGGCGGTGCCCGGTTTTGTGCATGAGGTGGTCGCCGCCGAAGCACCGCCCTCTGCCTTCGACAAGATGAGCAAGGCGGAACGGGATGCCCTTATCGACGAACTTCTCGAAAGGCTTTCAGCCGCACCAAACGAAGAGGAAGGAAAGGGGATCGAGCGGACGATCCAGGCCCTCTGGCTCACTTCCGGCAGCCCCAGCATCGACCTGTTGATGCGGCGCGGGCTCGATGCGCTGGGTGACGGGGATTATGACCGTGCCTATTTCTATTTCGATGAGGTGGTAACTTTCGCGCCTGCTTATGCGGAGGGCTGGCATCGCCGCGCGGCCATTCATTATGTGCGCGAGGATTATGCGGCGGCGCTCAAAGATATCGAGCAGGCGCTCCGGCTGGAGCCGCGCCACTTCGAGGCGCTGGCGGGGCTGGGTGTCATTCTCGAAGATCTGGGAGACAGGAAAGGCGCTCTCGATGCCTATCGCCGAGCACTTTCGCTCAATCCCTGGCTCAGTCATGGAAAGGCGCGCGTCGCGCCGCTGGAGCTTGAGGTTGAAGGGCGGGGCATCTGACCTCGTGAGTGGCGCGTGGCATTTCTGATTTTCTTTGCCCTTCTGATTGGTGCGCTTGCTGCCTATTCCGCGTGGACGGGATTCCGCGTCGCGCGGCTCTTTCCGCCCTCGGGCGAGTTCATCACGCTGGATGGCGAGTTTGAAGGGCTGCGGCTTCACTATGTGGAGCAGGGGCAGGCGCGGCCCGGCATTGCGCCTGCCATTCTCATTCATGGCGCAAGCGGCAACCTCCGCGACATGCAGGAAAGCCTTCTTCCCGAGCTTGCAAGGGACACGCGCGTTGTGGCGTTTGACAGGCCGGGGCATGGCTGGAGCGGGCGGGGGAACCATCCCGATATTGCGAACCCTGCCGTACAGGCGCGCGCGCTCCGCATGGCAGCGCAGAAGCTGGGACTCGAAAAGCCTGTGCTTCTCGGCCATAGCTGGGGTGCCTCGGTTGCGGCCGCATGGGCGCTTGATGCGCCGGACGAAATATCGGGCCTGTTGCCGCTTTCAGGGGCGCTTTATCCGTGGAAGGGAAGCGTGTCCTGGTATCACTCCGTTGTCCGCATGCCGCTTGCAGGGCCGGTCTTTGTCCGTACCCTGATGGTGCCGGGCGGAAAACTCCTCTCCACGAAGGGGATTGCGGTCAATTTTCATCCGAATGAGGCACCTGCCGGCTATGCAGAGCGGATCGGCTTATCGCTTCTCTTCCGCCCGTCCCATTTCCGGGCGAACAGTGAAGACACATCAAGTCTCAAGAGCTATCTGGCCGTACAAAGCCTTCGCTATGACAAGATCGAGGTGCCCACCATCGTCATCACCGGCAATGCGGACTATACCGTCTCGCCGAAACTTCATTCCTATGCGTTCCACAACGCGGTGCGCGGTTCTGAACTGATAAAGCTCAAGGGAACGGGGCACATGCCGCATCATGTGCGCCGCGAGATCGTGGTGGATGCCGTGCTGAGGCTTGCGCGGGGCGAGCGTCCGCGCGCGAGCGAGGTGACGATCCATGAAGATGGTCGCGTGGAAGTCAGGCCGCGCGCGTGACGTTCACTCCGTATCGCGCCGCCCGACAAAGGCAATGCGCAGCATGTTGGTAGCGCCCGGTGTGCCGAGCGGCACCCCCGCCGTTACCACGATGCGCTGGCCGGGCTGGGCAAAGCCTTCCTGAAAGGCGATGCGGCAGGCACGGTCCGACAGATCTTCAAGATCATGCGCGTCTTCGGTGAGCACGCAATGCAGCCCCCAGACAAGCGAGAGCCGCCGCGCCGTCGCATGAACGGGCGTCAGCGCAATGATCGGCGCATGGGGCCGCTCGCGGGCGGCGCGAAGGCCCGTCGAGCCTGAATTGGTCCAGCAAACAATAGCGGCAGCGTTGAGCGTGCTTGCGACGGAGTGGGCGGCAGCCGAGATCGCGTCTGCGCCGGTTGCTTCCGGCTCGGTGCGCTGCGCATAGATGATGCCCGGATAGGTCGGGTCACCTTCCACCGATTGCGCCACGCGGTCCATCATCGTGACAGCTTCGATGGGATACTGGCCTGCGGCGGATTCAGCCGACAGCATGATCGCATCCGCGCCTTCAAAGACGGCGGTTGCAACGTCGGATACTTCGGCGCGTGTCGGTGTCGGTGCCGAGATCATGGATTCAAGCATCTGTGTTGCAACCACGACCGGCTTGCCGGAGCGGCGGGCGGCGCGAGTCATGCGCTTCTGCCAGCCGGGCACCTGCTCAAGCGGCAGTTCCACGCCGAGGTCGCCACGCGCGACCATGATGGCATCTGCAATCTCGATAATGGCATCGAGATGCGACAGCGCCTGCGGCTTTTCGATCTTGGCAAGAACGGCGGCGCGGCCACGCGCAATCTTGCGTACTTCTGCCACATCATCAGAACGCTGCACGAAGGAAAGCGCGATCCAGTCCACACCGAGGTCAAGCGCGAAATCGAGGTCGCTGCGATCCTTCTCGGTGAGGGCGGCGAGCGGCAACACGGAGTCAGGCAGGCTCACGCCCTTGCGGCTCGTCAGCGTGCCGCCAATGATGACTTCGGTATCAATCGTGGTGTCGGTCTTGCCCGTCACGCGCAGGCGGATGCGGCCATCATCCAGCAGCAGCGTGTGGCCAACGTTCACCGCTTCAAAAATCGGCGGGTGGGGAAGGGGCGCGCGCGAAGCATCGCCCGCTTTCTTGCCCATGTCGAAACGGAAGCTCGCGCCTTCTTCGAGGACAGCGCCACCCTCCTGCATCGCCCCGATGCGGAGCTTCGGTCCCTGCAGGTCAACCAGAATGCCGATGGGCCGGTCCACTTCCTTTTCGACCTGCCGCACCAGCCCGTGAAGCCGCTTCAGTCCTTTATGGTCCAGATGGCTCATGTTGAGACGGAAGACGTCCGCGCCCGCCTCGAAAAGTTTGCGAATCATCTCCGGCGTATCAGAGGAAGGGCCAAGCGTGGCGATGATCTTGACGTTACGGCGGCGGTTCAAGGAAGCACTCCCGAAGGTTCTCTGGTGGGGTGGTCGGGTTCGCCGACCAGTATGACCCGGAAATCGTTGACGTTGGTGTAACTCGGGCCGGTTGTTACAAGGTCGCCAAGCTCGCCGAAGAAGGTGCCGGAATCGTGGCGGTCGAGCATGGCGCGGGGGTCGAACCCCTTTTCCTTCGCACGGATAAGTGAAACTGGTGTGACAATGGCGCCAGCGGGGTCTGTTGCCGCACCCGACCCGCCATCAATGCCGTCTGTATCAGCGGCAAGCGCATAAATCCCCGGCGTACCGTCAAGCGCGAGGGCGAGCGCCAGCGCATATTCCTGATTTGGCCCACCCTTTCCTGCTGGGCCGCCGCTGATAGTCACGCCTGCCTCGCCGCCTGAAATGATGGCGACACATCTGCCTTCGGCCTTTGCCTTTAAGGCGCGTGCGGCATGTTCTTCTGCGAGGGTGCGGGCTTCTCCCTCGATGCCATCACCCAGCGCCACGGGTTCATAACCTGCCGCCCGGGCAAGGGCTGCTGCAGCGCCGAGCGAGGCGCTGCCACTTGCAACGAGACGATATTGTGCGCGGGAGAAAATCTCGTCACCGGGCTTCGGCGTTTCGGGAAGGACTGCAATCCTGTCGCGTAACTCCGCCGGTATTGCTGGTTGCAGGCTGTCCAGTATGGCGAGCACGCGCGCTTTCGAGGTCGTGTCGGGAACGGTCGGGCCTGAGGCAATCGTGCTCGGGTCGTCGCCTGCCACATCCGAGATGGCGAGGGTCAGCGAGCGCGAGGGGTGGATCGCGCCTGCAAGCCTGCCTCCCTTGATGCGAGAGACATGTTTGCGAACGGCGTTGATGTCGCCAATCGGTTTGCCGGAAGCGAGCAGGGCGCGGGTGAGCAGGATTTCATCATCGAGTGTCAGGCCGGTCATGGGCTGCACGGTGAGTGCGGAGCCGCCACCGGACAGAAGCACCAGCACAAAATCTTCCGGCCCCGCCCATTCGGCAAGGCGGAGCAGGCGGCGTGATCCTGCTTCTCCCGCTGCATCGGGAATCGGATGGCCGCCTTCCAGCACCTCGACATATCGTGTCGGGCGGGCGTGGCCATAGCGGGTGAGGGCAAGGCCTTCGATGTGGGTTCCGGGATGGTGCGTGTCATACCAGTCCTCGGCTGCGGCTGCCATTGCGGCGGCGGCCTTGCCGATGGCGATGATGATGAGGCGCCCGTCTTTTGACGGAGGAGGCGGCGGCAGATGCGGCGGCAGGCAATGGGAGGGCAGCGCCTCGCGCACGGCGGCGTCATAAAGGCGTTTCAGCAGCGCCCTGCTTTGGGAGTCGTTCCGGGCCATGGCTCAGGTATAGTGCGGCCATGCACGAACCGCTACAGCCTGACGCCGCCACCCCACCGCCTTTCGAGCTAGTGAACCCGGAAGGGTCGCCGGATTTCCTCATTGTCTGCGATCACGCGTCCAATGCGCTGCCGCCTGGCTATGGTTCGCTCGGTCTGCCGGAGGCGGAGTTTGCGCGGCATATTGCCTGGGACATTGGCGCAGCGGGTGTTGCGCTCGGGCTTTCAGAGGCGCTTTCCTGCCCGGCGGTGCTGGCGCGCTATTCACGCCTGCTGATTGATCTCAACCGGGGTGAGGATGATCCGACGCTGGTGATGAAGCTGTCGGACGGGGCGATCATTCCCGGCAATCGCGATGTCGATCCTGACCATGATGCGGCGGAATTAGAGCATCGCATTCACACCTTCCATGCCCCTTACCATGCCGCCATTGCTGCGGCGCTCGCTCGCGCGCAAGAGAGCGGGGCCGTGCCCGTCATCGTGTCGGTTCACAGCTTCACGCCGCGCTGGCGGCAGTTTATCCGGCCGTGGGAGACAGGGCTGCTTTGGGATCGCGATGACCGGCTTGTCGGCCCGCTGATGGAAGGGCTTGAACAGGAAGGTTTCACCGTCGGTGATAACGAGCCTTATACGGGCCGCCTTCTCAATGACTGCATGTATCGCCACGGCACCGCAAACGGGCTGCCCCATGTGCTGATCGAGATCAGGCAGGATTTGATCGAGACGAAAGAAGGCCAGCGCGAATGGGCGGCGCGCTATGCGCGGCATCTTCGCGCCGCCGCCTCGCTGCCGGGTATCCGCGAGATACGCAAACCCTGACCGGAACGGGAGAAAGCCATGGATGACGCTACGCGCACTAAAGTTGAAGCCGCTGCCTTTCGTCGCCTCGTCTCGCATCTCGGCGCACGACCGGATGTTCAGAATATTGATCTGATGATCCTTGCCGGTTTCTGCCGCAACTGCCTCGCTGACTGGTATCGTGAGGCGGCTGAGGAGAAGGGCGTCTCCCTGTCAAAGGATGAGGCGCGCGAGATCATTTATGGCGAGCCTTTTTCGGAGTGGAAGCGTAAGCACCAGCCGGAAGCAACGCCGGAACAGCTCGCAGCTTTCGAGGCAGCGCGCCGGAAAGGCCACGGATAGGGCCACCATCCCGTTTTCATCCACACCTCTATCCACAGCTTTCTTCGGTAACCATATTGCCCGCCTGCGCCCGGCTCTCTATCGTCGCGGCCCTCGCAGTCATTTGTACAAGTGGAGAGGCCATCATGGCGGACGGTAATACGCCTGCGACTACGGGCGGCGTCGCGCAGGACCAGCTGAGGTCCATCGTCGAGCGTATCGAGCGGCTCGAGGAAGAAAAGGCGGCCATCGCCAACGACATCAAGGAAGTCTATGCCGAAGCCAAAGGCAATGGTTTCGATACGAAGACGCTGCGTCAGGTGATCCGTTTGCGCAAGCAGGACAAGGCAGAGCGTCAGGAGCAGGAGGCGATCCTTGAGCTCTATCTGCATGCGCTCGGCATGATCTGATCCAAAGAGGGCTTGTTGTTTTCTCCCGATTGGCAATACTTGATGCCGGTGTGGTGAGGCGCTCCTCCCGGGGCGCGGCAGAGTAAACGGGAGAAACGCGTGAGGGCGAGTGATCCCGACGCGAAGCCGCAAACAATTCACAACGACAGTGGAGACCGGGCCGCGGCACCTGCCTCACGGTTCGGCGAGGCGGTGGATGCTGTCTATGGCTATGCTTCCGGTCAGTATAACTGGGAAGATCTGATCGAGTTTCTCGCACATCTCGATCACGACATAGAGAAGGGCGTCGCGCCGCCAAGCGTGCTTGCGGCAACGCTGGGCGCGCATCTGCGCCGCGCCGATGAGCTTGCAACGCGGCTTCATGCGGATATGGACGCGCCCGCCCCCGGATATGCGCTTCTTCTTCTCGATGCGGAACGGCGCGTGATCGCCTCCAACGAAGAAGGGCGCGCCTTCTTCTCTTCGATCTTTGCGCGGGTTGAGGCCGGAAAGCGGCTCTCTTTCCATGAGGAGGAACACGCGGTTCTCTTTTCTGATGCGCTCGCCGCGCTTGAGAAGAACGAACCGCCGGCTCCCGTGCTGCTGCGTTTTCTGGACGATGACGGCGAGACGAAATTACCCTGCTATCTCGCGCAGGGTGAGGCGCTTTCGGCGGCGATGCTGCGTGCGGCGGAGTTTGACGGGGAAGAGCATCCTCATTGTGCGCTCATTGCGGCGCCACCCGATGCGGGCACTCAGGTGCTGAATGTCTTTCGGCAGACGCTTGGCCTCACCCTCGCAGAAGCGCGGCTTGCGGCGCGGTTGCGGTTCGGCCTATCGCTCAAGGAAGCAGCGGCCGAGCTTGGTATCTCCGTCAACACGGCACGCAACCAGCTCAAATCCATCTTCGAAAAGCTGGGCGTCAATCGTCAGGCCGATCTTGTACGCCATCTGACGGAGCTTGCTGCGCTCGCCGCGCGAATACGGACGGGCCATCACAATGTGAGCGCGACCGTCACCGCAGCGGAGCGCCGCACGATTGTCTTGCCGGACGGGCGGCTGATTGCATTTCGTGATCTCGGCACGCCGGACGGGGTGCCGGTTTTCATCCTTCATCCGCTGGTGCAGTCGAGCCTGATGCGGCCGCAGGAAGCCGCGATGGCGGGTGAGTGCGGTGTGCGGCTTATCAGCGTCGAGCGTCCGGGCATCGGGCTTTCAACCTATGACCCGGAGGGCACCTACGCTTCCTTTGCAAATGATCTCGCCTCCGTTGCGGATGCGCTCGGCATAGGCAATTTCCATCTGATCGGCTGGGCGTCGGGTGCTCCCTATGCGCTCACGGCCGCGTCGCGGCTTGGCGCACGGGTGAGCCGCCTCGCGCTTGCGACGCCGCGTCTCAATTTCCGCTCGGACCTCGAAGCCACCTCGCCCATGCGGCAGTTTTTCGGAGGGCTGCGCCGCCATCCCTGGATTTTCGAGACGGTATTCTCGATCATGCGGGCGAAGCGTTCGCGCCGGATGCTGCGCCCCATGATCCGCAATTTCGTGGAAACATCAGAGCCGGACCGGCGCCTTTTCGAGCGTGACCCTGCGTTGCTTGATTGCTTTACCGACAGTCTCATTGAAGCAATCGATCGCTCGCATACGGGCATTGTGGCTGAACTCAACTTCTATGCGGCAGAGACACCAGCCGAGACATCCGGCCTCGCGCGGCCCCTGCTTGTCTGGCATGGCCTGGAAGATGAGATGAACAGCATCGCGGATGTGAAGCGTATGCTGGACGGCGCGCCGGTGGAGGCATTTCACGTTGTCGAGGGGCAGGGACACATGGTCCTTTTCACGAATTTCAAGGAAGTGCTGAGCCGGCTCGTTCATGAACCCCATTAACGGGCGTGATGCGCGATTTTATGGGATTCAATCTCTTCCGGCGCGTTATATTTCTCCGGGACGGGCTTTTGGTGGACAAGGCTTTCGGGGGATGATGCGTGTCCGGGCTGGGGTGGATCGACGACAAGCGGGGACGGGAGGAAGGCGGCGCGGCAATGCGTCCTGACCTCGCGGTCGCGCTTGATGCAATCTATGCCTACGCAACCGATCCTGAAAACTGGGAAGAGATGACGACGCTCCTTGCCTATCTCGATGCCGAGGAGGGCAATGAGGAGCTGCACACCGTTATCGAAGGGGTGCGTCAACATCTCACCCGGGCGGAGGCGCTGGCGCATCGCCTGCACGATATGCCGAGCAATGACCCGGACACGACCTATTGCTACATGGTCGTGACGCGGGATTTGCGGATCGCGGATATTTCACCGGCGGTCATTGCGATGCTGCATCCCTATTGCGGTCCGCTCGAAGCAGGACAGCGTCTGCATTTTCTTGAGCCGGAGAACACATCGCGCTTTCGCGCGCTCATGAATGAAGCGGGGAGCGGAAAGGCGGCTGGCGAGAGGCTTTCTCTGCTGCGTCTCGTGACGCCGGAAGGCGATGAGGTGGTGTTCGGATATCTCGTCGCAGAAGAACAGATGCCGAAGGCGATGCGCCGCCGCTTTGGTCTTTCGATGCCCTTGCCGCAAGACGCGGTTGTTTTCATCGCGCCTGACCGTGAGGCGGCAAGTGACGAGACGAGGGTGTATCGCGAGACATTCGGTCTCACGCCCGCAGAAGCGCGCCTTGCTGGCTGTCTGAAGGATGGTCTGTCGCTGAAGGAAGCGGCGGAAAAGCTGGGCCTTTCTGTCAATACGGTGCGCAATCAGGTCAAAAGCATTTTCGAGAAGCTCGGCGTCAACCGGCAGAGTGATCTGATCCGTCATCTCACGGAACTTTCGCGCCTTGCCTCCTATATTCAGGTGACATCTCCGCCACCTGTCCCTTCGCGTCTGTTGCCTGCCAGGCCGCGTAGCTTCGTTGACATGCCGAAAGGTCGGCGGATTGCCTATCGCGAATATGGCGACAGGGACGGGCAGCCGGTCTTGATGTTGCGCAGTTCACTGGCAAGTTCGCTTCTCCGTCGGCAGGAAGTGGAGGCAGTTGAAAAATACGGCATTCGGCTTGTCGTGGTTGAGCGGCCGGGATGCGGGCAATCCACGCCCGACCCCGACATGACCTATGCGAGTTTCGCCTGCGACATGCAAAGGCTGATGGATGCGGTGGGCCTTGAGCGCGTTGCGCTGACCGCGAACTCATCGAGTGTTCCGCTTGCCCTTTCGACGGCGCTGCGCCTTGGAGATCGCATCAAGCGCATTGCGCTAACGACCGCGCGTTTTGAGCCGCCCATGCCGCGCAAGGGGCGGCCGGGCATGGTGAATTATTTCTTCAGCCATCTGCGCCGTCATCCCTGGCTGCTTGATTCTACGCTTGCGATCTTGCGGGCAAAAATGTCCCGCCCGTTCATGCGGTCGCTTGTCTTACACTTCTTTGAAAAATCACCGGCGGATTTTGCCCTTCTGGAACGGGACGCGGCGCTTGTGGAGCATCTCATTGACGAGACGATGGACGCGATTGGCTGGAGCGTGGAAGGGCTTGTCCATGAATCGCAGCTCATGTTGCAGGAGACGCCGGCGGATTTTTCGGGTGTTGCTGTTCCCGTGAGCCTGTGGCATGGAGAGGCGGACGGCATCATTCCGTTTGCTGAAATGCACGAGCAGCTTCTTCGGACGGGGCTCAAGGTTAAAGAGATTCGCAGCTTCCCGGGCTGCGGGCACCTCTTCATCGTGCATGCGCGCGACGAGTTTTTCGAATCCCTGCTCGATTAATCACCGTGACCCGCGCCCTTTCTGAAGGGTTTGGTCCATTTGCACTATTCCGGGCCGTCACGCGCCCCTTTACGACTCTCTGACAATCCGGACATGGGGTGCCGGGTACGAATTCAGAGGGCTGATCATGAAAATCAAATCCGCTTATGTGGCGGTTGCCGCTGCCTTTCTTCTGGCAGGGTGCGAGACCACGGGCATGGATAGTTCCGGGCTTATGAATGCCGCCGCTCAGGCTGCCGTTTCGAGCGCCGTTGCAGGCGCTGCGCCGTCGGTTGGCGTGCCCGTCGCGGGTGCCTCCTCTTACGCAAATGATCCGGTCGCCGTTGCCTATGCGCAGCAGCAGGCTGCGCGGCAGGGCATCAGCCTGACGCCTCAGCAGGCCGCGCTTGCGCTTCAGATGGCCGAGCAGCAACAGGCGGCAGGTGGTGCAGGCGTCAATGCCAACGCCATGGCGGAAGCCGCGGCGCGGCAGGCAGCCGCTGCCGGTTTCGCACAGCAGGCAGCCGCTGCGGGCATCCCGCTCGGTGCTGCCATCATGGGGCAGGGCGTTGCCGCCACTGCAACAGCAGCCCCTGCAGTGAGTGCGACGACTGCGGCAGCCGCAGGCGCAGGCATTCCGGATGGTCAGAAGAGCTGCGAGCAGCTTGCCGCCGAAATCGCGCAGCAGCAGGAAGTCATCAATCAGGCAAATAACACGGCCACCAATGCGCAGGTTCTGAATGCAGGTGTCGGCATTGCCCAGTCGCTCGGCATTCACTTTGGCGGCATTGGCCTTGGCGGCATTCAGGCCGCAGGCGCGGCCGGCAATGCTGCCGCCCAGCAGGGACAGGCGGCAAAGGAACAGGCCCAGCAGGCGGAAATTCGCATCCAGATCCTGAACGGTATCTATCAGGGCAAGTGCGCTTCCTGAAACGGTTAAGGTGGCCCAGCGCGAGGCCGGGTCGCGCTTGCCGCCGAGAACTCGTCGTCGGCCGTCTCAGGCGTCGACCCGGACGCACACCCCTAGATAGCCGGCGGAGAGCGGGGGAGTTGAAAGACTCCCCCGTGCCTTTTGTGCGGCCCTGTTCCTTCAAGACCGCGTCCAGCGTGCTAGGCTCCCGCGCCGGAAAATCGGCCAACAAGAAAGAATCAGGGAGCGGTGGCAATGAAGCCGATGAATGCGGAAACGGTGGTGCTGGAAAAGGCGCGGCCGTTCGAGGAAGAGCTGGCGGCGCGGCTCATCTATGACACCGGCTATTATGTTTTCGATTGTCTCTACAATCGGGACTTCGACACCTTCCTGAACATCACCTCCCATCTCTGGCAGCAATCATCAGGTGCCTTTTCGCATCGTCATGCGATGGCGGCGATGTGGGAGGGAAATCTCGCCGGGATCGCGCTCGGATTTCCACAGCCTCTTTACGCGCAGGAATTCGGCACCGGCATGGCAACCATGGCGGAGATGGGAACGCCGGAGCTGCTCGCCCATCTGCCGACAGTTGCGGGCTACATCCCGTGGCTCTTTCCCGAAGTGCCGGAAGATGCGTGGTATCTGCTTTTCCTTAGTGCCCATCCGCAGGGGCGCGGGCAGGGGATCGGCGAGAAGCTGCTCAGGGATTGCGAGCGCCGCGCGCGCGAAGCGGGCTGTACGGCCATCCATCTCGATGTCGCGTCAACCAACCCGGCTGTGCGCTTCTATGAACGGTTGGGCTTCGAGCGCCTTGCCGAGACGGATGTGCCGAAGATTGCCGCCTCGCATGGTGTGCCCTCGCATATCCGCATGGTGAAGCCACTCTAGTCTGCTGCCGCGTCCTCATCTGACATCCGGGGTCTTTCCAGAAGCCCGATCAGGCGCCGAAGGCTCGCCCCCAGGCGCTCCGCTTCCTCGCCCGGAAAGGCCTCATCCAGCAGCGCATTGACGGGTGCGAAGGCCGTGCCCATGGCGGCGAGCGCCTGCCGTCCGGCTGTGGTCGGTTCGAGAATCCAGGCGCGCTTGTCGGTTTCGGAGCGGGTGCGGGTGATATAGCCCGCCTTGATGAGCCGTTCTGCCATGGCCCCGACCGCGCTTTCCCGCTGCCCGAGGCGGGAGGCAATCTGGCGCTGCGAGACCTGTTCTTCACCGCAAATGATAGCCATCACCGCCGCCTGTGCGGTTGTGAGGCCGCCCGCATCGAGCATCGCGGCATCGGCGACCAGTTTCAGCCGGTGGGCGGCTGTCTGGAGGAGGAAGAAGAGGCGCTGGTCTTTTGCGGACATGAAAAACCTGGGGGTCGGGTTGACGGATGGCATTACGCTCTCAATATACTACACTAGTGTAGTAATTTAAAGGAGAGACCTATGGGCGCGATTGATGTCTGGGCGCAGATCACCACGGAGCGCATGGCGGCAGCCCCCTGGCTTGCGACCCTTCTTCGCTGGACCGGCCAGACGGACAAGCCGCTTGTGCCGAGCGTGGCGGCGACCCTCGCCGCGATGGATGCTGCCAATATCGACATTTCACTGATTGCGGCGTGGTACGGGCCGCAGGGCGCGCTTATCAGCAATGAGGAAGTCGCCGCGCAGATTGACGAAGCGCCTGATCGCCTGCGCGGGCTTGCAAGCGCGGATATCCGTTATCCTGCGGAAGCGGTGAGGGAAATAAGGCGGTGGGTGGATGGAAAGCGGTTTGTCGGCGTCCGCATCGTTCCGTGGTTGTGGGACCTGCCTGCGAATGATCGGCGCTACTACCCGATCTATGCGACCTGTGTGGAGCTTGGTGTGCCGCTCTGCACCCAGATCGGTCATACGGGTCCGCTGATGCGCTCGGAGACGGGCCGTCTCATTCCCTATCTCGAAGATGTGATGCTGGATTTCCCGGAACTGACGGTCGTGGGCGGGCATGTCGGCTTTCCGTGGATCGACGAACTCACCACCATGACGATCAAGTTCAGCAATTTCTTCGTCGATACATCCGCCTATGCGGTGCATCGCCTGCCACCCGCCTTTGTCGATTACATGAAGGGGGTCGGGGCAGGTCGCGTCATGTTCGGTACGAACTGGCCGATGCTTTCACCAAAGAAATGCCTCGCGGGCCTCGCCGAGCTGGGGCTCGATGAGGCGCAGGCTGATGCCTTTCTGGGCGGCACGGCGCGGCGCGTCTTCCGCCTCTGAAATGAAACGGCGCGGGATTGCTCCCGCGCCGTCTGTCCCCTCTCAAGCAGCGCCCGAGGAGTTGGCTCCCGTCAGCCCTCGCGGACTTCGAGCCCCATATCGCGCACCTTGCGGTAAAGTGTTGAACGGCCAATACCGAGGCGGCGGGCCACTTCCGTCATGTGGCCCTTGTATTTGTCGATCGCGAGCCGGATCATTTCCTGCTCGATCTCTTCGAGCTTGCGCATATTGCCCGCTTCATCGGTGATCGGAATACCGTCCGAGAAGTTGGAGCGCGCGAAATCCGCAAGCGTGTGTGTCTGCGGCTGCATGGGCTGTGTGATGACCGAGGCAGCGGGCGCCGAATAGGCGGGCTGCACCGGCATTGCCGGCTGGGCGGCCTCTGCATAGCCATCGACGAGGGTTGCGATCTGCGGGAAATCCGAGATCTGAAGCATCTCGCCGTCGCAGAGCACGATGGCGCGGAAGATCGTGTTTTCAAGCTGACGCACATTGCCCGGCCATTCATAGGCGCAAAGCATGTTGAGCGCGTCCCGCGCGATGCCAACAACGGGCTTGCCTTCTTCGGCCGCAAGACGGCGGACGAAATGCGCGACGAGTTCGGGAATGTCATCCCGGCGCTCGCGCAGCGGCGGCACATGGATCGGGAAGACATTAAGACGGTAATAAAGGTCTTCGCGGAAGCGGCCTTCCTTCACCATCTGAAGCATGTCGCGGTTCGTTGCCGAGATCAGGCGGATATCGACCTTGACCGGCTTCTTCGAGCCGACCGGGTCCACTTCGCCTTCCTGCAGCGCGCGAAGGAGCTTCACCTGAATGTCGAGCGGCAATTCGCCGATCTCATCAAGGAAAAGCGTGCCGCCATTTGCTTCCTGAAACTTGCCGGTGTGCTTTTCCGAAGCGCCGGTGAAGGCACCTTTCTCGTGGCCGAAAAGGATGCTTTCGACGAGATTTTCCGGAATGGCACCGCAGTTCACGGTGACGAAAGGCTTGCCGGCGCGTTCGCTCTCGCCCTGAATGGCAGCGGCGATCACTTCCTTGCCGACGCCCGACTCACCTTCAATGAGGATCGGGATGTTCGATTGCGCGGCGCGCTTGCCAAGGCGGATCACCTGTTCCATCGCGCGGCTCGGCGCGATGATGTCGGCGAAAGTGAGCTGGCCGCGCTGGCGCTTCTGAAGCCGTGTGAGCTCGCCTGTCAGCGCATTGACCTTGAGCGCATTGCGAATCGAAACATGGAGACGTTCCGGGCTGACCGGCTTCACCACGAAGTCGGACGCGCCCTCGCGCATCACATTCACCACCGTTTCAATGCCGCCATGGGCCGTGAGCACGATGATGGGAAGGTTCGGCTTTTGCGGATGGACGCGCTTCAGCACTTCCATGCCGTCAATGCCGGGCATGACAAGGTCGAGCACGACCAGGGAGATTTCGGCACCGCTCGGGCCTTCGAGATAGGAAAGGGCGGCCTCGCCGCTTTCCACAGGGATGGCGCGGTAGCCGTCGCGATTGACAACTTCCTCCAGAATCCGCCGCTGGGCGGGGTCGTCATCCACAATCAGAATGGCCTGGGTCATATTACTATCCTCGGTGCATCGTGCCGGGGGCGGAAAGCGCAAATAGAGGCTTCCTGCATATCGTTTGGCCCAATATGGGGCGCATTAGTAAAAGGCGCCTTAATCCTCAGGGCGATAATTTCCGGCGAGTGGCACAAGCTGGCACAGTCGGGGGGCGGCCCCGGCATCGGGTGGGTCACACGGAATCGGAAAACGCAGCTTTTATCCGGCTTTCATGTGCAACCCGGATAATCCGGGTACGTTTAAACTGTGGCAAAAGCAGGATTTGCCCGTAAACGACAGATTCCGACCGGCAACACTGTTGCCGACATGTGACGCCTCGATAGGAACTTGCCCTGCTCCGGCAATACAGGTTGAAGATTTTGCCGGTTCCATGCGATGAAATTGAGCTTATGAGGGCTTACCGGTGGGGTCCGGGCCACCCGTCGTAATGTCGGGGGGCAAAGCGAAATAACGACGGAGATTGGGATGAAAATGATATCCCGGCTTATAGCGTTGGGTTCTTTCCTTGTGCTGGCTGGTTGCGGCACCTGGACAGCTGAATCGTACCTGCATCAGGACATTCAGGGTGATTCCTTCAACGCGTGCCTGGCTCGCGAATATCAGGACAGGGCGACTTCGGAAGCCTATGTTGACTGCAACTGGGTCGATACGGCCGCGATCGTCGAGAAGGGCCGCGCTGCGGCTGCCGGCGAAACCGTGCTCCCCTACGATCCCTCTACGAAGGGAGTTCTTGCGAGCGATCTGCCCGAACTGCAGGACGCCCGCTCCAAGCTGATGGCGGCGCTCGACAATGGCGGCCGTACGGATCGTGGTTGCGCCTGCGCCAAGGCACAGCGCTACTATGACGGCTGGGTCGAACAGGCGAGCGACAACAAGCTCGGCGTGAACGGCTCCTATTTCGGCGGTGAAGGCGGTCCGGTGCAGCCGGAACGCGTTGAAGCTGAAAAGGCCGCGTTCTACGAAGCTCTCGCCACCTGCGCCGAGGCGCCGGCTGCTGCGGGCCCGTGGACCATCTATTTCGGTTTCGACAAGTACAACCTGACGCCTGAAGCCCAGTCGGTGATCGACCAGATCGTCGCTGAAACTTCCGGTCCGCTCTCGGTTGTCGGTCACACCGATACGTCGGGCAGCAACGCCTATAACCAGGCTCTCGGCCAGCGCCGTGCGAACTCCGTTGCCAATGCGCTCACCGCGCAGGGCAAGGAACTCTGCGCCGCCGTGTCGCGTGGTGAGACGGAGCTTGCAGTGCAGACCGGTGACGGTGTGCGCGAGCCGCTCAACCGTCGCGCGGTTGTCTCGGGCTGCTGATTTCAGCATTCGAGCAATAAAGATCAGGGCCTCTGCTTCGGCAGGGGCCCTTTTCTTTTGGGCGGTCCTTTCGCCCTCACTTTCCCTGCAAGCGGTTGAATGAGGCACGAGGCCGGGCAATATAAGTCTTGGCCTGTTCCTTCCTGTCCTTTCCCGGAGTTCCCCTGATGTCGCTTATCCGCCTTTCTGACTGCCACCTGTCACCCGCCGAGCCGGCTGTGGCGCAGAAGGAGGAACTGGGGAATCTTCCTGTCTGGGATCTCTCCGATCTCTATAAGGGGATGGACGCGCCTGAAGTGGCGGCAGACCTCGCCTGGGCCGCGAAGGAGGCCGAGGCGCTCAAGGTCCGCTTCAAGGACCGAATCGCGGAGATTGCAGCGACGCCGGAAGGCGGCAAGACCCTCGCCGAAGCCATCCGCACAGCCGAGCAGATCGAGGACCGGCTTGGCCGCCTGATCTCCTATGCCGGGCTTCTCTACGCGCAGGACAATACGAACCCGGCCAATGGCAAGTTCTATGGCGATATTCAGGAGCGGATAACGGCGATCTCGACCGATCTTCTGTTCCTGTCGCTTGAACTCAACCGGATTGAAGATGATGTTCTTGCACGGGCGCTTGAGACGCCCGAGCTTGCGCATTACGCGCCCTGGTTGCGCGATCTGCGCGCCATGCGCCCCTATCAGCTTTCAGACGAGGTGGAGACGCTGCTCCATGAGAAGAGCGTGACAGGCCGCGCGGCCTGGAACCGCCTCTTCGATGAAACCATGGCGCGCCTCACCTTTGATGTGGGCGGCGACACGCTTACGCTGGAAGCCGCCCTCAACCGCCTCTCCGAAAAGGACCGCGCAAAGCGGGAAGAGGCGGCGCATGCGCTCGCAAGGACGTTCCGGCAGAACCTGCCGCTCTTCACACTCATCACAAACACGCTCGCCAAGGACAAGGAGATCGAGGATCGCAAGCGTGGCTTCACCGATATTGCGCAGTCGCGCCACATCGCAAACCGGGTGGAGCCGGAAGTGGTCGAAGCGCTGGCAAGCTCGGTGCGGCGCGCCTATCCGCATCTTTCGCATCGCTATTACGCGATGAAGGCGAAATGGCTCGGTCTTGAGCGTCTTGACTATTGGGACCGTAACGCGCCGCTGCCGCAATCAGATGATCGCATCATCCCGTGGGAACATGCGCGCGACATCGTGCTTGATGCCTATCGCGGGTTCACGCCCGGCATGGCGGATATTGCGAGCCGCTTTTTCGAGCACGGCTGGATCGATGCGCCGGTTCGCCCCGGCAAGGCGAGTGGTGCCTTTGCGCATCCGACAGTGCCAAGCGCGCATCCTTTTGTGCTGGTGAACTATCAGGGCAAGACGCGCGATGTGATGACGCTTGCGCATGAACTCGGCCATGGCGTGCATCAGGTGCTCGCGGCAAAGCAGGGGCCGTTGATGGCAGACACGCCGCTGACCCTTGCCGAAACGGCGAGTGTGTTTGGCGAGATGCTCACCTTCCGCAAACTTCTTGCCGATGCGCCGGACAAGGCCCGCCGCAAGGCGATGCTCGCCTCCAAGGTGGAGGACATGCTGAATACGGTGGTGCGCCAGACGGCCTTCTACACATTCGAGCGGCGCATCCATACAGCGCGGCGCGAAGGCGAACTGACATCAGACGATATTGGTAGCATCTGGCTCGAGGTGCAGGGCGAAAGCCTCGGCCCTGCCATTCATCTTGGCGAGGGCTATGACACTTATTGGTGCTACATCTCGCATTTCATCCACGCGCCTTTCTATGTGTACGCCTATGCGTTTGGAGATTGCCTCGTGAACTCGCTTTACGCCGTTTACGAGCAGGCGCAGGAGGGATTTGCGGAGCGCTATTTCGAGATGCTGTCGGCGGGCGGAACGCTGCGCCACAAGGAACTTCTCGCGCCCTTCGGTCTTGATGCGAGTGATCCTGCTTTTTGGGATCGCGGCCTCTCTCTCATTGGCCGGTTTATCGACGAGCTTGAGGCGATGGAATGAGCGACGGCCCGCGCCGATCGGGGAAAGACAGCGGAACCGGGAATGGTGGACGCGACCGCGAGGCGAACCGGCTTGGCCGCCGTCTGCAGCGCTATGCAAAGGTAGGGGCAGGTGTCGGCGGACTTGCCGCGCGCGCGGCGGGTGCGCAGCTCTTTGGCGGCGATCAGGCCGATGCGCGGCTTGCGCGCGAATTGAAAGTGGCACTCGGCGGCCTCAAGGGGCCGATCATGAAAGTCGCGCAAATGCTCGCGACTGTGCCTGACATGGTGCCCGCCGAGTTTGCGGCCGAGCTTTCCGAGCTCCAGTCTTCCGCACCGCCCATGGGCTGGCCTTTTGTCAAGCGGAGGATGCGGGCGGAGCTTGGAGCGGGCTGGGAGAAGCGCTTTTCTTCCTTCGAGAAAGAGGCAGCGGCTGCGGCCTCTCTCGGGCAGGTGCATCGTGCGACATCTCTTGAGGGCGAACGGCTTGCGGTGAAGCTGCAATATCCCGATATGCAGTCAGCGGTCGATGCCGATCTGAAGCAGCTTTCGCTCATTTTCTCCATTCACCGGCGCATGGACCGCGCCATCAATACGCGTGAAATCCAGGCGGAGATTGCAGAGCGGCTGCATGAAGAACTCGATTATCGCCGCGAGGCAGCGCATATCCGTCTCTATGCGGAGATATTCCGCGATGAGCCGCGCATCGCGGTGCCGAAGGTATTCAGTGAACTGAGCACGGGCCGCCTGCTCACCATGAGCTGGCTTGACGGCGCACCGATCCTCGGCTTCCGCGACCATGCGCTCGACATCCGCAACCGCATTGCCGAGACCATGTTTATCGCGTGGTGGCGGCCCTTTTCGCGCTACGGCGTTATTCATGGTGACCCGCACCTTGGCAATTATTCTGTGCGGGAGAGCAGGACGGTGGATGAATGGGGCATCAATCTGCTTGATTACGGATGTATCCGCATTTTCCCGCCCGCTTTCGTTGCGGGGGTGGTCGAGCTTTATCATGCGCTTGAAACGGATGACCGTGATCGCGCAGCGGCGGCCTATGAGAATTGGGGGTTCCGCGATCTCTCCTCCGAACTGATAGACGTGCTGAATGTCTGGGCCCGCTTCATCTATGCGCCGATGCTTGATGATCGCGTGCGTTCGGTCGCAGACGGGATCAAGCCGGGCGAGTATGGGCGGAAGGAAGCCTTCGGCGTTCACAAGCGCCTGCGGGAGCTCGGGCCTGTGACGCCGCCGCGCGAATTCGTGTTCATGGACCGCGCTGCCATCGGCCTTGGCTCCGTTTTTTTGCATCTCGGAGCGGAACTGAACTTCCATCGCCTGTTCAATGAGGCGATCGAGAAGTTCGATATGCAGGAACTCGACAAGCGCCAGAAAGCCGCGCTAAAGAAGGCGGGCGTGCCGCCGGTTTCCTGAGCGGCTTCCTTCTCTTTGCCTTTGTAAAGTATGGAGTATCGGGCGATGACGGACGACCTCCTTGAGGAAAATGCAATTTCCCTGCCCGAGGGCTACCAGCTTCTCAACTGGTTCAGCGGCTTCGGGCGGCAGATCGGGCCGCTCTATGAGCGTATCGAAGCGGATGGACGTTATTCGCGCGCCTTTCTCGTTCAGGAACATCACACCAATGGCATGAATAATTGTCATGGCGGTATGCTGATGGCATTCGCGGATATGGCGTTTGGTCATGCCATCACCATGTCGGTGCATCGCTACTGGGTGACGGTTCGGCTGCTGACGGATTTCCTGTCCGGTGCGAAGGTCGGTGAATGGGTTGAGGGGACGGGCGAATTGATCGGCCAGGAAGATGATTTCTACACGGTGAAGGGCCGCATCTGGTGCGGCGACCGCACCATCATGACAGGCACCGGCGTCTTCAAGGCGCTGGGTGAACGGCCCGCGAAGTGAGCGCAGCGGAAGGCGGTTTCAATCTCGCTCCGGGCGATGAGGAAGGGCCTTCCGTCACGGCTCCCCCGGCATGGTTCACCCGCGCCATTGCGGTTGAGCCGGAAAGCCGCTTTGTCGATGTCGGCGGCGTCAAGGTTCACTATCTCCATTGGGGCGACCGGTCGAAGCCGGGCCTTCTTCTCGTTCACGGCAACGGGGCGCATGCGCGCTGGTGGTCATTCGTTGCGCCGTTTCTTGCGCGGGAATATTCCGTCGCTGCCATCGACATTACCGGCATGGGGGATAGCGGCTGGCATGAGCGCTATACCATCGAGGCCTTTGCCGAAGAGCAGATGGCCGTTTGCGAGGATGCCGGTTTCTTTGCGGGCGATGAGCCGCCCATCATCGTCGGTCACTCCTTTGGCGGCTTTATCACCATTCTGACAGGCGCACTTTATGGCGAGCGGCTGGCAGGCACGGTGATCGTGGACAGCCCCGTCAATCCGCCGGACCGGCCGGGCGGGCCGCCTGACCGCAAATTCCGTCCCCACCGCATCTACCCGACACTTGAAGCAGCGATGGAGCGTTTCCGCCTGGCGCCGCCGCAGCCCTGCGAGAACCGCTATATCGTCGATTATATCGCGCGACACTCGCTGAAGAGGGTGGAGACACCGGAAGGCGGGGAGGGGTGGACGTGGAAGTTTGATCCCGCCATCTGGCAGCGTTTCGACATTGGCGATATGGGCGCGCGCCTTGCCGAGACGCGCTGCCGCATTGCCATCATGCGGGGAGAGTTTTCCGTGCTGCTGCCGGCCGAGATCGGGGAATATATGTTCAATCTGCTGGGTCGGTCCGCGCCCGTGATCGAGATCCCGCAGGCGCGCCATCATGTGATGCTTGACCAGCCGCTTGCCTTTGTGGCGGCGCTGCGCGCGCTTCTGGCTGACTGGGATCATTCGGCTCCTTCGCGCAAGGTCATCAAGGGGCCGCTGCCGTCACCCTTTGGCGGCTGAGAAAAGCGCAGTACAGATATGCAATCCGCATGAGCGGAATTGCACAGTTTCTTCCGGTATTTAGCGTGTACCAACGGGCAAGCGATGCTTGCCGAGGGCGGATCGTTTGCTATAGTCCCGCTCGCTCAAAAGAGCTTAACAAATAGGCAGTAAAGCGGGCGAGGTAACATGGCTGGACTTCCGGAAGGCTGGGGCAAGGAAATGGATGCCGAAGAGCATCTCGGCACCTATCAGGGTTTCCTTGCGTTTACGAAATGGGGTGGGATTGCTGTTGCCGTCCTTCTCATTCTGATGGCGATCTTCCTGCTTTAATGAAGGCCGGCCTGATTTTGGCACTTGAAATCAGGACCTAACGCTTCATATTCGAATAATTCTTATTCTCATTTGGCGGCCGCAATCTGCGCGGACCCCGGAGAACAGGCGACGTCCATGAAACTAGCGATCCTCAAAGAACGGCTGGAAGGTGAAACCCGCGTTGCGGGCTCCCCGGAAACGGTGAAGAAGCTCGCCGCTCTCGGCCTCGATGTCACGGTCGAATCGGGAGCGGGCATCAATGCCTCCTTCGCCGACCAGCTTTATGTCGATGCCGGTGCCACCATTGCGCCGGATGCAGCCTCGGCGCTGAAAGATGCCGATCTCGTCTTCAAGGTGCGCGCGCCTTCCGATGAAGAAATCGGGCTGATGAAGAAGGGCGCGATGCTCGCTGCCATTCTCAATCCGTGGGATGACAGGGAGCGGCTCAAGAAATATGCGGCGGCTGGCATCAATGCCTTCGCCATGGAGTTCATGCCGCGCATCACCCGCGCGCAGTCGATGGACGTCCTCTCCTCGCAGTCGAACCTTGCGGGCTACAAGGCCGTCATCAATGCGGCGGCTGCCTTTACCCGCGCCATGCCGATGATGATGACGGCGGCGGGCACGATTGCGCCTGCGCGCGTCTTCGTGATGGGCGTTGGCGTTGCGGGCCTTCAGGCGATTGCCACGGCAAAGCGTCTTGGGGCCATCGTTTCTGCGACCGACGTGCGCTCTGCTACAAAGGAGCAGGTGGAAAGCCTTGGCGGCACTTTCATCATGGTCGAATCCGATGAAAGCGGCGATGCGGCTGGCGGCTATGCGAAGGAAATGTCGGAAGAATACAAGCGCGCCCAGGCTGCGCTTGTTGCCGAACATATCAAGAAGCAGGACATCGTCATTACCACCGCGCTTATTCCGGGCCGTCCGGCGCCGGAACTCGTGAGCGAGGAAATGGTGAAGTCCATGAAGCCGGGTTCGATCCTCGTGGATCTCGCGGTCGAGCGTGGCGGCAACTGCCCGCTTTCCGAAGCCGGCAAGCGCGTCCAGAAGCATGGCGTCACGATCATTGGCGATCTCAATGTCGCGGCCCAGCTTTCTGTCGATGCGTCTTCGCTCTATGCGAAGAACCTGCTCAACTTCATTACGCCCCTGATCGACAAGGAAACGAAGTCCCTCGCGATCAACTGGGAAGACGAAATCATTACGGGTACCTGCCTGACAAAAGACGGTCAGGTAGTGCATCCGTCGCTCCGCGAAGGAGGCAACTGATGGAAGCGGCCGCTATCGATCCCTTTATCTTCAGACTCGCGATCTTCGTGCTCGCGATCTTTGTCGGCTATTACGTCGTCTGGAGCGTGACACCCGCGCTTCACACACCGCTCATGTCCGTCACCAACGCGATCTCGTCGGTCATTATTGTTGGTGCGCTGATCGCCGTCGGCCTTGATCTCTCCCAGGCGGGCGAGACCGGCTGGCTCTCCAAGGGCTTCGGCTTCGTCGCCGTGATCCTCGCTGCCGTGAATATTTTCGGCGGCTTCCTGGTCACGCAGCGAATGCTGGCCATGTACAAGAAAAAGCAGCGCTGAGAGGGCCACAGACATGTCAGCCAATATTGCGGCTCTTCTCTACGTCGTCTCGGCGGTTCTTTTCATCCTCGCGCTGCGCGGGCTTTCCTCGCCTGAAACGTCACGTCAGGGCAATACCTACGGCATGATCGGCATGACCATTGCCATCGTGACCACGCTTGCCCTGCTGCAGGCGCAGAACGCACTCACATGGGGGCTCATCGTTGCGGGCCTCGCCATTGGTGGCGGTATCGGCGCCATCATTGCGCGGCGCATTGCGATGACGCAGATGCCCCAGCTCGTCGCTGCCTTCCACTCGCTGGTCGGCCTTGCGGCTGTGTTCGTTGCGTGGTCGGCTTTCCTTGCGCCGGAAGCCTATGGCATCGGCTCCTTCCACGCGATCCATGCGGCGAATCTGGTCGAAATGGGCATTGGTGTCGCCATCGGCGCGATTACCTTCTCCGGCTCGATCATCGCCTTCGCGAAGCTCAACGGTAACATGTCCGGCGCGCCGATCATGCTGCCGGGCCGCCATGTCATCAATGCGGCAATGGCGATTGCCATTATTGGCGGCATTGCCTGGCTCGTCTCTGACCCCTCGCGTCAGACGATCGAGCTGTTCCTCGCAATCACGATCCTCTCCTTCATCATCGGTTTCCTTATCATCATCCCGATCGGCGGTGCCGACATGCCGGTGGTGGTGTCGATGCTGAACTCCTATTCGGGCTGGGCGGCTGCCGGTATCGGCTTCACGCTGGGCAACCTCGCGCTCATCATCGTGGGTGCGCTGGTCGGCTCGTCGGGTGCGATCCTGAGCTACATCATGTGCAAGGGCATGAACCGCTCCTTCATCAGCGTCATTCTTGGCGGCTTTGGTGCGGACACGTCCTCAGCGGGCAGCGGCGTCATCGAGACGCGTCCTGTGAAGCAGGGCTCGGCGGATGATGCGGCCTTCATCATGAAGAATGCCGGCTCCGTCATCATCGTGCCGGGCTATGGCATGGCGGTGGCGCAGGCGCAGCACACGCTTCGTGAAATGGCTGACCTGCTCAAGGCAGAAGGCGTGAAGGTTTCCTACGCCATTCATCCGGTTGCGGGTCGTATGCCGGGCCACATGAACGTGCTTCTTGCAGAAGCGAATGTGCCCTACGACGAAGTGTTCGAACTGGAAGACATCAACAACCAGTTCTCGCAGGCAGACGTGGCCTTCGTCATCGGCGCGAATGACGTGACGAACCCCGCAGCCAAGACGGACACCTCAAGCCCGATCTTCGGTATGCCGATTCTCGACGTGGAAAAGGCGAAGACCGTTCTCTTCATCAAGCGCGGCATGGGCTCCGGCTATGCGGGCGTGGAGAACGAACTCTTCTTCCGCGACAACACCATGATGCTCTTCGGCGATGCGAAGAAGATGGTGGAAGAGATCGTCAAGAATCTCTGAGCCTGATCACAGGCTGGACGAAACATACGGGCGGCGTTCAAGATGAGCGTCGCCCGTTTTCTTTCCGAACGGGACATGAAAAGGGGACTGGGAACATGATCTGGATTGCTCGTATCGCGGCCTTGCTGGTGGGGCTTTTCTCGCTTGTTGCAGGCGCAATGACGCTGATATCGCCTGCGGAGATGGGCGAATCGCTTGGTATCGGGGCGCTCTCGCCGCTCGGCCTCAATGCGCTGCGCGCCGATGTTGGCGCCTTCTTCCTCGCAAGCACGATTGCGAGCGCGGTGGCCCTCTTTGGCGGGCGGCCGCAATGGATTCTGGGTGCGGCGGTACTTTACGGCCTCGCGGCAGCGGGCCGCCTTCTCGGCGTTGTTGTCGATGGGGCGCCTGAAGGCGTGCTTCAGCCCATCGTGGTAGAGATCACCATGGTAGTGCTTTCCCTCTTTGCCGCCCGGATGCTTGCGCGCGGCTGAGGTGCATCACCTGCTGGACGAAAGGAACGGGCGGTGCTCACATGAGCGCCGCCCTTTTGACTCTGCATCGCTGCTCCGGGGGAGAGGCATGGATATTTATCACGGCTGGTTTGACCTGAAGCCCGGCGTTTCCGATCTCGATTTTGTGGATGCCTTTGAGCGCTATATGGAGCGCCTTGAGGGAGAAGGTGTGATTGAGGGCTGGCGGCTGACGCGCAAGAAGCTCGGCCTTGCACCTTCTCACCTCGGCGAATTTCATTTCATGATCGAAGTGGCGGATCTCACCCAGCTTGATGCGGCCTTTAACTGGGTGGCAACGCGCGCCGAGCCTGTCGAGGGCGATCATCACGGCGTGAATGCGCTGGTACAGAATATTGAATTCGCGCTTTATCGCGATTTCCCTGACCCCGTGCGGGAGCGCGGCGAGGAACGGTTCTGAGGGCGGCATGGACTGCACCATTCGCGAGGCGCGACCTGAAGACCGTCCGGCACTTGTGCGCCTTATGGGCGATCTGCATGAGTATGAAGCCGCGCTTGAGGAAAACCGCGCGGGGCGCGAGGCGGCGGACGGGCATCTCGCCTGGGTCGAGGGGCAGGTGGCGGCATTGGGCGGCGTCATCCTTGTTGGCGAGCGGCAGGGCGCGGTGCAGGGCTTCGTCTGCTACACATTCGAGGAAGACCCCGGCACTTTCGTGAAGCCCGCCTATCGCCGCCACGCGCTCATCTGGGACATTGCGGTTGCAGAGGAAGCGCGGGGGCAGGGGCTTGGCCGGGCGCTGCTCGCCGCTGCCGAGGACGCCGCGCGCAAGGCCGGCATTTCCGAAATGCGGCTCTATGTGCTCGAAGCCAATGAACGCGCGCGCCGCATCTATGCGGAGGCGGGTTTCAGGGGGTATGAGCTGTTTCTGGCGAAGCGGCTCTGATGCGACCTCGCGCCTGTCTGCTGGCACTTGCACCTCTAAACCAAAGAAGGCAGGGGCAGGGGAGAGTACAGGCAAAGAAAAACGCCCCCGGAAACCGGAGGCGTTTTCAATTTCGGGAACCGCGAAAGGCTTACTTCCGGCCGGCAACGCCAGATTCACGCTGGGCGCGCTTGCGCGCGAGCTTGCGGGCGCGGCGGATCGCCTCGGCCTTTTCGCGGGCGCGCTTCTCGGAGGGCTTCTCATAGAAGTTCCGGAGCTTCATTTCGCGGAACACGCCTTCGCGCTGAAGTTTCTTCTTCAGGGCCTTCATCGCCTGGTCGACGTTGTTATCGCGAACGAGTACCTGCACGGGCTGATCCTGCTTCTGGTTCAATAAGTTAGTCGCGGGAACCGAGTTTCGGGCCCGCGAGGTACGCCTATCTATCAAAGGAATCGGCGCTTGTCCACCGCCGGGTATCCCAAAAACCGGCCTTTTAAGCCCGGTTTGGCTGGCCGGGGGCTGCGGCCCCGGTTGCCGGAGGCGGGTTGCCGCTTCATATTCCCCTTCATGGCCATACGCAAGATTGCCCGCATGGGCCACCCTGTTCTGCAAGGGGTGGCAAAGCCCGTTCCGGACCCGACCGCGCCGGAAGTGAAGCTCCTTGTCCGCGACATGATCGAGACCATGATCGACGCGAACGGGGCGGGGTTGGCTGCCCCCCAGATTTACGAACCCTGGCGCGTGGTGGTGTTTCAGGCACCGCCCGAGCGCGCGCCGGAGGGGATCGATGAGGAAGAGGCCTTTGACCACACGGCGCCTCTCACCGTGCTCATCAACCCCGAAATCGAGTTTCTGACCGAAGAAAAGGAAAAGGGCTGGGAGGGCTGCCTCTCGGTGCCCGGCCTGCGGGGTGCCGTGCCGCGCTATACGGCGCTGCGCTATCGCGGGGTCACGCCTGATGGCGAGGTCATAGAGCGTGTCGCGCGCGGCTTTCATGCCCGTGTGGTTCAGCATGAATGCGACCATCTGGATGGTGTTCTTTATCCCCAAAGGATGGATGATCTGACAGAGTTGATCTTCGAGAGCGAGGCCCGGGCATGGGCCGAGGCACGGGCGCGCGGGGTTTCAGAGGAGAAGGCAGATGGCTGAGACAGGGAAAACCGCTACGGGCAAAAAACGTCCCGGCACGGGCGCGCGCGTCCCCGACCATCTCGCCGAGGCGCGTGCGAAGATATTGGCGGAAGCGCTCCCCAATGTGCCCTTTGACGGCTGGACGCCGCGCCTCCTGCGCGATGCGGCGGAGCAGGCCGGGGTGACGGCGGGCGAAGCGCGGCTTGCCTTTCCCGGTGGGGTCCTTGATCTCGTCGATTATTTCCTCGCCGATGGCGACCGGCGCATGACAGAGGCGCTGGCGCATGAAGGCCTTGCCTCAATGAAAATCCGTGAGCGGATCACTCATGCCGTGCGCACCCGGATCGAGGTGGACATTCTTCATCGGGAAGCAATGCGACGTGCGGTGACACTGCTTGCGCTCCCGACTTCCGGCGGACTCGGGCCGCGCACGCTTTATCGCACGGTGGATGCGATCTGGCGCGCGACAGGGGATACCTCCACCGATGTCAATTTCTATACGAAGCGCGCAACGCTTGCCGGTGTGTTCTCGGCGGTATCGCTTTACTGGTTCGCGGATGAATCCGAAGACCACCAGGATACTTGGGCGTTTCTCGACCGGCGCATTGAGGATGTGATGCGTTTCGAGCGGTTGAAGGCGGGGGTGAAGGGGGTGGCAGAAAAGCTGCCTGACCCGTTTGCCCTTCTCGGAAGGTTGCGGTACGGGCGCGGCTGATTTTCGAGATCAGGCCAGGCGAGTGCCGAGCGCGTAAAGGCGCGTGACATGGCCCATCTTGCGGCCGGGGCGGGCCTCGCCCTTGCCATAGAGATGGATGCTCGTGTCACGCTCGCTTGCGAGCACCTTCCACTGATCCACATCATCGCCGATGAGATTTGTCATCACTGCATCGGAATGGCGCGCGGGGCGGCCAAGCGGCCAGCCGCAAATCGCGCGGATATGCTGCTCGAACTGGCTGATGATGCAGGCATCCATCGTCCAGTGGCCGGAATTATGGACACGGGGCGCGATCTCGTTCACGAGAAGGCGCTGAGCGCCCGCGCCTTCCGCCAGCAGGAACATTTCAACGCCCATCACGCCCACATAATCCAGCTCTCTCACAATGCGTGATGCGATGGCGCGGGCTTCATCGGCAACGGCATCAGGAAGTTTTGCGGGGACAAGCGTCTGATGAAGGATGTGGTTCCGGTGGATGTTTTCCACGGGATCGTAAGGCGCAATCTCGCCATCGGCACCGCGCGCAACCACCACGGAAATCTCGCGCTCGAAAGAGACGAAGCCTTCGAGGATCGCGGGCGCGCGGCCGATTTCTTCATAGGCGGAGAGAGCGCCGTCCGCCGACAGGATTTTTGCCTGCCCCTTCCCGTCGTAACCGAAGCGGCGTGTCTTCAGCACGCTTGGGCAGCCAATGTTTTCGATAGCGGCGCGCAGGCTCGCTTCATCCGACACATCGGCGAAAGGCGCGGTCAGAATGCCCTGCGCCTTCATGAAATTCTTTTCGACGATCCGGTCCTGCGCCGTGGCGAGCGCAAGCGGGCCGGGGCGCACAAGGCCACGCTCGGCGAGAATACGCGCGGTTTCCGCAGGCACATTCTCGAACTCATAGGTCACGACATCGACGCTGTCGGCAAAGCGCCGCAGGGCGGCCTCGTCTTCATAGTCGGCGCAGGTGACATGCCCTGAAACTTCGGCGGCAGGCGCATCTTTTTCGGGGGAGTAGATATGGACGTGAAGGCCCAGTTCGGCCGCCGCGCTTGCGAGCATACGACCGAGCTGTCCGCCACCGAGAATGCCGATCGTACCGCCGGGGGCGATGATGCCGCTCTTGTTCGACATGAGAAGCGTTACTTGTCTTCCGGCGCGCGGCCGACAGAGGCCGTCTGCCTTGCGCGGTAGCTGTCGAGCCGTTTGGCCAGCGCTTCATCGGAAAGGGCAAGAACGGCGGCAGCGAGCAGGCCCGCATTCTTCGCGCCCGCATCGCCAATGGCGAGCGTGCCGACGGGAATGCCGCCCGGCATCTGCACGATGGAGAGAAGGCTGTCCTGCCCCGAAAGAGCTTTGGACTGCACCGGCACACCGAAAACGGGGAGAGGAGTGAGAGAGGCGGTCATGCCCGGCAGATGGGCCGCGCCGCCCGCACCTGCGACAATGACTTTCAGGCCACGGTCGCGTGCGGTCTTTGCATATTCCACCATCCGCTCCGGTGTGCGGTGGGCCGAGACAATGCGTGCTTCATAGGGAACGCCGAGCGCGTCCAGCGCGTCTGCGGCGTGCTTCATGGTCGGCCAGTCGGACTGGCTGCCCATGATGATGCCGACAAGCGGCTTGCCCCTGGACTTCTTTGCCGGAGCTTTCGCCTTCTGAGCGCCCGCCTTCTTCGTAGCCATCCGTCTTCCGCGCCTCGCGGGTAGGGCGGTAGCCTGAAAGCCCCGCCAGTTTCGGAAAGCGAGGGAGTATAGGAAGGTGCGCCCGTTTGGCAAGGGTGGGGCGGCCCTCACCGGGCCGCCCCGCTAAGTCCTTATGATCCGCGGAAAATCCGGGCAGCGGTGGCGCGGATGAAGACGCCTTCGCCGACGCGCAGTTCGCCGCCATTGTAAAGCTCGCGCGGTACTTCCGCCTCGATGCGGTCTTGCCGACCTTCAATGGAAAGCTCGAGCGTCACGGTCGGGCCGAAGGGCCGCACCATGCGGATCACGGCAGGCACGCCTTCGGCGCGTTCGCGCGAGATGATCTCGATCTCATGGGCGCGGACATAGGCAAGCGCCGGACCGGAATAATCGGAATCGGCGCCCACAAGCGGGAAGGTGCCGCCCAGCACATCGGCCTCGCCTTCGCGCGCCGTCACCTCGAAGCGGGCAACGCCGCCAAGGAACTCGGAAACGAAGGGCGTTGCCGGTTCGTCATAGATTTCAGACGGCGTTCCCACCTGCTCCACACGGCCTGCGCGCATGATGACGACGCGGTCGGCCAGTTCGAGCGCTTCTTCCTGGTCATGCGTGACGAAGATGGTGGTAAGGCCCGTTTCGGTGTGAAGCTCGCGCAGCCAGCTCCGCAATTCCTTGCGGACCTTGGCGTCAAGCGCACCGAAAGGTTCGTCGAGCAACAGCACCTGCGGTTCGATGGCGAGCGCGCGGGCAAGCGCGACACGCTGGCGCTGGCCGCCGGAGATCTGGCTCGGAAAGCGTTTCTCAAGACCGCCAAGCTGAACAAGCTCCAGCAGGCGCTTCACACGGCGGCTGATTTCGCCGGCGCGGGGACGTTCGTTTCGCGGGCGCACGCGCAGGCCGAATGCGACATTGTCGAACACCGTCATGTGGCGGAAGAGGGCATATTGCTGGAAGACGAAGCCCACGCGTCGCTCGCGCAGCGAGAGCATGGTGGCGTCCTCGCCGTCAAAGCGGATCGTGCCTTCTTCCGTGGCGGTGAGGCCTGCAATGGCGCGCAGCAGCGTCGTCTTGCCGGAGCCGGACGGCCCGAGCAGCGCCAGCAATTCGCCGGGCTTCACCGTGAGCGAGACATTCTCCAGCGCGGCGAAATTGCCGTAGGACTTGCCAAGCTCTTCAATGTCGATGCGCACAGGCACATGACGATGCGTGTCGTTCTCAGGCACGGATGATGCTCCCTTAGTGGCTGCGGCCCGTCGCGGCAATTTCACCACTGTAGCGCCATTCGAGGAGAGATTTGAGGACGAGTGTGAAGAGGGCGAGGAAAGCCAGGAGAGAGGCAACCGCAAAGGCTGCAACGAAATTGTACTCATTGTAGAGAATCTCCACATGGAGCGGCATGGTGTTCGTCTTGCCGCGAATATGACCTGAAACGACGGAAACGGCGCCGAATTCACCCATGGCGCGGGCGTTGCAGAGCAACACGCCATAAAGCAGCGCCCATTTGATGTTGGGCAATGTCACCCGGAAAAAGGTCTGAAGACCTGTCGCGCCGAGCGAGAGAGCGGCTTCTTCATCCACCTTGCCCTGCTGCTCCATCAGCGGAATGAGCTGACGTGCGACAAAGGGGAAGGTGACGAAGATGGTGGCAAGCACGATGCCCGGCACCGCAAAGACGATCTGATAGCCATGCGAGATCAGCCACGGGCCGATAAAGCCGTAGGAGCCGAAGAGCAGGATATAGACGAGGCCGGAAATGACCGGTGACACAGAGAAGGGCAGGTCGATCAGGGTGATGAGAAACGACTTTCCCTTGAACTCGAACTTCGCAATCGCCCAGGAAGCGACGAGACCAAAAACGAGATTGGCGGGAACCGAGATCGCCGCGACAAAAAGCGTGAGGCGAATGGAAGCCAGCGCATCGGGCTCCACAAGTGCGGCGAAGAAAGGCTCCGCGCCGCGCCGGAAGGCTTCGAAGAAGACGGCAGCGAGCGGCAGGAAGATCATCGCGCCAAGAAAAGCGACGCCGAGCGTGATGAGGACGATCTTCACCGGCACAGATTCACTGATCGGTGTGCGGAAGAAGGGGCGTGGCGCAGGCGACGGGCGCGAGGGAATGCGTGTGGCATCCATGGCGAGCGGATCATAGGACATGGATATGGTTCCTCAGGCGGCGATGCCGGTGCGGCGGCGATTCCACGACTGCAGCAGATTGATCAGCAGCAGCAGCGCGAAAGAAATCACCAGCATGATGGCGGCAATAGCGGTTGCACCCGGATAGTTGAACTCCTCAAGCCGGATCACGATGAGGAGTGGTGCAATTTCCGAGACATAGGGAATGTTGCCCGCGATGAAGATGATCGAGCCGTATTCACCAACACCCCGCGCAAAGGCGAGCGCGAAGCCGGTGAGGAGAGATGGGATGAGAACCGGCAGCACGACCTTGCGCACGGTCTGAAGCCGTGTTGCGCCAAGCGTTGCGGCGGCTTCTTCCAGTTCCTTGTCGAGATCGGAAAGCACGGGCTGCACCGAGCGCACAACGAAAGGCAGGCCGATAAAGATGAGCGCGACGACAATGCCGGTCGGCGTATAGGCGACCTTGACGCCAAGCGGCACAAGCCAGCTTCCGATCCAGCCATTCGGTGCGTAGAGCGCGGTGAAGGCAAGGCCCGCCACGGCGGTCGGCAGCGCGAAGGGCAGGTCGATGGCGGCATCGAAGAGGCGCTTGCCGGGGAAATTGTAACGCACCAGCACCCAGGCAACGAGGGCGCCGAACACCACGTTGACGGCGGCGGCAATGAGCGCGGCACCGAAGCTCAGCTTCAGGGCGGCGGTGGTGCGGGGATCGAAGGCGAGGCGGCTGAATTCTTCCCAGCCAAGCCCCGCCGACCAGACGAAAACACCAGCGAGCGGGATGAGGATGATGAGACTCAGCCAGGCAAGGGTGAGGCCCATCGTCAGCCCGAAGCCCGGAAGGACAGTGGGCGAAGGGCGCGGCAGAAGCCGGGCGGTTAGTGCAGACACGCTCATGGTGTTCATGCCGTCCATTAAATCTTCAATTCTTGTTTCAGGCAGCAGGCGCTTCGGCACGTGACGGATCGGGTGTCAGCCGCAGATAGGGTTTCACTTCAACCCAGCCTGCTTTGAATTTCTTCTCCGCCGCCTCATCGCTGATGGAAGGGAGGATAATGACATCCTGGCCGACCTGCCAGTTCGCAGGTGTCGAGACAGAGTGAGCGTCAGTCAATTGCAGGGAATCGACAACGCGAAGAATCTCGTCGAAGTTCCGTCCCGTTGTCTGCGGATAGGTCAGGGTGAGGCGGATCTTCTTGTCCGGGCCGATCACGAAAACGCTGCGCACGGTGTAAAGCTCGTCATGGGCAGGATGGATCATGCCGTAGAGCTGCGCGACTGTTTGATGATCGTCGCCAATGATCGGGAAGTTGAGGCCGACGCCTCCATAATCGCGGATGTCGTCAGCCCAGCGGCGGTGCCGGTGCAGCGGATCAACCGACAGGCCAATGGCCTTGACGTTGCGCTTGTCAAATTCCGGCTTGAGCTGCGAGACGACGGAAAGTTCGGTGGTGCAAACGGGTGTGAAGTCGCGGGGGTGGGAGAAGAGAATGCCCCAGCTATTGCCAAGCCATTCATGAAACCGGATCAGGCCTTCAGTGGTGCGGGCTTCGAAGTCAGGTGCGATATCGCCGAGCTGCAATGTCATTCTGGCCTCCTGTTTGCTTTCATGATGGGAAAAGATCCGGGTTGCCGAAACGCGATCCCTTACCGGGTGGGGTCGAGTGTGACGGCGTTGTTGCGAGGAAGCACATGAAGCTTTGTCATGCTCGAGCGACAAGGGCCCTTGCTTCAGCAACCCGGCAGTTCGGATGGGGCGGTCCAGACTCCGCCCCATCCGCAGGGAGGATCGTTACCAGGTCACGCCGATGCGGGTGACGATGGCGTTGCCTTTGGTGGTCACGCCAGCGCGTTCTGCATCGAAGTTCACATAGTTGAGGCCGATACGCAGGCTGTCGTTCAGATACCAGTTGATGGCACCGGCATAGTTGTCCTGCGAGCCGCCAAGGACTGCACCGTCATTGAGGTCAACGGTGCTGAAGCGCGCTGCGACTTCCCACGCACCCGCGCCGCCATTCGACAGCGAGAAGGGATTGGTGGGCTTCACGCGGGAGAAGAGGCCGTTCTTGTAATTACGGCTTTCGCCCGTCAGCACGTAGCCGAGCTGGACATAGCCGCCGTCGAAATCGAGGCTGCCAAGGCCGGCCGTCTGATCAACCGAAGTCGTGAGATATTCAGCCTGCGCGTGGAAGGGGCCCCAGACGCCGCCAAGTTCTGCGCCATAGGAGGTGTAGGTGTCGGCAGGGAGGTTGCCTGTATCGACAAAGCGCGAGCTGTCAACAGCGGAGACTTCCGGTGTGGAGCGGAAGCGGACGGAGGTGCCGCCGAAGCCGTTCTGGCCGCCGGCGTCACGCCAGTAGCCCGAGGCGCCGAGGTGAAGCACCTTGCCCTTTTCCTGGATCGGGGCCCAGGTGGCGCGGCCGTGCACGCCCCAGCCTTCGTCGTTTGCAGCGCCGCCAGCGGTGTTGCTGTTCACGGCAAAGTTCGAACCGAAAACACCCGTGGTAAGGGTGTAGTTCTCACCCGTGTAACCGACCGACACACCGGCCTTGAAGTCGCCACCAGCCGTCAGGCGATGGTTGAAGGCTTCAACCGCGAGCGGACGTTCTGCAAAGACGAGATCTGCCGAGCCGACAAGCTGCTCAAGCGAGTTCGGCGTCTTGTGCTGGCCGACCGTGATGCGGGTATTCGGCAGACCGGTATAGGCGATGAAGGCGTCCTTCACGTCCACTTCGTTGCCGGTGTTGTCGTTACGGCTGGCCTTCGCGAAATCGGCCTCAAGGCGATAGAGGTAATCCTTCGCGAACTTGCCTTCGACACCGATACGCGCGCGGCGCAGTTCTGTGCCGTCATTCAGATCGACGGGATTGTTACCGCCGTCCTTGTCGTAGAAGGCTGCGTCCGCCTCGATGCGGCCGCGCACCTTGAAGGACCAGCTTCCGTCTGCCGCTTCAAAGGCGGGACCGCCCTTGAAGACAACGTTGGATTCAGCAGCTGCCGGCTTTGCTGCAATGGCTGCCTGTTCCTGCTTCACGGTATCGAGTTCGCGCTGCAGTTCGAGGATGGTGGCCTCGAGCTTCTGCACCCGCGCATCGATCGGCTGGCCCGCGAGGGCCGGCCCCGTGAGCACGGCGCCGATCAGCGCCGTGCTCAGGAAAAGGGCGGACTTAAAAGTCTTGGTAGTATTGCTTTTCTGGATATTCATGTGGGTTGCCCCCGAAAGTCGCAGCTACTGAAAAATCTGCGTGGTTGAGAGGAGCCAGGCTTAGCGGCCGGGCTGGTAGATCTGGTCGAACACACCGCCATCGCCAAAGTGCTCCGGCTGTGCCTTCACCCAGCCGCCGAACTTGTCGTCGATGGTGAAGAGCTTCACATCCACGAAACGTTCCGCATCTTCCTTTGCGGCATGTTCCGGGAAGCGCGGGCGGTAGTAGTTCTTCGCCGCGATGCGCTGGCCTTCAGGCGAATAGAGGTACTGGAGATAGGCTTCCGCGACCTTGCGGGTGCCCTTGCGGTCGGCATTCTTGTCAACCACCGTCACAGGCGGCTCGGCAAGGATGGAGATCGAGGGAACGATGATCTCGAACTGGCCGGGGAATTCAGCCTGAGCGAGGAAGGCTTCGTTTTCCCAAGAGATGAAGACGTCGCCGATACCGCGCTGCACGAAGGTGGTGGTGGAGCCACGGGCGCCCGTGTCGAGCACTGGCACGTTCTTGTAGATCTTGCTGACAAATTCCCGCGCCTTGGCATCGTCATTGCCGTAGTTTTCAAGCGCATAGGCATAGGCGGCGAGATAGTTCCAGCGTGCACCACCGGAGGTTTTCGGATTGGGCGTGATGACCTGGATGCCGGGCTTTGCGAGATCGTCCCAGTCCTTGATCTGCTTCGGATTGCCCTTGCGGACGAGGAGCACGATGGTCGAGGTGTAGGGCGAAGAGTTCTCGGGGAGGCGGGTCTGCCAGTCTTTCGGCAGGAGGCCGGCTTCCGCGACTTCATCGATGTCGCCTGCAAGGGCGAGTGTCACCACATCGGCCTGCAGCCCGTCCACAACGGCGCGGGCCTGCTTGCCGGAGCCGCCATGCGACTGTTCGATGGTGATGGTCTCGCCGGTTTCCTTCTTCCAGTGCTCGATGAAGGAGGCGTTGAATTCCCGGTAGAGTTCGCGGGTCGGGTCGTATGAAACGTTGATAAGATTGGTCTGGGCGTGGACCTCGAAGGTCGTGCCGACAAGGAGGGCGAGGCCGCCAAGAAGCAGGGCGGAGCGCCGGGTCAAATTGGTGAAGCTCATTTTTGGTCTCCGTATATGTCGATCAAATCAGTAGTGATTAGCCGCAAAATTTTTTCGGCTCAGAGCCCGGTTGCCGCCTGAATAGAAGCTGCTTCCGGCCCGATGGCGTCGGACAGTGTCATCCCGTCGAGGATGGCTGCCGCCGCGTCCCGGACTTCCCGCATCGTCCTCCGGACGGCGCAGGCCTTTTCGTCTCGGCAATCGGCACAACGCCGATAACCGGTGAGGCTCGCACAGGGAATGGGCGCAAGCGGCCCATCCATGATGCGAATGATCTGGCCGAAGGTAATTGCATCGGCCGGCTTTGCCAGGGCGTACCCGCCCAGCTTGCCGCGCTGGCTGCGGACGAACCCGTTTTTGCGCAGGTCGAGCAGAATCAGCTCCAGAAACTTCCGGGGCACGTTCTGCCTCTCCGCTATGTCCGCTGCCTGGAGCAATTCGCCGTCTTTCTCGGCTGCCAGTGCGATCATGGCCTTCAGCGCGTATTTGGCTTTCTGTGACAACATTTCTCTATCTGGTGAGTAGGGTATCCACGAACGATTTTCCGCGTCAACAAGAATTTCACAACAAATTTCGCATGTAAATTATAATAACATAATTATCTTGTGTAATGTGAAAGGAGAGGGGATTGGGGAAATCGTGAGGATTCCTGCGGGCTTATGGGGAGAGGCGTCGGCCACGGACGCAGAGAGGGCGGACCTTGAGAAGATCCGCCCCGATCTGGCGACAAAATTTTTCGAAAACTTTTCAGATTATTCACCGGGCAGGGCGCAAATCTCCGGCTCGCGGCAGCTCACACTTTCCACATTCTCGCCATTGGCGAGGGCGCGGAACCAGTCCACCGTCCTCACGCCTTCTTCCTCGAACGTGTAGAACCAGGGATACCGGAGCAGCGTGTGCGCCGTGCCGCGCGCCGTATAGCTCTGGAAGCCCGGTATCGCATCGGCGAGTTCGTCACGGTTCTTCTGAAGCAGCGGGTAGAGCGGTGCCTCATTACCGAGAAGGCGCAGGAACATTTCCTGCACGCTGTCATAGGCCGTGTCGAATTCGGTGAAGCGCATGTTCGGGGCATGGGCTGCGGCAGCGCGGTCAATATCCTCAAAGGTTGCGCTCTCGCGGGGGATTGCGGTGGTCCATTCCGGCGCGCCATCCCAGAAGCCCCAATTTTCGATCAGGCCGGAGACTTTTTCATCGCGGTAACCACCTGCGCCATCCGCAAGCGCGATGACTTCCGCCGAGGGATAGTGATGCGCAACTTCGGCTGCATAGAGAGGAGCAGCAATCGCCCCCGCACTGGAGCCTGCAACGATGATGCGCTTTGGCGTTTTCACATTGTCATAGACCCAGGCAAGAACGGCCTCGACATTGGTCCGCCCGCGATGGCGGATCGTGAGGTCAGTGCCCCCAGAAGTCTTGTAGGTGACATCGCGGTTGCCGATATGCACATCGCCTGTGCAATAGGATGCATAGACATGCGTCCACGAAGAAACCGGGTTTTCGGGGTTGGTGAGATCGAAAACGCCCTTCTGGCCGCGCGGATCGTTTGGAGGAACGTCCGCATAAGGAACATAGGCTGAGGGTTCGCTCTCGGGAATACAGAGATCGCCCGCCCAGCAAGCACCGCCGCCGTTCAGAAACAGGAGGAGCTTTTCTGCATCCGCTCCGTCTCCCGGCTTCACATGGAAGCTGTAAGGCGTGCCGGTGGCGCAGGATGTTTCGCCGCCCGGTTCAATGGTCGTCCAGCTGCCCTCTGCCGCGCCTGCTTGCGTTCCGGTGAAGGCGAGGCTGATGGCGATGGCGGCAAGTGCGGTGAAAAATCTCATAGCGTCTCCCCCTGAATGGCCTCTTTACGGGCCTGATTATGTGAACGACTCTACAGGGCGGTGCCCCCGGGTGCCAAGGCGAAGGATTTACATGCGTTCCTTCTTTCATCCGGCGGCTTAAGCCGTCAGGGTGAAAGAGGGGCTTTGACGGAGCCTTGCCATGTATCTGCTGCTTCTTCTCGTTCTCGCCCTCACGGTGCTGCTGCCGCTTTTCTATATCGGGAGACTGTTCCGTCTGGATGAGCCGTCCTTTAGCCACTGGCTTCTTTCCCTGCTGGAAGCAGCCGTCGTGCTTGCGCTGATCATGCTTGTCGGGCGGTGGGACATAGCGGGCCTCTACACCTTCTATGCGCTGGCTTTGCTGCTCGCCCTTGCGACGATCGTTTCGTTTCTTCGGCATGTGCGGCGGCCGTGGCGCGCGGAGGCGTCTCTGCCGCTCTGGAAGGCGCGGCCTGTGGCGCTCCTCACCATTGCCGCATTTGCGGGCGTTCTCGTCTGGATTGGTTCGGGACTGGTTTCAGGCCCGACGCCCCGCGCGCTTGCCTTCCCGCTTGAGGGTGGACCGTTCATTGTGGGGCAGGGCGGAAACCACTCTCTCCTCAATCATCATCACGGCCACAGGGAGCAGCGCCATGCGGCGGATATTGTCGCGCTTGGTCCGGCCGGCTTTCGGGCATCAGGTCTTCTGCCGGAAGAGGTGACGGGTTACGCGATTTTCGGGGCGCGTGTGGTAAGCCCCTGCGCGGGCAGGGTGGTCGTCGTAAGGGATGGCGTGCCGGATCTGGTGCCGCCCCGGATGGATCCGGAAAATCCGCCCGGCAACCATGTCATCATCGCCTGTGACGGGCTTCGGATCATGCTTGCGCATCTGAAGCAGGGCAGCATCACGGTGGTTGAAGGCGAGCGGCTTGCCGAGGGTGATTTCATCGGCCGTGTCGGCAATTCGGGCAATACGAGCGAGCCGCATCTTCATGTCCATGCCTATAATGCCGAAACGGGAGAGGGCGTGCAGGTTGCCTTTGATGGCGCGGTTCCGATCCGAAACCGGATATATTCCCGGCCCTCTGCCGCCCCCTGAGAGCCGTCCGGCATGGCGCTTCACACAGAAGAATGGCATCCTGCATTCTTGCGAGGCGAAGCAGGAGGGGGAGGCGCGGATGAAAATCGGGGACAGCAAGCCCACCCGTCCGGTTGCGGCCCTTTCTTCGCGCGAGCGGGTGTCAGGTCGGGCGCGGGAAACCTCAACAGGTCACCGCGTATCTGACAGCGCCAGCATCATGGGGATTCCCGAAGAAGAGCTGACGCCGCGCGTACGCGATGCGCTGATGCAGCTCATGGGCGAAGTAGCTGCCCTTCGCCGCGACATGGCCGCTTTGCAGGAGCGGCTTCGCGAGAGCGAGGAACTGGCCGACCGTGATCCGCTGATCCCTGTACTCAATCGCCGGGCCTTTGTGCGCGAGCTTTCCCGCGTTGCGTCCTATGCGCGGCGCTATGACGAACCGGCGGGGCTGGTCTATTTCGATCTCGATAATTTCAAGCAGGTCAATGACACACATGGCCATGCAGCGGGCGATGCGGTGCTGCATCATCTGGCCAATGTCATTCTCGCCAATGTGCGCGAAACCGACATTCTGGGCCGTCTGGGTGGTGATGAGCTTGGGCTTATTCTCGCGCGGGCTGACGAGAAGACGGCAAAGGCAAAGGCTCTTTCTCTCGCCGAGACAGTGCGCGCGACGCCGCTTCATCTGGATGAGATCGAGATACCGCTTTCAATTTCGGTGGGTGCCATTTCCTTCACCGGCGATGACGGGCCGGATGATGCTCTCGCCCGGGCGGACCGCGCCATGTATGAGGCGAAGCGCAAGGGCATCTGAGCCATTGCCGCTCAGGCGATGATGTCGGGCAGCAGAGTGTCTTCGATTTCCTGAATGCGGTCGCGGAGCTGCAGCTTCTTCTTTTTCAGACGCTTGATCTGAAGCTGGTCGAGATTGGGAAGGGCTTCGAGCGCATAGATGGCGCTATCGAGGTCGCGATGTTCCACGCGCAGCGCGGCGAGTGTTGCCCTCAACTCCTGTTCTTCCTGCTCCGTCATTTCCACCCGCCTGCCGGGGCATTGTCCAACCCAGCCCGGAACGGTTTTAACGCGTCGGCCCCGGATGAAACAAGCAGGAAGCTCGGGAAGAGGCGTCTGCCCTAATCGCGGCGGACGGGGCTGCGCCGACCGTCTGTCAGGTCTTCGCCCCAGCGCTTCGTCACATCAATGTCGAGATCGAAAAGATCGAGTGCGCGGGCAACGGTCTGGGTGACGAGTTCGTCAATGGTGGCGGGCTTTGCATAAAGGCCCGGCACGGGCGGCGCGATGATGGCACCCATTTCGGAAAGCTGCGTCATGGTGCGCAGATGCCCGGTATGGAGCGGGGTTTCGCGCACCATCAGCACGAGGCGGCGACGTTCCTTCAGTATCACATCCGCCGCGCGGGTGAGGAGCGAGGAAGTCACGCCTGTCGCAACTTCGGACATGGTGCGGATGGAGCAGGGCGCGACGATCATGCCGAGCGTTCTGAAGGAGCCGCTTGCGATGCCCGCGCCTATATCCTCGATCCGGTAGCGGGTATGTGCGAGGGCTTCCACGTCGCGCGGTTTGAGGCCGGTTTCGTAGCCGAGCGTCATCTCGGCCGCCTTGGTCATGACGAGATGGGTCTCGACGCCCGCCTCTTTCAGAAGTTCAAGCAGGCGCACCCCATAGGCCACGCCCGAGGCGCCCGAAATGCCCACAATGAGACGGCGGTTCTGGGAAGAACCAGAGTTTTTCTCAACCATAATTCCAGACATTTACACGGACGGCCGGTCTTTTGCGAGAGGCGTTCGACAAGAGCCAAAAAAAACGCCACACTTCCCGGAGTTCTGGCTTAACGAAAGGACGGGATGATATGGCGTTGGAGTCACACATTGCCGAGCTTCGTGATCGTCACAAGGCATTGGAAAAGGAGATTGAAAGACAGCTCCAGCTTCCCGCCAGCGATGATCTTCATATCGCTGAACTGAAGAAACAGAAACTCAGGCTGAAGGAAGAAATCGAAAGACTGATCCTGCAAAAAGCAGCCTGACAATCCGGACAACCTTCAACGGAATTGTCCGTCAACAAATGTTCAGCGCCGGGCCAGAAGCCCGGCGTTTTCTATGTCAGAGCTTTTCTGCTTCGTCGCGCAGCTTGAATTTCTGCACCTTGCCCGTCGAGGTTTTGGGCAGATCGGTGAAGATCACTGTTTTCGGACATTTGAAGTGCGCGAGATTTGCGCGGCACCAGTCGATGACATCCTGTTCGGTCAGCGTTGAGCCTTTCTTCAGCGTGACAAAGGCGCAGGGCGTCTCACCCCATTTCTCATCCGGCTTGGCAACAACGGCTGCTTCCAGAATGTCTGGATGCTTGTAGAGCGTATCTTCCACTTCGATGGAGGAAATGTTCTCGCCGCCCGAAATGATGATGTCTTTCGAGCGATCCTTGAGCTGGATGTAATTATCCTTGTGCCAGACGCCGAGGTCGCCCGAGTGGAACCAGCCACCGGCAAAGGCTTCCGCGGTCGCCTTCGGGTTTTTCAGATAGCCCTTCATCACGACATTGCCGCGGAACATGACCTCGCCAATGGTCTTGCCATCGCGCGGCACTTCTTCCATGGTTTCGGGATCGCGCACGGAGATCCCCTCAAGCACGGCATAGTTCACGCCCTGCCGTGCTTTCACTTCCGAGCGTTTCTCAGTTTCCAGTTCATCCCATTCATCGTGCCAGGCATTCACCACGGCAGGGCCGTAGGTTTCGGTGAGGCCATAGACATGGATCACGTTGAAGCCTTGCGCCTCAAGCTTGCGAATGGTGGCGGCGGGCGGCGGTGCGGCAGCCGCGAAATAATGCACCGTATTGGGCAGCGGCTTCTTCTCTTCTTCCGTCGCATTGACGAGAAAACCCATCACCGTGGGCGCACCTGCCATATGTGTCACCGCATGCGCGGCAATGGCGTTGAAGATGTTCGCGGCGGTCACGCGGCGCAGGCACACATGCGTGCCTGCCACCACGCTGAGCGACCAGGTGAAACACCAGCCATTGCAATGGAACATGGGCACCGTCCAGAGATAGACGGAATTGCCGGTCATGCCCGCCGTCACGATATTGCCCATGGCGAGGAGATAGGCGCCGCGATGGTGATAGACGACGCCTTTCGGATTGCCGGTGGTGCCGGACGTATAGTTCAGGCTGATCGCCTGCCATTCATCGGCGGGCAGGTGCCAGTTGAAATGCGGATCGCCCTTCGCGATGAAGGCTTCATAATCCGTCTCGCCGATGCGCTCGCCCGGTCCGTCATATTCGGGATCGTCAATGTCGATGACGAGGGGCCTCACCTTGGCAAGCGCGAGGGCGTCTTTCACCAGGCTAGAATATTCCCTGTCAACGAACACGAATTTCGCTTCGCCATGATCGAGGATGAAGCCGATGGCGGCTGCATCAAGCCGCGTGTTGATCGTGTTCAGCACCGCGCCAACCATGGGCACGCCGTAATGAAGTTCGAGCATTTCCGGCGTGTTGGGGGCGATCACTGCCACCGTGTCGCCAAGGCCGATGCCGCGCTCTGAAAGGGCGGAGGCGAGTTGCCGGCAGCGCGCATAAAGTTCTGCATAGGGGCGGCGGAGCGACCCGTGCACCACGGCGGTCTTTTGCGGATAAACCTCCGCCGCGCGCTTCAGAAAACTAAGCGGCGAGAGGGGCTGGTGGTTTGCCGGGTTCCGGTCGAGGTCGAGCTCATAGGGGTTCTGCGACATGGGAAGCCTCGCGGGCGCGGGGAGAAGGGAGGATGCAGGCCACACGTTACCCAGCGCGCGGGAGAGCGGCAAGACGCGCTTCTCCTTGCATGAAACTCGCTGTCAGCCGTGCTAGAACAGGGGCAATAACTAAAAAAGGGAGAGCAGCGGATGGGACGCTACAAACAGGTTTACGAAAGCTGGAAGAGCGATCCGGAAGGCTTCTGGGCGGAAGCTGCAAAGGAGATCGACTGGTTCAAACCTGCCACCAAAACCCTTGAAGTGAAGGACGGGCTTTCCCGCTGGTTCGTGGGCGCGGAAACGAACTCCTGCTGGAACGCGCTTGATCGCCATGTGAAAGGCGGGCGCGGCGATCAGGTGGCGCTGGTCTATGACAGTGCCATGCTCGGCCGTGTCAGGAAATTCACCTATGTGGAATTGCTGGACGAGGTTGCCACCTTTGCGGGCGTGTTGCAGCGGCACGGCGTTTCAAAGGGCGACCGCGTTCTCATCTATATGCCGATGGTGCCGGAAGCGGCTGTCGCCATGCTTGCCTGCGCGCGACTGGGTGCGATCCATTCCGTCGTCTTTGGCGGCTTCGCGGCGAAGGAGCTTGCGACGCGCATTGATGATGCGAAACCGAAGCTCATTGTCTCTGCTTCCTGCGGTCTCGAACCCGGTCGCGTGGTTGCCTACAAGCCGCTGATCGACAAGGCGATCGAGATGAGTGCGCATAAAGTGTCCGCTTGCATCGTGCTTCAGCGCGAGGCAGAGGTGGCGCCGCTGATCGGGGGGCGTGACTTCGACTGGCTGGATGAAGTTGACAAGGCCCGCGCTGCAGGGACGAAACCTGAGTGCGTGCCGGTTGCCGCAACCGATCCGCTTTATGTGCTCTACACATCCGGTACCACCGGCAAGCCGAAAGGCGTTGTCCGCGACAATGGCGGGCATATGGTGGCGCTCAAATGGTCGATGAGGAATGTCTATGACATCAAGCCCGGTGAAGTATTCTGGGCAGCGTCCGATGTCGGCTGGGTGGTCGGTCACAGCTATATCGTCTATGCGCCGCTCTTTCATGGCTGCACGACGATCCTGTTTGAGGGCAAGCCGGTCGGCACGCCGGATGCGGGTACCTTCTGGCGCGTGATAGCCGATCATGGCGTGAAGGCGCTGTTCACCGCACCCACTGCTTTCCGCGCCATTCGCAAGGAAGATCCGAAGGCGGAGCTTGTCGGCAAATATGATTTGTCGAAGTTCGAGGTGCTTTACCTTGCGGGCGAACGCGCGGACCCGGACACGATCCAGTGGGCGGAGAAGGCGCTGTCCGGCCGCCCGGTGATCGATCATTGGTGGCAGACGGAAACAGGCTGGCCGATGGTTTCAAACCCGATGGGCATTGAGCGCCTGCCGGTGAAATATGGCTCTCCCACCGTGCCGCTGCCGGGCTACGAAATCCATGTTGTCGATGAGGCAGGAAAGCAGGTCGGGCCGAATACGACCGGCGCCATTGTGGTGAAGCTGCCGCTGCCGCCGGGCTGCCTGCCGACGCTGTGGGAAAATGAGCAGGGCTTCCGCGACAGCTATCTCGCCGAGTTCCCGGGCTATTACAAGACGGCGGATGCGGGCTATCTCGATGAAGATGGCTATCTCTATGTGATGAGCCGCACGGATGACATCATCAATGTCGCCGGGCACCGTCTTTCAACGGGCGGTATGGAAGAAGTGCTCGCCGAGCATCCCGATGTGGCGGAATGTGCCGTGATCGGCATTGCAGACCGTCTGAAGGGGCAGGTGCCGATCGGTTTTCTCGTGCTCAATGCGGGGGTAAACCGCGAGGCAGCGGAGATCGAGGCGGAAGCCGTGCAACTGATCCGCGACCGGATCGGTCCTGTCGCCGCTTTCAAGACGGCGATGGTTGTGAAGCGGCTGCCCAAGACACGCTCGGGCAAGATTTTGCGCGGCACGATGCGCAAGATCGCCGATGGTGAAGAATGGACAACGCCTGCAACGATTGATGATCCGGCGATCCTTGACGAGATCACGGAGCGCCTTTCGGAAAACGGCTTGGTGAAGAAATAGCGTCTTGTGATTCCCTGGGCGAAAACCCCGGGGGACACGCGCTGTTCTGAAGGAGCATCACATGACACTCGGCGGTCAGTTGAGCGGCAAGGTTGCGATTGTCACAGGTGCTGCAAATGGCATCGGGCGCGCCATTGCGCGGGGCTATGCGCAGGCGGGGGCGAAAATCGTGCTTGCCGATATTGACGAAGAACAGGGGGAGGAAGCTGCCGCCGATATTGTGTCGGGAGGCGGCAAGGCCATTTTCCGCTATTGCGATGTCGCGGAACGGCTTGATGTGCGCAATCTTGTTTGCGCGGCGACGGATGCGTTCGAGCGTGTTGATATCCTCGTCAATAATGCAGGCGTTGTTTCGGAAAACGGAAACTTCCTCACGCTGGAGGAGGAAGAGTTCGACCGCGTCATTCGCGTGAACCTCAAGGGGCATTTTCTCGTCGGGCAGGCCGTGGCGCAGCAAATGGTGGCGCAGGTCGAGGCGGGCGGTGCGCCCGGTGCGATCATCAACATGTCGTCCATCAATGCGGTTGTGTCGCTGCCGGGACAGGCGGCTTATTCTGCCTCCAAGGGCGGCATCAAGCAGCTCACAGCAGCAATGGCGCTGTCGCTCGCGCCTTATGGCATCCGCGTGAACGCCATTGGTCCGGGCACCATCCGCACCGCCATGGCGGGTGCGGTAGTGGACAACAAGGCGCAGGAAATGATCCTGTCGCGCACGCCGCTCCGCCGTCTCGGCGAGCCTGACGAGATTGCGGGGCTTGCCGTCTTTCTCGCCTCAGATGCAGCAAGCTATATGACTGGCCAGACCATCTATGCGGATGGCGGGCGCCTTGCGCTCAATTACACATCGCTGCCGCTCGCGAAGCGGGTGGAGGAATGAAAAAAGGCGCGGGAACTGTCCCGCGCCTCTTTATCCGGTCAGAAGCGACGATTACTCGTCATCTTCCTCGATCTTCACATCCTTGAGCTTCGCGAAGACGCTGTCGGCATCATAGGTCTTCTTCTCGTCGCGCTCGTCGGCGAACTCCTCCTGCGGCTCTTCGACGGGTTCTGGCGCAATGGTCTCGCTTGCGGGCAGCAGCGTCTCGGAGATACCTGCTTCCTTCGCTGCCTTCTTGCGCTCGCGCTCCAGCTTGCGGGCCGCCTTCTGGACGAGGGTGTCGAGTTCGATCTGCGAGCAGAGGCCGAGCGTGACGGGGTCAACCGGCTTGATATTCGCAGAGTTCCAATGGCTTCGGTCACGGATTGACTGGATGGTCGGCTTGGTCGTGCCGACAAGCTTGGAGATCTGCGCGTCGGTCAGTTCCGGGTGATAGCGCAGCAGCCAGGCGATGGCGTCGGGGCGGTCCTGACGGCGCGACACGGGCGTGTAGCGCGGGCCCTTGCGGGGCGCGATGGGGGGCAGCTTGTACTTGCTCTCGGAAACCTGAAGCCGCGCATCCGGGTCGTTCTGGCAGCGCTCGATTTCGGCACGGGTAAGCTGGCCGGACGCCACAGGGTCCATGCCCTTGATGCCCTGCGCCACGTCGCCATCCGCAATGCCTTTCACCTCAAGAACGTGGAGACCGCAGAATTCCGCGACCTGTTCAAAGGTGAGCGAGGTGTTTTCGACGAGCCAGACGGCCGTCGCCTTGGGCATAAGGGGTTGTGCCATGTCAGTTCCTCTGATCCACCCGGGGCTTTCCGGATAAACCGCTTGCTTCCATCAATGATTGGATATGGCCGTTATATAAGAGGAAAAGGCAGTCATTGAAAGCAGGAATGACAGAATAAAGAAAATTGGCGTGCAGATGGCCAAAAGGGCCGGAATCCGGGAATTCCAGCCCTTTCAACGCGGTAGCGGATAAAATTAGCGGTTGATCTTCGTGATCTTGGAGCCTTCGATGCTCACACCGGCCATCAGACCCTGCTGGTTGAAGACGAAAGCATAGGCATCGTCCTTGAGGGTGGAGGTGGAGAGATTCTTGGCCGCGCCTTCGTCAACGACGACCACGGTCGGGCCAACGCCGATCTCCCAGCCATCCGTCTCGCGGATATAGTCCACCGCCTCGTCATTCATCAGGAAAACCGCATAGCCGTAGGACTGGGCGCCGGCCTGCAGGCCCCAGGAGCCGGTGACGGAGTTGTAATAGTCAACGACCTTGCCATCCTCCTGCAGCACACCTTCGCCATAGGCACCGCCAAAGACGAGACCCGCCTTCACAATATTCGGGAAGATGAGAACGGCCTCAGCTTCTTCCGAAATGTTCTTGGCGACGGGATTGGTGCTGTAGAGATTTTCGAGCGCCATGGCGGCCTGGCTGTTCAGCTCTTCTGCGGTGTCGGCATAGGCCGGGGCTGCGAGCGCGAGAGAGCTCATCGCCGTCAGAGCAGCCGCATAACCGATGAAATTGCGCCGTGTGGTGACCATCGTCATTCCCTTTCGGTTCGAAATCTTTTTCAGAGCGGCTTTGTGCGAGCGTTGCCGCGCGCGCCGCTGTCACCCGTAATTATCCGTGGGGCGAAGAAAGGTTCCGAAACAGGGGAAGTTGTGAGCCTGTCCACTCACACAGTAAGGACGATCTTTCCTATATGGCTGCTGCTTTCCATCAGTGCATGGGCCTTTGCGGCATCGGCGAGAGGGAAGGTTGTATCGATGATCGGCTTCACGCGTCCCGTCTCGATGAGCGGCCAGACATTGGCTTCAATGGCGCGCGCAAGCGCTGCCTTCTCTTCATTGCTGCGTGGACGGAGCGTTGAGCCTGTCAGCGTCAATCGTTTCGTCATGACAGGCATGAAGTTCACTTCCGCCTTCGGTCCGCGCAGGAAGGCGATGGAGACGATGCGTCCGTCCGGCGCGGCGCTGCTGATATTGCGCTGGATATAATCGCCACCCACCATGTCGAGAATGACATCGACACCGCGTTGGTCAGTGAGCTTCATCACTTCTGCAACGAAATCTTGATCGCGGTAGTTGATCGCTTCCGCGCCGAGCTTCACGCAGGTTGCGCATTTGTCGGCAGAGCCTGCGGTCGCAATCACGCGCGCGCCAAAGGCAAGAGCAAGCTGAATGGCGGTTGTGCCGATGCCGCTTGTGCCGCCATGAACGAGAAAGGTCTCGCCTGGCTTCAGCGCGCCGCGCTCGAACACATTGGTCCAGACGGTGAAGACGGTTTCGGGAAGGCCTGCAGCCTCAATCTCACTCAAGCCTTTGGGCACGGGCAGCGCATGGGCTTCATGAGCGGGACAAAATTCGGCATAGCCACCCCCGCCCACCAGCGCGCAGACACGGTCGCCTGCCTTCCAGCGCGTCACGCCGGGGCCGGTCGCCACCACTTCGCCTGCAACTTCAAGACCCGGCGTCTCCGGCGCGCCGGGCGGAGGCGGGTAGAGCCCCATGCGCTGAAATGTGTCGGGACGGTTCACGCCCGCCGCACTCACCCGGATGAGGATTTCGCCGGGACCGGGTTCGGGCCGCGCCAGCTCCCCGAGTTCCAGCACCTCCGGGCCGCCGGGCTTGCGGATCTTGATGGCTTTCATCGTTGCGGGCAGGGTCTGGGTCATATCGGCACCTCTGGTTCAGGGGAGGGCAGCAGCAGTTGCAGGTCTAGCGGGCTGCCTCCAGACTGGCAACCGGACCTGACGAGCCATGCAGGAGGGCATCATGAATGCGGATGATCTCGAACCGAGACAGCGGCGCGGGGAAGCGCTGGCGGCGCTCGCCAGAGAGGATCTGAGCCTTCTCGGGATTGAGGAGCTAAACCAACGAATCACTGCGCTCGAAGCGGAAATTGCCCGAATTCGCGATCAGCTGGAAAAGAAGAGAGGCTCGCGCTCAGCCGCAGAAGCCTTTTTCAAGAAGTGACGATTTTACCCTAATCCATTGGAATAAATGATTTTTCCCAAGCGAATCAGTAAAAACGGGGCTTTTTCCAGTAGATGTGTGCGCTGCGTCAAATTGCCACAAGATTAACTTCCTGTTAGAAATGATGGCGCTAGGGTGACCTTGCGTAATCCAGTTTTCTGGATTTCTGAGTGGCTCCTATCCACTCTGTTTGACGCCTCCCTGTTAGAACTTGAGCCGCGGTTTTTCCGCGGCTCTTTTTTGTTTCGGGCTGCCCCGGGCGGCCTGTGCCATTCCCGTGCGCCGGGTTATGGCACGGGATTTGATCCTCCTCTCCACAGGTGTGCCGGTTTGGGCCGTGAGCCGCCGGCGTTGTTGGGATGGGGAGCTTTCATGAGTGGCTTTGAGAACAGGGACAGTGACGACGTCGTTTTCGCGAGTGCTGAATGCGTATCGCTTGCGGACTTCATGGCGTCGGGCCTGTTTCAGCGGACTTATGCGGAAGGGATGCAGCTCGTCGAGGAAACTTCCGCCTATCTGGACGGCCCGGGGCGGGAAGCCGCGCGGGGACTGCCCCGGGAAGCCTCGCTTGCCTATGCGGGCGAGAGCATGCGCCTCACCACAAGGCTGATGCAGGTTGCCTCCTGGCTTTTGGTGCGCAAGGCCGTGCATGAGGGCGAGATGACCATGGAGGAAGCGAATTCGGAGAAATACCGCCTCGCCACCAAGGAAATCGCGCGCCAGCCGCGCTTTGAGGGGGCCGAGGCGCTGCCGGAGCGGCTTCAGGAGCTGATTGCGCGCTCCGAGCGGCTTTATGCGCGGGTGGAGCGGCTTGATACGCGGCTTCGCATGACGGGGCCCGTGGCGCCGGCACCGCATCCTCTGACCGAATCGTTCCGCCGCGTGGAGGCTTTCTTCCGCGAGCATCTCGCCATGGATTTTTCGGACCAGCGCCGCGAATTCGGTCGCCGGAAGAACCGCCCCGAATAAGCCTGATCTCCCCTCCGAAAACAGGAAAGCCCCGCTCTGGCGGGGCTTTCCTTTTGTCTCGATATTCCGGTCTTACTTGATGAAGCCGAACTTCTTGTTGAAGCGGCTCACACGACCGCCACGGTCAACGATCTGCTGGCCACCGCCCGTCCAGGCCGGGTGCGTGGTCGGGTCGATGTCGAGAACGAGCGTGTCGCCCTCCGAACCATAGGTCGAACGGGTCTTGAAGGTCGTTCCATCGTTCATCTGGACCGTGATGAAGTGGTAGTCCGGATGGATATCTTTCTTCATGGCTTGCGCCTTTCCGAGGCGGGGCGGCCTTCCGCCCCTTGTGTCGCGTTTTGGCGCGCAGAAACAGCCTTATCGAAAGCCCTTCAGCGCTGCCGGAATGGGGGCTTATAACCAAGGCGGGGAAGGGTTGCAAGGGCGGTTCTCACGCAGGGCGGTGAAGATGCCGCAGCCGGGCCTCGCCCTTGGCGTTGCCCCGCCAAGGCCGCGATTGCTATACCTGCCGCGCGCCCTCATTCTCCGGCGCATGGGAGCCATGGGGCCACGTCCCGATCAACGCCAGACCGGCGGAGCGGCATGAGCGATACATCCAATCCGGCCGTCGAGGCCATCGAGGAAGAGGCGCAGCGACGGCCACCGGGGAAGGGTGTTCGCCCGCTGCTGCAGCTCGTGCCCTATCTCACCCGCTATCGCGCGATGGTGGTGCTTGCCTTTGTTTCACTGATTGGCGCCACGCTCGCAACGCTTGCCATTCCCATGGCAAGCCGACGCCTTGTCGATCATGGCTTTGACCAGAACAATGCGGCCTTCGTTGACCAGTATTTCCTTGCGCTCATTACCGTGGCGCTGGTGCTGGGCGTTGCGAGCGCTTGCCGCTTCTATTTTGTGAGCTGGCTCGGCGAGCGCGTCGTGGCTGATCTGCGCGCTGCCGTCTATTCACATGTGCTGTCGCTGTCGCCCGCCTTCTTTGAGCTGACGCGCACGGGCGAGGTGCTGTCGCGGCTCACCGCAGACACTACCCTCATCAAAACGGTTGTCGGTTCCTCCGCTTCGATCGCGCTTCGCAATCTTTTCCTCTTTGTCGGTGCGGCGACGATGATGGTGGCAACGAGCCCCTATCTTTCGGGTCTCGTGCTGCTTGCCATTCCGGCGATCCTGCTGCCGCTTATCCTGTTCGGGCGCTGGGTGCGGCGCCTGTCGCGCTCGGCGCAGGACAGGCTTGCCGATACGAGTGCTTTCGGCACGGAGAGCCTCAACGCGATCCAGATCGTGCAGGCCTTCACGCATGAGGCGATAGACCGTGCGCGCTTTGCCAGCCATGTGGAACAGACATTCGAAATGTCGCGGGCACGCATTCTTGCGCGGGCTGTGTTGACGGCGCTTGTCTTCTTCTTCGGCCTTTCAAGCATTGTCGGCGTGCTCTGGGTGGGCGCCAATGCCGTGCTTGCGGGAACGATGAGCGGCGGCGCGCTTTTCGAGTTCATTCTCTATGCGGTCTTTGCGGCCTCGGCGCTTGCGGCGCTTTCCGAGATCTGGGGCGACATGCAGATGGCAGCGGGCGCGACAGAGCGGCTGATGGAACTGCTCGGCATCGTGCCGGAGATTGCAGCACCGGCGCATCCGGCAATCCTGCCTGCGCCGCGCGGCGAGGTGACATTCGAGAATGTCACCTTCTCCTATCCCGCGCGTCCCGGTGTTTCCGCGCTGGATGGTTTTTCGCTCACCGTTCGCCCCGGCGAGACGGTGGCGCTGGTCGGCCCTTCGGGGGCAGGCAAGAGCACGGTCTTCCAGCTTTTGCTGCGCTTCTATGATCCGCAGGGGGGACGCGTTCTTCTCGATGGCGTTGATGTGCGCAATGTCGATCCGCAGGCGCTTCGCGGGCGGTTTGCCCTCGTACCGCAGGAAGTTGTCGTGTTCGGCATGAGCGTCGCCGAAAACATCCGCTATGGCCGCCCCGAGGCAAGCTTTGAGGACGTGCGCGCCGCCGCCCGTGCAGCGCGGATCGATGACTTCATCATGCAGTTGCCGCAGGGCTATGACACACAGGTGGGTGAGCGGGGCATCATGCTTTCCGGCGGCCAGCGCCAGCGCATTGCCATTGCGCGCGCCATTCTGCGTGAAGCGCCTGTTCTGCTTCTCGATGAAGCGACAAGCGCGCTTGATGCCGAAAGCGAAACGCTTGTTCAGCAGGCCCTTGAAGGACTAATGAAGGATCGCACCACGCTTGTCATCGCGCACAGGCTGGCAACCGTGCTCAAGGCTGATCGCATTGTCGTGATGGAAGAGGGGTGCGTGGTAGCTTCCGGTACGCATGAAGAACTGATCGGGCAGGGTGGCCTTTACGCGCGGCTCGCCCGGCTGCAATTTGCCGATGGCAGCGATAATTGACGTTTCATCAGGGGAAAGCCATGTCGAGGAAGCATCTCACAATCGCAGGTTTCGTTGCGCTGGCGCTTGTCGTCATCGTGAGTGTTCTTGGCTGGCGGTTTCTTTCCGCAGCCGGCTACTTCACAGGCATCAGGCAGGAAATTGCCGCAACCTGCCGCGCCATTCCGGCGGTGCCCGGCCCTGAGGACATTCAGATCGACCATGAGCGCAAGCTCGCTTTCATCTCGGGCTATGATCGCCGCGCCGTCAGCGCAGGCGCGCCGGGGTCGGATGCCATTCGCGGCGGCATTTATGTGATCGATCTTTCCGAGCCGCAGGAGGACTGGTCGCTTCGTCCCGTCACGCCGAATGTGCCGGAGAGTTTCCGCCCGCATGGCATCAGTCTCTACAAGGACGAAAATGGTGTGAACCGCCTCTTTGCGGTCAACCATCCGGCAGGCGGCCCGGAGACTGTCGAGATTTTCGACATTGAGGAAGATGGCACCCTCACGCATGTTCACAGCGTGACATCCGACGCTTTCATTTCGCTCAATGATGTGGTTGCGGTCGGACCGGAGAGTTTCTACGCCACCAATGATCACGGTACGCGCAATCCTCTCGGGCAGCTTCTCGGCGATTTCACATTGATGCGCAATTCCACCATTGTCTATTTCGATGGTGAGAAGGCGGATGTCGTTGCCGACAAGGTTCTCTATGCAAACGGCATCAATGTGAGCGAGGACGGCCGCCTCGTTTATGTTGCGTCGGCGCTCGGCATGAGCGTTTACATCTATGAGCGTGATATCGAGACAGGCAAGCTGCTGTTGCAGGGTGCGGTGAGGCTGGGCACGGGCGTTGATAATATCGACATTCAGCCGGACGGGACGCTGCTGATCGGCGCGCATCCCAATATCATCGCTTTCCTTTCTCATGCTTCCGATCCGGAAAAACATTCGCCGAGCCAGGTCGTGCGTCTTGAGCCGAAAGAAAAGCGCGCAGGCACGATCTATCTCAATTTCGGTGAAGAGATTTCGGGCATCAGCGTTGCCGCAGGCTATGGCGATGTGATGCTGCTCGGGCAGGTGTTCGAACCGGAAGTGCTGGTTTGCAGCCAGTCCAGGGAACTGCGGTCCTACTGATCAGCGCTCTGTCAGCTTGAACTCGATGCGCCGGTTGCGGCGGTTGTCATCGGCGCTTGTTCCCTCGGTCAGCGGGTGGAACTGGCCGAAGCCTGCCGCGACCAGCCTGTCCTCCGGCACGCCGCGCTCGGTGAGATAATTCACCACGGCAATGGCGCGCGCGCTGGAGAGATACCAATTCGAGGGGAATTGCGGCGTCGAGATCGGGTTGCGGTCGGTGTGGCCATCGACGCGCAGCACCCAGGGAATATCATCCGGTATCTCGGCGGCAATTTCGCGGATGGCGACAGCGATCTTGTCGAGCTGCTGCTTTCCTTCCGGCGCAATGTCGGCTGAACCGGAGGCGAAGAAGATTTCGGACTGCATGGCAAAGCGGTCACCGACAATCTCGATATCCTGCCTGTCGCCCAAGATGGTGCGCAGCCTTCCGAAGAACTCTGACCGGTAGCGCGCGAGTTCCTGCACCTTCTGCGCCAGTGCCGCGTTGAGGCGGCGACCGAGATCGGCGATCTGGACTTGCTGTTCGCGGTCCTTTTGCTCGGCAGCTTCAAGCGCTGCTTCCAATGTCGCAAGCTGGCGGCGGAGAGCGGATATCTGCTGGTTAAGAAGTTCGACCTGAGCGAGCGCTTCATTGGAGACGCGTTTTTCATCCGACAGGGCACTTTCAAGTTCTGCAATGCGCGCGCCGGCACCTTCGCTTTCTCCCACAAGTGCTGCAAGGCGGCTCTGTTCGGCGGTCGCAGAGGCAAGCGAATCCTGCAACGAGAGGATTGTTGCCTGCAGATCCGCCTTTTCGCGGCGCTCCAGAGCAAGCTGGTTCACGAGTTCGGCAATCTGGCTGTTCAACGCATCAAGCGCGGAGTCCTTGTCGGAGACGACCTGACTGAGAAAGACCTGCGTGATAACGAAAATGGTGAGCAGGAAAATGAGCACGAGCAACAGGCTCGACAGGGCATCAACGAAACCCGGCCAGTAATCCGCGCTTGGTGCGCGGCCCCTGATGCGTCTGCCCGACAACGCCATTGCCTCAGCTCCGATTGTTCAGAATGCGGGTGAGGTCTTGCAGCAGCGGCTTCAGGCTCTGCTGGTTCTCGGCAAGTTGCCGGATGAGGTGCTGCTCATTCTGCATCTGCTCGGTCAGTGCGGCGATCTGGCCTGTCAGCGCCATGAGCGATGCGTTGGCGCTTTCGGTGGAGGCCAGAGCCTGCTCGATATTGCGCAGGCGCCGTGCCGTTTCGCCAAGCATTCCCGGCGCATAGGGATCATCGCCCGCGAGATTGGTGACGGTCGAAAGCCATTCTTCCAATTCATTGTAAAAACGGTTCTGCGCCTGCCCTGCCTGCAGGTCGAGAAAGCCGAGGATGAGCGAACCGGCAAGGCCGAACAGCGAGGAGGAGAAGGCGGTGCCCATGCCGCGCAGCGGGCCATCAAGACCGGCCTTGAGGTCTGTGAGGACGGAGGCCGGATCAGCGCCGCCGACATTCAGCCCCTGAATCGTGCCGGCCACCGAACTGATGGTGGTGAGCAGGCCCCAGAAGGTGCCGAGAAGGCCGAGAAAGATCAGAAGGCCGATCATGTAGCGCGAGATTTCCCGCTGCTCATCAAGGCGAGAGCCGAGAGAATCAAGGATCGAGCGCATCGAAGAGGCGTTGAGCTGCATTTTCCCCTTGCGTGCGCCAAGCATGGTGGCCATCGGGGCCAGAAGGCGCGGTGGCGGCGGTACGACAAGGCCGGGATCCGCGCGGCGGAACTCATTGACCCAGCGCACTTCCGGTCCGAGCCAGATGACCTGCCGCAGCGCATAGAGAGCGCCGAGAATGAGCACGCCCAGAATGAGGCCGTTCAGCCCCGGATTGGTGAAGAAGGCCGTTTTGATCTGGGGAAAGAGAATGGCTGCGATGAAGCTCGCAAGAAGAATGAAGAGCACCATCCGTGTCAGATAGATGCGGGGCTGGGAAAGACCGACGCCTTCCTTTTCTGCCTTTGCCATGAGTCGTTTCCGTTCCCTTGGTTTTCTGACGCTCAGCCGCCAAAGAGGGTGATATCGACGCGTTCCTGCGGGCCGCTGTCGCGGACACCGCCCAATGCACGCACATGAATGCGCTCTGCGACAATACCTTTGCTGATGAGTTCGCGCCGCACATTCAGCGCCCGGCGAAGGGCAAGCCGCCTTGCGGCCGAAGAATTGTCATTGGGTGCGCCCGCATAGGCGCGGACTTCGAGCCGTCCGCTGCGATGGGCAAATTCCGCCGAGATGGCATCGATCTGCTCGCGCGCGGTGCGGCCAAGCGTGGTTTCCGTGCCATTGAAGATGAGGCGGGCGAGAGCAGGCTTCGGCGGGGCTAGCGGGGCTTCAGCTGCCTTTGTCGCATCCATGCCGAAAAAGGCGAAGGCGAGCGCGACAAGCAGCAGGATGCCGGGTGAAGGGAGGCGGACGAAGTTCTCTCGCGAAAGGATCATTCCGATATCCGTGACGCACCGCGAAGCGGTGTTGACGCTCAGTCTAGGCATGTTCGCTCTCATGGAACAGGCCTTCGCGCATGATGCGTCTAGGGTCGGAATCAGGCGGAATTGGGGCTTGCGCCGGGCCGGAGGCGGCTCAGGCGGACCTGTGGGCCTTCTTCAGCACATCGCCAAGCTTGTGCGAGAGGATGTCGTTGCCGGCAATGATGTTGCCCGTGGCGAGCATCGTGTCGCGGCCATCGAAGCCGGAGACGAAGCCGCCCGCTTCCCGCACGATGACGATGCCTGCCGCCATGTCCCAGGGGGCGAGGCCCGCTTCCCAATAGGCATCGAAGCGGCCTGCGGCGACATAGGCGAGGTCCAGCGAAGCAGCCCCCATGCGGCGCACGCCTGCAACCTCGTTCATGACGACGCCAAGCTCTTTTGCAAAGCGGTCATGACCGGGGCGGCCGATATGGGGAATGCCCGTGGCGACGACTGCCTGCGCAAGCTCGCGGCGTGCGGAGACACGCAGACGGCGATCATTCAGAAAGGCGCCCTGACCCTTCTCGGCGATGAACATTTCATCCGAGATCGGATTATAGACGAGGCCCGCCACAAGCTGGCCCTCACGTTCGAGCGCGATCGAAATCGCGAACATCGGGATGCCGTGAAGGAAGTTCGTGGTGCCGTCCAGCGGGTCGATGATCCAGCGGTGCGACTTGTCGGCACCTTCGATCTCGCCACCCTCTTCCATGAGGAAGCCATAGCCCGGTCGCCCCTTGGAGAGTTCCTGAAAGAGAACCTTTTCGGCCTTGCGGTCCGCGGCAGACACGAAGTTTGCCGGGCCTTTCAGAGAAACCTGAAGCTGTTCGACTTCGCCGAAATCGCGTTGCAGGCCGCGCGCTGCCTTGCGGGCAGCGGCAACCATGAGGCTCATCGAAGGGGTGTGGCGGGACATGGTGCTCGTCTTGCCGTCAATCAGCGCGGCGCAGATAGGTGACTTCGTTCGTATCGACGACGATCTTTTCGCCGACCGTGATGAAAGGCGGCACCATCACGCGCACGCCATTTTCCAGCATGGCAGGCTTGTAGGAGCTTGCTGCCGTCTGGCCCTTCACGGTGGGTTCTGTTTCCGTGACTTCGAGCACCACCTGATCGGGAAGCGAGATGCCGAGCGGCTTGCCCTCATGGCTTTCCACCGTCACCTTCATGCCATCCTGCAGGAAGGCGGCGCGCTCACCCACCCAGTCACGGGCAAGCTCGATCTGCTCATAGGTCTCGTTGTCCATGAAGGTCAGCATCCCTTCCGACTCGTAGAGATACTGGTAGTCCTTCTGCTCAAGCCGCACGCGCTCAACGGTTTCAGCGGAACGGAACCGCTCGTTCAGCTTGCGGCCATCGACCAGGTTCTTGAGTTCGACCTGTGCGAAGGCGCCGCCCTTACCGGGCTTCACATGCTGCACTTTCACCGCAGCCCAGAGGCTTCCTTCATGCTCGATGACGTTGCCGGGACGGATTTCGTTGCCGTTAATCTTCATGGGCTCGCTCGAATGCTTGAAATGGGTATGGGGCCGGGTGCCGCCCGGGCACCTCAGCCGGCGCTCTGATAACATTAAGTGCCGCAGATGGACAGGGGCTTTGCCACGAAAGCATGTACTGCGGGGGTTCAATCTGCTCCGGTTGAGGGGGAGCTGGGGCGACCTGCGTCCAGTTTTTCAAGCTGCCTGGCAACCCTGGCGCGTATTTCGGGGGTGATTTCCGGCTCCATCGCGTTTTTCAGCGTTTCATCGGTTATGCCGCCGCGCTCGGCCAGGCTGTGCCAGAGAAGGGCTGCTGTGATGTCGCGCGTGACGCCCTGACCGAGGAAAAAGAGCCGTGCGAGGTGCTCCTGTGCCTGGGCATTTCCTCGCAGGGCGGCCTCGGCAAACCATTTGGCGGCGAATGTGTCATTGCGCTCCACGCCCTCGCCATTGAGATAGGCTAAGCCGAGCGAGGCCTGAGCGTCGGGAAGGCCGCGCTCGGCAGCGGCGCGAAAGCGCCTTGCGGCGGCGACCGCATCCTTCTCAATTCCCGCCCCGTCCTGAAGCATCAGACCAAGGCGGTAATTTGCCTCTTCATGACCCTGATCGGCGGAAAGGGTGAAAAGACGCGCCGCCTCGGCCTGGTTCGCGGGCCGTCCGCTGCCACGTGCAAGCAGGGTGGCGAGGTAATATTGCGCGTTGGCGTCGCCCTGCGCGGCGGCCGTCTCGAACCAATCGGCGGCGGAGGCTAGATCTTTGGGGCCACCATTGCCAGCGGCGAGCATCATGCCGAGTTCGGTTTGGGCGGGGAGGTGGCCTTGCCGGGCGGCGGCGAGAAAGCTCTCCCGCGCCTTTTCGGATGAGGCACCTTTTACACCGCCATATTCGAGCAGCATGCCATAGAGATATTGGGCATCCGCATTGCCCTGCGCGGCGGCGAGGCTGAACCAGCGGGCGCCTTCATCTGTATCGGCGGTGACGCCATGCCCGTTTGTGTAGAGGGAGCCGAGCAGCATCTGCGCCTCGGCATGGCCCCGTTCTGCATGAGGCCGGGCGAGTTCCATCGCCTCCTTATAGCGTGCCTCGAGATAGGCCGCCCTGGCGCTCGCGAGATCATCTGGCTCTACATCGCGTACTTCCGTCTGGGCATGGGCCGGGACGAACGGGGCCGCCAGAAGCAGCGTGGCGCAGAGGAAGAGATGCCTCATAAGGGAACTGCTTCCTCCAGCATGATCCGGTTCAGCGCACGCACGGCGGCTGCCGGGCCTTCTTCATGTGCCCAGACGCCGGATGAAACGGCAAGAAAATCCGCACGGGCGCGAACCAGCGGCGCGGCATTCGCCACCGTGATGCCGCCAATCGCCACGCAGGGCAGTTCGAAGAGTTCCGACCACCAGGTGAGGATTTCAGGATCAGCCCTGCTGATCGGCTCTTTCGTGGTGGTTTCATAGAAGGCGCCGAAGGCGACGTAATCAGCGCCTGCTTCGCCCGCCTCCATGGCGAGGTGGCGGGAGGCGTGGCAGGTGACGCCGACAATGCGGTCGGGACCGACAAGTTTCCGCGCCTGTTTGTAGCTGCCATCGGACTGGCCGATATGGACACCATCCGCACCGAGTTCAGCGGCAAGGTCGGGCCGGTCATTGATGAGAAAGGCCACGTCGCGCGCCTGCGCCAGCGGCATCAATATTTCGGTCGCGCGCCGTACATCATCAGCGTCGGGGGCGCCATTGTTCTCGTCTTTCAGCCGAAGCTGCAGGCAGGCAACGTCCCCCGCATCAAGCGCCGCCTTCAGCGTATCTGCGAAGGCAACCGGCTCGAAGCGCGGCGGTGTGATGAGATAAAGGCGGCAGGTCTGTTCCGTCATCATGCGCTCTATTTAGCCTGTGTCGGTGGCCATACGCAAAACGCCCCGCTCCGGGGAGCGGGGCGCTGCATTAACTGTCAGGCCGGATCAGGAAGCCTTTTCGAGGCTCTTGTCCCACTGGCCGAGGGCCGCGAGGCCGTTCATCTTTGCACGGTGCAGGAAGGCCTGCTGCGCGGCGGGGACGTTCTCCGCCTTGCCGCTCCACGCCTTTTGCGGCGCGGCCTGAAGGGCGCGGCCATAGGAGAAGGACATCTTCCAGGGGAAGCCGCCGATCTTGTTCATGGCATCGAGATGCGCCGTCGCGTCTTCGTCGGACTGGCCGCCCGAGAGGAACACGATGCCGGGCACGGCAGCCGGAACGGTGCGCTTGAAGCAGGCGATGGTCTTTTCCGCCACTTCCTGAATGCTCGCCTGCTGCAGGCACTTCTTGCCGGAGACGATCATGTTCGGCTTCAGGATGGTGCCTTCAAGCTTCACCTTATGCAGCGCGAGGCGGTTGAAGACGGCGCGGAGCGTCGCTTCCGTGACTTCGAAGCAGCGATCGGCGGTGTGTGCGCCATCCATCAGCACTTCCGGCTCGACGATCGGTACAATGCCCGCTTCCTGACAAAGAGCGGCATAGCGGGCAAGCGCTTCTGCATTTGCCTCGATGCAGGCACTGGTCGGGATGTTTTCGGCAATGTCGATCACCGCGCGCCACTTCGCAAAGCGGGCACCGAGTTCGTAATACTCGGCAAGGCGCTCGCGCAGGCCATCAAGGCCTTCGGTCACGGTTTCTCCGGGGAAGCCGGCCATGGGCTTTGCGCCTGCATCCACCTTGATGCCGGGGATCGAGCCGGCCTTCTTGATAAGATCGACAAGCGGCGTGCCGTCCTTCGCCTTCTGGCGGATCGTCTCGTCGTAGAGGATCACGCCGGAGATGTAGTTCTCCATCGCCTCGGTCGTGCGGAAAAGAAGCTCACGATAGTCGCGGCGATTTTCTTCCGTCGAAGGGACGTTGATCGCGTCGAAGCGCTTCTTGATCGTGCCCGAGCTTTCGTCCGCTGCCAGAATGCCCTTGCCCGGAGCCACCATGGCCTGCGCAATCGATTCAAGCGTCTCAGTCATTTTCTTTTCCTCTGGATAGACGGTAAGGCCGGTTCGTGGGTCAGGTGAGCCTATCTGCGGCTCAGCGCCGCCACGCCCGGCAGTTCAATGCCTTCCATCCATTCCAGGAAGGCTCCGCCAGCGGCGGAAACATAGGTGAAATCATCTGCGGCGCCCGCCTCGTTGAGCGCGGCAACCGTGTCGCCACCGCCTGCCACGGAGACGAGTTCGCCCCGCTTGCTGCGCTCGGCAACAATGCGGGCCGCTTCCGTCGTACCGCGATCGAAAGGCGGGACTTCGAAAGCGCCGAGCGGCCCGTTCCAAACGATGGTCTTTGCTTCCTGAAAGCGTTCGCCAAGATGAGCAATCGTCTGGGCGCCGACATCAAGGATCATCGCATCTTCGGGCACATTGTCCACGGCGACGGTCTGTGTCTCAGCACCTGCCTTGAACTCCCTGGCGATCACGACATCAATCGGCAGCACGATGTCGCATTTTGCGGCACGTGCATTGGCGAGGATGTGGCGGGCTGTATCGAAGAGGTCCGGCTCGCAGAGCGACTTGCCGACTTTCTTGCCCTGTGCGGCAAGGAAGGTATTGGCCATGCCGCCGCCAATCACCAGCGCATCGACCTTCTTCACGAGATTGCCGAGAAGGGCGATTTTCGTGGACACCTTGGCACCGCCAACAATGGCGACGACAGGGCGCCTGGGATTGCCGAGCGCGGCATCAAGAGCGGAGAGTTCCGCCTCCATGGCGCGGCCTGCATAGGAAGGCAGGAAATGCGTGATGCCTTCTGTGGAGGCATGGGCGCGATGTGCGCAGGAGAAGGCATCGTTGATATAGACATTGCCGTTCCGGGCGAGAGCTTCGGAAAAGCCCGGATCGTTGTTTTCTTCGCCCGCATGGAAGCGGGTGTTTTCGAGCACCAGCACGGTGCCGGGCTTCATCGCCTCGATGGCCCTTGCTGCTGTCTCGCCGATGCAATCGGCGGCGAAGGATGTCTCGATACCGAGATGGGCACCGAGGGCATCCGCGACAGGCTTCAGCGAATATTTCTCATCCGGCGCACCTTTCGGGCGACCGAAATGCGACAGCACAATCACCTTCGCGCCGCGCGCGGCGAGTTCCTTCAGGGTCGGTGCGACGCGCTCGATGCGCGTCGCGTCCGAAACCTTGCCATCCTGCATAGGGACGTTGAGGTCTGCACGGATGAGAACACGAAGGCCTTCAAGGCCGACGGCGGTGAAAAGGTCTTCAAGCGTCTTGTGACCGGACATGGACAGTTATCAACTCCGGATCAGAGAAGCTTGCCCATTGCGACGGCCGTGTCGCCCATGCGGTTCGAGAAGCCCCACTCGTTGTCGTACCAGGAAAGCACGCGCACGAGGCGGCCATCGATCACCTGCGTCTGGGTCAGATCGAAGGTGGAGGAGGCGGGGTTGTGGTTGAAGTCGATGGAGACGTTCGGCTCATTCGTCGTCGCGAGCACACCCTTGAGCGGGCCCTTCGCGGCGGCGATGATCGCAGCGTTCACTTCTTCAGCCGTGGTCTTCTTCTTCGCGGTGAAGACGAGGTCGATCACCGAGACGTTCGGGGTCGGCACGCGGATCGAGGTGCCGTCGAGCTTGCCCTTGAGTTCCGGCAGCACGAGGCCGACGGCTTTTGCGGCACCCGTCGAGGTCGGGATCATTGACACGCCGGCAGCGCGGGCGCGGCGCGGATCCTTGTGGAGCGTGTCCACCGTGTTCTGGTCGCCCGTATAGGCGTGGATCGTCGTCATGTAGCCCTGCTCGATGCCGCAGGCCTTGTGCAGCACCTGCGCAACCGGCGCGAGGCAGTTCGTGGTGCAGGAGGCGTTGGAGACGATCTTGTGGCTCTTCTTCAGATCCTTGTGGTTCACGCCGTAAACCACCGTGATGTCCGCATCCTCGCCCGGGGCCGAGATCAGCACGCGCTTTGCACCCGCCGTCAGATGGGCGGAAGCCTTGTCGCGCGCGGTGAAGAGGCCCGTGCATTCCAGCGCGATATCAACGCCGAGTTCCTTCCAGGGAAGCTTCGCCGGGTCGCGTTCGGCGAGAACCTTGATCGGGCCACGGCCGAGATCCATCGAGGACTTGGTGGTCTTGATCTTGCCGGGGAAGGGGCCGTGCACGCTGTCATACTTCAGGAGAAGGGCGTTCGCATCGACCGAGCCGAGATCGTTGATCGCGACGACTTCGATATCCTTGCGGCCGGATTCCGCGATGGCACGGAGCACAAGGCGCCCGATCCGACCGAATCCGTTAATCGCAACGCGCACTGCCATTTCTCTGTTCTCCTGAGCGTAGGGTTAGGACTTTTTTTCCGAGAGGCGCGCCTTAGCTGCGGCCACCGCCGCCTCGGGGGTGATGTTGAAATGCTTGTAGAGATCGGCGGCGGGGGCGGAAGCTCCGAAACCCGTCATGCCGATGAAATCTCCGTTGGAACCGATGTAACGATCCCACCCATAACCGATTGCGGCCTCGATTGCGATTCGCACAGTGTCGCGGCCCAGCATTTCCTCGCGATAGTCGCGGGACTGCTGCTCGAAAAGCTCGAGGCAGGGCATGGAGACGACGCGGGCCGGAATGCCGTCCTTTTCGAGAAGCGCTTGGGCGGCAAGAGCGATTTCCACTTCGGAACCCGTGGCGAGCAGCGTGACCTCGGCCTTGGCCGAGGCGGGTGACAGCTCATAGGCGCCGCGGGCGCAGAGATTTTCCTCGGAATGTGTGTGACGCACCGTCGGCAGGTTCTGGCGCGAGAGGGCGAGAACGGAGGGCGTTTCCTTCGCTTCCAGCGCAAGCTGCCAGCATTCCAGCGTTTCAACGGCGTCCGCCGGGCGGAACACATAGAGGTTCGGCATGGCGCGCAGGCTTGCCAGATGCTCGATCGGCTGGTGCGTCGGG
>Ga0207868_1000162_pt1 | contig 88129 bp, 69 predicted proteins | sample Passage237B_FD_187370 | JGI IMG/M metagenome (GOLD analysis project Ga0207868, IMG submission 187370) | Cellulose adapted compost microbial communities from Newby Island Compost Facility, Milpitas, CA, USA - Passage2 37B (SPAdes) (version 3) ...
ATGAACACTGATTCGAGCGTTCGCGGGCGAAGGGTGGCCCGGCGAAAGCGATGTTTGGAAACCGTGTTCATCGGTGTTCATCCGTGGTTCAGTTTTCTTCTTTTCGGCTTGTGCGGAGTTGGAGGAGGGCGGCGAGGGCGAGGATGAGGCCGAGGATCCAGCCGATGGCGCTGGCGTAGCCGAGGTCGCCGGTGAGGAAGCCGGTTTGATAGAGATACATCACGATCGTGAGACCGCGGTTGTCGGGGCCGGCGCTGTTGTTGAGCAGGACCCACGGGAGCTCGAAGGCCTGGAAGCTGCCGATGATCGAAATGAGGAGGACGAAGCCGGCGACGGGGCGTATTTCCGGGAGTATTACGTGGCGGAAGCGGGCCCAGGGGCCGGCGCCATCGAGACCGGCGGCTTCGAGGAGTTCGCGGCTGACGTTTTGGAGCGCGGCGAGGAAGTAGATCATGTTGAAGCCGGCGTAGAGCCAGACGGTCGCGACGATGAGCGACGCCATGACGTGGCGGTCGAGCCAGGCGAACTCGGGGTCCCAAGCGGGGAAAAGATGGTGGAGGCCGGCGTTGATGAGGCCGGTGCGGCTTTGGAAAAGCAGCGCGAAGACCATCGCGACGAAGACGAGGCCGACGAGGGACGGGGCGAAGAAGATGAGGCGGAAGATCGCGCAGCCACGGAGTCCGGGGCGGTTGAGGAGAAGAGCGAGGCCCAATGCGATCGGGAGTTGGATGAAGACGGAACCGGCGGTGTAGAGCGCGGTGTTGCGGAGGGCGGTCCAGAAGAGCGGATCGCGGAGGAGAAAGAGGAAGTTGTCGAAGCCGACGAAGACGCTGTGTTTGGGGCCGAAGGTTTGGGAGAAGGCGAGGACGAGCGATTGAAGGAGTGGCCAGAGCGTGAAGGTCGCGAAGAGAAGAAGGAAGGGCGCGAGAAACGCCCAGGGGGCCCAGCGAGGGTGAGGTGGCGCGGGCTTCTTCATCGGGACGGCGCGGGAGTGCGATAGAGGACGTTGCGGTCCATGCGCGCGGCGATGTCGGATTGGGCGGCGTCGAGGAGACGTTGCGCCTCGGGGAGGAGCGAGTCGGCGTCGAATTGGTTGCGCGCGATCGCGGTGGCTTTGAGCGAGACGAGGATGGCCATCATCTGCTCCTTCACGAGCGGGAGGAAGGGCGAGGAGTTTCGCGGAGGGACGTTGGGGGCTTCGGCGATGAAGAGTTCGCCGACGGGTTGGCCGGAGAAAAACGGATCGGGCTCGTGATAGACGGGGAGTTCCCAGAATTTTTTGACGGGCGAAATGATGCAGGTGGCGCGGAAGTGGGCTTCGGCGACGTCGGGCGAAAGGTAAAGGTGTTTGGCCATGGCCCAGGCGCGTTCGACGTCGGGAGCGCTTTTGGTGATGGCGGCGCACGAGCCGCCGGAGACGGAGGTGCGGCGGCCGCCGGGTTCCCAGGCGGGAAGCTTCATGAGCTTCACCTTGCCGTGGAGTGCGGGGATGTAGGTTTTCCAAGTGCCGGCGAGCCAGTCGGGGAGAATCGAGGCGATGACGGTGCCCTCGATGCGCATGCGATCGCCTCCGGCGGTGAACTCACGGGCGTCGACGCAGAAGCGATCGGGACCGGCGATCCACGAGACGAGCGAGGCGAGCGTGCGGGCGTGGCGGGGCGTATTGAGTTGTGGATACCCGGAAGGATCGAAGAACGGGTCGCCGGCTTGAAGGAGCAGCATTTCGATGAGGTCGAAATTGTTGTCCCAGAAATTGAGGAGGTAGCGATCGGGGCGGCCGTCGCCGTCGAAGTCCTGTATCAGCGGAGCCAGGACGCGGCGAAAGTCGTCCCAGGTCTCGATCTGCGACATGTCGACGCCGGCGGCCTCGACGATGTCGGCGCGGTAGCCGAGGAGGCAGGGATGGACGTCGTGCGGGAGGCCGAAGGTGTGGCCGCGACTGGTCCAAAGGCTGAAGGAAGGGGCGTTGATGGCGTCAAACAAACCCTCGGCGCGGAGGCGGTCGGTGAGGTCGATGAAGCCGACGCCCTCGAGCGGGCCGGCGAAGGCGCGGGCCATGGCCTGACTTTCGGTTTCGACGATATCAGCGATCGGGGCTTCGGCGGTGAAGGCGGCGATGAGGCGGCGTTCGAGGGCCTGGTAGTGGATGAGTTGGACGTTGAGCTGGTCGTCGGGATCGGGGTGCGCGGCGTTCCAGGATTTGGCGGCCTCGACGTAGGGCGGGAGATTGGGCGGGCTGAAGAGCCAAAAGTCGCGGCCGTGTTTCTTCGATTGCGGCCAGGCGAGGTAGGCGCCGATCGAGAGCAGCGCGCCACCGAGGATGATCCACGCGCCGAGCGAAAGGAAATCCAGGGGGCGGTGCGAAGGCATGAGGGAGAAAAGGAAGCGCGGGATGCGAGGGATCAAGTCCGCACGAGGAATCCGAGGAGCGGACGTTCGGCGGAATCCTGAAAATGGGAAAGATGCACGAAGCCGTCGCACCATTCCAAGGGCACGGCTTCGTCGCGGTCGGCAAACACGGCTCGAACTTCGCCCACGGGAACGGTGTAGGGAAGCTGCAGCGTTCCGGAAGTGATCGGGATGACGGCGAGTTCGCGCGAGTCGAAGATCGAAGCGTCATCCTGCGAGATAAGGATCCAGCGTCCGGTCCAGTTCAGGCCGCGGAGTTCGGGTGCGGCGAGGGCAGCGGGGGATGGATCGCGGAGGGCGAGCGCGGTGAGCGTCGGCCGCGTATCGAAATACTCGAGACGGCCCCAGTTGCGCAGGACGGGTTCGGTTTGGAGATCGCCGGGGGACGAATCGAGCCAGAGCGGTTCCCAGCCGGTGGTGCGGCGATGCCAGCGGAAAAGCGCGCGGCGGCGTGCGAGCGGGATGCCGGGCAGAGGAGAGCCGTCGGGGAGTGCGCGGGGGAGATTGGCGCCGGGCGCGCCGAGGATGGCGCTGTTTTGAAGGAGGTCGGACTCCGCGGACCAGAGATAACCGCTGGAACCCATGAGCGCGGCGCGGCGGTCGGCGGCGAGCGCGGCCCAGATGCTCCACTGGCCGTGGCCGGCGGCCTCGTGTTCGCCGGCGTCGCCGAGATCGTCGAGCGAGATTTGATCCTGCACGGCGGCCCAGAGCGGATGGAGGCTGTAGCCGAGGATCGTGATCGTGGGATCGAGTTCGCGGGCGGCGTCGGCGATGAGTTTCGCGCAGGACCAGGCGAGGCGCTCGCCACGGAGGGTGGGATCGCGCGGTGCGCAGGCGTCGGGGCCGGGAACGCCGTAGCCGAAATCGATTTTCAGGAGCGTGGGACGATAGTCGCGAATGACGCGTTGGGTGCGTTCGCGGAGGAAGCGGCGGGTGTTGGGCGTGGACGGATCGATGCAGAAGAAGCGCTGGCCGGTTTCGTGCGGATCGACGGCCCAGTTGGAGCGGACGGGAATGCCGTCGCGGTTGAGAAGGAGGTCGTCCGTGGTGAGGCCTTCGGCGGCGGGGTCTTCGAGCCAGATGATAGGCATCCAGATGCCGACGCCGAGTTGGCGTTCGTGTGCGTGGGCGATGTCGGCGGCGAACGTGGGGAGGCGTTGTGGATGCGGGCGGCAACTGCCTTTCGTGACTTCCCACGGATCGTCGATGCAGATGAGGTCGGCTTCCATGCTGTCGCGGGCGCGATCGACGGCGGAACGGAGCTCGAATTCCTCGCGGCGGAAATCGCCCCAGGTGCCCCAGAAGGATTTTTGATGCGAGGAGGGTTTCGGCGCGGTCGCGGGGAAAAGGCGGAAGTAGTCGCGGTAGGCTTCCCAGGCGGACGGAGCCCAGGTGAGCCAGAGCGGGTTTTTCCAAATGCGCGTGGCGGTGGAGGGCGGCGACCAGAGGTCTTCGCGGTAACGCCATTCGAGCGTGCCGCTGCGGGCGCGGACTTGAAAGGTGAGCGCGGCGTCGGGGACATCGCCGGCGCCGAAGCAAAGCCAGCCGAAGCGGCCGCCGGCGCAGGCGGCGTAAGTGGGACGCGGATACGCGGCGGAGTAGGGCGTGCCCATGGCGGGGCCAAAACTGCCGAGGGCGATGTCGGCGTGACCGAAATCCCAACTCCGGAAGAAGCTCTGCATGGGATTGGTTTTCGCGCTGGCGACGCAGAAACCTTCGACGCGCCAGTTGGGCCAGAACGGACGATCGATCGTGGGGGTGGCCGCGCGTTCGTCGGGGGTGAGCACGGCGCTGCCGAAATAGAGGGAGAGGAGGCGGGGCGGAGTGGGTGTGCGCCAGGTGAGCGAGAGGTGTTCGAAACGGAGGTGGGTGGCGCGGAAAGTGACGCGGAGTTCGCCGTCGGCGAGATCGGGGAGTTCGAAACGGAGGCGGGCGTGGTCGGTTTGGATTTCCGACTCGGCGAGGCGAAGGACGGGCGTGAGTGCGCACGGGGTGTCGGTGCCGGTTTGCAGCCAGAAGAGCGGGAGGAGCGAGCCGGTCCAAGCGGGTTGACCGGAGGTGTGATCAACGAGTTGGGCGCGATCGGCGGAGAGGTCCCAAGAGAAGGTGTGCGACGGCGATGCGACGACGACGGAAGGCGGGGACATGGCGAAGAGGAGGTTAGGCCGGTGCGGAGCGGTGCCGAATGCGGGAGAACTCGTGCGATTGAGCGGGAGCGGGCTTGCGGGGCGTCAGGGGAGTGGAAGGAGTGGTTGGATGATGCGATGGGCGATTCTCGGATTGGCGGCGATGTGGGCGGCGGCGGGGCTGTGCGCCGCGGAGAAAACGGTCGATTCGTATCGCGAGCGGCGGGAGCGGGTGCAGGCGCGCGATGCGACGCAGCGGCGGGTGCCGGTGATTCCGCCGAAGGAGCAGAAGATTCGCGTGATCATCGATGCGGATGCGCACAACGAGATCGACGACGTCTGGGCGATCGCGCTGGCGCTGCTGAGTCCGGAGCGGTTGCAGATCGAAGGATTCGTGGCGGCGAACTACGACAACGAGAACGAAGGCGCGGGGCCGCGGAGTATCGAGACGTCGGCGCAGACGATTCACACGTTGCTGGAGAAGGCCGGGATGGCGGGGAAGATTCCGGTGAAGCTCGGGTCGGCGCCGATGCGGTATCAGTTCGAGCCGTCGGAGTCGGAGGGGGTGGATTTTATTGTTGAGAAGGCGATGGCGTCGACGCCGGAGGATCCGCTGTGGATCGTGGGGCTGGGAGCGGCGACGAACATCGCGTCGGCTTATTTGAAAGAGCCTCGGATTGCGGAACGCGTGGTGGTGTTCTGGCACGGGCGGACGCAATGGCCGGACAAGGCGACGAACTTCAACGTGCACGGCGACGTGCGGGCGGCGCGGCGGCTGTTTCACTCGGATTTGTCGTTTGTGTTATTCGACACGGGGAGCCGGCTGTTTTGTCCGATGGAGGAGTCGGCGGAGTGGGTGATGACGGGGGAACTCGGGAAGTATTTGCACGAGTTTCGGTTCAAGGGCGGATGGTATCAGAGTCCGACGAAGGGGTTTTATGATTTGGGGGATATCGCGGCCTTGGTGGATCCGGAGTTGGGCACGTGGGAGGTGGTGGACGCGCCGGAGGTCGGGTGGGATCTCGTGTATCAGTTTAAGAATACGCGGGGGAAAATCCTGCGTTGCGCGGACATCGATCGGGACGGGACCTTTGCGCTGCTGGGGCGGAAGTTGAAGGCGTCGGCGCAGGGAACGGTGAACAGGGAGGGACGCGAAAAGGTGCGGGTGATTTTCGACACGGATGTGGGCGGGGACATCGACGATGCGGGGGCGCTGGCGATGTTGCATGCGCTGGCGGACCGCGGGGAAGTGGAGATTCTGGCGATGGGTGTGGTGAACGGGCATCCGGCGGCGGTGCCGTATGTGGATGCGTTGAACACGTGGTATGGTCGGCCGGACGTGCCGGTGGGCGTGGTGCGCAGGCGGGCGCCGTTCGAGCGGGATTTTTATATGGGGCCGATGGTGGCAGAGTATCCGCACGATCTGACGCAGGAGCGGGCGCCGGAGGTGGTGGGGCTTTATCGGAAAGTGTTAGCGGCGCAGCCGGATCGAAGTGTGACACTGATCGCGGTGGGGCCGGTGACGAATATCAGCGCGCTGCTCGATTCAGGTCCGGACGAGCACAGCGAGTTGAGCGGGGTGGAACTCGTGCGGAGGAAGGTGAAGTTCTACAGCGCGGCGGGGAATGGCGATGGGAAGCTGCCGCACGGGAAACCGGGATTCAATTATCACATGGACATGGCGTCGGCGCGGAACGAGCTGGCGAAGTTTCCGGCGGAAGTGCCGATGGTGCAGGCGGGCGGGACGGGGTGGAATTTGCGGATTGGCTCGTGTTATTGGAATGCGGTGCCGCAGCATTTCGTGCGGAAATCGTTCGAGCTCTATTTCAAAGGCGAGCGGGAGATGGATCGGCCGACGTGGGATCAGTTGCGGGTGTTGTATGCGTGCCGTCCCGGATCGCGGGGGAAATTCGAAGTGTCGGCGGATGGGGATATGGGATTCGATGCGGAAGGGTTGTTGCGTTGGACGCCGGAGCCGAAGCGCGGGCGGGCGTATGCGTATGTGAAGGACATGGAGGCGGTGCGGGCGGAGATCACGGAGTTGATGATGCACGAGCCGCGGTGGTGAGGCGAAACGCTCACGCGCTCCGCTACAACAGACGAACGGGAACGAAACGCCTACGCGTGCCGCTACGAGACCTCAGGCGAGACGGGCGGATTGGGCTTCGGTGATCTGGTAGAGAAGAGGTTCACCGCGCTGCCAGCGGAGGAGTTCGTCGACCATGGCGCGGCCGAGGCGGGAGGACTCGGCCGGGCAGGTGCCGGCGATGTGCGGGGTGAGCGTGACGTTGGGCAGATCGAAGAGCGGAGAGTCGGGAGCAGGCGGTTCAGGATCGGTGACGTCGAGCAGGGCGTGCAAATCGGGTCGGCGGCGAAGGACGTCGATCATCTCGTTCTCGCGCACGACGGCGCCACGAGCGGTGTTGATGAAGTTTGCACCGGATTTCATCGCGGCAAAATGGGCGCCGCGAACGAGGCCCTGGGTTTCGGGGAGCAGCGGGGTGTGGAGTGAAACGACGTCGGCGCGTGCAAAGGCTTCGTCGAGGGATACGAGTTCGACATCGAGTTCGGCGGCTTGCGGGGTGGAGAGAAAAGGATCGTGAACGATGACGCGGACGTCGAAGGGACGAAGACGCTCGCGGACGAGGCGGCCGACGGCGCCGAGTGAAATCAGCGCGACGGTGCTGTGGTAGGAGCCGGGCATGTCGGTTTGCCACCACAGGTTCCGGGAGGTGCGAAGGGTGGACGCGTAATGCCAGCCGCGGCGGAGGCCGAAGAGAATGGCGGCGAGCGTGTATTCGGCGACCGGGATGGCGTTGATCCGGTGCGCGGTCGAGACGGCGATGTTGCGGGTCCAGAATTCCGGTGTCGTGAAATAGCGGATACTGCCGGCGGCGTGAAAGACGGCGCGAAGACGCGGGGCGCGCGAGAGGATGTCGGCGTCGAGCCGGATCATGCCCCAGCTCGTGAGGATCACGTCGACGTCGGCGAGCAGGGAGGGATTGGCTTGGACCGATTCGGCGGTTTGCGGCGGGGCGACGAGGGTGATGCCGGCGGCCGCGAGTTCGCGGTCGATCGCTTCGGGGTAGATCACACGCTGCCAGCGCGGGGCGAGGATGTAGAGGGCGTTGAGCATGATGGAGGAATGGACGGAAGTGAGCCGGGAAGGAAAAATCGGATAGACCCGGATCGTTCAGAGGGAGAGGAAGCGGGGGCGCTTGTGCGAGTTCAAGCGGTTGAGCGCGGGGGGGGTTACCTGGCGAGGAAGGGTGCGCAGGGTGGTGTGTTGCGCAGGAAGCGAGGTCGGCGACGATGCTCGTGGGCGTTTCCATTTTCTCATGATTTCAGTCTCACTGACCCGGCAGACGGCGGCGTGGAGTTTTCGCGATGCGGCGACAACGCGGTGGCGGTCCGCCGTGGTGCCGGGGTGCGTGCACCGGGATCTGCTGCGTCACCGGCTGATTCCGGATCCGTTTTTCGGGACAAACGAGCATGCCTTGCAATGGGTGGGTGATCGCGCGTGGGAGTATCGGACGGAGTTCGAGATTTCGGAGGAAATGCTGGCGCAGGAGCGGATCGATTTGGCGGCGGAAGGCCTGGATACGCTGGCGACCGTGCGCGTGAACGGGCGCGTGGTGAGCCGTTCCGACAACATGTTCGTGGGCGTGCGGGTTCCGATCCGGCACGCGGTGAAACCGGGGCGAAACGTGCTGACGGTGCAGTTCGACAGCGCGACGAAGTTTATCGAGCGGGAGCGGCTCGAGCATCGTCCGCGCGAGGTGAACGATCCGGTGGGCGGGTGCACTCGGATCAGGAAGCAGCAGTGTCAGTTTGGCTGGGACTGGGCGCCCCGATTGGTGACGGCGGGAATCTGGCGGGATTTGCGGGTGGAAGCGTGGAGCGACGCGCGTTTGCGGGATGTGCGACTGCAGCAGGAGCATCGCGGCGGCGCGGTGGCGTTGAAAGTGGATCCGGAAATTGAAGAGACCGGCGGAGGAAACGCGGGCGAAGGGGAGCTGCGCGTGAGGGGCGTGGTGTTTTTCAAAGGCCAGGTGGTGGCGCGGCTGGAGGACGGGCGCGCGGAGATCGCGACGCCGCAACTATGGTGGCCGAACGGGCAGGGCGGGCAGCCGTTGTATGACGTGCGCGTGGAACTCTGGCGCGGAGAACGGCGGCTGGAGGTGCGGACGCAGCGGATTGGATTGCGGACGGTCGAGGTGCGGCGGGAGCGGGACAAGTGGGGCGAGTCGTTTCAGTTTGTCGTCAACGGCCGCGCGATCTTCGCGAAAGGCGCGAGCTGGATTCCGGCGCACAGTTTCGTTGGAGGGCTGAAGCGCGCGGACTACGAGCCGCTGCTGAAGTCGGCGGCGGCGGCGAACATGAACATGATCCGCGTGTGGGGCGGAGGGATCTACGAGCACGAGTGTTTCTACGATCTTTGCGACGAGCTGGGCCTGCTCGTGTGGCAGGACTTCATGTTCGCGTGCACGCTGTATCCGGGAGACGCGGCATTTCGGGCGTCGGTGCGCGAAGAAGCGACATATCAGGTGCGGCGTTTGCGAAATCGGACGTGTCTGGCGCTTTGGTGCGGAAACAACGAGTTGGAGCTTTTGAATGGTTCGGATCTCGCCAAGCCGCGTCAGCGAAAGGCCTACGACGCGGTGTTTCGGGGAATTTTGCCGGAGGTGGTGGCGGAGTGTGACGGCGTGACGGCTTACTGGCCGTCGTCGCCTTCGCAGACCGACCGGCCGGGGCTGCGCGATCCGGAGCGAAGCGGGAACACGCACTACTGGGATGTCTGGCATCTGCTGAAGCCGGTGAAGAGCTACGAGGAAAAGGTGTTCCGGTTTGTATCCGAATTTGGGATGCAGTCGTTTCCCTCGCTGGCGACGGCGCGGACGTTTTGTCCGCCGGAGGAGTTGAATATTTTTTCCCCGGTGATGGAGAACCATCAGAAGAATCCGATGGGAAACCGGATCATTCTGGAATACATCGCGCGGCGATATCGGTTTCCAAAGGACTATGCGGCGCTGGCCTATCTGTCCCAGCTCAACCAGGCCCATTGCATGCAGGTGGGGGTGGAGCATTATCGGAGGAATCAGCCGCGTTGCGGGGGGACGCTTTACTGGCAGTTGAACGACTGCTGGCCGGTGGCGTCGTGGAGCAGCCTGGAGTTTGGCGGGAGTTGGAAGGCGCTGCACCATGTGGCGCGTCGATTTTACGCGCCGTTGTTGGTGTCGGCGCACGTGCCGGGCGATGAAACGGTGGCGATCGGCAATCGGCTGAAGAGCACGGTGAGCGGAATGCATCTTTTCACGATCTCGGACGAACCGCGAATCGTGCGCGGCGTGGCACGGTGGGAACTGTGGCATTTGGACGGCACCGTGGTGAGGCGCGGGGGGAAGCGCGTGGTGTTGCGGCCGGGAGAAAGCGTGCGGCAGACGAGCGTGGATTTTTCGCGGGAGATCGCGCGGTGCGGTCGCGAGAAACTGTATGTGCGAATCGCGCTGGACGCGGACGATCGGTGCGTGAGCGAGGACACGGTGTTTTTGTGTCCGCCCCGGATGTTGCCGCTCGAGCGGACACGGGCGGAGGTGGTCGTGAGGAAGAGCTCACCGACGAAGTGGAATCTCGAATTCACGTCCGCGTGTTTTCAGCATCGCGTGGCGTTTGAATTGGCGGGCGTGCCACTCGCGATGGCGACGGACAACTGGTTCGATCTTTATCCCGGGCGAACCAAGAGCGTGACGATCGAAACGGCGGCGCGGGTCGATGAAAAGAAATTGCGGGCGGCATTGCGCGTGCGGTCGCTGGTGGACAGCTACAGCGAAGGCGAGTGAGTGACCGTGATGCGGCGGGAACGTGCTACTCAAGCGGTTGAGCAGGCTGGGCGGGCGTTGGCCTTGAATCCGGACAGGTTCGGGCCGGTCATAGGAGGAATGTCCGCTCCGCTGGTTTTGAGTTATCGCGATCTGGCTCGTCGCCTGATCGATCTCGATCGGCTGATGCTGCGGCCGGAAACGGGCGAGCACACGGCGCTGGCGTCGAGTTACGATCGCGCGAGCCGTTACGATGCGACGAACGATCGCTATCTCGAGTGGGGTGCGAACGCGGATGGGACAGGCGTGGTGCGGATGGAGGGAGATGACGCGGTGCTCGCGGAGATCGACGGACCGGGCTGCATCTGGCGGATCTGGTGCGCGACGGTCGGAAGCGGACGGGTGCGGATCTATCTGGATGGCGCGGAAGAGCCGGCGGTGGATTTGCCGTCGGAAGCCTTGTTCGACGGGGAGCACGAGCCGTTTACGCGGACGCAGCTCGTGTATCGGACGGCGGCGATGGGATATAACAATTACACGCCGATTCCGTTTCAGACCTCGTGTCGAATCGTGGCGGAGAAGGACTGGGGGAAGTATTACCACTTCAACTACACGAGGTTTCCGCGGGGAACGCGCGTGCCGACGTTTTCGCGTCGGCTGGGCACGGACGAATCGGCGGCCTTGGACGACGTGAACAGCATGTGGGCGCGGGCGGGAGAGAATCCGGTGGGAGCGGAGGAGGCGGCGAAGGTGTTCGAGCGTGCGCTGATCGCGTTTCCCCGGAGGGCCGCGCTCGTGGCGGATCTGGATGGGGCGCGGGTGATTCGGGCGCTGCGGGTGAAGATCAAATTGCCGGACGAAATCGAGGCGCAGCGTCGGATGCTGCGGGAAATCGCGATCCGGATCACGTGGGACGAAGAACGGCAGCCGGCGGTGTGGTCGCCGTGGGGGGATTTCTTCGGGTGTTCGGCGGGAGCGGCGCCTTTTCGGACGCTGCCGGTCGGACTGCGGGAGGATGGAACGTTTTATTGTTATTGGCGGATGCCGTTTGCGACGCGGGCGAGGATCGAGATCGAGAACGACGGTGGCGAGGCGGTGGAAATGGCGTGGGAGATCGAGCATGCGCCGCTGACGCGTCCGATCGGCGAGTGCCTGCGATTTCACGCGAAGTGGCATCGCGATGTTTTGCCGGTGAGGGAGGATCGGCGGCCGGATTGGACGCTGTTGCAGACGACGGGAGCGGGGCGTTTTGTCGGGACGCAATTGCACGTGTGGAATCCGCGCGGGGGGTGGTGGGGCGAGGGCGACGAGAAATTCTTCGTCGATGGAGAGAAGTTTCCGTCGACGTTTGGCACGGGCACGGAGGACTACCTCGGGTATGCGTGGAGCTCGGGGAACACGTTCGTGCAGGCGCTGCACAGCCAGCCGGTGAATCAGAACAATCGCGGGCATGTGAGCGCGAATCGCTGGCACGTGCCGGACGACGTGCCGTTTCAGCGCGGGTTCGAGGCGGCGATCGAGAAGTATTTTCCGAACAGCAATCCGTGCGAGTGGGCGGCGGTGGCGTTCTGGTATTTGGAGCCGGGCGGGGCGGATCCTTTCGGATCGGTGCCGGTGAACGAGCGGGTGGGGCCGTGGACGTGGCCGGAGATCTGGCGCGCGTCGGACGTGTTCGAGGCCGAGGATCTGCCGGTCGTGAAAGAGCAGTGGAAGTATGCGGGATGCGTGATGGACGCGGTCGCGCGCGATATTCCGGCGGGGGTGTTGAGCGGTGATCGATTCTTGATCTGGTGGGTCGACGCGCCGGGCTATCGGCTGGAGTTGGGCGGATTGAAAGTGACCAAAGCGGGACGCTATCGCGTGTCGGCGCGGTTCATCCGCGATCACGAGATGGGGATTTTTCGTTTCGAACTGGCGGGGCGGCGGCTGGCGAGCGCGGTGGATCTGTTTGCGCCGACGAAAGGGCGTGCACCGATCGTCGACGAGCCGCGGGTGCTGGGCGAAGTCGAGTTGGTGGAAGGCGAGCACGTGCTGGTCATCGAGGTGACCGGAAAGCACGAGGATTCGAATGGTTTCCTGCTGGCGATCGACTACGTGAAACTTGTCGCGATTTGATGAATACATCCGCTCAACCTGCTGCAGACGAGCCGCGGATCGCGCCCGACGGGCGGAAGATCTGGACGGTGGGAACGCTGACCTACACGACGGGAGGCCTCGTCATCCTGTTTTGCTGGCTGCTCGCGGGCGACTTCGCGTGGTCGATGAAGGAGCGCTCGGTGATGTGGGTGGTGCAACTGCTCATCAAGAAGTTCGAGGCGTCGGACATGATCTCGGGATTTCTGATCGGCACGCTGCCGCAGGCGCTGTCGCTCGTGCTGACGCCGATCGTGAGCTATCGCTCGGACCGACACCGCGGACGATGGGGCCGGCGAATTCCGTTTTTGATGATCCCGACGCCGTTCGCGGCGTTGGCGATGGTGGGGCTGGCATTCAGTCCGGACATCGGCACGGCGATGCACGGAATGTTGGGCGGGGTTTCGCCGGGATTGAATCAGTCGATCCTGATCGTGTTTGCGGTGTTCTGGACGGTGTTCGAAGTCGCGACCGTGACGGCGAACGCGGTGTTCTTCGGCTTGATCAACGACGTGGTGCCGAAGGCGGTGCTCGGGCGATTTTACGGGATGTTTCGCGCGATGGGGTTGATCGTGGCGATGGTGTTCAACTTCTGGCTCTTTGGCAAAGCCGAGACGCACTACACGGCGATCTTCATCGGCATCGGCATTCTCTACGGCGTCGGTTTCACGACGATGTGCTTCAAGGTGAAGGAAGGCGCGTATCCGCCGCCTCCGCCGGCGCAGCCGAGCAAGGCGGGCGGACTGGTGGCGGCGGTGAAGACGTATTTTCGGGAGTCGTTTACCCGGCCGTATTTTCTATGGATCTATGCGTCGGTGTCGTTCGCGTGGATGGCGATGCTGACGGCGAATTTGTTCAACCTGTTCTTCGCGCAGAGCGTGGGAATGAGCATGGACACGTATGGGAAGTATCTCGCGGCGACGTTTCTGATCTCGTTTTTCATGGCGTATTTCATCGGCGCGCTGGCGGATCGCGTGCATCCGCTGCGATTGCACCTGGTGATGCTGGCGGTGTTTGCGGTGGCGACGATCGCCGGCGGACTGCTGATCAAGGACGCGGCGTCGTTTGGAATCGGGCTGATGGCGTATGGCGTGGCCGGCGGGTCGTGGCAGACGGCGTCGGCGTCGTTGACGATGCGGCTGTTCCCGCAGGCGAGGTTTGCGCAAATCGATTCCGCGCGCGGGATCGTGCAAAGCTTCGGAATGATGCTGGTCGGCCCGGTGATGGGCTACTTCCTCGATCTATCCGGTCACGACTACCGGCATGCTTACACGGCGAGCGGAATTCTGGCCGTGTTATCGCTGCTCACCGGGCTCGTGGTGCACGCCAAGTTTATGAAGCTGGGCGGGCCGAAGGGGTATGTGGCGCCGGAGTGATATGGCGCGAAGGTAACGCGCGGCGGGGGCACCGCGCCTCCAGCGGAAAAGCTACGGGGTGAAGGGGGCGTCGGGCCAGATGTGCATCGTGGCGGTGAGCTCACGGTAGAGTGTATCCATTTTCTGCGACAGGGCTTTCACGCGCTCGGGTTCCTGCAGGCTGAGGTCGCGCGATTCGCCGACGTCGGCGGAGAGATTGTAGAGGGAGAAGTCGGTCAACCGCGCCTGCTGAACACGCGCGGCGGTGGCGGTGGTGACATTGTCGAGCATCGGAAGTTTGCCGTGGTCGAGCTTGGCGAGGAGCTTCCAAGGGCCCTCGCGGAGGGCGACGCGCTGGTCGTTGGGGGCGTTGAAATACACCCAGAACAAAGGACGGGTGCGCTCGATACGATTTCCGGCGAGCGCGGGACGGAAATCGGCTCCGTCGAATGAGACGTCGGACGGCAGATCGGCGCCGGCGAGCGCGCAAAAAGTCGGGAGAAGATCGAGCGCGCTGAACGGCTCGTCGGTGACCTGGCCGGGTTTCACGTGGGCGGGCCAGCGAAGGACGCCGGGGACGCGCGCGCCGGCTTCGGTGGTCCAGAGTTTCATGCCGCGGAGCGGCCCGGGCGAACCGTAGGAGCGCGACGTGCCAGGATAGCGGAAGGTGGCCTCGGGGCCGTTGTCGCTGGTGAAAAGCACGAGCGTGTCGTCGGCGAGTTCCAAGCGATCGAGCGCGTCGAGTAGTTGGCCGATGGCGCGGTCCATGTTTTCGACGTTGGCGAAATACTCGGCTTGGTCGGCGTTCGCGGTGTGCGTGCGATGACGTGCGACGAGGTCGGGCGGCGAGGCAACGGGCTCGTGAGGCTCGTGAAACGCGACGTAGAGAAAGAACGGCTGAGTGGCATTTTCGCGGTGTTTTCGCTCGAGCCAGTTGATGGCCTCGTTCGCGACGATCTGGCAGGAGTAACCCTCGATACGGCCGAGCGGTTCGCCGTTGCGCACGAAGTTGACGGGGTTGAGGTGCGAAGGCGCGGCGTTGTTCTGCGTGGCGAGCCAGTGATCGAAGCCGGCGTCGCCGGGCTGCGGTTGCGCGGGATCGTTGAAGCGCGAGTTGCAATGCCACTTGCCGGCCATGGCGGTCGCGTAGCCGGATTGCCGGAGGAGGCGAGGGAGGGTGACTTCGTTGCGGCGCAGGTGGACGAGATGACGGCTGCGCTCCTTCGCGATCCAATCGGCGGGAGCGTTGGCGATCCACTCGTAGATGCCGGCGCGATTCGGGTCACGGCCGGTGAGGAGGCCGGCGCGCGACGGCGAGCAGACGACGGACGTCGCGTAGCAACTGGTGAAGCGAATGCCGTCGGCGGCGAGGCGGTCGATGTTGGTCGTGCGGATGTGCGGATGGCCGTTGGCGGAGATGTCGCCCCAGCCGAGGTCGTCGGCGACGATTACCACGAAGTTGGGACGGCTATTCGCGGCGGGAGCTGCGGTGGCGACCGCGGCGGAGGCGAAGACAATCGTGAAAATTCGAAACAGCGATTTCATGAGGCGGGGCGATTTGAGGAGACCAAGGAAAATGGTTTAGAGGATGCCGAATTTCGCGAACGCTTCGGTCGCGCTCATGCCGTTTTCGATCGCGCGGCGCACGGTTTTCTCGCCGCGGGCTTTTTCGAGGGCACGGGTGAGCACCTCGTCTTCGAGTGCGCGGGGAACGATCACGACTCCGTCGAGATCGCCGAAAACGAGATCGCCGGGCGCGATCCAGACTCCGCCGATTTCAATGGGGCAACGAAAGTTTGCGACCTGCGTGCGCACGGCCGAGTCCTGACAGAAGCGGCCGCGGGAGAACACCGGCCAAGCCTGCGCAAGCACTTGGGGCGTGTCGCGGTGGTAACCATCGATGACGGCGCCAACGGCACCGCGGGTGCGGGCGGCGGCGGTGAGCAACTCGCCCCAGTAGGCGCAGCGCATCGTGCCGCCGCCCGCTATATAGACTTCGCCGGGACGAAGATCGTCGAGCGCTTCAGTGAGCAGGCCGAACGGTTTTTTCTGCGGGCCGTGCACGTCGATCATCAACGCGGGCATCGCGCGACCGACGACCTTCATCGACTCGCGCAGCGGTTGCGTGGTGGCGGGAAGGATTTGGTGGTAGCGGCCGAGCGCGTCGAGGATGTCGCCGACGACGGGCGTGTAGAGTTCGTTGCGAACCAGCGCGAAGCGCGCGGTGTCGTCGGTGGGAAGTGCGATCGTTGACATGGGGGTTCAGAAGGAGAATTGCGGACGGGCGACGAGGCCGGCGTCGACGAGATCGGCGACGAGGCGCCAGAAGAGACCGGTCGCGTAAGTGCATTCGCCGAGCGACGAGAGTTTGTGCGTTTCCCAACCGCCGATTCCGGCGGGGCGTTGCGCGCCTTGAAGGACGCCGTGAGGATCGATCCACGTCTGCAATTCCTGCCAGCCCTGGATGATCACGCGGCGGGCGGACGAATCGATCCAGCCGTCGCGCATGCCGCACGCAAGTCCCGCGAGAATCATCGCCGTGCCGCTGGTTTCGAGATGCGCTTCGTCGGTGCCGAAGATGATCCGCCACAAACCGCAGCGGTGCTGTTGTAACATGAGCCCCGTGGCGAGTCGTTGATAGGAAGCGAGCGCGTCCGTCCAGCCGGGAAGATCGCGGGGGCAATGCCGGAGCACATCGGCCAACGCGAGAAGCGCCCAGCCGTTGCCGCGGGCCCAGAAAGCGGTGGCGCGGGCGCCGGTGGCGGGCTCCACGTCGTGATAAAACAATCCCGTCACGGAATCCTGCAGCCAGGCGGAGTGGCGGTTGACTTGGCGCAGGGCTTCCTCGGCGAAGCGGCGGTCGTGTGTGAGCACGAAGGTCGCGGCGAAAACCGACGCGCTGTAGAACAACGTGTCGATCCATATGGTGCGACGACCGAGATCCCAACCGCCGTGGGCAAACGCGCCGTCCGAAAATCGATGCGCATGCCGCAGGGCGAGCGAGGAGATGACACGCGCTTCGTCGACGAGCCAGGACGCGGGACGTGCGGAATGCAGCTCGGCATGCACGAGCGGGCCGGCCCAGTTTCCACAAAAATCGCCGATGACGTATCCGGCTCGACGATCGCCGGTGAGAACGATCGGGCTCAGCGGCTCCTCGGCGCAGCCGGCTTCGTGGTGGTGGACCGCCCAGCGCTCCGCCCAGTCGAGGAGCACACGATCGCCGAGGATTCGCCCGGCGCGCGCGATGCCATAAGGAACGAGGACGTCTTCCCAGCCGGTGTTGAATGCCGCGGGGTCCTGCGAAAGACAGCGACGACGAAATCGGGCGAGGGGTGCTTCAGGGGGCGCCAGCGACATGGATCGACAATGCCTGAAAACGACGGGATTGAGGATGGATTTATCGCCGACACGTTTGCACTATTCACCGTGTGAACCGCCGATCGGTCAGAGCCCTGCCTTTCGAACGCGTGCGACTCGGCCAGCCTGCGCGTCATTATCGCTGTCCGCGCGACTGGTCGTGGCGACAGCATTTGGACGATCACGATCTGTGGCTCGTTCTAGGGGGACGCGGCGTCCTGACGGTGAATGGGGTGCGACGTCCGTTGAACGCGCCGGTGGCGACGTTGCTGCTCCCGGGAGACGAGGTGGTCGGCGAGCACGATCCCGATTCGCCGTTGGAAGTGATCGCGTTGCACTTTACACCGTTGCGTGTGGCCCGAAACGGGGGCTCGAGAAAAGATTGGGCGGCGCGGCTTGCGCTCGTTCCGTTGCGGCCGGTTGGACGATTTCGGGAGTTGGGAGAGCAGTTGGCGGCGGAATCGATGATGGGTGACGGGGTGGGCGCGCAAACCGGACCGGCGCTAGCGCTCGCGGTGTTAGGAGCGGTCTGGCGGCTGGCTCACGGCGGCCCGACTGAAGAAGGCGACGACCGGGTGGACGAACTCGCGCGCAAGATCCAACGCGAACCGTGGCAGGACTGGACGGTCGAACGCATGGCGCGGGAAGCGGGGATGGGCGCGACTCGGCTGACGGCTCGGATGCGGGAGCTGACCGGGCAGCCGCCGGCGAAGTGGGTCATTCGTTGCCGGCTGGATCACGCGTGCATCCTGCTGAACGAGACCGACCTGAAACTCGCGTCGATCGCGGACGCGTGTGGGTATCGCGACGTGTATTTCTTCGCGCGGCAGTTTCGGCAGGTATTCGGGAAGCCACCGGCGGCTTGGCGCGAAGGGAAACGGACGGAAGGACGACGGTGAGACGAGAATACGCGGTTTAGGACGCGCGGTCCGAGGCAGAAGCAGAGCGGAAGCAAAGTCCCAACGCCTCGCAATCTTTACTTAACATAACCATCATTGTGGGATCCATCTGGCGGAAGTATCTCCGCTGCAATTGACTACAACTTTGTCACTTCGACGGGCCCCAGCGCCGTGTAAACGGATAATAGATCATCAACGGACGTCCGATAACGTCCTTCTCCGGAACGAAGCCCCAGACTCGTCCGTCCTCGCTGTTGGGAGAATTATCTCCGAGCGCGAAGAATTCGTTCGGGCCCACGGAGACCGTTTCACCCGGTGCCAACAAACCGGACGCTTGATAGCCGGGATAACGCCCCTGCTGCTCGGAATTGGCTTTAAACGCTTCCGAGCCTTCGATCGGTTCACCGTTCCGCAACAAAGTCGTTCCGTCGATCTGCAGCGTGTCGCCGGGCGTCCCGACGAGACGTTTGATGTAATACTGATCTCCAGCCCGGTTCGCGATGTAAGGAATCCCGCCGGTGCGAAACACGAAGCCGCTGCCGACCTTGGGCGGCACGAAATGGTAGCTCACGCGGTCGACGAAGAGCTGGTCCCCGGTCATTTCGTCGAACGAGAACATGCGTTCGCCGGCGTTCACGCGTTTGCCGGTTTTTACGCAGCGCACGCGTTCCCCGTTGATCACACGCACTTCGAAATTTCCCGTCTGCCACGCCCGCTGGAAGATTTCTCCAAGTTTGCGCTGGCGATAAAAGTCATCGGGACCGCCGCGGAAAAACGCGTCGTAGATCGCCCAATCGAAATCGAAATCCAGCGGGACCTTCACCTTCACGGGCGCATCGCCGACGAACAGTGTGTATTCGCGCAGCGTCGTCGGAAAGATCAGCCAGCTCCGTCCGGCCACGGATTCCCACGCGACATAACCGCGGCCATTCTGACCGATCGGAATCAAAACTTCGCCGCTGGCGGGCGCGTCCACGCGATGCGGCCAGGCGCCGAAAGCCAGCAAGCGTCCCGCGGTCGCCAGAGTGCCCGGCTCTTCTTCGGGCGTCCGATAAACCTCCGGCGTCATGCCGTTATACGTCGGCCACATCGAGTTCGTCGGGATCTTGAACGGCTGCACGAAATACGTGCGGATGCCGAGAATCACGATCGCGGCGACGAGGAAGAATTCCACGTTCTCGACGAGCGAGGTTTTCGGATACATCGCGCCGCCGGTGCGCCGCAGGACCCCTTCCAGCGATTCGATCGAGAGCTTGAGCTTGGCGGCATTGGCGCGCGCCTTGAGTTGCGCGCGAAGTTCGCTCGTGCGGCCAAGCAGTTCGTTCGATTCCTTCTCGCTCAGCAGATCCCGACGGAAGTGCCAGACCTTCTCCGCGAGTTCGATCCAGTTGGCGGCGTTGGCCCGCATCTTCTCCTCGTTCGAGAAGAAGCGCGCAATCCAATGGAATGGCGCCGTCACGGGCCAGGTGAGAACATCGAGAAGCGCGGACACGAGAAGTCGGGGCTAGTTGGTCTTCAAGACCTTGATGAAGGCGTCGGATGGGATCGAAACGCGACCGAATTGTTTCATCTTCTTCTTTCCCTCCTTCTGCTTGTCGAGGAGCTTGCGCTTGCGGCTGATGTCGCCGCCGTAGCACTTCGAGGTCACGTCCTTCCGCATTTCCTTTACGTTGTCGCGGGCGATGATCTTGCCGCCGATTGCAGCCTGGATCGCGACTTTGAACATCTGCGGCGGGATGATATCGGCGAGCTTTTCGCAGAGCTCGCGCCCCTTCCCTTCCGCTTTGTCGCGATGCACAATGCTCGCAAACGCGTCCACCGGGTCGCCGTTGATGAGAATTTCCATCTTCACCAGGTCGGCTTCGCGATATTCCCCGAGCTCGTAGTCCATCGAGCCGTAGCCGTGCGTGATGCTCTTCAGTCGGTCGTTGAAATCGACGAGGATTTCGTTGAGCGGCAGGAGGCACGTGAGCATGACGCGATTCGCGTCGAGCGTGTCGGTGTGATCGACCGTGCCGCGCTTTTCCATCACGAGCGCGAGGATGTCGCCCATCGCGTCGTTCGGAATGTGGATCGAGGCTTTGATCGTGGGCTCGCGAATCTCGAGGATCGTGCCCGGATCGGGCAGATTGATCGGGTTGTCGACTTCGATGACCTCTCCGCCGTGCTTCACCACGTGGTATACAACGCTTGGATACGTGGAGATGATGTCGACGTCGTGCTCGCGGCGAACGCGCTCCTGGATGATCTCCATGTGGAGCAGTCCGAGGAAGCCGCAGCGGAAGCCGAAGCCGAGCGCGACCGAGCTTTCCGAGGAGTAAACAAACGCGGCGTCGTTCAGGCGGAGGCGACCGAGCGCCGCTTTGAGTTTCTCGTAGTCCGAGGTCTCGACCGGATAGAGGCCGCAAAACACCATCGGCCGCACTTCCTTGTAGCCGGGCAGCATTTCCTGCGCGGGTTTTTGGGAAAGCGTGATCGTGTCGCCCGTCTTGATTTCCGAGGTGTCCTTGATCGTCGAAACGACGTAGCCGACATCGCCGGTGCCGAGCGAGGCGACCTTCTCCATTTTTGGAGTGAAGACGCCGACTTCCTTCACCTCGGATTTCAGCCCATTGCTCATGAGCATCATCATTTCGCCGGCTTTGATCGCGCCGGAGAAGACGCGCACGTAGGCGATCACGCCGCGATACGAATCATATAGCGAATCGAACACCAGCGCACGTGTCTGGGGATAATCCGCCCAACGCGGCGGGGGCACGCGTTGCACGACCGCCTCGAGAATATCCTCGATGCCGATGCCGGCCTTGCCGCTCGCGAGAATCGCCTCTTCCGCCGGGATCGTGAGGATGTCCTCGAGCTGCTTCAGGCAGAGATCGAGGTTCGCGCTCGGCAGGTCGATCTTGTTGATGACCGGGATCACCTTGAGGTTCTGGCTGAACGCGAGGTGCGCGTTGGCCACGGTCTGCGCCTCGACGCCTTGCGCGGCATCGATCAACAGCACCGCGCCTTCGCAGGCCGCGAGACTGCGCGAGACTTCGTAGGAGAAGTCCACGTGTCCCGGCGTATCCATCAGATTCAATTTGTAGACCCGGCCGTCTTTCGCCGGATACGACATCGTCACCGGATGCGACTTGATCGTGATGCCGCGCTCCTTCTCGAGATCCATCGAGTCGAGGTGCTGATCCGTCAGCACGCGAGCCGCGACCTGATTGGTGTGCTCGAGCAAACGATCCGACAGCGTCGTCTTGCCGTGATCGACGTGCGCGATGATGCAAAAATTGCGGGTAAGTTCGGCCGACATCGTTCAGGCGGTCACGTCGGAAAATTCCGCGAAACTCTTCACGTTCCAACTCTTGTCCGTGCGGCGCGCGAGACCGGCGAGCACGCCGCCAGGCCCGAGTTCCCAGAACTCCGTCGCACCGGCCGCCACCGCGCTGCGCATGCAGTCTTCCCAGAGCACCGACGACACGACCTGCTTCACCAGCGCGGCTTTGATCTCCGTCGGGTCCGAAACGGATTGGCCGGTCGTGTTGGTGAAAACGGTGAACTTCGGAGCCGCAAACGTCACCGTCTCGAGGAACGTCGCGAACTCCGCGCGCGCCGGTTCCATCAACCGGCTGTGATACGCACCGGCGACGTTGAGCGGCATCGCTCGCTTGATGCCGCGATCCTTCGCTGCGGCAACCGCAGCTTCCACCTTCGCCTTTTCGCCCGAGACGATGATCTGACCAGGCGCGTTGAAGTTCGCGGCTTCGATATCGAACTCGCGGCAAAGCTCCGCGACCTTCGCGCGTTCCTCGCCGATGATCGCCGCCATGCCGCCGGTCGTCTGCTCGCACGCCTGCTGCATCAAACGCCCACGCTCGGCCACCACGCGAAGCCCCGTCGCAAAATCGAACACGCCCGCCGCGGTATAGGCCGTGATTTCGCCCAAGCTGAGCCCGAGCGCGAAGTTCACTTCCGGCAGTTTTCCCGTTTCACGCAGGGTCGCGAGCAGCGCCATGCCGTGCACAAACAGCGCGGGCTGACACACTTTCGTCTGTGTCAGATCGGCGTCCGGACCTTCGAAGCTCACGCGAGCCAAGTCCCAGCCAAGCACGGTGTTGGCCTCGTCGTAGACCGCCTTCGCGGCCGCCGACTGCTCGTAAAGCGAGCGGCCCATTCCGACCTTTTGTGCGCCTTGTCCGGCAAATAAAAGTGCCAAAGCCATGGTTGAAACACGCGAGACAATCGCCCGGCCTCGCGGAATCCAAGCCCTAAAAACGCTTGAGCTGTTTGAAATACCTCGAGTCGTCCTGCGCGCGAAACCGTTCGCTCGGAGATTCAGGCCGCGCCGGCACGGGCGCGGGTTCGGTGCCCTGCGGCACGGGTGCGGTAAACTCCGACAATGCAGGCACCGAGGCCGGCGTGTTCGGATTCACAACGGATTCCGCGGGCGCCAAGTTCGACAGATTCTCGAGATAGGGATTCACCCGCTCCGGCGCGAAGGACGTGAACGCCGTTGGCGAACTCTCGTGGTCGAGCCCCGGCACCAACAGGATCGACGGCGTCGAAACCGCCACGCGTCCCGACGACGCGGGCGATCCCGATTGCATCAGGTCGTGCGCGCTTCTCGACGGCTGGGCGCCCGCCGGAGCGCGTCCCAACAATTCGAGATCCTTCGAACTCATCCACGACGCCATGAACGAATCCAGCGGATTCAATCCGGTCGCGTCGCGGTTCCGCTCGATGCGCTCTCGTCGCTCGTCCTCGGCTTTGCGTTGTGCGGCTTCCCGTTTCTCCAGCGCCAGCGCGGTTTCAACGAGATCGCCCCTCGCGATCTCGCGGTCTGGCTCGAGCGTTTGTTGGAGCGTTTTTTCCGTGTCGGTCGCGGGCGTTTCGGTTTCGTCGCGCAACGCTTCGAGCAGCCAGTTGGGCGATTTTTCGCGCTGACGCGGATCGGTGCGCGACGCGTCCGGCCGCTTCTTGGTCGGATTTGGCAAAAGCCCGACCGCCGACGGCGGCCCGGCTTCGAGCACCGGCAATTCGGCCTCGGGCGCGGTTTTCTGCTGCAGATTGCGCGCTTCCGCCGCTTGCAACGCTTCGTAGTCGCGACGCGCGGACTGCAAACCTGTTTTTGCCGTGTCATCCTCGGCCGCGATACCCGCGGCCCCGCTCGCAATCACGAGCAGCCAAACCTTCGACAAACGCGCCGCACGCGAACCCGGTGGGATCACGATTTGATGAAGATTCCCTTCAGGTTCATGTCGAGCGCCTGCGGGTTCGGCGAGAAACGCAGGCCGTCGGCCCGGCTGATCTTCCCGGCTTTGATGAGCCGGTAGAGATCCTTGTTGAACGAGAAACTGTTCGAGTCGCCCGAGCCATCGAGGATGCCCTGGATCTTTTCGAACTGGCCTTCGAGTATCAGGTTTTTCACGACAGCGTCGGCGGTGAGGATTTCGTTGGCCGGCACGCGTTCGTTGCCCTCGAGCGTCGGGATCAGCTTCTGGCAGATGAATCCCCGTAATGATCCGGCGATCGCCCGGCGGGCCTGAATCTGTTCTTCCGGCGGGAAGAACTCGAACAGACGCGTGAGCGATTGCGCGACCGTCGCCGCGTGCATCGTCGAGAAAACCAAGTGGCCCGTTTCCGCGGCGGAGATGGCGGTCTCGAACGTCTCCCGATCACGCATTTCGCCGATCAGGATGATGTCCGGGTTTTGCCGCAGCACCGCTTTGATCGCCAATTCGAAGCTCGGCACATCGAGGCCGATCTCGCGTTGCTGAAAGAGCGATTTGTCGTCGATGAAGGTGTATTCGATCGGGTCCTCGATCGTGACGATGTGCTTGTCGAGGTTCTGGTTCACCCAGTTCAACATCGCCGCCATCGTCGAGCTTTTGCCCGAGCCCGTGGCGCCGCAGACGAGAAGAATGCCGTCCTTCGCCTGCGCGAGTTTGATGAGCGCCTCGGCGGTTTGCCCAAGACCGAGTTGGTCGAACGTCGGAACGGTGCTTTTGATGTGACGCAGCACGATGCTCACGAGTCCGCGTTGGTGAAACGCGTTCACGCGAAAGCGTCCGATACCCTCTACCGCATACGCAAAATCGATCTGGCCGACGTCTTCCCACTTCTGCCGAAACACCGCCGGAACATGCTCATCAACCCACGCCTGCGCTTCCGGGCAGGTGATCGGATCCATCTCGACCGGCTTCAGTTTTCCCGCGAGGCGAACGTATCCGGGTTTGTTGGACTTTATGATGACGTCGCTGACACCGCTATCGACGGCCAGCTTGAGCAAGTCGTTGATAATTTCGGTGTGGGTTGTGAGGGCTGGCATGGGAAAAAAGCGTTGCGGATTCCCTAAATCGCCCTGCTTTCTTCAGCAAGGCTACTTTGCCCGCGTTCATGAAACACCGCCCGCTTACCGGCACGATCACCGCACTTGTCACGCCCTTCCGCAAGGGCTCGATCGCCTACGACGATCTCGCGAAACTCGTCGCGTATCAGATCAAAGGCGGGGTCGATGGCATCGTCCCGGTCGGCACCACCGGCGAGTCGCCCACGCTCAGTCACGAGGAGCACATGGAAGTGATCCGCGCGACCGTCGCCGCCGCGCGCAAACGCGTGCCCGTGATCGCCGGCACCGGCTCCAACTCCACGCTCGAGGCCGCCGAACTCACCCGTCTCGCGCACGCCGCGGGTGCGGATGCGATGCTCGTCGTCGCGCCATATTACAACAAGCCGAGTCAGGAAGGACTATTCCGGCATTTCTGCACCGTTGCGGACGCGACGGATCGCCCGGTTATCCTGTATTCCATTCCTGGTCGCTGCGGCATCGAGATCAGCGTGCCCGTCGTCGAACGCCTCGTGGCTCGCTACAAGCACGTGCGCTGGATCAAGGAGGCGGGCGGAAGCGTTGATCGCGTGGATCAACTCAAACAGGCGCTCGGCTCGGACATCACCGTGTTGAGCGGCGACGACTCCCTTACCCTCCCCTTCATGTCCGTCGGCGCCGAGGGCGTGATCAGCGTCGCGTCGAATCTCTTCGTTCGCGAGGTCGGTCAGCTCGTGCGCGCCGCCGCCGCGAACGATTTTGCGAAGGCCGCCAAAATCCACCGCCGCATGTATCCGGTTTTCAAGACGCTCTTCATCGAGCCCAATCCGGTTCCGGTGAAGGTCGCTCTCGCCCGCGCCGGCATCATCGGTTCGGCCGAGGTGCGCGCGCCGTTGTGCGAAATGAGCGCCGCGAATCTCAAGGTGCTCGAACAAGTGCTCGCCAAGCTTCGCTGACCATGGCCTTGCGTATTCAAATTGTGGGTTCGCGCGGACGCATGGGTCAGGCGATCGCCGCGGCGGCGAAAGAGATGGGCTTCGAGGTCAGCTCCGCGGTCGACGCCGGCGAAGATCCTCGCCCTGGCATGGATGCGTCGGACGTCGTGATCGATTTTTCCGCGCATCACGCGACGGAGCAGATCGTCACCTTCGCGGTCGAGCGACGGAAACCGCTGGTCATCGGCACAACCGGACACAGCGCCGACCAGAAGGAGAAGCTTCAGAAAATCGCGTCGGCCGTGCCGTGCGTTTGGGCCGGCAATTATTCGGTGGGCGTCAACCTCCTCTTCGCCCTCACGCGTCGCGCGGCCTCCGTGCTCGGTTCCGACTACGACGCCGAAGTCGTGGAGATGCATCACCGCTTCAAGAAAGACGCGCCCAGCGGCACCGCGGCGCGCCTGCTCGAGATCATTCTGGAAGAGCGCAAGCTCGACGCCAACGCGCTTCGCCATGGCCGCAGCGGAATCACCGGCGAACGCACACCGACGGAGGTCGGGATCCATGCGTTGCGTGGTGGCGATGTGGTCGGCGATCACACCGTGATGTTTGCCGCGCTCGGCGAACGTCTCGAACTTACGCACAAAGCGAGCGATCGCGGAGTCTTCGCGCGCGGCTCCTTGCGCGCAGCCCAATGGGTCGTCGCCCAGCCCGCGGGCGTTTACGACATGCAGGACGTGCTCGGGCTGAAATAGCCGGCGCCGCTCTCCTCCGATCACGATGATCACGTCGATCCAAGGCACGCTCACGGCCGCCTCGCCGCTGCATGCCACCGTTGAGCTGAATGGTTTCGGTTACGAAGTGAACATACCGGTCACGACCGCCGAGAAGCTGCCGCAACCGGGATCGATCGTGAAACTGCACACGCTCGTGATCTACCGCGAAGATTCGCAGACCCTTTACGGTTTCGCCGACCCGGCCGATCGCGATTTCTTTCGGTTGATGATCGAGCACGTCACAGGTGTCGGTCCGAAAGTCGCACTCAGCATCATGAGCCGGCTCTCGCTGCCCATGCTGCAAAGCGCGATCCGAATGGGCGACGTCGCCACCCTCGCGAAGTGTCCCGGCATTGGAAAGAAAACCGCCGAACGGCTGATCGTCGAACTGCGCGCAAAGGTCGGTTCATCCGAGACGCCCGCTTCGATCGCCTCGCCGTCGGGCGAAGCTGAAGATGGGAGCAGTGCGCATCGCGATGCGGTTGCCGCTCTCGTGGCCCTCGGCTACAAAGCCGCCGACGCCGACCAAGCCGTGCGCCGCGCGAAGCTCGCACTCGGCGGCGACGCCACGACGGAAGCGCTCGTGAAACGGGCGCTCGCGCAGTAAGCCCAACGAAAAAGCGCGCGGATTTCCCCGCGCGCTCGCGTGTTTGATTGAATTCGTTGCGCCCGCCCTAGCGTTGAAAACGCCAGGCCACCGGCAGCACCTCGTCCTCGCGTTCCGTCGAAGGGAACGGGCGCTGCAGCATCCGGTTTTCCGTGTGGAACGTGGACTGCGTCTCGAAGCGAAGTTTGTCGATCGCGACGGGTTGTAGATTGACCTGGTTCACCCAGTCCAACGTCGGACGACCTGCTGAGTCGTTCGCAGCATCGCTGACGAGTCCGGCGAAGACCGGCTGCAAAGGCTGACGCGCCGGCGCGGACGGAACCACCGCCGGGGCGGCTTCCGGGGCGCTTTCGGCCTCAACCGCGACGGCCGGCGCTTCTTCGACGACCGCCGCCATACTCGGCGTCGGCGGGGATGCCGACTCGGAGGGTCCATTTCGGTTCACCACCACAAGAGCCACACAGGCCGCAGCGGCCAGCGCTCCCATGGCGTAGGTTGCAGCGGTCCAACGCGAGCGGCGCGCCGGGAATTCCACCACTTGACCACCTGTCGGCAGCGTTTGAGGACGAAAGCTTTCCGCGAGGATCGCGCAGGCTTTCTGCATCTGGCAATACTCGCGGTAAATCTTTCTCCTTTCGGGATTCCGCTGGATTTCGGCCTCGAGCAAGGCTGCGTCCGACGCGCTGATCTGATGATCCACGTAGAGATTCAGCAGCTCGATGAACTTGGACTCTTTCATTTGAAATCTTCCCCCAATCTACTGCGCAGGCTCTCCCGAGCGCGCGCGATACGGCTCTTCACCGTGCCGACGGAAATCTTCAGGATGTCTGCGATCTCCTCGTAGGACAGGTTCTTCACGTTGCGGAGGATGAGGATCTCTTTGTGCTTCGCACTGAGCTTTTCCATTCCCCGCCCGATGCGCGAGACGAATTCCTGTGTGACGGCGATGTCATCCGGTGTTTCGACTTCCGCCGGGATGACTTCGGCGAGCGTCGTGGTGTTGTCGTTGCTGACCGGCGCATCGATCGAAACGGACTGGTCGCGTTTGCGGCGCCACCAATACCAGTAGCGATTGCGCGCGAGATTCGTGGCGATCTGGTAGAGCCACGTTGAAAAAGCGGAGTCTCCGCGAAAATGGGTCAGCCCGCGATGGGCCCGAATAAACGCATCCTGCGTCACTTCCTCGGCATCCTGCGAATTGCGCAGGAGCTGGTTTACCATGGAGTAGATCCGGTCCCAGTATCGGGTGACCATTTCGTCGAAGGCGGCGGTATCGCCGGCTTTGAAGCGGTCCACAAGCATGCGATCGAGGGCAACTTCCTGCGCTTTGGAAGACATACGTTCTTCCTCGGTGTGATGGGTGTATGTCTGGATTGTTCCCACGATTTTACCTGAGTGTGTTTCCTTATGCGGCAACGGCGGCCCGGTCAAACGCCTCGCCGGATTTGTCCTAAAAACTGCTTGCCTTCGCTCGGAGCCAAAACCCATTTTGCTTGTTCCATCAGTGAGGGTTGGTAGCTCAACGGTAGAGCAGCGTCCTTTTAAGTCGTTGGTTCTGGGTTCGAATCCCAGCCAACCCACCAGTCTTACCTTTTCCATTTCCGCCATCTAGGGCCTCGGCCCCATCCATGAAACGTCTCGTCATCGTCGAAGATCAGACCGCGATCCGTGAGATGCTCGTCGAGATCCTTCGACTCGATGCCAACTATCAATTGGTTGGCGAAAGCGGCGACGGCCAAAGTGCGCTCGCCCTCTGCCTCGACGTCAAACCCGACCTGCTCGTCCTCGACGCGAAGCTCCCCGGCTTGAACGGCGTCGATCTCCTCCGCCGTATCAGCAAAAAGCTTCCGGACATGCGCGTGCTCGTGTTCTCCGGACACGAAAATCCCGTGCTCATTCGCGAAATGCTCGAGTCCGGCGCCCACGGTTTCGTGGAAAAGACGGCCGGCCTGTTCGAGTTCAAGAAGGGCCTCGAAACCGTCGCCAACGGCGGCACCTACTTCGGCCCCGCTGTCGCCGCTCTGTTGCGCAACGTCGTGGCCAATCCGTCCGCGAGCAACACCTCCGACTTCCTCACCGATCGCGAACGCGAGATCCTTCAACTCGTCGCCGAAAGCCACAGCACCAAGGAAATCGCCGCGAAGCTCGGCATCAGCATCAAGACGGTCGACAACCACCGCACGAATCTCATGCGCAAGCTCAACCTCCACGACGTCGCGAGCCTCACCCGCTACGCGTTGGAGGTCGGCCTGATCGAGCCCAAGAAATCGCTGTAAAAGCCTTGCCGCTCCAGAGGCTTTGCCCAATTAGTCCCGCCGGCCTACCCGCTCTTCCATGAACATTGCCTCGAAGAAGTTTTTCCTCGTTCTCGCCAGCGCCGCCTTCCTTCTCGCGGGCTGCACCAAGAAACCGAAACGCCCCGATCCCAGCGCCACCGTGCTTGGCCAGCAACCCGGCGGCGGGAGCAGCCAGCTCATGACCCAGGACATCGGCCTCACCGCCGATCCGCTCAGCGGTCTCGAGTCGCGCGGCCCGGGCGTCATCGAAGACGAGAACACCATTCGCGGCCTGCTCCAACCCGTCTATTTCGACTTCGACCAGTCGGCGATCAAGCCGAGCGAGCGCCCGAAGTTGCAGGAAGCCGCCCGTTATCTTTCCGAGCATCCCGAGCACCGTATCCTTCTCGAGGGTCATGCCGACTGGCGTGGCACCGCGGAATACAACCTCGGCCTCGGCGATCGCCGCGCCAACTCCGCGAAGCGCTATCTCGGCACCCTCACTTCGGCGGACAAGATCGAAACCGTTTCCAAGGGCAGTCTCGAAGCCACGCAAAACGGCGACGACGCGACGATGGCCAACGACCGCCGCGTCGAAATCGTCATCCTGAAGAAGTAATTTTCCGCGCCTCGCGCGCACGACTGGCATTGAGCCCCGGCAATTCGCCGGGGCTTTTCTTTTTGAGTAGTGCGGTGCTTCAGCACGCACGATAGCGGCCCCGGTGCGGGCTAAAGCGCCGCACCACCCTGCCGCTCCACAACACCCCAGGCCTATTTCTTCGCCAGCTCCGCCAGCACTCGTTTTGTCGTCGCCGTTCCGCGTTTCATGATGTCGAGATTGAAGCTCTCGTTCGGCGCGTGGAGATTGTCTTCCGGCAGGAACAGCCCGAACAGAATCGAATCGAGCCCCGTGACACGCTTGATGTCCGCGATGATCGGCACGCTGCCGCCCTCGCGTAGATACAGCGGCGGACTGCCCCAGACTTCCTCGACCGCTTTCTCCGTCGCGCGAAACGCCTTCGCCAGCACCGGCGACTGATCCTTCGGCGTGTTCGATTTTCCCGGCGGCACGACGACATACGGGTCGCCTTTGTGTTGATCGACGAACTCGACCTTCACGCCACTCGGCGTCCGCGCACGAATCGCCTCGATCACGAGTTTCTTGATCGTGTCCGGCTTCTGATTCGGCACCAACCGGCAACTGATCTTCGCGAATGCCTTGCTCGGAATCACCGTCTTCGTGCCCTCACCCTGATACCCGCCGCCGATGCCATTGATCTCGAGCGTGGGCTGGAACCGCAGCGACTCGAACGGCGAAAATCCCGGCGGCGTGTAGAACGAATCGATTCCGAGAAATTCCTTATACGCCTTCTCGTCCGCTCCGAGTTTTTTCAACTCCTCCCGCTCCCAGGGATGCACGTCCAAAACGTCATCATAGAATCCTGGCACGTTCACGCGTCCGTCGGGCGTGTGCAGCGTCGCGAGAATCTCGGCGAGCGCCTGTATCGGATTTCTCAGCACGCCGCCGTGCAGTCCGGAGTGCAGGTCGCTCCTCGCACCCGTCACGTGCACGTCGAACAAAGCCAGCCCGCGCAGCCCCGTCGTGATCACCACGCGATCCGCCGACGGCAAAACCGTGTCCGACAAATAAACGAGATCCGCCTCCTTGAGCCGGTCCTGATGCGATTCGAGAAACTCCGGAAAACTCGGGCTTCCCATCTCCTCCTCCCCTTCGATCAGAAACGTGATTCGCAACGGCAGATCCGGCTGTTCCTCCAGGAGCGACGCCACCGCCGTGATGTTCGCCATCAGCGGTCCTTTGTTGTCCGCCGCGCCGCGTCCATAAATGCGGTTCCCGATGATCGTCGGCTCGAACGCCGGCGTCTTCCACAGGTTCAACGGATCCGCCGGCTGAACGTCGTAATGCCCATAGATCACCACGTGCGGCCACTCGGGGTTGCCGCCGCGCTGCGCAAACACGATCGGGTGAAGCTTGGTTTTCACCACCTCCACTTTGAATCCCATCGAGCTCAGCAGGTCCGACACGAACCGCTGCGCGCCCTGCATGCCTTCCTTGAACTTCGAGTCAGCCGAGACGCTCTGGTGACGAATGAACTCCTTCAGCTTTTCAACAGGATCGAACATGCCGCCAACGTGCGCGCCTCCCGCGCATCCGCCAACCGCAAAACTTCGTTTCCGAGCTCAATACTTCCCGCGATTCGCCTCGTAGATCGGCAGCACTTCGGGAATTTGAGCCTCGAGATTCGCGATCCGACGATCGTCCGAGGGATGCGTCGACAAAAGCTCCGGCACTTTTCCGCCGCCGCTCTTGGCCGCCATTTTTCGCCAAAACGTCACCGACGCCCGCGGATCGTAACCCGCGTAAGCCGAGAACCGCAGCCCGACGTAATCCGCCTCGCTCTCGTGCGAACGCGAATACGCCAGCGTTCCGCCCGCCGCGCCGACCCCATACGCCGCCATGATCAGGTCGCGATGCTCGCTGTTGCGCGTCAACAACTCCGCCGCCAGCGCACCGACCGTCACCCCCACCGCCGCCGTCGCGCGCTGAGCGCCGTGCCGGCTCGTGACGTGCGCGATCTCGTGCCCCATCACAAACGCCAGTTCGTCATCCGTCGCCGCCAGATTCAACAGCCCCGTGTAGACGCCCACCTTTCCTCCCGGCAGCGCAAACGCGTTCACCGTGTCGGGCGCGTCGAACACCACGAACTCCCACTGCGCGTTCGGCAGGCGATCGCCCACCGCCTGCGCGATGCGTTGCCCGACGCGTCGCACACGCGCATTCGCCGCCGGATCCGTCGACACCTTCTCCTGAGCGCGGATCTCCGCAAACGCCTGCGCGCCCATCTGCACGTCGTCGAAGATCGGCAGGATCACCGCCTGCCGCCCCGTCTCGGGCACCGTGTAACAACCCGCCAGCCACAAGGCCGATCCCACGAGGAGCGCGCGCAGCATTCGTTTCATGCGCGCATTCCTACTCAGCCCGCGTGAGCCCGCAAGCTGCGAAGGGATCGGGACATCCCTGAGTCCGATCAGTGCTTGAAGTGACGGACGCCGGTGAACACCATCGCCATCCCGCGCTCGTCCGCGGCCGCGATCACTTCCGCGTCGCGCACCGAACCGCCGGGCTGGATGGCCGCGGTCGCGCCCGCCTCCGCCGCCGCGATCAATCCGTCCGCGAACGGAAACAGCGCTTCGCTCGCCACCACGCTGCCTTTCAGGTCGAGCTTCGCCTCGCCCGCTTTCCACACCGCGATGCGCGAGCTGTCGACGCGCGCCATCTGCCCCGCGCCGACGCCGAGCGTCTGCTCGCCGCGGCAATAAACGATCGCGTTCGACTTCACGTGCTTCGCGACTTTCCAGCCGAACATCATGCCGGCCCATTCCTCGGCCGTCGGTTCGCGCTTCGTCACGACCTTGAATTCGCGCACGTCACCCAGCGTCCGATCGCGATCCTGCACGAGCACGCCGCCGACCACCGAGCGCACTTCGCGCAACGCATCGGCGCCGATCCCGCCCTTCGCGATCATCAAGCGCAGGTTCTTCTTCTTCGAAAAAATCGCCAAGGCCTCGTCGCTGAACCGCGGCGCAATAACCACCTCGGTGAAGATCTCCGCGATCGTCTTCGCGAGTTCGCCGCCGAGCGTCTGGTTCACGATGATGATGCCGCCAAACGGCGCCTGCCGGTCCGTCGCGAACGCCTTCTCCCACGCCTCTTCCAACGTATCCGCGCTGGCGGCACCGCAGGGATTGGTGTGCTTCAAAATCGCCACCGTCGGCCGCTCGAATTCGCCGATCAGATACGTCGCCGACGTGATATCCAAAATATTGTTATAGCTCAGCTCCTTGCCTTGGAGCTGCTCGAAGTGCTCGTGAAACGTCCCATACAGCGCCGCCTGCTGATGCGGATTTTCGCCGTAGCGCAGCGCCTGCGCCTTCTTCCAGGTCATCGTCAGCGTCGCCGGAAAACCGCTCAGCGCTTCCAAATCCGGTTCCGCCGCCTGCGCCTCGAGATAACGCGCGATCGCCGTGTCGTAGCTCCCCGTGCGCTGGAACACTTTCAACGCCAGCTTCCGCCGCAACTGCTGCAATCTCTCGGGCGCGCTCGCCTCGCTCGCAAACGCCTGCAACACCGCGTCGTAGTCCGCCGGATCGCACACGACCGTCACGCTCTCGTGATTCTTCGCCGCGCTGCGCAGCATCGAGGGGCCGCCGATGTCGATATTCTCGATCGCCTCCTCGAGGCTCACGTTCGGTTTCGCGACCGTTTCCTCGAAGGGATAAAGGTTCACCACCACGAGATCGATCAGCGCGATCTCGTTCCGCGCCGCCTGAGCCAGATGCTCTTCCTTGTCCCGCCGGCACAAAAGGCCGCCATGGATTTTCGGATGCAGCGTCTTCACGCGCCCTTCCATGATCTCCGGGAAACCGGTGTGCTGGCTCACCTCCGTCACCGGCAGGCCTTTTTCCGCCAGCAGTTTCGCCGTCCCCCCCGTCGAGAGCAGCGTGTAGCCGTGTTGTTGCACGAGCGCCGTGGCGAAGTCCACGAGTCCCCGTTTGTCGCTGACCGAAAGGAGCGCGAGTTTGGCCATAGGCCGCGAGTTTTTGCGTCCTGCCCCTCCATCCATCAAGCCGATAACCGCAAGATTTCAATCATACGCGGGACGCAGCGATCCGCGTTTTCGCCGCTTGCCCGCCGCCGAATCCCTTATCTGTTAGGCGGCGTGTCTTTCGCTTCCAGCGAAGTTCCCGGGCTCACCGCCCGACTCGACAAGCTCGCCTATCACCACGGCGGGCCGTCGCTGCCTGCCGACAAACCGCACGCGTTCGTTTACTTCATCACGATCCAGAACGCCTCCGACCGCGTCGTCACGTTGCTCGGACGCAAATGGGTCGTCGTTCACGCCGACGGCAGCCAGCTCGTGGTCGAAGGCGACAAAATCGTCGGCGAGACCCCGCGCCTTTCTCCCGGCGAACAATTTTCCTACAACAGCTATCACGTCACCGGCACCGACGCCACGGCCTACGGCTGCTTCCACGGCGTCGATGAAACCGGTCAGAAAATCCATGTGCGGCTCGCTCCTTTCGAGATGCATATTCCACGCGATTGAAAATCGTCTCGTTCTCCCCCGCATTCTCGTGCTCTGTTCGCGCGATTCATGAAGCTCATTGACCTGAATCGCGACGGCGGCATCGGCGCGAATTCCCTTTTTGTCCAGATCGGCGATCTCCGCATTCTCGTCGATTGCGGACTGCATCCCAAGAAAGTCGGCCGCGCCGCCACGCCTGATTTCAGCCCGTTGCGCGGCGTCGAGCTCGACCTGATCATCATCACGCACTGCCACCTCGATCACATCGGCAGCCTGCCGGTGGCCATGCGCGAGCACCCCAATACGCCCGTCGTCATGACCCAGGGCAGCCGCATGCTGATCGAGCGCATGCTCCACAACTCCGCCAACGTGATGCTGCGCCAGCGCGAGGAGGACAACATCCCCGACTACCCGCTCTTCACGCACGAGGACATCGACCGCTGCGCGCCACGTCTCACCGGCCTGCCCGTCGGCCACGCCAAACGCTTCCGCGGCGCACGCGACGAGATCGAAATCACCTTTCACCACGCCGGCCACGTCGCCGGCGCCGCCGGCGTCGAAATCCGCCACAAGCACCGCTCGATCTTTTTCACCGGCGACGTCCTCTTCGAAAACCAGCGCACGCTCACCGGCGCGAAATTCCCCGCCGGCCACTTCGACACGCTCGTCCTCGAAACCACCCGCGGCACCACCGAGCGCCCCGCCGGCAAAGAGCGAGTCAACGAAGTCGCCCGCCTCATCGATTCGATCAATACCACCATCCAACGCGGCGGCTCCTTCCTTATCCCGGTGTTCGCGCTCGGCCGCATGCAGGAAATCCTCGCGATCATCCACGACGCGAAAAAGTTCGGCCGCATCGTCGATTGCCCGATCTACGCGTCCGGGCTCGGCATGGACCTCGCCGATTACTTCGACGAAATCAGCCGCAAGACGAAGACACTGCAGTTCAATCGCAGCATCATCAAAGATCTCCGCATCAAGCCCACCCCGCGCAAGCTCGCCGCCGGCGAAGACCCGCAGCAAAACGCCCTCTACATCGTCAGCTCCGGCATGATGGTCGAGCGCACGCCCAGCTACGCTCTCGCCTCCGGCTTGCTCGGCCACGCGCGCAACACCATCGCGTTCGTCGGGTATTGCGATCCGGATACGCCTGGCGGCCAGCTCCTCGCAACGCGTCCGGGCGACGACTTCCTCTTCGCCGACGCGCATGTGAAATCGAAGGTCAAAGCCCACATCGAGCGCTTCGAACTTAGCGGCCACGCGGATCGCGAGGAATTGCTCGAGTTCGCCGTCCAGACCGAAGCGCGCAGCATCGTGCTCACGCACGGCGATCCTCCCGCCCGCGCCTGGTTTGCCGAATCCCTCGCTGCCCAGCTTCCTTCCGCCAACGTCATCGATCCCGTCCCGCTCCAGAGCTATCAAGTCTGAGTCCGCCGCGCATCTGTTTAACGAGAACGTTTCGCCAGGAATTCACATGCTCTCGCTGTTTCCCTGATTCGCGCACGGGAGCTCATCGTGGCATTGCTTCCGCGCGCGTCGCGGCCACCCTCGCCTCTCGCGTATGACTTCCTCACCGCGCCCATCGCACACGTGGAAATTTTCTCGATCCGGCGGCCTCGATCAGGTCCTGTTGGAAAACGGCGACGACCTGCGCGCCCTGCCGGAACTCGACCAGAAGCTGTGGGTGGCCCTGAGTTGCCCGGTCAAGGGCATCGAACTCGACGAGAAAACGCTGCAGTTGATCGACACCGACGGTGACGGACGCATCCGCGTGCCCGAACTCCTCGCCGCCGTGAAATGGGCCAGCGCACGCCTCAAGGATCCGGGCACCCTGCTTCGCGAGGGCGATGCGCTTCCGATCGACGCCATCAATCCCGACGCGCCCGACGGTCAGATCATCATCGCGTGCGCCCGCCGTGTCCTCGCCCGGCTCGGCCGCGGCGAAGCCACGAGCATTTCTCTCGGCGAAGTCGGAGACACCACGAAGATTTACGCCGCCAGCCCGCTCAACGGCAGCGGCGTCATCCCGCCCGAAGCCAGCGAAGACGCCGCCGTCCAAGCTCTCATCAAAGACATCATCGCAAGCACCGGCGGCGCCGTGAACCGTTCGGGCGCGACCGGCGTCACCGCCGCCCAAGTCGACGCGTTCTTCGCCGAACTCACCGCCTACCTCGCGTGGATCGAGCAAAGCGGCAACAAGGACATCGCCGTCCTCGGCGACGCCACCGAGCCCGCCGTCGCCGCGATCCGCGCCGTGCGCGAAAAAGTCGACGACTACTTCGCGCGCTGCTCGCTCGCCGCTTTCGATCCGCGGGCCGCCGCCGCGCTCAACCGCTCCGAAGCCGACTACCAGGCGTTCACGGCGAAAAGCCTCACCACCAGCACCGACGAAATCGCCGCCTTCCCGCTCGCGCGCGTCGAACCCGATCGTCCGCTCCCACTCCTCGAAAGCGTCAATCCCGCGTGGGCTGCCGCGCTCGCCACGCTCCAGGCCCGCGCCGTCGCGCCGGTTTTCGGTCCCGAAAAAACAACGCTGACCGCCCGCGAGTGGAAAGACCTCGTTGCGGGCTTCGCCCCCTACCAAACCTGGCTTGGCGCCAAGCCCGGCGGCATCGTCGAAAAGCTCGGCATCCAGCGCCTGCGCGCCATCGCATCCGGCCCGGAACGCGCCGTGCTCACCGATCTCCTGCAGCGCGATCAGGCCCTCGCTCCCGAGTTCAACGCCGTCCACGACCTCGAACGGCTCGTGCGCTACCAGCGCGACCTCGCGACGCTGCTCCGAAATTTCGTCAACTTCGCCGACTTCTATTCGCCGGAGCGTGCCGCCGTCTTCCAAGCCGGCACGCTCTACCTCGACAGCCGATCGGCCGATCTCTGCATCCGTGTTGATGGCCCCAATCCCCTCGCCGCCATGAGCAAGGCCTGCATCGCCTACTGCACGTGCACGCGCGGCGCCGCCACCTTCAACATCGCCGCGTGCTTCACCCAAGGCGACAGCGACTATCTCTTCGTTGGCCGCCGCGGTGTGTTCTACGATCGCAAGGGCCAGGACTGGGACGCCGTCATCACGCAGATCGTCGACAACCCGATCAGCCTCCGCGAGGCGTTCTTCTCGCCCTACAAAAAATTTGTCCGGATGATCGAGGAGCAGGTCGCGAAGCGCGCCGCCGCCGCCGAAGCCGAATCGACCAGTCGTGTGGCCGCCGCAGCGGAAACCACCGCAAATATCGACAAGGCCCCGAAACCTCCCCCGCAGCCGAAGAAAATCGACGTGGGCACCGTCGCCGCCTTGGGCGTCGCCGTCGGCGGCATCACCGCCGCGTTCGGCACCATCCTCGGCGCGTTTCTCGGACTCGGCTTCTGGATGCCCGCCGGCATTCTCGGCATCATGCTCGCGATCTCCGGTCCTTCGATGCTGATCGCCGCAATCAAGCTCCGCCAGCGCACGCTCGGCCCGATTCTCGAAGGCAGCGGCTGGGCCGTCAACGGCCGCGTAAAGATCAACGTCCCTCTCGGCACCGCGCTCACGAAATTGCCGAAACTCCCGCCCGGTTCGCAGCGCACGCTCAACGATCCTTACGAGGACGTCGCCGCCCGCCGTCGCCGCCGTCGCGCCATCTTCATCTTCGTGGTCCTGGTGCTCGCACTCGTCGCCACCTTGATCCGCTGGCACCGGCTGAAGTCCGGCCACTACTTCTGGCAACCCGCGCCGGAAACGACCGCGCCGGCTCCCGAGGCTCCCGCCGAGCCCGCCGAACCGGCCGCCTAGCCGGTTCGCGTCTCCACGATTTCACTACGCACCCGGAGCGCCGGGCGCGTTCAAGAGTTCGCGCAATCGCGCGCACACCTGCGCATTCCCCGCGATGTAGAAAATTCTGCGCATGCGCAGGTCGAATTGCGTCATCGGAAACTGTTCCGCGCTGAGAAACTCCACGCGCCCGCCGCCGGCCAGGCACAACGGCACCGCCGCCGCAATGTCCCAGATCTTCACATTGTGATCCACCGTCCCTCCGAGAATGCCCACCGCCACATAGGCGAGGTGCAGCGTGCTGCTCCCGAGTCCGCGGATCTTGAAGTTTTCCACCAGCACCGACGCATGCGCCACGAACTTTTTGTCATGCGGGCTGTGAAACCCGAGCAGCATCTGCGCATCCGGCGCTCCGCTTTGAACCTGGGCCGGCCGTTCTCCATCCATCAGCCCCAAGCCCGGGCCGCCATGAATCAACGAGCGTCGGGCCAAGTCATAGACGACGCCATAAACCGGTCGCCCATTCTCCAGCAGCCCGAGCGAAATCGCGCAGTGCGCGATGCCCATCGCAAAATTGTTCGTGCCATCGATCGGATCCAGCACCCACGTAAACCGTCCGCGCAAAGGAATCGGCGCGTCCGCATGCGTCAGCTCCTCGCTGAAATAATCGTCGTCCGGAAACTGTCCGCTCAGCTCCTTCACAATCCCGTCCGAGATCGCGATGTCCACCGGCGTCACCCGCGTGCCATCCGTTTTCCACATGCTTTTGGCGCGACCGAACTCCCGATGCAGGAGATCGGTCTGCGCCAGCACCGCGCGCTTCGCGGCTTCGATTCGGACCAGCAATTCAGGCGACGTCGACATACCCGCCCGCGAATGGACGCGTTTCCCCGCGAATGACGAACCGAAAATGCCGCCGTCGCGCCACAACGCGAGCAGCGGACGGTTTTCTACTCGAAATCGTAGAGCTGCGGATCCCGCGTCGGCGCCCGCCGCTTCACCCGGAATCGATGCTTCGGTTCCTGCGGGTCCGTATCCGTTTTTTCACCACCCATTCCCATGCCTTCGCCATACGGATCGTCCTCGCCCATCCCGCCGGCGTCGCCGCCCAGCTCTTCCTCCAGCGATTCCGGATCGGCGCCTTCTTCGAGTTTGCGCACCACCTCTTCCATTTCGCCGTCGATTTTCTCTCCCGTGAGCTCCGCCATGCGCCGCATCATGCGCGCCATCGCCCGCGGATCGTTTTCGTCGACGTTGGCAAACTCCCGCTCCATCGCATTCATCGCCGCTTCCATCCGTGCATCCTCCGCCGGATCGCCCCCCGCTCCTTCCGGCGCGCCTGCGGCCTTTTCCGACTTTTCCTTCGCGCGTCCCGTCACCGCGAAGGACGACATGATTTTCTGCATCCGAAATGCCGGATTGTGCGGGCATTTCGGGACCGTTTGCCCCTGCGCGAGCGTCTTCGCGTAAAACTGGTAGATCGTGTGATTATCCGGACAGTAATACTCGTAGATCGGCATACGAAAACCGGGAGTTAGCGCGTGCCCCGTCGCTTGGCAAGTTGGTGTCCGTGTTGCACCACCGCGAGTTTACCACCCACGTTCAACTGATCCAACACGCTCGCCAGCCGCCGCCGCTTCTCGTCCGTTTGCGCAAACATTTCCAACTGCGCCGGCCCGTCCTCCACCCCCGAAAACCGCACGCTGACCAGCCGCAGCGGACGCCGCTTCCTCCACGCCGCTCGCAGCAGCGGCTCCACCAGCGGATAGAATGGCGCCTCGATATCCGACGCCGTCGCGAGGCTTCGTCCGTGCGACTCGTGCGTGAAATCCGGATACCGCACCTTCACCGTCATCGTTTTCACGCGTTTCCCGTCTTCGCGAATCTTGGGCAGCAATTCGTCGATCATCCGCTTCACCACCCGCTCGATCTCCGCGAAATCGCCGATGTTCTCCCCGAAAGTCTCTTGCTGCGAATAGCTCTTCGCGTCCTCGCGCTCCGTCTCCACCGGACGATCGTCGATGCCGCGCGCGCAATCCAGCATCTCCCGCCAGCCATTGCCGAAAATCGCCCGTAGCTCGCTTTCGCTCTTCGCCAGCAGATCGCGCACGAGCTTGATCCCGTGCCGCTTCACCAGCGTCTCCTCGGTTTTCTGTCCCACGCCCGGCAATTTTCCAATCGGCAACGGCTCCAGAAACTCCGCCTCCGCTCCGGGCAACACCGTCACGAATCCCTGCGGCTTGCGCAGCTTCGACGCGATTTGCGCCACCAGTTTGTTTGTCGCGATACCGAACGACACCGTCACCTGCAGCTTCGCCCAAATCTTTTCCTGCAAGCCGCGCACCGCCCGCTCGATCTCCGTCACCGACCCAAAGCCGCATGGCGTCACGTCGAGATACCCTTCGTCGATCGAATTGCGTTGCACGATTGGCGTCAGCGTTTCGCAAAGCTCGAACATCTCGCGCGACATCCGGCTGTAGAGTCCCGCCGTGTGCGGCAGCATGATCAGATCCGGGCAAATCCGCAGCGCGCTCACCGTCGGCATCGGCGTGTAAACGCCGCACGCCCGCGCCTCGTAACTCGCCGATGAAATGATCCCGCGCTGCCGTCCGCCGACCGCGCATTTCGTCCCGCGCAACTCCGGCTTCAACGCCAGTTCGCACGACACGAAAAATGCGTCGGCGTCGAGATGCACGATGTTCGGAAGCGTCACGCCACCGATCTTTCCCGCCTCCCGCCGACACGCAAAAACGAAAAGCGCTCACGTCGCCGCGGGCGCTCGAAATCTCGATCGAACTCCGGCGGGCACACCCGCCGGTCCGCTCAGTCCTCGTCGTCTTCCTCCTCGTCGTCCGAGCCTTGGGCTTCGACGTTGAGCTCCGTCGCAATCTCGGTGAGCAGCTTGTCCGTCTCGCCTTCCTCATCGAGCGTCTCCTGGAGGATTTCGGCGATATCGTCCTCGCCCGCGATTTCGGCGAGCGTCCGCGCCGTGCCATAGCCGGCGATTTCGTAGTGCTCCACCTTCTGGGCCGCGCCGATCAACGCCAGGTCCAGCATCACCGGCTCCGCGTCTTCCTCCATCGTCTCCTTGCCTTCGGCGATCAGGCCTTCCATCGCCTTGCACTTCTTCCCCTTCATCGACTCGCCGAGCTGCTTGCCGATCTTCTCGAGTCGCGCGATCTGCTCCTGCGTTTGCTTCAGATGGGTTTGAAACGCCTCCTTCAGCTCATCGCTGCTCGCCGCCTTCGCCATTCGCGGCAGAGCCTTCGTGAGCTGATTTTCGGCACTATAAAGATCTTTGAGTTCGTGAACCAGGAGGTCACGGGGGGATTCGATTTTAGACATGATTGTCGAGGGTTGAGGTTTCCGTTTGGGAACCTCGACGGACTCGCACGCTAGCAACAGGTTCGGATATCCGATTCCCTCAGCTCGACTCGGATGCCCGACGCCCGCCGCCATCGGGGAAGCGCTGATGCCTGCCCCAAATCAAAGGCCCAATACGCCCCGCAACTCGCCTAGATTCCGCACGTGCGCATCCACGTCGTCGGCGCGCTCCACGCCCGGTCGCACGATCTGAATTGTCCGCATTCCCAACTCTCTCCCCGCCGCCAGCTCGGACGCCGGACTGTCGCCGACGACCGCGACTTCTTCCGGCCGCAGCGAGTGACGCACGATGATATCTTCAAACCAACCGCGCTTGAATCGCCGCGCTCCTTCATCGATCGCATCCACGTGGCACTCGTCCATCCAGCGATCGAGCCCGAGCGCGCGAATCTTGCTTTCCTGCAATCGACGAAACCCGGACGTCACCAGAAACTTCTTCACGTCGAGCCGCGCCAGTTCTTCGAGATCCCCGTAGCCGCACATCGGCGAGGTCACTTCCGTCTTCAAAAACTCATTCCATCCCGCCGTTCGCATTTCCGGACTAAACCCGTGTCGCTCCGCCACCCAATCCAGCGGATGCCGCCACATGTCCGCGAACGCCGCCTCGAGTTCGCGCTCGTTCAACCGTCCGCGATTCTCCGCCCGCACCGCCGCAAACGCCGCCGCATACAACGCCTTCCCCGGCTCGTCCGCCGCCGCCAAACAGTTGTCCAAATCGAATATGATCGCGCGAACCATCCCCCAACAGATTGCCGCTCAACGCCGATCGCAAGCGATCCGACGTTTCGCAAGTGCCTCTCGTCGCCAAAAATCAACTACACACGCTTTCTCGGATTGCGCCCCTTCTTTGCGATCCCAGTCTGCCAGCGCCATGTCCCTTCAACTCCTGCTCCGCCTCGTCGTTCTTCTCGGAATCACCGTCCCCGCTTTCGCCACCAAGACCGTCCTGCCCCCGGCGGTCGCCGCGCTTCCGCCCACGAAGGCAAAATCCGGCTACGTCCAGGGCCGCGTCACCGACAGCGCCGGCCAGCCGCTCGCCGGCGTGATGATCCACATCTACGGCACCACGTTCGCCGGCGCCAACACCCGCTTCGAACGCCCCACCGGCGCCGATGGCCGTTTCAGCCAGCGCGTGCCGGATGGCATCTACGGCGTTCGCGCCGAATACGTCCTCGAGGGCGAAACCAACTACACCTTCGCGCTCCATCCGATCGACGGCATCACCGCCCGCCAGCACGATTCCGAGGAAGGCATCGGCAAGGACTTCGTCTGGCTCATCTCCGGCCTTCGCCCCGGCGCCACGCCCGGCGAACCCGGCACGCACAACGAACCCAACAAATACTACGGCGGCTCGCTGCAGATTTCCGCGCATGAGGACGCCTCCACTCCGAAACCGCCGTTCGCCGACGGCTCCACGCTGATCGCCGAACTCACCCCGCGCGGCCCGCTGCTCGACGGCCGCCCCGCTCAACCGCTCACCTTCCGCCGCACGTTTGGTCCCTCGGCGCGCGGCACCAGCTATTGGTATCCGTCCGACATCCCGCTCGGCCGCTACACGCTTCGCTTGAACCTCGAAACTCCCGGCCAACCCGCCAAGCCGCTCACGCTCAAGCAAAGCCTCGATTTCAACGGCGACTTCCAACCCGCCGTCGCCGTCGACGTGCTCCCCTCGAGCTCCACCGGCACCCCGCTCCCGATTCAGATCACGGTCAAACCGTAAGCACCGCCGTCAAATCTTCGGCACGCGCATCGTGCTGATCATCGCACTCCCGCTCGCCGCATAAACGAGCGCGAGCGGGTGCAACACCAGCCCGCCGAGCTCCCACGCGCCGAGCCACACATCCGCCCCGAGTCGGCCGGCAAAATGTAGCACGGCGAGCAGCACTACGATCAATACACTCGAGGGAATCGGCGTCCCCTCGAAATATTTCACCTTCCCGCTTTCGTCCGCGAGCACGGCCGCCGTCGCATTGAACCGCGCCAACCGGGTGATCCCGCACGCCACGAAATACAAGAGCACCGCCACGTCGAACGCCCCGCGCAATCCCGCCGCGAACCCCAGCGCCGCCGGCGCCAGTCCGAACGAAATCACGTCCGCCAGCGAATCGAGCTCGGCGCCCAACATCGACGACTTTCGCCGCCACCGCGCCACGCGTCCGTCCGCGAAATCGAAAATCAACGCCACCGGCAGCAGCGCCATCGCCGTCACCAGCCAACGGTCGTCTCCAGAAACCAGATACTGCATCGACGCCAGCACCGCGCCGCTCCCGCAAAAGCCGTTCCCCAGCGTCAACACATCCGCCAGCACAAACGACCGGATCATCGAAAACCGCCGCCGCTGTTTCTCCGCTGTTTCGCCCGAGGGTTTCACATCGCCGCCTTGGTCAGTCCCTGTCCGCGTCCGTTCCACCGGGCCGGAGCTAAGCTTTCGCATCTCAAATCGTCTCCTTCGGGGTCCGTTCACATCCTCGAGACATCGCCACCCCAGATTCGCAGAGTCAGGCCGAATACACCGCCATGGCCTTTCGCGCGGCGCCCAACGCCATCGTGGTCGGCAGCACCACCGCCGGCGCCGACGGTAACATCTCCCGCATTCCGCCCCCCGGCGGCCTCAACACCATCATCACCGGCATCGGCGTCTTCTATCCCGACAAACGCCCGACACAGCGCATCGGTATCGTTCCCGACATCGAGGCGACGCCCACCCTCGCCGGCATTCGCGAAGGCCGCGACGATGTCATTGCGGAAGCACTACGACAGATTCTTGGCTTTTCCGCGCCCGTCGCCGAGATCCTCGCGCGCGTAAGCGAAGAAACCGCTCGACTCGTCGACAAGTAGCTCGCCTCTCGATTATTTGGCCACATGCGCACCCTTATTGCCTCGCTGGTGTCTTTGGCTGCACTGGTCTCGTTCGCCATGGCGGCAGCCCCTTCCTTCAAACTCTCGCACCTGACCTGCGAAGGTCTGGTCGATCCGATGCTCATCGACACGTCAAAGCCCCGTGTCTCCTGGCGCATCGGGTCGTCCGAACGCGGCGCCCGCCAAACCGCGTTCCAACTTCGGATCGCCGAACTCGCTCCCAACGGCTCCGCGCTTCCTGACGCTCTCGAAACCGCCCGCATCGACTCCGATCAATCCCAATGGGTCACCATCCCCGGTTTCTCCGCAAAACCCAAAACGCGTTACCAATGGCAGGTTCGCGTGTGGCTCACCTCCGCCTCAGCCCCCGAAACCGATCTCGGCTGGAGCGCTCCCGCCCAATTCGAAACCGGGCTCCTCCACACCGGCTGGCCTCGCGCCGCCGCTTGGATCAGCGATGGCGTTCCGACACCCCTCAACACCGCTCCCCCTGCCCGTTATCTTCGCGGCGAATTCGACGTCGCCGAAAAACCCGCGAAAGCCCGCCTCTACTTTTCCGCGTTCGGTCTCGTCGAACCTTGGCTCAATGGCCACAAGGTCGGCGACGACTTCTTCACGCCCGGCTGGCCTGACTACCGCGATCGCGCTTACTACGTGGCCTACGACGTCACCGACCGCATCCAGTCGGGCAAAAACGTCCTCGGCCTCATTCTCGCCGACGGCTGGTTCAGCAGCACGCTGATGACCGGCTCTCAATTCGGCACGCAGCCCCTCGCATCCGCGTTCCTCGAACTCACCGATGCCGCCGGCAAGGTCACCACCGTCGCCACCAACCCATCCTGGCAGGCCGCCGAAGGGCCGATTCGCGCGCAAGGCATCTACTTTGGCGAAAACTTCGACGCCCGTCTCGACGATCCCAATTGGAGCACCGTCCAAAACGCTCTATCTTGGCAATGGCGCCCCGTCCAAGTCCACGGCACCTCCACCGCCGCTCGCGCCATGACCGCGCACTCCGCGCCGCCCGTTCGCCGGATCGAGGAACTCGAGCCCATCTCGCGTCGCGAAACTTCGCCCGGCGTTTTTCTCTACGACCTCGGCCAGAACATGGTCGGCTGGGTGCGCCTGAAAATCCAGGCGCCCGCCGGCCGGGAAATTCGCGTGCGCTTCGTCGAAATGCTCGAGGCCGACGGCACGCCTCACCGGCTCAATCTCCGCAGCGCCCGCGCCGAAGCGTTCTACACCGCGCGCGGCGCCGACGCGCCCGAGGTCTGGGAACCCCGTTTCTCCTTCTTCGGCTTCCGCTACGTCGAGCTCCACGGCGTCGACCACCCGGCCGACGACGCCCTCACCGGCATCGTGCTCCATTCCGACCTGCCGCGCATCGGCACGTTCGAATGCTCGAATCCTCTCCTCAACCAACTTTTCTCCAACACGGTCTGGGGCCAGAAGGGCAACTTCCTCGAAGTCCCCACCGATTGCCCGCAACGCGACGAACGTCTCGGCTGGACCGGCGACGCGCAGGTGTTCGCCAACACCGCCCTCTACAATTTCGCCAGCCACGCCTTCTACCGTCAGTGGCTCATCTCGCTTCGCGACGGCTATCGCGACGATCCCGGCGGTTTCAGCGGTTTTCCCGATATCGCTCCCGACATCGGCCTTCGCTACGGCAGCGCCGGCTGGGGCGACGCCGGCGTGATCATTCCCTACATCACCTGGCTGCACACCGGCGACCGCCAAATCCTCGAGGAAAATTTCGACGCCATGCAGCGCTGGGTCGACGCCCAGGCTCGCGACTGGCCCGATGGCATTCGCCGCAGCGCCCGCAGCTACGGCGACTGGCTCGCTCCCGGCTATCGTCCCTCGGATGCGCCCACGCCCTATGTTTTGATCGCGACGGCCTACTTCGCCCGCACCGCCGATCTCACCGCACGCATGGCCGCCGAACTCGGCCGCACCGACGCCGCGCAACGCAACCGCGCTCTTTTCGAAAAAATCAAAGCCGCCTTCCGCCGCGAGTTCATCGCCGACGACGGCAAGATCGCGAGCGACGAACAAACCGCCTACCTTCTCGCCCTCGGCTTCGATCTCGTTCCCGACGAACTCCGCGCCGCCACCGCCGCCCACCTCGAACGCACCTTCGCCGACAAAAACCACCACCTCGCCACCGGCTTCCTCGGCACCCCGCTCATCGCTCCCGTTCTCACCGAGCTCGATCGCACCGACCTCGTTTATCGCGTCCTCCTGCAGGAAACCTATCCCGGCTGGCTCTTCAGCGTGAAGAACGGCGCCACCACGATCTGGGAACGCTGGGACAGTTGGACGCCCGAACACGGCTTCAACTCCGAGGGGATGAACTCTTTCAATCACTACGCCTACGGTTCCGTGATCGAATGGTTCTACGACACCATCGCCGGCCTCAAACCCGACGCCGCATCCCCCGGCTGGAAACACTTCCACATTGCCCCGCAACCCGGCGGCGATCTCACGCACGCCAGAGCCACCCTCGAAACCCCTCACGGCCTCGTCGCCTCCGCGTGGAAAATCGCCGACCATCATTTCGAGCTCACCGCCACGATTCCGCCCAACACCACCGCCGAAATCGTGCTCCCCTCCGCCGACCTCTCCTCCGCCGCCGAATCCGGCCAACCGCTCTCCTCCCTCGGCGCCCAGGACCTCCGCGTCGCCGAAAACCGGATACACCTCACCCTCCCCGCCGGCACCTACCACTTCCGCCTGCCCCAATAGCAGAAAGCCGGCTCTTCTCATGCCGTAAAACAATCCCCCTCCTTCACTCACACCGCAGCGCCACCATCGGATCCACCCTCGCCGCCCGCCGCGCCGGCAACCAGCACGCCAGCATCGCCACGCCCGCCAGCACGATCGCCACCACCCCGATCGTCGCCGGATCATGCGGTTCCACTTCAAACAGGAACGCTCTCAATACCCGCCCCGCTCCCAGGGATCCGGCAACTCCCCCCGCCACCCCGATCGCGACCCACACGCCGACTTGTCTCACCATCAGTCTGACCACGCTCGCCCGTTGCGCGCCCAATGCCATCCGCACGCCAATCTCGTGCGTCCGCCGATTCACCGTGTAACCCACCACACCATAGATCCCGATGATCGCGAGTAGCAGAGCCAGTCCCGCGAAAATCACGCAAACGATCGTGCTGAAGCGAAATCGCGCGATCGAGTAATCGACTCCATCGCTCAACCGGAACATCCGCGTCAGCGGCATGTTCGGATCGATCGTTCGAATGATCGAGCGAAGCGCGGCCGCGAGATCGGTCGCCTCCCCGGACGCACGCACGACCAGCATCAAATTCCGCGCCGTCGGATTCTGCGCGAAGGGTTCGTAAACATATCCGCGCATCGGAGCGACGGTGCTCGACGCCGGCCCCCACTGTTTCACGTCGCTGACGACGCCCACCACTTCCCGCCACGCGTCCGGCCCATTCGTCAAACTCACGCGCTGACCGATCGGGTCCTCTCCCGGAAAACATTTCTCCGCCAGCCCCGCGCTCAAAATCACCACGCGCGGCGCTTCAGCCGTGTCACGTTCCGAAAAATTTCGCCCCCGCCGCAGCGAAATCCCTAGTGCGCTAAAATACTCCGGCGTGATCGCCGCATAAATCGCTCCCTGCGGACGCCCGTTCGGATCACCCGCATCCCGCTCCACTTTCACGCCAGTTCCCAGACTCCCGAAAATCGGCATGCCGCTCGTGAACGCCGCGGTCACCACATTCGGCAGCGTCGCGAGCCGCTCGCTCACCGCCGTAGCGAACGCCTTCCGTTGTTCCGCCTCGCCATATGCCTTTCCCGAAAGTTCGAGCCGATTCGCAAAGATCCCTTCCGCCTCAAATCCCAACTCCACCCGCTGCAGCCGCACGAAGCTGTGAAGCAAAAGTCCGGCGCCCGTGAGAAGCATCAACGCCAGGGCAACTTCCGCCACGACAAACGCCCCGCGAACCCGCCAGCGTTGCCGCCCTTCCGCAGTTCCATGCGCGCGTCGCAACCCTTCGATCGGATCCGCCCCCGACGCTTGCGTCGCCGGCACCACCCCAAAGAGAAGCCCCGTCAGCACGCTGATCGCCGCCGCAAACCCGAGTGCGTAGCCATCGATCGAAATCTCTCCCGCCCGCGGCAGGTTGCCCGTCAGCGGTTTCATCAGCGCCAGGCTCCCGTAAGCGATCGCCGTTCCAAGCGCTCCGCCCAGCAGCGCCAGCAGCACGCTCTCGCACAACAACTGCCGCATGATCCGTCCGCGACTCGCCCCGAGCGCGATGCGCATCGCAAATTCCTTCCGTCGCGCCCCCGCGCGCACGAGCAGCAGATTCGCGATATTCACGCACGCGATCAGCAGCAGGAATCCCACCGCGCCCAACAGGATCACCAGCAGCGTATCCGCGCCGAACATACCATAATTGCTGCGACGCACCACGTCCTCCCGCAGCGGCACCAATTCGACTTTCAACCCTTTCTGATTCGCCGGCGCCGCCGCCTCCATCGCACGACCGATCGTTTCCGCTTCCGCCACAGCCTGCTCGAAACTCACCCCATCACGCAACCGCGCGATCACGTTCGCCGCATCTTGATAACTGCGATTCTCCCGCTCCGCCGCCGTGTCCGCGACCGGGATGAAAACGCCCGCGATCGTGTCGAGCTGTTCGTTCGCCGGCAGCACGCCGACAATCGTGAAGACGTCATCGTTCAGCCGCAGCGTTCGACCAATCACCGTCTCATCGCGCCCAAACTTATTTCTCCACAACCGCTGGCTCAGCACGATCACTTTGTCGTTTCCCGCGACTCCTTCATCAGCCTGAAACGTGCGTCCGAGACTCGGCTGAATTCCCAACGCCGCGAAGTAGTTCCACGTCACTTTCAGCAAATTGACTCTTTCCGGATCTCCCTCCCCGATGAGATTCGCCACCCCCGATCTCGCCGCCGCCACGCTCGCGAAACTCGACGCCTCCTCCGCCCAGCGATAATACGACGCCCACGCGATCTCCCCCGGCACATAGTCCGGCGGATACGCCTCGCGGATAACCACCAGCCGATCGGACTCCGCAAAATCCAGCGGCTGAATCAGCACGCTATTCACGATGCTGAAGATCGCCGTCGTCGCACCGATTCCGATCCCCAGCGTGAGCATCGCCACGCCCATGAATCCCGGCACCCGCCGAAATTGACGTCCCGCATAGCGCAGATCCTGCAACGCCTGTTCCAGCCACGCCCACCCGCGCTGCTCCCGACAAATTTCCTTCACCTGCTCCGCGCCGCCAAACTGCCTTCGCGCCGCAAACCGCGCTTCCTCCTCACTCATCCCCGCCGCCCGATTCCGATCCTCCAACATCTCGAGATGCATCCGCATCTCCTCGCCCATCTCCGCTTCGAGTTTCTCCCGCTGGAGCAGCCCGCGAACTTTGTGGCGTAGATTCATAGCGCAATTCGTCAAAGCTGAGGGCGTGACATGGAACGGAGCGCAGGCTCGGAAATTTCAAGATGCCCGATGGCCGATGTCCGTTTTCAAGATTCCGATCCTCGCTACTACTCCGCCCGCAGCGTCACCATCGGATCCACCTTCGCCGCCCGCCGCGCCGGAATCGCCCCCGCGCCCAGACTCACCGCCGCCAGGATGAGTGTCACCGCGACAAACGTCAGCGGATCACTCGGCTCCGTTTCAAACAACCACGCGCGCAACAGCCTCATCGCCACGAATGCACCCGCCAATCCGATCAAAGCACCCACTCCCGTCAGCATCGCGCCACGACTGAGCACGAGCCGCAGGATCTCCGCGCGCGTCGCTCCGAGCGCCAGCCGAATACCAAACTCCCGCGTGCGACACGCCACCGCATACGCCATCACCCCCGCGAGCCCCAACGCCGCCAGCAGCAGCGCCGTGCCCGCAAACACGCTCAACAACACGAGCATCAACCGCCGTGCCGCCGTCGAGTTCACCACCACAAAATCCAGCCTGCGCACCGGTCCGATGGGCAGTTGCGGATCCACTCCCGCGATGATCGCGCGCACTCTCTCCCGCAACGCCTCCGGCGACATCGCTGCACGCATCAGCACTTGCATGGCCTGCCAATGTTGGAGCTCGGGCAGATAGATCTGACGTGGTGCCTCGCGATCGAGTCCAAGATGCCGGACATCGTTGACGACGCCGACAACTTCACGCGTGCGTCCCCACACCTGCACTCGCCGCCTCACCGGATTCTCTCCGCCGAAGAGCTCTCTCACCAACGCCTGATTGACGACGACCACCGGCGGCGCGTCCGCGGCGAAGTCGCGGTCCGCGAAACCTCGGCCACTTAGCACCGTTATTCCGAGCGCCGAAAAATATTCACCCGCCACCGCCACGAACTCGGTGAAATAGCCTTGTTCCGGCTGGTCGGTCCGTCCCTCCACCTTCACTCCGGTGTCGCTCCGGCCCAGCATCGGTAGCGACGCGCTGAATCCCATCGCGGCCACGCCCGGCTCCGCCTCGGCACGGGCCATCAGCTTGCGGAAGAGCGCCACGCGTTCCTCCGCGCCCGGAAAACGGTTCGCGTCGAATGACACACTCGCCGTCAACACGTCCGTCGTCGCGAAGCCCGGCGACACCGCCAACAGCTTCGCCACGCTCTTCATCACCAACCCCGCCGCGATCGTCAGCATCAACGCCAGCGCCATCTGTCCGACCATCAACGCGCTCCTCAACCGGTCGTTTCCCGCGGTCATCGTGCGCCCGCCGCCGCCCAACGCCGCCGCTTCGTTCCCCCGCGACAACTGCCACGCCGGAGCCGCGCCAAACACCAGTCCCGTCAGCGAAGCCACGACGATCGTAAATCCCAGCACACGCCCGTCGATCGCGACTTCCTGGGCCCTCGGCAAAAAACGCTCGTTCAAATCCCCCAACACGCCGACCGCCCCCCACCCGACCAGCAACCCCGCCACTCCGCCCGCCAGCGCCAGCACCACGCTCTCGGTCAACAGCAGCCGCACGATCCTCCTCCGCGATCCGCCGATCGCCATCCGCACCGCGATTTCCTGCCGCCGCGCCGCCGCCTTCGCCAGCAGCAGGTTCGCGAGATTCGCACACGCGATCAGCAGCACCAGCACCACCGCGCCCGACAACAACACCAGCGCAGGCCGAACCTCTCCTGTCATCGATTCCCGCAATGGCCGCATCATCACGCCCCAGTCTTTCTTCCAGGACGGATTGAGATGACGATTCCGCTCAGCCACCGCCTGCAGTTCCGCCAATGCCTGCTCGAGCGACACCCCGGACTTCAGCCGCGCCAGCACCCGCAGCCGGTGATCCCCCCGCCGCTCATGCCACTCTTCGCTCCCCCACACAAAGGGCACGATGAAATCGTATCCGGTCGCGAGAGTCGGATTCGTCGGCATCACCCCGATCACCGTGCGCAGCTCGCCTCCGATCCGCACCACCCGACCGATCACCGCCGTATCACTCCCGAAACTACGCCGCCACACGGCTTCCGAGATCAACACCGCCTTCGCCGCGCCGACCTCGCCTTCCTCCTGCAAAAAATCGCGTCCCAACCGCGGCCCCAGCCCGAGCACTTTGAGGAAATCTGTCGACACCTGCATGCCTTCCAGCCGCACCGGCTCCGCCACATCGCCCAGATTCGCCCGCGCGCCCAGCTCCGCCGCGATGTGTTCGAGCAGCGTCGTCTGTTCGCGCCAGTCCTTGAAGATCGCACCGGAAACCGAGTTTCGACTCCCCCCATTTCCCGACGAATCTTCCCAAAGCTCCACCAGCCGCCCAGGTTCCTGCAACGCCAGCGGTCGCAGCAACACGCCGTCGATCACGCTGAACATCGCCGTGCACATCCCGATCCCCAGCGCAAGTGTCAGCACCGCCACGACCGTGTAACCCGGAGTCTTGCGCAGCGACCGTAGCGCAAACCCCACATCCCGCACCATGTCTTCGACCCAGCCCCACCGGCGCATGTCGCGGCACTGCTCCTTGATCTGCTCGACCCCGCCAAACTCCCGCCGCGCCGCAAACCGCGCCTCCTCCTCGCTCATCCCCGTCCCACGATTCCGCTCCACCAGCATCTCGAGATGCATCCGCATCTCCTCGTCCATCTCCGCTTCGAGTTTCCGCCGGCGAAACAGTGCGCGGATTCTTTGTAGGAGCTTCATCGGGGAAATCGTTCTCGTTCTCTTGATCGTTCTCGTTCTCCCACTTTTCCCGTCCGCCGCGGCCGCGAGAACGATTACGAGAACGATTCAGTCTCACGCATTCCCCAGCACCAGATTGATCGCCGTCGAAAGCCGCGCCCAGCTCTGCTCCTCGGCCTGCAACTGCTTTCGCCCTGACGCCGTCAGCGAATAAAACTTTGCCTTCCGGTTGTTCTCCGAAACACCCCACTCCGATTTGATCCAGCCTTGGTCTTCCAGCCGATACAGCGCCGGATAAAGCGAGCCCTGCTCCACCGTCAGCATCTCCTTCGACATCTGCTGAATTCTCAACGCTACCCCAAACCCGTGCATCGGCTCATGCTGCAGCGCTTTCAAAATCAACAGATCCAACGTCCCCTGCAGCAAATCCGCCTTCGCTTTCGTCATGATGCTCTCTCCTAGATTTTCTAGGAGAGAAACCTGCCTCCCCTAGGATGTCAAGGAGTCACCCCAATCCCCCTTTCACCGCCCGTCCCTCCGCCCTCTGTTTTCTCCTGTAAACCCGACCTGCTCCGCAGCCCAACCCACTCCTCGCTGGAAATTGGTGTGCATTCGTGTCCATTCGTGGTTCACATCCCTTTTCTCCATCCATGTTCGAATCGCTCACCGAAAAACTCGGCAACGCCCTCCGCAACCTTCGCGGGGTCGGCACCCTTTCCGAAGAAAACATGGCGGAAGCGCTCAAGGAAGTGCGCACCGCCCTCCTTTCCGCCGACGTCCACTTCAAGGTCGCGCGCGAATTCGTCGAGCGCGTCCAGCAACAGGCCGTCGGTCAACAGGTCACGAAGGGCGTCGCCCCCGGCCAGCAGGTCGTCAAAATCATCCACGACGAGCTCGTCCGCCTCCTCGGCGAAGGCACCACCGCCCTCTCCACCGCCCGCCCGCTCAAGATCCTGATGGTCGGCCTTCACGGCTCCGGCAAAACCACCTCGACCGCCAAGCTCGGCAAGCTCCTCAAAAAGCGCGGCTATCGCCCGTTCGTCGCCGCCTGCGACATCTACCGCCCCGCCGCCATCGATCAGCTCGAGATCCTCGCGAAACAGGAGGAACTCGGCTTCTACGCCGATCGAAACTCGAAAGATGTCCCGCGCATCGGCGAAGCCGCCCTCGCCGCCGCGCAAACCGCGACCGCCGACTGCATCATCTTCGACACCGCCGGCCGCCTCCAAATCGACACCGATCTTATCGAGGAGGTCAAAAAACTCCGCGCCCGCGTGCAGCCCGACGAGGTCCTGCTCGTCGCCGACGGCGCCCTCGGTCAGGAAGCCGTCAACGTCGCGAAAGCCTTCCACGACGCCCTCCAGCTCACCGGTCTCGTCCTCACGAAAATGGACGGCGACGCCCGTGGCGGTGCCGCGCTCTCCATCAAGTCGATCACCGGCGTCCCGATCAAATTCGTCGGCACCGGCGAAAAAACCGCCGACTTCGAAACCTTCCATCCCGACCGCCTCGCCTCCCGCATCCTCGGCATGGGCGACGTCGTTTCGCTCGTCGAGAAAGCCCAGGAGACGATCGACCAGAAAGAGGCCGAAAAAATGGCGGAGAAACTCCGCAAGGCCGACTTCAACCTCGAGGACTTCCTCGCCCAGATGCAGCAGGTCAAAAAGATGGGCACGATGCAGTCCATCATGGGCATGATCCCCGGCATGAGCGGCATGCAGCTTCCCGACGGTGCCGACAAGCAAATGGCCCGCACCGAAGCCATCATCAAATCGATGACGCCCCAGGAGCGCCGCAAACCCGAGATCCTCAACGGCAGCCGCCGCAAACGCATCGCCGACGGCTCCGGCACCAAGATCGTCGAAGTGAACCAACTCCTGAAGCAGTTCGGCGAAATGCAGAAGATGATGAAGATGTTCAAAGGCGGCGGCGGCAAAAAGATGATGCGCCAGCTCGAAGCCATGCGCGGCAAAGGCGGTTTCCCGGGCATGTGATCCCATGCGCCACCTCCGCTTCATCGCACCCGTCGTCCTCTGCGTCTGCGCCGCGCTGACGGCGTCCGCGGCGATCAATCCGGAGGAATACAAGAAGGTCGCCTCCGACGCGCTTCTTCTCCGCGAAATTGCGCGCGTGGTCGCCACCGATCGCGAGCAGAAACCCACCACGCGCCGCGTCACGATCGTCGCCGAAGTCCTCGAGGTCCGCACACCCGCGAAAGCTCGCGCCCGCGTCGGCGACACCATCGTGATCGACTACACCGTCGATCTCGTCGCGTATCGAAAATCCTTGGACGCCTTTCGCGCCCGGCCGCCGATGCCCGGCCCGCAATTCCTCCACGAACCCGAACCGCCCGAACTCGGCGTCACGAAGGAGTTCGTCGCCTACCTCGCTCCCGCCGGCTCACGCCTCGCCAACGTCAACCGCTACGCGGGCGCCAAAGTCGATTTCACTGCCGCGCATTTCTCCGGCCCCGTCTTCGTGCCGGTCGCCGCGCAGTATTCGTTCGAGTTGCCGTAGCGCTTGCTCGTGTCGCACGGCCGCGACGTGCGTCCTATTTCGTTCCCGATCGTGCGAGCTCTACCTTCGCCATCGTATACTCTATAGTCACCCTGCTTCCCGTCCCGACAGCCTCCGTGAGCATGGCCCGCCCCCCGATTCGGTCTCCTTGGAGCAATCGAGCGGCGCCGAGATAGAAATAGGCTTCGCACAAACGGCTGTTGCGCTCCTTCACGGTCTTGCCGGCATTCGCTTCGTCGAGCAGCTCTTCGTCACCGAGCTCTCGCAGCAGCATCCGACAGATCGAATTTCCCCATGGATCTTCGATCCGCGGCAGTAACCCCTCGAGCGGACTGGCACCGGCGCGCTTCGCTGCCTTCCACGACAAATGCAGCACCGCACCCAACCACGGCAAAATCGCCCCGTTCGGACCGATGCCCTGCTGCAACGTCTCGATGGCTTTTTCATGCCGGCCCGCCGCGTAGTGACAAAAACCCATCATATCGAGCACGCGACTCCGCGCGTCATCGTCCTTGCGCGCCACGTCTTCGTAGGCCTCCAGAGCCTGTTCGAATTGCTGGCTGCGAAAAAGCAGGTCCGCGAACTTCTCCGCGAAGAAGGATTCGTCCGGATTTTGCTTCATCGCCAATTCCAAATCCGCCCGCGCCTCCTCGATCCGGCCGAGATACAAATAGCAGTCGCTGCGTAGCGCGCGCGTCTCGGTATCAAATTCGTCCCACTCCAACGCCTGCTGAAAATCTTTCAGCGCCGCCTCGTTGTCGCCATTCGCCATCAACGCCCGTCCACGCAACGAAAGCGCGCGTGGCCAGTCTTCCAGTCGCAGACTGATCCCCGCGTCCGCGATCGCACCGGCGACATCTCCCCTTGCCAGCCTCACCTGCCCCCTCATTTCGAAGCCCTTCGTCATCTGGGGTTCGAAGCTCAGATAGACGTCGAAGTCGGATCCCGCTTCCGCGAACCTCTCGAGCTGATGGCGCAGAACGCCGCGTTTGTAGTAAGCGTCTGCGACCTCCGGCTGACGTCGGATGTATTCCGTAAATTCCGTTTCCGCTTCCGCGAAGTTGCCCTTCCCCTCCGCCTCGAGCGCGGCATCGAACAATTCATCATCCGTGAGAACGCGAGCATCGGCCGCCGATGCATCCGCCGACCAGAAGAGAGAACAACACGCACAGCGCCGCGCGAAGGAGAGTAGTCATTGTGAAATAAGCGTGGCGGCTTGCGGGCGTCACAATTTCCGCGCGAGGTCCGCCTTGGCCAACGTGTATTCGGTGTAGCTGAAGCTGTTCGTCTCGATCGCCTGCGACAGCATCGCCCTTCCCGCTATCCGGTCGCCCGCGAGCAGCCGCGATGCTCCGATATAGTAATACGCTTCGCAAAGTCGTCCGCGTTGCTTCCTGGGATCCTTCTCCGCGTGGGCTTCCTCGACGAGTTCGTCCTCGCCGATTTGCTTTAACAGCATCTGACACACCGCCTTTCCCCACGGATCTTCGATCCGCTCGACCACGCCGGCCAACGGACTTTCTCCCGGTCGCTTCGCGCGGAGCCACGCGAGGTGCAGCACCGCCGCGGCCCAAGGCGACTCCTCCGGGACCGAGTCCAGCACCTGCTGAAGGGCCTCGATCGCACGGTCATTGTCCCCCGCGGCGAAATGACAATAGCCGAGCTGGCGCGTGACCACGGCTTCGGACTGATCGATCTTACGCAGCCGTTCCAACGCCTCGATTGTGCCGGCAAAGTCCAGCAACCTGAAGCGCACGTCGGACAGCGCGTAGATGACACTCCACTCTTCAGGATATCGCTCCGCGAGTTTTTCGAAATCGGCGCGCGCCTCCTCCGATCGACCCAGATTCAGGTAGGATCTTCCGCGCGCCAGTCGGGAGTCGTCGTCGCCTTCGTTCGTCGCCACCGCGATCTCCAGATCCGTCAACGCCGCCTCGTATTCGCCCTTCGCGGCCAGCACCCGCCCCCGCACCGCACGAAATCCGGGTCGTTCCTCGATGCGGAGTCCGACCGTCGCGTCGACGAGAGCTCCTTCGACTTTGCCCTGATACATCCGCACCACGCTTCGAAATTCAAACGCCTTCGCCGCCTCGGCTCCATGCTCAGATAAACGTCCAGGTCCGACTCGGCCTCGGCCAGCTTTTCCAATGCGTAGCGCGTAAGACTCCGATTGAAATAGCCTTCCGCGAATTCGGGACGTCGCTCGATCAACTCGCTTAGCCGCGCCTCGGCTTTCGGTAGTCGCCGAGCGAATACGCCGCGACCGCTTCCTCAATCAGCTCCTGCTCGGTGAGCGTTTGGTCGTTTGCGGCGAGAGCGACACCGCCAAGCACAACGAGACCGGAGACCAACACCCATCGCGGAAAAAGAGGAAGCATGTGGAGGCGCGGAGTCTCACGACCCTCCGCCGGCCCGCAAGCTCAACACCGCGAGCCTCCCGCCACTCGATCACAACAGCGGCTTCAATCCCGCCTCGATCTCCTTGCGCCGTCCTTCGAGAAACGGCGGCAACGCGAGCTTCTCGCCAAGCGACTCCAACGGCTCGTCCACCGCGAAGCCCGGCTCGTCCGTCGCCAGCTCGAACAGAATTCCGTTCGGCTCCCGGAAATAGAGGCTCTTGAAATAATACCGGTCCACCGGTCCGCTCGACGGCACGCCGAGCCCTTCGAGCCGCAGCGTCCATGCCTCGTAGTCCGCCGTCGTTGTGCGAAACGCCACATGATGCACGCCGCCCGCCCCCTGTCGCGCGATCGGCAGACCCGGCTGCACGATCACGTGCAACTCCGCCGCGGCGCCGCCCGGCCCCATTTCGAAGACATGCACCGTGTCTCCATCAATCGGATACTCGCGCGCCTTCCGCATGTTCAGCACCGTCGTCAACAACCGCTCGGTCGGCTCCAGTCGCGGCACACTGATCGTGATCGGCCCCAGGCCCAGAATCTGATGCTCCGCCGGCACCGGGCTCCTCGCCCAGGGCCGCGCCGGCTCGCGCGGATCCGCGTCCACGACCATCGCCAACCGCTGCCCTTCGAAATCCTCGAAATCCAACGTCAACCGCCCGTCGCGCACCGCGATCGTCCCCTGCGTGACCGCCTCGGCCGCGAACCGCGCCGCCCACCACCGCAAGCTGTCCTCGGTCGCCACGCGCAATCCCGTCCGCACGATGCTGTGCGTGCCGCGCTTCTCCCGCGCCGCCGGCCAGTCGAAGAACGTCAGGTCCGTTCCCGGCCGCGCCTCGCCGTCCGTATAAAACAAATGATACGCCGACACGTCGTCCTGATTCACCGTCTTCTTCGCCAGCCGCTGGCCGAGCATCTGCGTGTAGAACGCATGATTGCGCGACGCCTGCGCCGTGACCGCCGTAAGGTGATGAATTCCGTTGAGCTGCATGATCTGCACGTTGCACGAGGAAACGTTTTCGTCCAGCGACCGCCTCCTGCAGGTTTGCCTCCCGTCGGCGCGCGCCGCATCCTTCGCGCGCCCGGACCGTCCGGACGTGAAACTCCCCTCCCATGAAGCTTGGTCATCTCGCGCTCGCGTTGCTCGTTCTCGGAACCGCCGTCCTCCACGCCGCCCAGCCCGCCAATCCCAACACCAATGCCCGCGCTCGCGCGATCCTCGACTACCTCGCCGGCCTCGAGGCCCGCACCGAGAACCGCGTGATCTCCGGCCAGTTCACCGACTTCGGTGACAACGGCACCCTCGCGATCATCGAGCGCATTCACGATCGCGCCGGCCACTGGCCCGCCATGGTCGGCTTCGACTACGTCGACTTTCGTTCCGGCGGTCTCGCCACGCGCGTCTCCAACCAGAGCGCGATCGCCTGGTGGAAAACCGGCGGCCTCGTCACCGTGGGCGTGCATCTCTACAATCCCGCCAACCCCAAGGGCGGCGGCTTGCGCGACAAGGGCGTCGACCTCAAGACACTGCTCGACCCGGCCTCCGAGACCCACGCGCGCTGGATGCGCGAACTCGACCAGCTCGCCGACGGACTGCTCGAACTGAAGCAAGCCGGCGTCGTCGTTCTCTGGCGCCCGTTTCACGAAATGAACGGCGGCTGGTTCTGGTGGGGCGCCAAACCGCCCGCCGAGTTCGTCGCGGTGTGGCGCCACATGTTCGACTACTTCACCCACACCAAGCAGCTCGACAACCTGCTCTGGGTTTACGGCCCGAATCATCGCCACGACACAGCCGACTACTACCCCGGCGACGCTTACGTCGATCTCGTCGGCTTCGACGCCTACACCGACCACGTCGATCCCAAGCATATCAAAGGCTACGATGCCCTCGCCTCTCTGCCGAAACCGTTCGGCTTTGGCGAATTCGGCCCGCACGGCGCCGAAAACCCGCCGGGCGACTACGACTACCGCCGCTTCATCGCCGGCGTGGAGAAATACTTTCCCCGCACCACGTTCTTCATGAGCTGGAACGCCAAGTGGAGCCTCGCCGAAAATCACCACGTGCGCGAACTGCTCGAACACCCGTGGGTCATCACGCGCGACGAACTACCCGCCGGACTCGCCGGCGACGCCCCCTGACCGCCGCGACGACGCGGAGAAACTTTCCCCTCACCGCCCCGTCCTGCTCCGCACCCCGCGCCCCCATGCAGATAAAATTCTGTTTCCTCGCCTTCGCCTCCCTCGCCGCGGTCGCCTGCCTGTGTGCGGCCGACGACGCGAAGGCCCCAGCCCTCCTCCGCTCCACCATTTTTCCGTGGGACGAAATGGTCGTGAAACCCACCGGCGTCGGCGCGCGCCGCGACATCAACGACGGCCCCACCGCCACCCTCGACCGCTTCGAGTGCCATATCAGCACGCTCCAGCCCGGTCTTCCTTCGCACCCGCCGCATCAACACGGGCAGGAGGAACTGATCATCATCAAGGAGGGCACGCTCGACGTTCACATCAACGGCAGGGAACACCGGCTCGGTCCCGGCGGCGTGTTCTGGTTCGCCTCCAACGACTGGCACGCCGTTCGCAACGTCGGCGACGGTCCGTCCACGTATCTGGTTTTCAACTTCGCCACCGACGCCACGCGTGGCGTTCCGAAAACCCCCGCGGCCGAATCCGCCTCCCCCGACAAGCTCCGCTCGGGCGTGTGGGCGTGGGAGGAAAGGAAAATCCAGAAAACCGAAAAAGGTGAGCGCCGTGAATTCTTCAAGTCGCCCACCGTCACCTGCGAAAGCTTCAGCATCCACGCGACGTCCTTGAACTCCGGCGAAATCTCCCACGCGCCGCACCGCCATCCCGACGAAGAAATCGTCATCGTGAAGGAGGGCACCGTCGAAGCCACCGTCAACGGCCGGAGCAAAAAGGTCGGCCCGGGCTCCATCCTCTTCTTCGCCTCCAACGACGAGCACGGCCTCCGCAACGCCGGCGACGGCGTCGCGACCTACTACGTCCTGCGCGTCGTCACCGACAAAACGCCCGCCGCTCTCGCCGCGAAATAACTCGCGCGCTCGCCGCCGCCTCCACAAGGGACGAAACCTCTTCCCCTCGCTCCCAAGCGCGCCGTCCTTCCTCATCCTTCATGCACATCCGATTCGTCCTTCCCGCCTCGTTCATCGCGCTCCTGACCGCCGTCAGCGCCTTCGCCGCTGAAGTCGGCGTCGGCGCGAAGCCCGAGCCGGGCGCAGAAATTCTCTTCGACGGCACGCGCGAAACCCTCGATGCGAAATGGACCTACTGGGAAGGGCCGCGCTTCTCCTCGTCGCTTCCGATCAAATGGCAGATCGTCGAGGACCCGGTCGACGGCGGCACGGTGGTGCAAACCTCCGATCCCGCCGCCGCCAACGGCAAATACGGCGCCGCCGACATCGTCACGAAGAAGGCCTATCGCGACTTCCGTCTGCACGTCGAATTCCTCGTCAACAATCCCAAGGGCAACAGCGGCGTGTATCTGCAAAACCGCTACGAGATCCAGATCTGCGACTCCGACGCGACCACGCACGGCATGGGCGCGGTCATCAACGAAACGCCGTCTCCCTACTACCTCTATCGCGGCCTCAAGACCTGGAACTCCTACGACATCGTCTTCCGCGCCGCCCGCTTCAAGGACGGTCAGCGCGTCGAACCCGCCCAGGTCACGCTCTATTTCAACGGCGTGAAGGTTCACCAAAACCAGCCCATCCAGCAGGTCTGGGGCGGCCCGAATTCCGGCCTCGACGGCGGCAACGACCGCGGTCGCGGCATCACCGACGTTCCCGGTCCGCTCAAGCTTCAGGCCGAAGGCCACGACGTTCGCTACCGCAACATCTGGATCAAGGAACTCGACCTCTCCAACCGCGGCACCGACTTCTGAGAAGTCCTCCGGTGGCGGAACGCATGACCGTTTCGCCCGCCCGCCCCGTTTTTCACCGTCCCGCCGCCCGCAATCGCGCCCGCTCCATCCGTTCGATCTCCGCGGGCATTTCGTGCAGCCCGAGCTCGCGCGCCATTTCGCCGATCGTGATCTTGGGATCGTTCGACCAGAACACGCCCGTGTCCTCGCGCGACGAATACGTTCCGCCCACTTTGTCCCCATAGCGTTCCGTCAGCGCCCGCCCTTCGTGCAGCGTCGGGCTCCAGTGCAGGATCGCGTAAGCAAGATCGATCTCGTGCACGAGCATCCCCGGCTCGGTGATCTGCGCGATTGTTCGCCCGACCGGATCGAACAACGACGCATTGTTCCGCATCGTGCTTGTGGCGACGTGGTAGTGATGGCGCAACGCTTCCGCCGCCGGCCGCAGCGTCTGCGGCGACGCCGTCGGCAACGCCACGATCTCCGCGCCCGCTTTCGCCACCTCCGCCCACGCTTCGGGATACGACATGTCCCAGCAGATCAAGATTCCCAATTTCCCGAAGTCACATTCGAAAACAGGATACGCGTCGCCGGGCGTCACGCCCGCCTCGAATCGGCCGTCCGGGTCCTCCACCGGATGCACCTTGCGAAAGACCCCCGCGACTTCGCCCGCCCGGTCGAACAACACCGCCGCGTTGCTGCAGCGTCCGTCCTCTTCGCGCAGCGTGACCGGCACCACGGTCCACGCGCCCTGCTCCCGCACGAAACCTCTCAACCGCGTCACCACCGACTCTTCCAATCCCACCGCCTGAGCCTCCGCCGATTCTCCTTCCCGTTGCAGCGCGAACTCCGGAAACACCACCAGATCCAAACGCTTTCCCTGCTCCGCCGCCTTGCGCGCCGCTTCGACGAACCCGCGGCGGAACGTCTCCAGCCGCTGCTCCAAAGTGCCGGTAAACCTCAATTGCGCCGACGCCACCACGACCTTCCGCGGCGGCTGATTCGCCCGACTCTCCCACGCCGCCTTCCCCGTCGCCAATCCCGCCGCGCACATGGCCGCCGCCGCCATTCCGATTCGAATCGCTTTAAGCATGTTCGGATCGCTAGCACCGGCCCCGCTTCGAATCCAGCCCCCATCTTGGAGAACCGAGCCGTTCGCCCCGCGCTCGAGATTGCAGCCGCGTCCCGCTCCCTCCATCACCGCCCCGTGCCTCGCGAAACCTGTTACCGCTGCTTCTGGCCCAAGCCGCTCTGCTGGTGCCCTTCGATCCAGCCGATCGCGACGCGCACGCGTTTCGTGTTTCTCATGCACCCCAAGGAGTTCAAGCAGGCGAAAGCCGGCACCGGACGCCTCACGCACCTTTGCCTCGCCAACAGCGAAATTCGCATGGGCGTTTCCTTCGACACCGACGCGCGCGTTCAACAGCTCCTCGCCGATCCCGGGAACCTTCCCGTCCTCGTTTATCCCGGACCGTCCGCACTCAACCTCTCCAACGGTGAACTTTCTCCCGCCGCGCTTCACGACCGCCGCCTCGTCGTATTCCTGCTCGACGCCACTTGGGCGTGCGCGCGAAAGATGCTGAAACTTTCGCCCACGCTCCAGCGCCTGCCGCGGATCATGTTCACCGCCTCCTCGCCGAGCCGTTTTGTCATCAAACAACAGCCCGAGCCCGGCTGCCTTTCCACCCTCGAGGCCACGCACGAACTCCTGCTCTCGCTCGAACGCAGCGGGCTCGATCGCTACGAACGCCCCGACCAGCTCCTTTCGCTGTTCACCCGCATGCAGGACTTCCAGATCGCCTGCGCGCGCGATCCCAACCGCGGCGGATACCGCCGCCAGCCTTACTCCGATCCCGGCGAACGCACGCCGACCCGCACCGGCCGCACCCGCTTCATCCCGACCGTCTGACGCGGCTTCTTCAACGCACCCGCGCCAGCAACAAGCTCGCCGCGAATCCGAGAAACACGACGCCGAGCACGCGATCGATCCAATGCCCGTGCGTCCAAAACGCCCGCCGCAACCGCTCCCGCGCAAACACCACCGACACCGCGCAAAACCACGCCGCCGTCGCTCCCACCATCCAAAGCCCATACAACGCTTGAACGCCTTTCGGCGTCGCCGCGCCGATCACCGTCGCGAAGAGCGCGACGAAAAACAGCGTCGCCTTCGGATTGAGCGCGTTGGTCAAAAAACCCGTCACGAACGCCCCGCGCGCACTCGCTTCCGCACCGTGCTCTTCGATCGTCATTGTCTCCGGTCCGCGCGGTCGCGACCGCAGCGACTGCACGCCGAGCCACGCCAGGTATCCGGCTCCCAGATACTTCAGGATCGTGAACCATTTCTCCGAACCCGCGATCACGAGACCGATCCCGAGGAGAGAATACCCCACGTGGAGCAGAATCCCGCTCCCGATGCCCAAACTCGTCCAGATCGCCGCGCGCCGTCCGTGACGCAGGCTCTCCCGCAACACGATCGAAAAATCGGGCCCCGGGCTCGCGACCGCCAGCGCGTGCGCGAGCGCCACCTTCGCAAACTCGCCCCAATACTCCTCCATCCGGGGCCCTCCTCGCCGTCGGGCGGCGCCCTTACAACGAGATCTCCTTGAACTGCGGATCCTTGGTCAGGCGATCGATCTCGTTTCTCTCTTCGAAAATCCGCAGGTCGCGATTATCCGGCTGACGTTTCCGCGCCTTCGCCAGTGCGTCGCGCGCGTCGTCGACCTTTCCCAGCATCACGAGCAACTGCACTTCCTGCAGCATCGCACCGACATCCTTGGCGTCCTTCTTGTAGGTTTCGCGGCTGGCCTTCAGCGCTTGCTGATAAGCGTCTTTCGCTCCGCTCGTGTTGCCGCGCCGTTTGCGCACGATGCCGAGATTCACCCAATACTCGCTCGTGTCGGGACACAGTTGCGCCGCCTGTTCGAACAACGGCTCCGCCCGCGCCAAATCGCGCAGCGTCATCGCAAACTCCGCCTCGCTCACCAGGCTAGCCGCCTGCTTTCGCTCGAGCGCCGTGATCTCACGCTCCTTCTTGCCGCACCCCGCCGCCAGCAGGGCCAGCAGCGCAAGCATTGAAACTGGAATCAACTTCATGGTTGGTGGAAAAACCCCCGGGGCCTACAGGTCCGGCGGCACCGTCGCAATCGCTTCTTCGAGCGTCGTGATGCCGTCCTTCACCTTGTAGAGGCTGTCCTGGTGCAGCGTCTTCATCCCGCCGCGCACGGCGATCTTCTTCAACTCCGCCGTCTCGAGCTGCTTGTTGATGCCGTCGATCAACTCTTCGTTCGTCACCATCAACTCGTGGATGCCCACGCGGCCTTTGTATCCCGTATTCCCGCACTTCGGGCAGCCTTTCGGGTTGTGTTTGAAGATCTGCCCGCTCCAGCCGATCGCCTTTTCGAGCACTTCCTCCTCCCGCCCCTGCGGCACATAGGGCACGCGACAGGTCTTGCACACGCGCCGCATCAGCCGCTGCGCACACACGCAGAGCAGCGACGACGAAATCATGAACGGCTCCACCCCCATGTCGGTCAAACGCGCCACCGTGCTCGGTGCGTCGTTCGTGTGCAGCGTGCTGATCAACAAGTGACCGGTCAGCGCCGCTTCGACCGCGATGTTCGCCGTCTCCTTGTCGCGGATTTCGCCGACCAGAATGATGTCCGGATCCTGGCGTAGAAACGCCCGCAGCGCCGACGCAAACGTCAGTCCGATCTGTCGGTGCATCTGCATCTGGTTCAATCCGGGCAGCGTGTATTCGATCGGATCCTCCGCCGTGCGGATCACGACTTCCGGCGTGTTGATTTCGTTGAGCGCCGAATAAAGCGTCATCGACTTGCCCGAGCCCGTCGGACCGCAGTGCAAAATCATCCCGTAGGGCTGCCGGATGCACTCGCGATACTTCGTCAGGTTCTCCTCGGAAAACCCCAGCGCGGGCAACGGCAGCGTCGTTTTTTGCTTGTCCAGAATACGCATCACCACGCCCTCGCCGTGATTCAGCGGCGCCGTGGACACGCGCAAATCCAGATCCAGTCCGCGCTTGTTGAACTGCTTGAAAACGATGCGTCCATCCTGAGGCAACCGGCGCTCCGAAATGTCCAGGTTGCACATGATCTTGAGACGAGCCACGAGCGCCGGCCCCACACGTGGCGGCAGCCGTAATTTCTCCGAACACACGCCGTCGATCCGATAACGGACCACGATATCTTTTTCCTGCGGCTCGATGTGGATGTCGCTCGTGCCCGAAAAATACGCGTCTTCGATGATCCGGTTCGCCAGTTGGATGATCGGGCCGGACTCCTCCGTCACTTCTTCGTTGTCGGCCTCGCTCGCGATCGATCCAAACTCCGCGCCGATTTGCTCGACGACGTCGTCGAAGCCCGCCGTGCGCGGATCGCCTTTGTTGAATTTCTCCCGAATGTCCTTCTCGCGACCCAACAGCCGAATGACCTTCTTGCCGGTCATTTCCTGGATCTTCGCGGGAATCGAAATTTCGAAGGGATTCGCGAACGCCACCAACAGGAAGTCGCCCACCTGCCCGACCGGCAGCACGAGGTTCTGCTGACAAAAATCCTGCGGCACCTGCTCGAACGTCGTGCCCGAGATCTTGAAACGCGCGACGTTGAACGGCGCCAGTCCGAGCGCCTTGCCTTTCGCCACGAGCAATTGGAACGACGTGATCCGATACTCCTCTTGGAGCATCTTATCGAGCGCCTCGCCCGTCGGCTCCCCCGGCACCGCCGCGATCTTGTCGCGCTGCTCTTCGGTCAGCCGGTTCATCTCCACCAGCTTCGCGACGATCTGAGTTTGAACTTTTCCGAGCGGCATGGCCTTAGGCGGGGTTGACGGCTTCGCCTTCCTTCGCCGCGGGCGCGCGCTCCGCTTCGAGTTTCTCCAAAAACTCCGCGATGCACTCGAGCGTCGTGCCGAACCACAACACCGGCCCGCCGCATTCCTTTTCCCAATACGTCCTTACCGCCGGGCTGAGATAATACGCCGTCGCCACGAAGTGAAAATCCTCCTCGCGATCGAAACGCACCGACCACGTCGCCCAGCTCGCCGCGGGATCGATCGTCTTCTTCACCTCGTCCGGCACCTCGTAATTGCGCAGATCGATCAGCCCCACGCCGTCCGTGTCCACGATGTGTTGCAACACATCCTCCTCGCGCAACACCCGCAGGTCGTAAGCCAGGATGCCCAGCACCGTGCTCTGCCGCGGCTGCCCCTCGGCGACGACCGCGAGCAGTTTTTCGTTCGCCTGCTCCAAATCCTCGATCTTCACCAGGTTCGCCTCGACGAGGTTCGCGCCCAGCAGGCGGTTGGCGCGCATCAACAGGGAACGATTCGGTGCAGCCATGGACGCCGGTGAAAATGATCAGGCCGCCGTTTGACGCGATCTCTTTTCTTTCCCCCGCAACACCGTGACCCGCTTTAACAGTTCTTTCTTGAGCGAATCGATCCCGTCGCCCGTGAGACAGGAGATCTCCAGCACGTCCACGGTTTTGTAACGCCGCTTGAACTTCGCCAGGTTCGCCTTCGCCTCCGGCACGTCCATCTTGTTGGCCGCCACCACGCGCGGCTTCTTTAACAGGGCCTTGTCGTAGAGCTCCAGCTCGTGCAGCAGGTGCTTGTAGTCGTCGCGAGGATCCCGCGCGTCCGTCCCCGCCATGTCGATCAGGATCAACAACAACGCGCAGCGTTCGATGTGACGCAAAAAGCGGTGTCCCAACCCGCGGTTCTCGCTTGCGCCTTCGATCAATCCCGGCACGTCCGCCAACAACAGCCGGCGATCGCCCTTCACCGCATCCGGAAACTCGATCACGCCGATCTGCGGATGCAGCGTCGTAAACGGATACGCCGCCGTCTTCGGCCGCGCTTTCGTGATCCGCCCCGTCAGCGACGATTTACCCGCGTTCGGAAAGCCCACCAGCCCGACGTCCGCGATGCTCTTGAGAATCAGGCGATACGTCCCGCCCTCGCCCGGCTGCCCGGGATTCGCGCGCTTCGGCGCCCGGTTCGTCGAGGTCTTGAAATGCGTGTTACCCCAGCCGCCGTTTCCGCCTTTGCACAACACGATCCGCTGCCCGTCTTCGATCACTTCCGCCACGGGCTTCCCCGTCGCTTCGTCGATCACGACCGTGCCCAGCGGCATCTTCAGAATTCTCGGCGCACCATCCCGCCCATGCTGGTCGGACCCGAGCCCATGCTCGCCCCGCTCGGCTTTCCAGTGCGGCTGATACTTGTAGTCGACGAGGTTGTTCGTGTCGTCGTCGCCGAGCAGGATGATGTCGCCTCCGCGCCCGCCGTCGCCCCCGTTCGGCCCACCCCACGGCTCGTATTTCTCGCGGCGGAAGCTCACGCAGCCGCGTCCGCCGTCACCGGCCTGCAGTTTCACCACGCACTCGTCGACAAACATGCGCGTGACGATGCAGAACGCCGGCCCTTTGCCAAGGGGCCGATTGCACCGCAGCCGCCACCCACTGACATCACGGGGCCGGGCGAGGAATTGTCTTAACCCCACCCCGCCGCGTCCGTTGTATCCAGAAATCCAGTGCGGTTTTTCCCGCTTCATCTCCCCGGTCGCACCTTTGCCTGGGTGCTCTGGGTGCCGGTGCTCATCGCCAGCATCTTGGGACTTTGCGCCTCCGAACCCGCGGCTCCCGTCGGCTCGTCGCTGCGCGTCACCTCCTCGGGCGAGTTTTGGACCGCCCCCGCCGCATTTCGCGAGCTGCCGCACGAACTCGATGTCGAACTGACGGTTACGTTCTACGACCCGCATTGGAAACTGCTCTGGGCCGCGGATCGCGACGGCCAGTCCTACTGGCCGATCACCACCACCTCACCCTCGCTCAAGACCGGCCAACGTGTCCGCCTTTCCGGCACCATCGTGCCCTCGCTCGGCCTCGATCTGGCCGGCACCCGACTCACCCTGCTCGAAGACCGGGTCGTCCCGCCGCCCCTCCCAACCGCCGATGATTTCGACAACACCAATCGCCTCAACGCGCGCCTGGTTACTGTCGACGCCTTCGTCAACTCCCAGGTCGAAACGGATCTCAATCACCTTGAACTCGATCTGACGGTCGAGGGCGTGCCGACGCGCGCCTATGTCCTTCTCGACGACCAGAGCCCGATTCCGCAACTGAACGGCGCCTTCATCCGGCTGACGGGGGTTTACGACGCGACCGTGCTCCCGCAGCGCAGCGTGACGCTCTGGGTGGCGCGACCCGACGACATCGTCATCACCGGATGGCTCGACACCGATCCGAATTTCAAACTCCCGCCTACTCCCATCGAACAACTCACCGCAACCGGCCACTCACGCGTGCGCGTGGTCGGCGAGGTCCAATCCCAAAAGCCGGGCGAGGAAATCGTCCTGCGCGACGAAACGGGCCAGATCACCCTCAAAACGACCATGAAACGCCTCGTCGCCCCCGGCGAGCGCATCGAAGCCGTCGGCCTGCCGCTGGTTCGTGGTGTGGAGGTTTCGCTGCGCCAGGCGATTTTCCGCGTGCTGTCCGATCCCGCCCCCCGACCGCAGTCCCAAGCTCTCCCGATCCTGCGCCTCGCCGATCAAGTCCGGCAGCTTCCCCCCGGCGCGGCGCAACAGGGCTACGCCGTCCGGCTCGCCGGCGTGGTCACCTGGTCGCATCCCTCCTCTCGCACGATCTATCTCAACGACGCCAGCGGCGGCATCGCGCTCACGCTTCCTTCCGACGTTGGCACTCCGCCGCCTCCCGGCATGGCGCTTCGCGCGGCCGGCCATACCATCGCCGGCTCTTTCGCTCCGGGCGTGCACGCGGACTCGATCGAGATTTCGAAACAAGTGCCGCTGCTCGAGCCGCGTGCGGTCACCTTGGAACAGGCGATGACCGGCGTCGAAGAGAGCCAGTGGGTGACGCTCTCCGGCTTCGCGCGCGAGGTTTTGCGCGAGGGCGAATGGAGCCGGTTGCATATCTCCACGCCCGGCGGCGACTTCGTCACCGTCGTCCCCCATAGCCCGCGCATCGACACCCTCGAGGGTGCCGTCATCCGCGTTCGCGGCGTGTGCCGGGCGGCGACCGACGAGGATCTTCGACTCACCGGCATCGAGGTGTGGGCGCCATCGGGCAACGAAATCACCGTCGAGGAACCTGCGCCGGAGGATCCTTTCCTCGGACCGCTGCAACCGCTCTCGAGCCTGAGCCGGTTCAATCCCCTCGCCGCCTTCAACCGCCGCGCGCGGGTCGCCGGCATCGTTCTCTATCACCAGCCCGGCGCCTATCTTCATCTCCAGGAAGATCAACAAGCCCTTCTGGTTCTCAGCCGCGACACCCGGCCGCTCCGCCCGGGCGATCGCATCGAAGCCGTCGGATTTCCCGGACGCCAAGGCAGTCGGATCGTCCTGCGCGAAGCGATGTATCGGCGGATTGGAGACGCCGCCGAGCCGGCTCCGCTTCCGCTGGAGGCGCCGGGCACACTGCAACCGGCCCTCGACGGCCGGCTCGTTCAAATCGAGACGACGATCGTCGACGTCAGCCGCCAGCCGCGGGGCATTCGCCTCGTCGCCCAGTCCGACGGCGAGCTGCTCGAGGCGCTCCTCGACGATCCCGGTGCAAAAGTCGGACCGGGCTCCCGCGTCTCGCTGCGCGCCGTCTATGTGCTCCAGTTCGACCAGGACGGGCTGCCGCGCACCTTCCAGCTTCAACTCCGCTCGATCGACGACGTCGCCGTGCTGCGTCCGCCAAGCTGGTGGACCGTGCGCCGAACCATGGCGCTCGCCGGAAGCCTCGCCCTGGCCATCCTGCTCAGCCTCGCGTGGCTCGTCGCTCTGCGCCGCCGCGTCAGCCAGCAAACGGCGCAGATCCGCGAACAACTCGAAAAGTCGTCCCGCCTCGAAGCCGAACTCGTGCGAACCTCCCGGCTCGATTCGCTGGGCATTCTCGCCGGCGGCATCGCCCACGATTTCAACAACCTCCTCACCGTCATCCTCGGCAACATCTCTCTCGTCCTCAACGACCGTAACATCAACGCCGAGGACGAACGCTTCCTGCGCGCGGGTGAACGCGCCGCGATCCGGGCCCGCGATCTCACCCAGCAACTGCTCACCTTCGCGAAGGGCGGCGCGCCGGTCCGCAGCGCCGTGCTCCTCGCCGACATCGTGCGCGAGTCCGCGGAGTTCGCCCTGCACGGCTCGCGCGTCCGCTGCGAATTCGATTTCGCGCCCGGACTGTGGCCGGCCCACGTCGATCGCGGACAGATCAGCCAGGTCGCACAGAACATCGTGATCAATGCGATGCACGCCATGCCCACCGGCGGCGTCATCCGCATCGCTCTCCGCAACGAGGAAATCGGCCCGTCCCCCGGTCTGCCGCTCGAGCCCGGCCGCTACCTCCGCTTGAGTATCCAAGATTCCGGGACGGGCATCGCCCCGCACCTGCTGCCGCATATCTTCGACCCGTTCTTCACGACCAAACAGAAAGGCAGCGGCCTGGGTCTCGCCACCGTGCACTCGATCGTCCGCAAACACGGCGGACACATCACGGTGGAATCCACGCTCGGCGTCGGCACCGTCTTTCACCTCTGGCTTCCCGCCGCGCAGAAAGCCTCCCGCGGCGCGGAACCCAAGCCGGCGCCGCGTCCGCAGTTCAGCGGCCGCGCGCTGGTGATGGACGACGAGGCGCCCGTTCGCGACCTGGCGGCCGCGATGCTGCGGCGGCTCGGCTTCGATGTTGCGGTTGCCTCCGACGGCGCGGCCGCGATCGACGCCTACGTCGCGGCCCGCTCGACGGGAAATCCCTTCGCCCTCGTCGTGCTCGATCTCACCGTGCCCGACGGCATGGGCGGAAAGGAAACGGTCGCGGAATTGCTGCGGATCGATCCCAACGTTCGCGCCATCGTTTCCAGCGGCTATTCCAACGACCCGGTCATGGCCCACTATCGCGAACACGGCTTCCAGGCCCGCGTGCCCAAGCCCTACGAATTCGACCAGCTCGCCGCCGCCGTTTCCGCCGCCAACGGCGCCGTCACCGCGGCGGGTTGACCGTCTGACGAATTGTGCCCCGCCGCGCTCTTGACCGGGCTTCGCTTCCTGCAAAGCGTGCGCATCCTTCCCCATGCCGCACCTCGCCGATTCCTCCCGTTACGACAACCCCGCCTTCTTCCGCCGTTGCGGTCGCAGCGGCCTCAAACTTCCCGCCATCTCGCTGGGACTCTGGCACAACTTCGGCGACGTCGATCGCCACGAAAACAGCCGCGCGCTCATCCTGCGCTCGTTCGATCTCGGCATCACGCATTTCGATCTGGCCAACAACTACGGCCCGCCGCCCGGCTCCGCCGAGCGCACTTTCGGCCGCGTTCTCCGCGAGGACCTCGCCGCCTATCGCGACGAACTCATCATCTCCACCAAAGCCGGCTACGACATGTGGCCCGGTCCCTACGGCGAGTGGGGTTCGCGCAAATATCTCCTCGCCTCCCTCGACCAGAGCCTGCGCCGCATGGGTCTCGATTACGTCGACATCTTCTACTCGCACCGCCCCGATCCCGACACACCGCTCGAGGAAACGATGGGCGCGCTCGATCACGCCGTTCGCTCCGGCAAGGCGCTCTACGTCGGCATTTCCAATTACAACGCCGAACAAACCGCGCGCGCCGCGAAGATTCTTCGCGAGCTCGGCACGCCCTGCCTCATCCACCAGCCGCGCTATCACATGTTCGATCGCTGGATCGAGAACGGCCTCACCGACGTTCTCGCGCAGGAAGGCATCGGCGGCATCGCGTTCTGCCCCCTCGCCCAAGGCCTGCTCACCAACCGTTACCTCACCGGCATCCCCGCCGATTCGCGCGCCGGCCACGACCCGCGATTCCTGAAACCCGAGCACATCACCGCGGAGAAACTCACGAAGATCCGCCAGCTCGACGCACTCGCCAAACTCCGCGGCCAGACGCTCGCGCAACTCGCCCTCCTTTGGGTGCTGCGCCATCCCGTGATCACCAGCGCCCTCATCGGTGCGAGCAAAGTCTCGCAAATCGAGGACAACGTCGCCGCTCTCAAAAATCCGACGCTCTCCGCCGACGAGCTCACCGCGATCGACCGCATCCTCGCCAGTTAGGAATTTTCAGAACTCCATTGGCAAAGCCGTCGCACGTTCGGGCGAAGCGCATCAGCCCCGATGCCTTTTAGCGCCCGACTGTTTCTGTGTGCCCTCAGTCGCAGTTTGCTTCCTGCCGATCGCCCCATGCACTCCTCCGCATGGCTGACCGAAACGCCGCACTTTCAATCGAGACTATTCCGCCGTCCTCTTCGACGGCCGAGACCACGGCGTTGCCCGTCATTCTCGCGCTCAGCGTTTCGCATCTCCTGAACGACACGATTCAAGCGATCATCCCGTCAATCTACCCGCTGCTCAAAGCCTCGCACGGACTCACCTTCACCCAGATCGGCCTGATCACGTTCGCCTCGCAGCTCGTCGCTTCGCTCCTGCAGCCCGTCGTCGGCCTCTACACCGACCGGCGTCCGTTGCCCTACTCTCTCGCCATCGGCATGGCGGTTACCCTCGTCGGGCTGATCGCACTCGCCTTCGCGCACAACTATCCCGCGATCCTCGTCTCCGCGATGCTCGTCGGCGTGGGTTCGTCGATCTTTCATCCCGAAGCCTCGCGCCTCGCCCACCTCGCCGCGGGACGCCGGCGTGGTTTCGCCCAGTCCGTTTTCCAGGTCGGCGGCAATGTCGGCACGTCGCTCGGCCCGCTCGCGGCCGCCGCCATCGTCGTGCCTCGCGGGCAAAGCTCCATTCTCTGGTTCACCGTCCTCGCCGCGGCCGGCATCGCCGTGCTCGCACGCGTCGGACGCTGGTATGCCGCCCACCTCGCCCTGCGCGCGACGCGTCGCGCCGCTCCGAAGAGCGACACGTTTTCGCTCTCCCGCGCACAGATCCGCTGGTCGATCGCGATCCTCGTCCTGCTGATTTTCTCGAAATACTTCTACCTCGTTTCGTTCACGAACTACTACACGTTCTACCTTATCGAGCGTTTCCACGTCTCCGTCCAAGCCGCACAACTACAGCTCTTCGTGTTTCTCTTCGCCGTCGCCGCCGGCACGATCCTCGGCGGACCGCTGGGCGACCGCTTCGGACGGAAATACGTGATCTGGTTTTCGATTCTCGGCGTGGCGCCGTTCTCGCTCGTCATTCCGCACGTGTCCCTGCCGGCGACGATCGTGCTCACCGCGTTTGCCGGCGCCATCATGGCTTCGGCGTTTTCGGCGATCCTGGTTTACGCGCAGGAGCTGGTGCCGGGACGCGTCGGACTCATCGCCGGGCTGTTTTTCGGCGTGGCCTTCGGCGTGAGCGGAATCGCGTCGGCCGTTCTCGGGCGCGTCGCGGATCGAATCGGCATCGTCGATGTCTTCTTCCTGTGCGGCTTCCTGCCGCTGCTCGGAATCGTGACGGCCTTCCTGCCGAACCTGCGGCGTAGTTAGCGCACGTCCACGTCTGCTGGTTTTGCCGATCCGTCGCGTCGCAACTTTCTCTTAAGCGTTTGCCGCGCCGGTTCGGAGGAGTTTTCCGGCTTGGACGCTCAGGGTGCGTTCATGGAACTCTCCTGATATGATCGCACACGTGGCGACGCTTCCAGTTGCACGAGCCCGTCCGCTCGTGAACCGGGGGAGCCAGCCCACCCGAACCAAGTCATGAAACTCGATCGGAGCACGTTCTGCCCGTTGTTGCTGGGCCTCGCCCTGGCGACTTCTGCGCCCGCTCAACTCATCCGCATCGCCTCCGGCGATTTCACCCCCGAGGCCTCCGTCATCACCTTCAGCGAAGTCGCCTACGGCTCCTTGAATCCCGAGTTCACGGTCGCGACAGCGACGCTCGGTCTGGTCGACGTGAGCTTCGCGAGTCACTTCGTCGGCCAGTCCCGTTCCGGCAGCTCGGTCGTGACGTTGACCGGCAGCCCCACGGGTCCGCTCGCGCTCGATTTCACCTCGGGAACCGTCTTCATCACCGACGACGGCGCCAACCCCACCTCCCCGGTGCTGAGCGGCTCACCGACCTTCAACGGGCCGATTTCCGTTTTCTTCTCGAAACCCGTCGCCGCGGTCGGCCTCGACGGCGGCTACTTCAACGCGATCGGCGGCACGTCGATCGAAGCGTTCAACGCTTCCGGTTCCTCGCTGGGCATCGTGCACAACCAAGCGTTCGGCATCGAATTCTTCGGTCTCGCCGACGCGAGCGGCGCCAACGTGATCTCCGGCATTTCCTTCTACATCACGGGCCCCGAGCCGGCGGGCTTCGCGATCGACAATCTGACTTTCGGCAGCGCCGCCGAAGTCGCCGCGCCCCTGCCGGGCGGCGGTGGCGGCGCGGGCGGTGGCGGCGGTTTCACGCCGGTGCCCGAACCCTCCACCTACGCCGCATTCGCCGCGGCGGGTCTCCTCCTTGCCGTTGCGAGCCGGCGTTTGCGTTCGCGCGCAAACGTCGCTTCGGCGGTTGCAGCCTGATACTTGCCATCTCGCTGTCATGGACGCGACACCCCATCGCGGGGTGTCGCGTTTCCATTTATGCCCCCCGCGCCGTCATCATCGCGATCGGCAGCGCAAAATAAAACGTCGCTCCCTGATCGACTTCTCCCTCCGCCCAAGTGCGGCCGCCATGCCGGTGGATGATGCGCTTCACATTGGCCAATCCGACGCCCGTCCCCTCGAACTCGCTCTCCGAATGGAGGCGCTGAAACACGCCGAACAGCCGGTCCTTGTATTTCGGATTGAAGCCCGCGCCGTTGTCCCGAACGAAAACCGTCACTTCCTCCGCCGAAATCTCCGCGCCGATTTCAATCACCGCCTCGTCTCGGCGCCGGGTGTATTTCACCGCGTTGCCGATCAGGTTGGCGAACACCTGGTGCATCATGGCCACGTCGACTTTCATCTCCGGCAGCGGACCGATTTTCCACGTGATCGAGCGTCCGGCGACTTCGCTGCCCAACTGACGCCGGACTTCCTCGACGAGCCCGGACAACTTCACCGGCACGAAATTGAGATCCGCGCGCCCGTGGCGTGAAAAGCTCAACAGATCGTCGATCAACCGCCCCATCCGCTTCGCCGCATCGGTGATCACCTGCACATACCGCCGGCTCTTTTCGTCCAGCGCCTCCGCGGCATGCGCCGCGAGCATGCTGGCGAATCCGTCGATGTGCCGCAGCGGCGCGCGCAGGTCGTGGGAAACCGAATACGAAAACGCCTCCAACTCCTTGTTCGCGCTCTCGAGCTGCTTCGTGCGCTCCTCCACCCGCCGCTCCAGTTGCTGGGTGAGCGCCTGCAGATCCTCCTGCGCGCGTTTGCGCTCGGTGATATCGGTGATGAACGCACAGAACGTCACCACCCCGCCCGACACCAACGGCTTGATGGACACTTCCACATCGATCGCGCCGCCGTCGCGTCGATGGGCGAACGACTCGATGATGCCCGCCTCATCCGCCGCCTCGTAGCCGGCGGCCAGATAGCGCTTCATTCCTCTCGCTTCGGGTTCGTTCACCAGCGGCGGCAGCACGACGCTCAAGTCGAGCCCGAGCGCGTCGCCACGCGACCGGCCAAACATCCTTTCGGCCCGCGCATTCCAGTCGATGATCCGGGCGCGATCGTCGGTCACGATCACCGCGCTCAACGACGAATTCAGCACCGCGCGCAGTCTCGTCTCGCTCTCCCGCAACGCGCGATCCTGCGCATGGATCTGAATCAGCATTTCGTTGAACGCGTCCGTGAGCAGCCCGACTTCGTCCGCGCCGTGTTTCACCGCGCGCACGGAAAAATCCCGTCGCTCCGAGATCGCCCGCGCGGTTTGGGCCAGCGTGAGAATCGGCCGCGACACCTGCTGTTGCAGCCGCTGTGAAAACACCGCCGCCACCAACAGCGAGGTGGCGAGCACCAGGAGAACCAGCACTCCGTAGAGCCGGAACCGTTCGTGCAGGGCCGACATGTCCGAACGCAGATACAACATGCCGAGCTCGCGATCGTTTTGCCGCACGGTTTGAAACAGCGTCAGGCTCGACCACTTCACCTCGTGGCCCGCCGATTCTGGTCGCGCGGGCAGCGCCTCGTCGCGCAGGCCCGCGGGATAGCGGGCAAAGATCTCCCCCGAGCTGGAATACAGTGCGGCCGCGACGATCTGCGGCTCAGCCCGCAGCGCCGAAAGAATCTCGCGGGCATCGTCGGGATTTTCGAACGCAAGCGCCGCGGTGCTGTTGGCCGCGATGATCTGTCCCATCGTCGCCACATTCGAGACCGCGGTGCGCCGGTAGCTCAGGATGTCATACGCGAAAAACGAAGCGCACGTGAACAGCAACGTCGCCCCCGTGGTGAGCAGGATGATCACCATGAGCTTTTTTCGAATCGGGATGTTGCGCAGCGCCATGTGTCACTCCCGGTTCGAGACCGTGACGGTCTCCGCCGAACGCAGCAGCTTGGAGCTGATGGTCAGACGGGCGGTTTTCGCGGCGTCGAGATTGATCCGCAGCCGCACGCGGTTCCGCTCCATGACAAACCACACGATCGCCCCCTGCCGCGCATACTCTTCCCAGTCGCACACCGTCAGGACGCTTTCGCGCCGCAGGCGCTCCACTATCCGCTCGATTTGCCGGCCTTCCGAACCGCTGACAAAAAGCACGTGGCATTTACCCAGTTCCTCCAACGTCGGAAATCGCCGGACAATCAGCGGCCGGCCGTTTGCGCGTTCGCCGCGCACGAGATCGTCGAGAAACGCCCCGAAGGGGTCCTCGCCCAGCACCGCGATGATCAGCGGACTCTCGGGGCTTTCGAAACTCTCCTCCGGCCAGTCGACGAACTGAGCAAAATTGTAGAGAAACGCGGCTTTGATCTGAAATTCGCGCGAAGGCCTCGGCTCGGCCGCCTCGATCCCGCTGTATCCAAATGATAAGAACGCTGCTGCTAAAAGCGGCAGCCAGGTGCGCAAAGGACGGATCCAGCGGAAGCGGGACAGGACTCCAAGTCGCGCCATACGGTAGCCCATCATGACTGCCACCGGGGAGCATCTGCTCCAAGGGCCAAAACGCAACTTGAGGTAAAAAACGTGTAAGACCTCCGCCCGGCAAAAATCCCGCAAGCGGCGAGGCGCTAATGGATTGGAAGCCGCGCGAATTTGACGGATCGGGCACGGGCGCGCGACGGCGCCGCGCCTCGATCGATCAGCTTTCCGCGCGCGTCTTTGCGTCGGCCTCGATCGCCTTGCTCAGGCGGTCGAGGGTGCTGCGAACGCGCGACTTCACCGCTGACAACTCACCTGCGTCCGCCGCTTTCTCGCTGGCGAAAAGGTAGAACTTCATCTTCGGCTCGGTGCCGCTGCCGCGCGCGGCGAAGGAGTATCCATTATCCAAGGTCACGAAGTAGAGGTCCTGTTTCGGGATCAGTTCTCCGTCCGCGTCGCGGATATCCTGCCGGCCGAAGTCTTCGAACTTCGTCACTTTTGTGTCGCCAAACTGCGTCGGCGGCGCGGAGCGATACGTGTCGAGGATGCGGCGGATCTTCGCGTTCCCGCTCGCGCCTTCGTAATACAGATTGATCGTCCCCTCGAGGTAGAAGCCGTATTTCAGGAAGATCTCATCGAGGTATTCCGGCACGGTGAGCCCGCGGCTCTTCACCCACGCGCACACTTCCGCGAACATCAGGCACGCCGCATTGCCGTCCTTGTCGCGAACGGTGTCGTTCGGCAGATACCCGTAACTCTCCTCGCAGCCGAACGCGTAAAACGTGCTGTGCTGCTGCAGCAGTTTGACCCGTTGCTCGAACGGCGTGGCGTCGTAGTCGAAGCCCGGCCCCATCGCCGCGCGCAGTTGCTCCTCGTAGCCGCGCATCTTCGCGGCGATCCATTTGAAGCCCGTCAGCGTCTTGATGACCTTCACGCCGTGTCCGCGACCGATCGCATCCTGAAGCTGCGACGTCACGTAGGTGTTGATGATGCAAACGCGTTCCGAGCCGTTCGCCGGGATCCAGCCGAGCTCCTTGAACTTCGTCAGTCGATAATCTGTCAGCAGCGCGCCGATCTGATTGCCGGTGAGCAATTCGAGCCGGCCCTCCTTGTTGCGCACCGCGCAACCCATGCGGTCGCAATCGGGATCCGTCGCGAGCACGACGTCGGCGCCGGACTTTTCCGCCAGTTCGACCGCGCGCGCGAGCGCTTCGGAGTTTTCCGGATTCGGCGACTTCACCGTCGGGAAACGTCCGTCGAACGCCAATTGCTCCGGCACCGCTTCAACGGTGCAACCTGCGCCTTTCAACAACGGCAACGACTGCACGGCGCCGGTGCCGTGTATGTTCGTGAACACGACCTTCAGCGCGCTCTTGGTAAACACCGCCGGGTCGATCGCGGCCTTTTGCGCGACGGCGAAATAGGCCGCGTCGGCTTCGGCGCCGAGCGTCGTCACGCCCGACAAATTCGTCTCCACGTAGTCCGCGAGCTCCGCGAGCGGCACCGCGTTCACTTCCGCCACGATGCCTTTGTCGTGCGGCGGCACGACCTGCGCGCCATCGTCGAAATACGCCTTGAATCCATTGTCGTGGGGCGGGTTGTGACTGGCGGTGATGACCACGCCCGCATGCGCCTTGAGCCAGCGCACGCTGAAGCTGAGCTGCGGCGTCGAACGCGGCCCGTCGAAAATATACGCTTCGCCGCCGAGACGCGTCCACGTGGACGCCGCGAGTTCGCAGAAGTGCCGCGAGAAGTGCCGCACATCGTGCGCAATCACGAGCCGCGGCTTCGCCTTCTCACCGCGCGACGCGAGGAACTTGCTTGTGTAACGATGCAGACCGATGGTCGCGCGAATGAGCGTGAAGTCGTTCAGCATGTTGCTGCCGATCGCCGCGTGCTCGGGCGAACCCGTGGGGCTCAACGTGCCGATTTCCGACGGCGCGCCGACGACGCCGATCGTGCGGCCGCGCATGCCGCCCGTGCCGAATTCGAGATAGCGATAAAAGCGGTCGTTCAGCTCGCTCCAGGCCTCCTTCGCGGCGAGTTCATCGATGCTCGCATGCGCCCAGGCAGGAAGCGGCGCGGCGAGGAAGCTCGCGATGTTCTCCGCCGAGGTCGGCAGCAGTTTATCCGCACGTGCGGCAGCTTGGATGCGATCGAGTGTGGTCATGGAGAGAAGCGATTCAGCCGGTCACCGCGGGCGCCAGATCAGGCGACCGATCGGGGATTATTCGAGATAGAGCCCGTCACGGATCTCGGGCTTCGGCGACAACTTTTTCCAACTGTCCGCAAACGACGCCTCATCGTATCCGAAGAGCGGCGACACCTCGAAGGTGACGGACGGCAATCCGGTCGAGTCGGTGTCGACCTGGGCGCCGTTTTCGCGCAACCAGCGGGTGTATTGTCGGAGCTGATCCTCGCGCGATGTCTTCGGCGAATCGACGCCTTCGGCGTTCTTCACCGGGGAAAAATCGTCCGCGCGGCGCGTTTCGATCACCACCGGATTCTTCGCGAACGGCAGCGCGTCGAACACGAACATCTCAAACTTCACGCCATTCGGCTTCTCGGGCTTCACCGCCTCGCCCTTCGCGTCGACGGTGGGAATCTTTTTGTCCGCGCGGTGAAACGGCAGCGCGAGATCGGAGCCCGCGCGCGCCATCCGGCGGATGAATTCGCGGTCGAGCACATGGATCGCGATGCTGCCGGCGATGTAGCGCAGTTTCCCGCTCGCGTCGGTTTCCTTCTGCATCGCCATGGGCAGATCGGAATATTCGACGACCACGAGCCGGCCGTTTTGCACGCAAAAGTGTCCGAGCTTTTCCTCCGGATACGCTTTCGGCACCATCTTGCTCGACATCTCCGAACCGCGGTTGAGGTGCCAGCCGATGAAGGCCGGGTCGATGCAACGCACGAGCGGGTTGTCGACTTGGAAATAGCTGAGGACATCCACGCCTTCGCTCTTCATCAATTCGAGCGCACCACTGCGATCGAGCGCGCGGAGCGAACCGCCATGACCGTCAGGCGACAATGCCAGCGAGCCAGGCGTTTCGAGCAGAATGCGCCCTTCGAAATCGACGGCCGGCATGCGGCCCTGGCGGAAGAAATGCACGCGTCCGCGATCGAGGCCGAAGAATTTATGCTCCTCGAAAAACGCCTCCGTCGCCGCGTGATTCTGATGGCTCGTCATGATGAACCAATGCAGCGGTTTCCCGTAGCGTTGGCCGGCGGCACGAAGTTTTTCGGCGAAAACCTGAAACAAAGTTTTCTGTTTCAGCGGCGTGACGGGGAACGTCCCTTTCGGGCCGTTGTAGCCGAGGCGCGTTCCCTGTCCTCCCGCGACCGTAAACGCAGCGACCCGACCGGCGCGCAGGGCCTCCTCGCCTGCCGCGCGGGCGGCGGACCAGTCGGCGGCGTTGCCGCCGTTTTCCGGCAATGGCTCGTATGGCGCCGGGGCCAGCCCCTCGAGGTTCACTCCCGCCGCGGCACCCTTGGCGAGCAGCGTGCGCGTCAACCGGTCGATCTCAGCCAAATCGATTTCCGCCGCTTCTTCGAGCAGCCGCTGTTGTTGGGCGGCGTCGAGGCGGTCGAAAAAGGCGAAAACCTGGCCTTGTCCGGCGCGTTTGAACGTATCGATCAGGGATTGCTGGGCCATTGGCGGAAAAAAGAAATCAGTCCTCGAAGCGGAAAATGAACTCGTCGGGCTTGGCGTAGCCGAGCCGGCGCCGGATCACCTTTTCGACGTAGACCGGATCGGTGCGCAGGCGTTCGAGGATTTTTTCCTGTTCGCGCAGACGCGCTTCCGCTTCGGCTAGCCGCCGGCGATTCTCGGCCTCGATGCCGCGAAGACGGTTATATTCCTCCCGCGCCTGCAGGAAATACACGCCCGACGCCGCGCCGATGGCGAGGAACACGATCAGGTAGAGCGCGATGACGAGACGACGGAGAAACACGGCGAATCCGAGATGAACGGGACAGCCAAGATGCGCGCAAATCTTTTCCAGACATCGTCCTGCGGTCCCTTTTAGGGCGCGGGGGGCGAGGCCGGTTTTTGTCGTGCCTTTTTTTCCGACGAACGCACCCTAAGCGGCTCGCATGTATCAGGCGTATTACGGGTTCACGGAGATGCCGTTCAACATCACCCCCGACCCGCGCTTTCTTTATCTCAGTCCAACCCACCAGGAGGCCCTGCAACACCTCAAGTATGGCGTGGCGGAAAAGAAGGGCTTCATCGTCCTAGTCGGCGAAGTGGGCTGCGGCAAGACGACGCTCTGCCGGAGGTTCCTCAATGAGCTCGATCCCGCGCACTACGACACGGCGTTGATCCTTAATCCGCGGGTGACGGAGACGCAGATGTTGAAAGCGATCCTCACCGAGCTCGGAGAGACGAAGTTCGGACGCAGCCAGCACGATCTCGTCGGGCAGATCAATCGCGTGCTGCTGGAGCGAATCGAAAAAGGCCGCGACATCGTCCTGATCATCGATGAAGCCCAGAACCTGAAGTTCGACGTGCTCGAACAGATCCGGCTGTTGTCGAATCTGGAAACAGACAAGCAGAAGCTGCTGCAAATCGTGCTGATGGGACAGCCGGAGCTCAAAAGCGTGCTCGCGCGCGAAGAGCTGCGACAGCTCCGCCAGCGAATCCTGGTGCACTACGAGCTTCACCCGCTGTCGCAAAACGACGTGCAGCATTATGTGCAACACCGCCTGACGCTCGCCGGCGGGACCGGCCGCCCGAATTTCACGCGCTGGGCGTTGCGCTCCATCCACCGCATCAGCAAGGGCATCCCGCGCGTCGTAAACAATCTCTGTGACAAAGCGCTTCTCGCCGCGTTCATTCGCGATTCCGACGAAGTGACCTACTGGGACGTCCGCCGCGCCGCGCGTGATATGCAGAACCTCACCGACTGATTGCGATGAGCCTCATCAACGAAGCTTTGAAGAAGGCGCAACGTCGCCAGCACGAGCAGCAGGCGCTGGCCGCCGGCGGCAATCCGGGTGTCGTCACGGTGCGTCCGCGCCGGAAAGTCTCGACGGCGCAAACGCTGCTCGTGATCGGCGCCGGCGCCGCCGCGCTGGTCGTCGTCTCGGTCGTGGTGACCGTGATTTTGGTCAACCGACAACCGGAGCCTCCCCCACCCGCTCCCATCGTGAAGCCGCCGCCGCCTGTGGTTTCGGCAGAGCCCGCGAGCCCGGTGATCGTCGCCCCGGTCATTCCCAAACCAGCCGCTCAATCGACGACGACTTCGGCTCCCGCGGAGCAAACGCCTGCTGCGGCGGAACCGTCCGTTGCCGGCTCCATCGAGCCGGCGAAGATGAACGAGACTCCGGCCGTCGAAGCAAAGTCCGAAGCGCCGGCGGAAACGGCCGAAGCCGCTCCCGCGGTTGCGCCGGCGCCCGTCGCCATTCCTCCGATCGCAGGTCCGGCGATTTCGCCGCAAGTGCAGGCGTTCGTGGATGCCGTTCGTGTGACCGGAATCCGCTCCTCCGGCGCCGATAGCCGGGTGTTGATGAACGATCGGGTTTATCGCGTAAACGACGTCGTCGACCGCGCGCTCGGCGTGAAGCTGGTGCGGGTTGAAAGCGACCGGCTCATCTTCGCGGACGCAAACGGGATGATCTACGAGAAGACGTTCTGAGGTTAATTCCTCGGCGCGACACCTCACGACACGCCGCGCAGAGCGTGGCATTGTAGCGAGCGAAGCAGATCGCGATCTTGTCGCTGTTAACCGGGGTCACCTCGCGTGGATTTGCCGCAGGTGAAAATCGGTTTCGAATTCGGGTCTCCGCCTCGATTCCCGTGGCAATACCCTCCCCTGAAACTCCTCGTGAAAACATCACTTCCTCGCTCCGCGACCACGCTCGTGCTGCTGGCAGCACTTCCTTCCCTCAACGCCCAAGTGTTCTTCGATCGCGATGACATCATGATCGCGGCCGGATGGAAACAGGGAGATCCCATCACCGGAGACATCACTCCACAGAAGACCTATCAGAACCCCCGATGGCGGGAGAAAATGCTGCGGCAGTTTCCCGCGGCCGACGAGGATCGCGACGGAAAACTGACCGAGCAGGAAGCGATGCTCTTTCATCTCCGTCGCGTTCGACGGTTCACGCCGCAAGGCGGTGAACTGGAATATTTGGGCACGGGTGCCAGCCACTGGACGGAGCGCGTTCCCATGCGCGACGGCCAAAGTCTGCCGGTGGAAGTGTATCTGCCCGGTGGCGCTGGCCCGTGGCCGGTTGTTTTGATCCGCACCGCCCGTGGACGAATCGATAGTGCGCTCGACTACGGCAACGAACTCGTCCGGGCGGGCTACGCGGTGGTCGGCGGCGACCTGACGCCGGAAGGCGATTTCGTCAGCGCCGATCTCCTTGGCCGCGAAACGCCCGGAAAAGAAATGTCGCGCGAAGACCGCGCCGCGCTCAACTCGCGCCGCTCGCGCCGCAACAGCGGTGAGGATGGCGTCGACACCATCGCATGGATCGCACGGCAATCGTGGAGCAATGGTCGCATCGGCATGACGGGCTACTCCGAAGCCTCGATGCAGACGAAGAACGCCCTCGCGCTCCGACCGCCCGAACTGAAGCTCGTCGTCACGGGAATCGGCTCGCGCGGTCGCCCCGGCGAGTCGCCCTTTTCCGGGGTAGGCGCCCGGGTCAACTGGCAAAATGGCAGCTATCCACCACTCTCAGGTGGCTGGACACCTCCCACACCAGCGGTCACGCCCCTCGACTCACAGGTGGCGGAAAGCGACACCCCGCCGGATGTTTTCTATAACGATCGCACCGGCTGGTTCGACTATGCCGGACGCCACTCGATCGCCGAATGGAATCGCATGCGCGCGAACGGCAAATCGACCTTGGTCATGGGCATCGGCGGACACGGTCGCCTGTCCGACGCGGCACGCCTTCCGCCCGCCTACGGCGATTGCGACATCGTGCTGCCGGAAATCGGTGAGTTTGCGTGGCTACGCGACAAAGATCCCAGTTTGGCCAAGTCCCGGCTTTATTACTTCCTGATGGGCGACGCCTCGAATCCTGACGCTCCTGGAAATGTGTGGAAAGTCACCGAGACATGGCCGGTCGCTGACAAAGAGATGTCATGGTTCCTTCAGCCGGATCGCTCGATCGGGAAGGCGATTCCCACCGGCGAGGCAAAAGTCGACTACGTTCACAATCCGCTGACTCCGGTCGAGACGCTCAACGGCGCGCATTCGCCCTCCAGCCAGTATGGTCCGCGCGATCAACGACCGCTCGACGGACGTGACGATGTCCTGCTTTTCACCTCCGGGCCGCTCGATGCGCCGCTCGAAATAACGGGAGAAGCTTGGGTCGACCTCTATGTTTCGACCGACGCTCCTGACACCCAGTTCATCGTCCAGCTTCTCGATATTTATCCTGACGGCTACAAATGGCCCATTCGGGAAAGTGGTCTCGTCATGCGTTTTCGCGACGGTGCCAACAACCCTCAGCCGCTCGAGTCCGGGAAAGTTTATCACGTCAAAATTCCGCTCGATGCCACGGCTCTCGTGCTCGACCGCGGTCATCGTCTGGGGCTGCAGGTGATGAGCAGCAGCTATCCGACTTATCCGGTTCATCCCAACAAACGGGATGCGATCGCAGACTACCAGGAATCTCGTCGGGCGCATCAGACAATCCACATTTCACCCGCGCATCCGAGCCGCATCGTGCTGCCGATCGTGACTTCCCTCGTCAAAGACTACTCGATGTCGCGGGACGAAAACTGAGCTGCACGTCGTCACGCTGACGACTCGGCCAAGAAGCGGAGACCGGCCCAGACGGGCCGGTCTTCGTTCATTCAGCGTTTGAACGCCACGACTTTTACAGCGCCTCGATGCTCCGCAGGGCGAGCAGGAGCATGACGTCCGTGGTCACGTCGGAGGCATAGACCAGCAGCAAGCCGGAGCTTGCCAGCGCGCCGTGGAAGACGGTGAGGCCCGTGCTCGTGTTGAAGAGCCCGTGCCACGTGGCGAACGACAGAGCGGCCTGAATCGCGGAATGGCTCAGCAACGCCGGCGAGACGCCGAAGTAGACGAACACGAACGAAGGCGTTTCGCCGGAAACGATTTCCGTCGGACGAAGTCCGGCCGGAACGGTGACAACGCCGACCAGATGCGAGACCCACGCGAAGGCGGCCGCATTGCCGGCGATCACATCCGGAATCGGCGTGATTTCTCCGCCGAACTGCATGCTCGTTATGACGAAATTGCGGTTGCCCACCGACATGCTCGCAGCCTGCAGGCTGATCATCGCACTCGGCGCCGCGAAGAAGTTGAAGCCGTGCCCGAACGTCAGTGTGCCGACGCCATTCGCATTGCTGTCCGCCCGGAAGCTCACGCCGCCGCCGAGCGCGAGGGCGAGGCCATCGATGATCGTGAGGTGGTCGCCCGCCGAGACCTTGATGTCGCCGACAGACGCGGTGACGACGAACGCTTCGACGATCATCGAGCCGCCGGCATGGAGTTCGGCCGGCGCGTTCGGCACGCGGAAGTTTGTGACGTGCAGCGAATCGGTTTCCGCGATGAACGCGCCACCGAGTCCGAGCACGATCAGATCGAGATAACCGAAGGCCGTATCGATCGGGTCTTCGCGGGTGCCGAAGTCGCCGTCGATGCGAACGGTCGCGAAGCCCGCGGTGAAATTGTCGGCGTCGTCCGCGTGGTTGTCGCGCACGGAGCCGTTGACCACCAGATCGAGCAGGCCGGCGCCGGCGTCGACGACGCTGACATCGAAGGAACCGCGGACAAACAGGCGAATATCGCCCCCGCCGCTGACGATCGTCGCGCCGCTGGCCATCATGAAGTCGCCATTTTCGACGGTGAGGTCGATCGCCCCACCGGCAGTGACGATGTCGGCGCGCGAGGTCATCGTGATGCCGCCCGGCACGGAGAGGGACAACGAACCGGCGCCGGTGCGGATGTCGGCGTCGAGCAACAATGCGGCGGCATCGCCATGGAGAACGATCGAGATCGTGCCGGTGGCGATGCGGACATCCGCAAGGATCGCGAGGAGCGAATCCTCGCCGCCGACCACGATCCTAATCGAGCCGGAGCCGTCGGCGGCGATCGCGGTGTCGTCGAGCGGACGAGTGCCGTCGGTCAACGTGATGTCACCGTCGATCGTCTCGAGCGAGATGCTGCCGTTGTCAGCGGTGGTGCGGAGGTCCGACTGCGTATCGATCACCCAGGAGCCGATCGAGGATTCGGACACGCGCCAGGTCTTCAGCGTGACGTCGCCGACGACGAGGTCGTCGGTTTCCAGAATATGGATACCGCCCGCGGTGGCGCGGCTGGTGAGGACGGTCACGCGGAGTTCGAGACGATCGTCGGCGGTGCCGACGCCGATGGCGGCGTTGAGCCAGACGCCGTGGGCAATGATGTCTTCGCCGCCGATATTGCCGGTGTCGAAGATCCAGCCCGTGGAGGCGTGCACGGAGGCGTTGGCGAGCGTGGTGATGCCGCCGAGGAACACGTCGGTGAGCGCCCAAACGCGGACATCGCCGTGTTCCGCAATGAAGCGGTTGTAATCGGTCTGCACCACTCGCCCACCCTGGGCGATCACTTCGATCGTGCCGTGGGCGCCCGTGCGAACATCGACGCCCGGATTGAAGACGATCGAACCGCTCGCGATCACCGTGATCGAGCCGGTGGTCGAGGCGATGTCGGAATTGACGAGGATGTTGTAGCCGGCGCCGAGCGACTGGATGAGGATCTGGCCGTTGCCGTGCGCGCGCACCCCGGAGTTCGGTTCGAAGCCGTCGACGCTGCCGTCGTTGAGCGTGATGTGGCCCGCGAGCGTGCGCAGCACGATGCTGCCGTTACCCGACGCGGTGAAGACGTCGGACTGTGTTTCCTCGACGAACGGGTGGAAGGATCCATTGGGACGGACCTCCCAGACGAGAGCCGAGACGTCGTCGACGATCAGCGCATCGGTTTCGAGGATAAAGATGCCACCGCCGTGGGCGCGAGCGGAGAGGACGTCGACGCGGGTTTCGATCGCGTCGAACATCGCGCCAATGCCGTTACCGGCGGCCAGGCGGACGGTCGAGGCAATGATGTCTTCGCCGCCACGATCGCCGGCGTCGAGAATCGTGCCAGTCGTGGTGGTCACGGCCACACGACCTTCCGTGGTGATGCCGCCGATCACGTAGTCCTGATAAGCGAAGACCCGGATGTCACCCGAGCCGCTCTCGAAGCGGCTGAAGTCATCCTGGCGGACGCTGCCGGTGTCGGCGGAGACGATGATCGTGCCGGATTCGAGCGTCCGAACATCGGCCGCGAAATCGAACCAAACGTCGTGACCGCCAAAGACGCTGATGTGACCGCCTTCCGAAAGGATGTCGGCGCGGACAACGACATCGCGGAAACGAGCGCGGCTGTTGATGAGGACGTTGCCCAAGCCGTGGGCGGAGACCGAGATCCCGTCATCCAGCGCGGTGCCATCGGTCAATTCGACGTGCCCATCGATGACGTGCAGAACGATCGAGCCGTTGCCGGCAGTGGTGCGGAGATCGGATTGCAGGGCGTCGGTGCGAGCGACCACCGTCGCATCGGCCTGAACCTCGGCAATGGTGACCTCCACGTCGTCGATCGAGATCGAGGTGCTCTCGGTGAAGAACATGCCGCCGGAGGTGGCACGAGCCGTGAGCGTGACCACCTCGATTTCGATATGATCGAAGCCGTGCCCGATGCCGATCGCGGCATTCAAGCGGAGACCGGAAGCGATGATGTCTTCGCCGTGGAAGGCGTCGCCGTTGTCGAGGATCGAACCGGTGAAGGCGATCAGCGAGACGTTGGCGTCGGTCGTGATGCCGCCGAGATAGATGTCGATGTAGGCGTGGAGGCGGATGTCGCCGTCGGCGGTGGTAATGCGACTGTTGTCGTGCTGATCGATCGAGCCGGTGGCCGAGACGATGTCGATCGTGCCGGTGCCGCCGGTCGTAACATCGGCGGTCGCGGTGAAGGTGATGTCGTGGCCGACCAGGATCGTGATGTGGCCGGTCGTGGAGAGGATGTCGGCGTTGGCGGTCAAGGTGGTCGTCGTCGCCTCCCCTTCGATTCGGATGTTGCCCGAACCGTGGGCGACGATGGCGGTGTTGTCGGCCGTCGCCGTGCCGTCGTTGAGGATG